>Ga0209390_10001493_pt1 | contig 44941 bp, 39 predicted proteins | sample BON01_FD_187212 | JGI IMG/M metagenome (GOLD analysis project Ga0209390, IMG submission 187212) | Freshwater microbial communities from Lake Bonney liftoff mats and glacier meltwater in Antarctica - BON-01 (SPAdes) (version 2) | ecosystem: Environmental > Aquatic > Freshwater > Ice > Glacier...
GCACCGTATCGTAACCGATATCGTTGGTGATGGGATTGACGCCATCATGGAAGATGGGGAGTTGGAGCTGTGGCATGACGCCGGAGAGTTTACCGCTCGAAAGCGGACGCGACAAGCAAGCACCGCAACCGATGGGTTAGGGGTTTTCGGGCGAGGTGAATCCAGTCCGAATCAGGAGAAGGTATCAATTCCCTTTCCTGTTCCAGTTTTCCTGAAAATCACCCAAACCCTGTAGCCAGCAGCATTCAGCACGAAGCGTCATCCGCCGAAGTCAGGTGCTCTGAATCTGCTCGCTTTTTCTGCTCACTATTCCAGGCTCTGCTGTTGTTACCCGCGTGCCTGATTCCACGGTGCAAGGCCGCTTCACGACCAACAGCCCGACCGCCCCCGTGGCCAACACCAATCCGCAATTCCTCCTCTCCGGTTTCGACCTCAGCGGCGTCGGCTGGGCGCAAGGCAATCTCAACAAATCCTTCGCCCTCGTGACCGACACCCATTTCATCGGCGCGACCCACTTTGGAGCTGCGGCAAATCTTTCTTTTCGCGGATCCGACGGGGTGGTGCGGAATTACGGAGTCGCCCAAACCGAGGTTATTAAAAATGACGACGGCTCAGACTCCGACCTTTTTCTCGGCACCCTTTCCAGCCAGGTTGATTCTACCATCCAAGCTTTAGGCATCGCAAATCTTGGAGCCGAAGCGCAATACATTGGCCGCCAGCTTTCAGTTTACGGCCAGACGGCCAGAGTCGGCCTAGGCACCATTAACGCCTTTCAAGACTTCGGTGCCGATCCTATTACAAGTGGCAGCGGCTTAAATATGAGCCGGACTTACAATTTCAATTACTTCAACGCCGCCGGGGGAAATAATGACGCGTATTTTGAAAATGGCGATTCCGGGAGTCCCTCATTCATCATCCAAGATGGCAGACTTGCCGTCGTCGGCACCCATAGCGCATTGGCCACAACTAGCTTCTCCAGAATAAACTACGACACCTTCACACCGGCCTACGTCAACCAACTCAACGCCGCCCTCGCGCCTTCCGGACGGCAGGTCACCCTAGTTCCAGAGCCATCGGGGGCAGCGCTGGCCTTACTCGGCGCTTGCTTTCTATTGTGTAAAAAACGCCGTTGATTCAGCAAAAAGGATCATCGATTTCCGCATGAATCCGGGTGGGGTCTGATAGCCGCTTTTAAAACCATCGATAAAATACCTCACCCGCAGCCGGATCAATAAGGCACGGCTCAACTTCCGTCCGCCCCGCAGTTCTTCCAAAGCCTTCTTCATCCTCCCAGTCAGACAATCTGCCTTCACCAAGTCCGTCAGCTCCTATTTTACCTGTGTCTTCATGCCTGCGGGCAAGTTTAACTGTCATCCGGAGAAAGAGGTGTTTGACTTCACCGTTGGAAATGGTTGTGACGGTTGTGGTGGTATCGACGGTGTTGGGTGTCATTGTTACTGTTTGACCATTGCCGGGGCCGTCCAATCCGTCTCCGGCATACCAGTCAACGAGGTTGGTTGACCACTCGTAAGAGTTGCTTAGATTCCGTGGAGGGGTGGCGTTTTGCGGATGACTGAAAGTGGTGGTGAGTCCGTCGCTGGTGAGAACGCCCAGTCCCTGATTGAATTCTCCCGGATGGGTTCCCAGCCATGCCTCAACTCCATTGGAAAGAAGATCTCCGTCGGGGTCGTCGTTGAAATCGTTCTGCCCACCCAACTCGTAGCCGCCAATCCAATTGGCGAAGTCGTTGGTCACCGCACTGAAACGGACATTGTCGAAGTCGAGGACGGTGCCGGGACCTCCCTCTTTGATGATACGCACCGCCAGAAGTTGGTTGGCGGTGACGTTGGCACCGGTAGTCCACGAGATTGAAGCATCGGTAAAGGTGCCCGAGGCATCACTCGCTCGGACCGCGTCGAGTGCGATCTTGTCAAAGCTGCCGGATGCCACCACCGATCCATTGGACGTGATCTCCAGTCGCGCGCCTCCAAAGGACGCCGGGTTATCACGCACTCCCAAGGCTACGGTCAACGTGTGGATTCTATCTGCTTCGGTCGGTGTGCGGTAGCTTTGCAGGAAGTAATTGCCGGCCGTGCCGCCATCGAGCAGGGCCACGTGTCTCCCTTCCATCTTGGGAAGAACACCATTGTTTGTGGTATCGATTGCCCCGGCGTAGGTGCCGGTTGTGGGATTGTGGAAACCGTTGCCCCCATCCGCAGCTTCTATTCCGCTGGCCGAAAGGATCCGCCAGTCCAGAACCATGGGTGAGTCGTTGGCCCCGGTGGTCGCGGCAATGTGAAGCGCTCCATCGGTCAGAGCGGAGAGACCGGTGATTGCCGGGGATCGGTTGTCTTCAAAGTTGCCATTTCGCGGACTGACCGAGGTCGCTCCGAGCAGGATGTCCCGCCATTGGGTGGCGTGGTCAATCAGGCCGGCGGCATTGAAGTGAACGGAGTCGGACAACTTGCCGCCTGCGGCATCTTCCAGGTGGAATTCATCGGTGCTCGGTCCAAGGAAGATGTTGGGGTCGCTGTGGACGGTTGCCCGCTGTCCGGCCGCGACTGGTTCTTCGCTTGCCAGGCTGGGGGTCGGATGGAATGAGGCTTCGGCAAGATACCATGGCACGTTCCAGCCTGCATCGATCCGGCTTTGGGAGATCATGGCATTGAGTCGGCTGGCATGGGCTGCGGCAGTCACGTTCGCGATCGAATCCGATTCCCCTTGATGCCAGAGAACAGCACGAAATCCGTTCACCGGGAATGACTGCAGTGCCGGTTCGAGACGGTTGTTGTAATTGGAGGTGCCCGGAACCCATTGGCTGACCTGGGTTCCGCCCACCCCGACATTGATGAATCCAATGGGAATGTCTTCGGCCTCGGACAGCAGGTCGCCGAGGCGTGACCAAGGCGAACCACCGCTGCCATTAGCGATGGGCATGGGATCGGAGGCGGGCAGCCAGATGTTGCCGGTGACGCTGGCGCGGGCCACCACGCGATCATCAGCGGGAGTCGCGGCGGGGGAGCCGAAATTGCCGGAGTTTGATTGTCCGGCTGTCAGGTAAATGTCGCCCACGCCAACCATGTTGATCGTGGTGGTCTCGACCGGAGATTCGTTGACAATGGTGCGGACCTCCACCGAATACCACCCACCCGCAGGGACACTAGCGAGGACCCCGCTGTATGCGCCCGTCGGACTTGTCGCGATCGTTTGCCACGGCGTGGTGGTGGCGCCGCTGGTGGTGGCAAAGCGAGTCTTGATGGCCTCGAACCACTGGCTGGCCAGCACGTCGTTGCCAGCGGAGTTGGTGTGGAGCGAGTCACGCAGCAATCCTCCCGTGTTGGCATTGATGAGGGTGAATTGATCGACGAGGGTAACGTCCTTTCCCTCCCCTTGGAGGGTGGCGATCACGGTCGGGAGAGCATTGTTGAAATCGATGACGCGCTGCAATTCGGCTGCCGATCCGGTATTGGGCGTGATTTGGGCCACGAAGATTGCGGGGTCAGGATCGCCGGGGCCGACCTGCGCGAGAATGGTGTCCACGAGAAGCTTGACGCGGTCCGGGGCGTTGGCGACGTCGGCGTTGATGTCGATGTCATTCGTGCCGAGCATGATCAGGACGATGTCCGGGCGGGTCGAGGCAAGTCGGCCGGAGTTCCACCAACCAGGAATGTTGGCAGTCATGTTGGTCCGGCCGCCGCTGGCACCGATTACGGAACCGGAAATTCCGGAATGGTAGTGGTAGAGATTGCTGGCGGCAGTGCCTCCGGTGGTGGGCAGGCCATCGATATTCGCGGTAAAGTGCCCGGTGAAGCTGAAGGTCGATTCGTCCGCCACGAGGAGGTCGTAGAGGGATTTTCGCGGAGAGCCGTTACCGTCTCCGTCGGCGTTGCTCTGAGTAATCGAGTCGCCGATGAACCAGATCGCGCCGAGGTTCTTTTCGTAACGAGGCGGGGCGACGGCGCGTGCCTCGACCCGGTCGGTCGGTCCGCCAACCGTTCCCTCGACCGGGATAGATCCGAGGTCCGCTCCATCGCGCTGCACCACTTGGCGCGTCACGGGTGTGGTGACGACAAATAGTGTGCTTTCGGTGGTGAAGTTCCAGGTTGTGTCATTGGTGATGCCGGCAAAGCTGTTGTCGCTTAAGTCCTTGATGGCGGTGCCTGCGATTTGGACCGCGTAGTTCGTGTTCGGAGCGAGATCGGCATTCGGATTGACCCTGAGGACCCTACCCATCACTGAGACTTGAGCATCGCCTACTGGAATGGTGGTCTCGTTCGCAGCATCGAGGTTCTTGATCGTGATGTCGCCGGTTCCGATTTTGATGCCTTCGTTGAAGGTAATGGAGAGGTTGCTGTCCAGTGAGACACCCGACGCACCGTCCGCCGGGCTTAAAGAGCTGACTATCGGAGCGGTGGTGTCCGGGCCGATGGAGGTAGCGGCCCCGTGAATGTCGATCTCGCGGATGACTGTGCCGTCGGCGCCTCCGGCTCCGCCGCCCGGGTTGTCAAATTTAAAACGGATGCTGTCCACGCCGGTAGCGAGGATGCCCGTCGCGTCTTCCGTGATCGCGACGTGGCTCTCATGATCGGCGCCGTTCACGGAGGTGAAAGGCACGTAGGAGACGCTGGTGAGGGCAAGGTAGCTGCCTGATCCCACCGTGCTGACCTCGACTGAGTAGGTTTGGTTGGCGTGGAGTTCCGAGTTCGCTTGCCAGCCCATGAACGACTCGATCGAGGTGATGTCATAGCCGAGAGTGTTGACGCTTACATCGAGATCATAGGTCGCCCACGACTTCCCCTCTGCTTCCGTGAAGCTGTTGGCGAGATCAGCTCCGCTGGACAAATAGGTGTTTTGGGTCGTGTTGTTGGGACCCGCAAGCCCGTCATTGGTGCCATTGGGCCCGAAGAACGGCGTGGTGATCGTGGCCAGGGAGAGCGTTGTTTGGCCGGCGTTGACCAAGTCGGTGGCCGACATGTTGCCAAACCAGGGGGTGGAGGCAAAGGGAGTTCCGGTGCTGCTCTCGGTGGCAATATTGACTGCTGCGAAGCTGATGGAAGGGAGAGCAAGCGCCATTCCCAGAAGGGCGGCACGTAACGGTCGGAGTGGTTTGTGTTCCATGTTGAGTGGTTGATCAGGCACCTCTCAGGGGCTTTCCTCGACGCGATAGAACGCTGCGCCGGTCAGTGGGGCCGGATCGGACACCATCTGGCTGGAGGAGGTGGGAGTGAAGGACGAGTCGACATCGGTCCATGAGCCGGGCATCAGGGTCTGCGAACGACGCAGAACATAGCTCTTGAGGAGGTCAAGTCCGCCCACTGTCAGATCGAAGGATCCCGCTGCGCTGATGCCGAAACCGAGCACCTCCAGAGAGAGGCCGCCGGATCCAGTTGCGGTCGGAACGCCATGGATATCGATCTCGCGGATGACTGTGCCGTCGGCGCTTCCGGCTCCGCCGCCCGGGTTGTCAAATTTGAAACGGATGCTGTCCACGCCGGTAGCGAGGATGCCCGTCGCGTCTTCCGTGATCGTAACATGGCTCTCGTGATCGGTGCCGTTCACGGAGGTGAAAGGCACGTAGGAGACGCTGGTGAGGGCAAGGTAGCTGCCTGATCCCACCGTGCTGACTTCGACCGAGTAGGTTTGGTTGGCGTGGAGTTCCGAGTTCGCTTGCCAGCCCATGAACGACTCGATCGAGGTGATGTCATAGCCGAGAGTGTTGACGCTTACATCGAGATCATAGGTCGCCCACCACTTGCCCTCTGCTTCCGTGAAGCTGTTGGCGAGATCAGCTCCGCTGGACAAATAGGTGTTTTGGGTCGTGTTGTTGGGACCCGCAAGCCCGTCATTGGTGCCATTGGGCCCGAAGAACGGCGTGGTGATCGTGGCCAGGGAGAGCGTTGTTTGGCCAGCATTGACCAAGTCGGTGGCCGACATGTTGCCAAACCAGGGGGTGGAGGCGAAGGGGGTTCCGGTGCTGCTCTCGGTGGCGATATCGACTGCTGCGAAGCTGGGTGACGCGATGGCGATCACCGCAGTGACGATGAGTGGAAGGGAAGGTTGGATCATGATTCTCTGGAATTGGATTTGGACTTCAAGCTGAGATTGGGGGGTAGACGTCGGGTATTACGTAAGACGAAAACGCGGACGGAGCAGCTCGGTCCCGCCCGCGTTTGAAATCGGTGTGGTCAATCGAAGTCTGTCTGCCGGATTAATGCTGGCGGCGACGGCGGGCGGCGGCGATGCCGAAGCCAAGGCCGAGGAGGGCAAGCCCGGAGGGTTCGGGAACGGTGGCGACGCCATGGACATCGATCTCGCGAATGACCGTGCCGTCTGCGCTTCCAGGTCCGCCGCCTGGGTTGTCAAATTTAAAACGGATGCTGTCCACGCCGGTAGCGAGGATTCCCGTCGCGTCTTCCGTGATCGTGACGTGGCTCTCGTGATCGGTGCCGTTCACTGAGGTGAAGGGCGCGTAGGAGACGCTGGTGAGGGCAAGGTAGCTGCTCGATCCCACCGTGCTTACCTCGACTGAGTAGGTTTGGTTGGCGTGGAGTTCCGAGTTCGCCTGCCAGCCCAAGAACGACTCGATCGAGGTGATGTCATAGCCGAGAATGTTGACACTCACATTGAGATCATAGGTCGCCCACCACCTGCTATCTGCTTCCGTGAAGCTGTTAGCGAGGTCGGCTCCGCTGGAGAGAAACGCGTTTTGGTTGCTGTTGTTGGGACCCGCAAGCCCGTCGTTGGTAGCTGCCGGCCCGAAAAACGGCGCGGTGGTCGTGCCCAAGGATAACGTCGCTTGTCCTGCATTGACGAGATCGGTTCCCGACAGCTCGCCAGCCCAAGGCGTGCTGGCAAAGGCGGTTCCAGTGCTGCTTTCTGGGGTAATCACCACTGCTGCGTGACCCACCAAGGGGAGCGCGAACAGGAGGGCAGAAGCGAGAGGTGCAGATTTTTCTCTAATGCTTGGGGAGGGATGGCGTTTCATAATTGTTAATAATACTTATTTTAGGACGGTGCGAGTAATCTTCCACCTCCCATCCCCCAGACCCTTACTGAGGATCGCAGAGGCGAGCTGCATAGTGTTTTTACCATCCGTGATTCGCTAATCCCACGACAATGGTGGGTTCTTGTCAATCAACAATTTAGCGGGGCAATAAGTGAGATGCGACACCGCCTGAAATACAGTCCTGTCGAGTTGACTGGGAAATATCCTTGCCATCGGCTTGACCATCATTTCCGCTGGCTGTTCCAACTCGCGCTTGGTGGATTCGGAGCGCGTCTTTTCATCCCGAAACCACACGCGAGGGACCATTTCCGGGAGCGATCTCCTCATCCCCGCCGGAAGCTCCCTCAATGTCTCCTTCATGAACAGAGTGTCTGGCAAGAATTGCCCATCATCGTCCCAGTCAGACAATCCGGCTTCTACGAGTCTGTCGGTTCCTGTTTTCTCTGTGTCTTCATAAAACCATTCGTTTTAAAGGGAAAGCGGGAGGCTTTTTTTAGGAGTATGCTTGGCCGGTTATTCCGGGAACCCGATTGCTCTGAGTCGTGCGAAGATCTTCCCACCAGACTCCAAGGCCGCCGGCACGGTCACGACGACCCTGTCGATTTCTTCACCGTAGAATTCGTCTGTTGCCACGATGGAAACACCGTTCACCCCTTCTTCAGCCGTCGTCCAGCCCAACAGGTCAGATCCGTATTCGACCAGGATGGTGATATCGGGATCCCCGTTGGCGAGGTCGGTGCGGCGGAAGGTGAACTCAAGACCGCTTCCAACGCTGTTGGCGGTCGGAGCCAGATCGGCACTGTCTTTCCTGACCGGGTTGCCCCCCAGCACGTATTCGACGCCCGTCTCGAGACCATCGCCATCGAAGTCAAGGCTGGGGTCCGTGTCGGTGAGGGTCGGATAGAGTTCGATCCAAGCTGCATAGTTGGTGGGCATCGTGTCCACAAAGAGATTGAACTGCATCTGGCCGGAACCAAGTGCCCCCGTGTAGACTGCGGTCGTCAGGTATGCCTGCAATCCAGGCAAGTCCATCCCGATCGGGAAGACGGTGCCCAGGTTTAAGGTATCTCCGATGCCGGCAAGGGTCAGGTCGGTGTCAGCGATCACATTGGTCGTGACATCTTCCAAGGTCTCGCCGAATGTTCCGGCGACCGGACCATTGTAATTATCTGGTGCGAAGGTGCCGTCGGCATTCTCCAACTGGAACGAGGTGATGACTCCACCGGACGCGTCCCCGGCTGCTATCAAAACGGTACCGTCGGCAGGAAGGTAGGTCAGGGTGGTGCCGATGCCCGCAGTGATGGGACCCCGGGCCGGGGTCGAGGCCCCACTGAAAGCACCTGCCACCGCTGCGATGTCGGCATCGTCTACGTTGCCATCGAAGTCAATGTCTCCATCGAAATAGAGCTTTCCGCTGCCAGCGGCACCGTTGTGCGAGCCGATCGCCTTGCCGATGTCGGCGTTATCGACGTCGGTGGCGTTGGTGTCCTGATGGATGTCTCCGATGCTCCGGTCCATGATGGTCGTGATCATGAACTCGGTGTCTGCGAAAGTCGAGTTCCCGTCCCCGTCGAAGTCGTAGGTGTCGTCGCCGACGAGGTCGCCCGGTTTGGTCGCGGCACCTGCGGTTTGCACGTCGTTCTCAAAGTCAACCACGCCGTCGGAGTTGAAGTCGCCCGCGATCATTTTCTGCACCAGGAGATCGCTGTTACCGGCGTAAAGGAAGCCGGTGGTGTTGTTCACCTGACCGAAACTATCGGAGAGCAAATACAGCGTCTTGTCAGTCGGATCGAGCGCGGAGTCGTAGATGAGGTCTCTCGCGCCCACCGGGCCGTTGCTGGTGGTATCCCATTTCACCGCATAGGTGTTGGGAGCAGTTTTCTCGTACTTGCGGACGAAGGTGTCATAAGTATCGGCGCCGCCTCCCGATCCGCCGTTTTCAAAGTAGCCTGTCACCAGGATGTCGCCGTTGGTATCCACTTTGACACTGACGATCCGCTCGACTCCACCGTCGGAAGATTGGTCGAAACTGTCCGACCAGACAACGGAACCCGAGGCGTCACGCAACTCGATAAAGCAGTCATCGAGTTGTTCACCGGCCCAGAATACGGAGTTCGTGCCGTCGTTGGTGGGTGCGATGAAGTTGATGGTGTCGAAGCCGGTGGTATCCCAGGTCACACTGTATTGCAGGATATTCAACTCGTTATAAGCGGTCCCGATGCCGGACTGGCCATTGGGCAACGGGATCGGTGCGGTGGGGCCGGAGCCGTCCGGATCCCATGAGTCGGAGCTGGACTCGGTACGGGTGTGTGAGGTGCCACCGCCATAATACCAGCCGGTGCTCTGGTCAATTCCGGCGGCTGTGTATGCCCCCATGTTCGATCCGGTCGCAGATCTGTGGGTGAGGATCGGCTGTTTCGCCGGGCCGCTCAGGATGTTGGTGGTGAAGTTATAGACACCGATGCCCGGCAGGAAAGCGGGGTTGGTGTTGTCGTTTCTTAGAAGGTAGCCTTCGTAATCACCGGCGGTGGCGAAGTCGCCGCTTACCATGTCCATGGTCATGACCATGTCCAGCGTCGACTCGCGGAGGGCTGAGGCGGTGATGCGGTTCGAGCCTCCGGCCGGGGTCAGCCCTGTGGTGGTGGGCTGCAGGGTGTCGGTTCGCAGGTTTCCTTCGGCGTTGGTGAATTTGCTGAGGCTGTGCTGGTCGGCGACCGAGTTGAGGCCCGTGGAATCCATCGACCACACCATGGCGCGGTTGGCGTCCTTGCCATCTTCGCCCGTCCAGAATTGGCTCTGGGCACCGTAAACGGTGAAATAGGCCTTGTTGCCCGCAGTATTCACACCAGCTGCGTACTGCTGGCCGGGGCTGTTTAACGTAGGCAGGCTGCTCACCGTCGTGCCGTAGAGCAACTGACCCAAGGGGGTGATCGCGCCGAGACCACCGCGGACGTTTCCTCCGATGCCGGAACCCCACGTGGACTCGCCCGTGCGGTTATTGACAAATACCGTGCCGTCGCTGGTGACGGCGATGCGCGACCCGCCACCCATGTCGTTCCCTCCTGTCCCGATCTGGAAGTTCCACTGAACGCCGTATGGCGTGTTGTAGGGTGACTCGGCCACCGCACTGCCGCTCAGGGCCAGTGCCATGAGGGAGAATGATATTATAGGTTTTTTCATCGTCTTTTTGTCCTTGTAATGGTTGTTTCTTTGGTTCGGAATCTTATCAAGGAAAAATCCTTGCTACGTATGATGTGGGTCTACCCCTGCTAACTGCCAGGAATTTGCTGTTGGCGGGAGGCTCCTGAAACAGCCCTTGGGCCGGACCCGAGGGCGGGAAAAAGGGAGCGGAAGAGGTGTTTCAGTGAGCCAGTAAGCGGTGCTTCGGTGAGAAAAATCCCCAGTCCACGCCAGCATCTGGCGAATTCGGGGGACGTAAGGACGGTGTTCATTATTCGGGAGCTTAGTTTTCCGGGCCGCGTTGCCAAGATCTCTTTTTTGCAGCGGCTGTTTTTGAGGGGCGCCAGGTGTATCTTCGAGAACCAAGATGCAGGAGTCGTCCAATTTGATTTCAGGTGCCTGCCACGTCCGGCTTTGGTCGAAGCCTTCGGGATCGGGGTTCGATGGCTGCCGGGGACGGTTGAACCAGTCAAGATCGGGTTCGTCGCCGGGGATCCACTCTATTCCTACGCCGACAACAACGCCGAGCGCGAGGTGCGCATGATGAAAGAGCGCGAAAAATCAGCGGCACTTTCCGCAGCACGAAGCACGGGGAAGCGTTCTGCGAGATCCGGGGAATCATCTTAAGTGCGCACGAACAAAAAGCGCCCCATCCTGGAAACTCCTCGCCACTTGCTCGTCGCCCCCACCGCCCCCGGCGAATCCCTCGCCCGAGCGAGCTGGATCAATACGCCTCCACGAGGGCAAATATCGACTTGTCACCCGGTCGAACCAGATTTACTTTGGCCCGGTGAAATATCGACTTCCCCTTATCTTTGCCGTTTCTGCCTGTGCTGCCTTCCTTTTGTCTTCGTGCAATACCTTCGTCGGAATGGGGCGCGACTTCCAACGGGTTGGCCAGGGCTTCGAAAATGCGGCCTACGGCAAGAAATTCTAAAGCCAGTGTGAAGCCAAATCAAAAAAGGGAGAATCCTTCGAACCTCCCTTTTTCGTGATTCGGAAATCGCGCAGAGAAACCCGGGAGTCTTCAGACTCCTAGGCGAGGCCTTGCAGTTTCCCTGAGATTTGGCTTTGCGTCACCGCAGCACCCACGATCTGATCCTTCACCTCTCCGTCTTTGAAGAAAAGGAGGGTGGGAATGGAACGAATGCCATATTTGGCAGCAAGGGCTTGTCCATCGTCGAGGTTGCACTTCCCGACCTTGGCGACACCTTTCACCTCCTCGGCAACAGCATCCACTATGGGTGCGATCATTTTACAAGGACCACACCATTCCGCCCAAAAGTCGACAAGGACCGGGACGTCGGACTTTAAAACTTCCTCTTCGAAGTTCTCTTCTGTAATTGTTAGAGCCATGCCGCAACTATGTACGTAAAAAGGGTGGCGTCAAGAGCCACCCTTTGAAGGAACCGCGATCCTTTCAAGATCACGGTGAAATCGACAAGCGCCGGACTAGGAAAGTCCGTTGGTCATGATATTGAGAGCCGCAACTGCTGCCGCGATCAGGAAAATGAGAATAGGTAAAAACATGAATCTTTTTCTACGCGACAGGGATTAGTTGAAAAGGTCACCGAACTGATTCTCCTGGGTCCAGGTCATGAGAGCCAGTGCCAGCACGGCAAGACTGAGAACGAAGGCGAGAATGGAGAGAACGGTCGGAATGGTGTCGCTTGACTCCTCTTCCTCGTCGGAAGTAGCGATCGTCCCGATGGTCGACATGGTGGGAGCAGTCGGGGCTCCGAGCTTCTGGGTACTCTGAAGCTGGACGGTGGCCTGGGGCAGAGGCTTGGTCGCCGGTCCCGTGGATGGCGGAGTTGTCTGCAGGGGGGCGGTCGAAGGACCGGAAGGTGGTGCCCCGGGAGCCTTCGGCACGCCGGGACCTGTTGCTGCGCCGGGAGTGCGAAGGGCGATCGTAGGCGCAGGTGCAGGAGTTTTCGGTGCCGCCGGAGCGCTCTTCAAAGGGATGGTGGGAGCAGGTGTGGGAGGCCGCGGGGCGCCTGCACTCGGAGATGGTGGAGGAGTGGGAGCGCCCGAAGCGCTGTCATCAGCCTTTAGGGTCACGCGGACGGTCTCTTTTTTCAAAGGAACCGCCGACGTTTTCTTCATCGGGGCAGGCGGCTTGGGTGGCGGAGGTGTATCCTGAGGTGTGTCGTCGCTCATAATAGAATCGTTTTTGTGATCGTTGCGGGTGATTAGCAGCATTGCGGGATGATTAGCAGTGCTTCGCAGTATTAAAGTAAATCTTTCCCGAGAGTGTCAAACACCCATCTTTGAAAAATGAACCTTTCTTCAGGAAGCCCCCCGCTCTGCCGGACTAGTGTTCTTCGTCTTCTTCGGCGGGCGGCGCGGTGGGCAGCTCGGCGACTTCGTCGAGCAGGTTCACCACGTCCACTCCCCGGGAGGCCGAAGCATCCACACGGAAAGAGAGGACGGGGGTGTTTCTGAGCACGACCCGCTTGGAAATCTTGCTTTGGATAAAACCACGCTTGCGGTTCAGTTGATCGAGAATCCCCGGAGTTGACCCACCCAGAATGCTGACGAAAACCTTGGCTTCCTTCAAATCCTGGGTCACATCGACCTCGCTAATCGTCACAAGAGCATTGGGCCACTCGAAATCGCGATGCAGAACGGCGCTAATTTCGCGCCTCAGCAGCTCGTTGACCCGGTCCGATCGCTTTGCCATGATTTAGAGGGTTTGATCGATCTTATCGAGGGTGTAGCACTCGATGATGTCGCCGTCCTCGTAATCATTGAAGGAGCCCAGACGGATACCGCACTCGATTCCCTCTTTGACCTCGTCCACCTCATCGGTGTGGCGGCGGAGAGTCGACATTTTACCATCGAAGACGGGCTGCTTGCCGCGAAGAACGCGGGCGTGGGCCTTGCGGGAAACGCGACCGCTCTTGATGACGCAACCGGCGGCACGTCCCTTGTTGACCTTGAAGACCTGCTTGACGAGAGCCCGTCCAATGACGGTCTCGCGAATTTCGGGATCGAGAAGTCCAAGCATGGAGTCCTTCACCTGATCGATGAGTTCGTAAACAATGGAGTAAAGTTTGACTTGAACGCCCTCCGCTTTGGCGGCTTTCACCGCTTTGCCGTCCACCTTGACGTTAAATCCAATGATGATGGCATCGGCCGAGCTGGCCATGAGGACATCGGGCTCGTTGATCGATCCGGCTCCCGAGATGATGAAGTTGGCCTCCACTTTCTCGGACTCGATCTCCAGGATGGCATTCTTGATGGCTTCGGCGGTGCCTTGGACATCGGTGCGGAGGACCAGCTTAAGTTGGCTTTTCCCGCCGCCCGCAACCGTCTTGAGCATATCCTCAAGGCGGGATTTACGGGGTTGCACTAGGCGCTTTTTGCGGCGTTCCTCAAGGCGCTCTGCGGAAAGTTTTTTGGCGGCCCGTTCGCTGTCCATCCCGACCAAGGAATCGCCGACATTGGGAAGCTCGGCAAATCCGAGAACCTCGACCGGCATGGACGGACCGGCTTCCTTGACAGAATTTCCCTGGTCATCGGCAAGAAGCTTCACCTTGCCGGCAAAGGGTCCACAAATGAACGGTTGGCCAATCATCAGAGTGCCCGTTTCCACGATCACGGTTGCGGTCGCTCCCCGGCCTGCCTTCACGCTGGCTTCAATCACGGAAGCGCGGACGTTGGCGGTTGGGTTTGCTTTTAGTTCGAGAACTTCGGCTTGCAAAGCCATGAGGTCGAGGAGTTCCTCGACGCCCAGACCGGTTGTGGCCGAAACTTTGACACACTCGGTCTCTCCACCCATCTCGGAGGGAACAAGACCGTGCTCCATCAACTGGGTCATGACCCGCATCGGATCGGCGGCAGGAAGATCACACTTGTTGATGGCGACAATAATGGTCTTCCCGGCAGCCTTGGCATGCTCAATCGCTTCCTTGGTCTGGGGCATAATGCCGTCGTCGGCGGCCACGATTATTACCACGATGTCGGTGACGTCAGCACCCCGTTCGCGCATCTTCGAGAAAATGGCGTGGCCGGGCGTGTCCAGGAAGGTGATTTTGCGGTCACCCTGCTCGACGCTGTAGGCACCGACATGCTGGGTAATTCCACCGGCTTCTCCGCTGGCAACCTTGCTCTTGCGAATATAGTCCATCAGCGAAGTCTTGCCGTGGTCGACGTGCCCCATGAAAGTAATGATGGGGGCACGGTAGGCCATTTTCTCGACCGGAGCCTCTGCTTCGCGCTCCGGTTCCACGAACACTTCTTCCTCTTTATGCACACCGCCGCCTTTTTCGCGCTTTTCGCGCTCGAAGACAAAGCCATGCAGTTCGCAGAGCTTCTCGGCAATGTCAGGCTCGATGGCTTGGTTGGCAGCCACAAAGACCTCCAACTTAATCAGGTCGGCCATCAACCGAAACGGCGGCTCGCCCATTCTTTCGGCGAGATCGTTGACAATGATGGGTGGCTTGATACTAATCACGTTGCCTTGTGATTCACCTTCCTCTTCTTCTCCACTCTCACCACTCTCACCGCTCTCACTGGCCGGAGGGGCGGGTGAGGCAGGCGGGGACGTGGTGGTGGCAGCGACGAAATCTGCGTCAGACTTCTCCTCCAGCTTGTTCGAGATACTCGTAAAGGCGGCCTTTCCAGAATTCTCAGTCTTACGGACGGCACGCTTTTTGGGAGCATCGTCGTCGATCCCCAAGTCCAGAGCGGCCTTTTTTTGATCGTCAACCGTTTGGACCTTGGCCGCCTCCTGACGCTGCCGCTCACGACGTGAGGGCTTTGCCTTCTCGGACAACAGGTCGAGAACTTCGTCTTTAGAGCTTTTTGGGTTTTTATCGTCGGCCATGCTAATGCGGGTCTTTCAGTAAGAGGAAAGTTAGAAATTTAAAGAAATATGGTCTGTTTTACGCTTCGGTCGGAGCAGAAGTTTCGTCGCTTGAGACTTCTTCCCCTTTTGTGGCGGCAAGAATGCGCTCAGCTTCGGCAAGATCGACCTCAAGGGCGCTGGCGATGTAGTCGGCAGGCATTTGACTCACCATATCAAGAGTCACGCCCCCGGCGCGGAAAAGTTTATCGGCAAGACGCGGCTCGATTTTGAGAGCTTCGGCAAGATGGGAAGCCGCGTCACCGACACGGGCTTCGAACTGCTCGTGCTGGCTCTCGTCTTTGCGAACCTGCACGTCCCACCCCACCAATTTGGAGGTCAGGCGGGCATTCTGACCACGACGGCCAATGGCCTTGGAAAGGTCTTCTTCGTCCACCGTGACATTCACCACTTTATCCTCTTCATTGAGGGTAATGCTGCGAACCTGGGCAGGCTTGAGCGCCTCGCTCACGAATTCTTTGACGTCTTCGTTCCAGCGGATGATATCGACTTTTTCGTTATTGAGTTCGCGAACGATATTTTTAACGCGCGCTCCGCGGAGACCGACACAGGCTCCCACCGGATCCACTTTATCGTCGTGGGTATAAACCGCCACTTTGGTGCGGTATCCCGCTTCACGGGCCACCGAACGGAGTTCCACGGTGCGGTCAGAAATCTCGGCGACCTCGGATTCAAAGAGGCGGCGCACAAAGTTGGGATGACTGCGGGAAAGGATGATCTCTGGTCCGCGACCTTCGTTTTCAACAGAAACGACGTAGCACCGAATGCGGTCGCCCACGTTGTATTCCTCGGTTCCCACCCGCTCCTTGGAAGGCATGCGGGCCTCAAATTTGCCGAGATCCACCATGACATCGCTTTTTTCGAAACGACGAACCGATCCGCTGACGATATCGCCTGCACGGTCTTTGAACTCGTCATAAATCTTCTCCTTCTCGGCCTGGCGGAGACGCTGCATCATGGTCTGCTTGGCAGTCTGCACCGCGATCCGGCCGAAGTTCTTCGGCGTGACATCGAAATCAATATGATCACCAATCACGGCTTCGGCATTCTTCCTGAGAGCAATCTGGAGCGGAACCTCGTTGAACTTGTCGACATAATCGTCATCAGCCACCACTTCGAGACTCGCGAAAATACGGGTATCGCCCTTCTTTTCATTAATATCGGCTTTGAGAACCTCGATCGCGTCGGCACCAGGAACCATTTTGCGGTAGGCTGAACAAAAGGCATACTCCAAGGCTTCGACAACGCGGTCGCGGTCGATGGCCTTTTCTTTTTCGTAGAACTCGATGAGAGCGACAATATCGGTGGTCATTGCAAATTCGTGGGTTCGTGAGACGAAAAAGAGCGGGTTGGAAGACCCACTCCTTACTAACGTCAGAAGTTGTTGCGAGGTTCCCTAGCGTCGCTCGAGGAAAAAGACAAGTCCTAATCACGAAGAGAACGCCATCTTAGCCCTCTGACCTCGGACTCGGTCTGCCAGGCCGCAAAACCCAGCGGCGCGCAGAGTTCGATCACGCCCTGCCGCAACCCCAACTCCTTCCCGGCGATTGCCAGATCGACAACCCGCTCCCCGTCGATAAAGGCTTCGATGCCCTCCTCCCCGACCTTCACCCGAATGGCATACCAGCGGCCCGTTTCAAAATTGCCGTAAGTCGTGGTCTCGTTTGCCGAGGCATCCTGACCATCAATGGACGAGATCCCGATCGTTCCCCCGCCCCAACCGCCGACGATCAAGGTCACACATTCCTCCTCTGACCGGACCGGAAAGGTGAGTCCGCAGAAAAAGTCGCTCCCGGTGACTTTCCGGGCCTCCAGCTCAATCTCATAGGGAATCTCCGGCAACTCACCCTCGAAAACCGCTCCCGTCAACTCAGCCCCTGCATCCAGATGCAAAACACCGTCAGTCCAAGCCGCCGCCCCCTCGCCGCCGAAGTTCAGCGGTTTCCACTTTTCGGGATCGAGATCGACCCACGGGGGTTCCGTTTTGCACTCGCATCCCGCCAAAAAGAACAGGATCAGGAAGCCAAAAATTCGAGTCGTTGGAGTCATGAGATGAGAGGGAACTAGGGGTTTACTTGCCATCCTTGATCTCCGTCATCCGGGTTTCCACCTTCATTTCCCCGCTCATTTTCATGTGAGCGTTCGGAGGAGCGGGAGGCGGGACGTTTCCTTCCATGGTAAAAAGAGCCTCTCCCGTGAACTTGAAGTCGGTCATCAGAGACAACGAGCGGACAATGCGCCCCGAACCTCTCAAATTCATGACCATCCCCTTTTGTTCCTCCTCGTTGGAAAGCGCCTTCACGTCAAATGTCGTTTCCACGACCGCACAAAGTTCGCCCTGGTATTCTTTGACCTCTTTAAAATGGAGCGACAACTTCCCGCCCGTCACCTCCATGTCGCCCATCCCCGGCATGAACCTGGGATCAACATCCCAGCGTTCCCCGACAGCCCGGGGTTCCACACCATAAAGTTTGGCATCCTCGTCCTCGTTGAAAATCTTCTCCATCTTTCCTATCTCCTCTTCAATCTCCTCTTTTTCCCCGGGAAGCACCTCACCCTTTTCCACGGCACCCACCCACTTCCCCTCTTTCTTCTCAAGCAGGAAGACCTTCCCCGCCGCAGGCTTCACCGTCTCTTTTGGAGCGACCGGATCCCCACCCATCGTCATCGCCATCTTCGACTGATCCTTCACAATCGAAATGCGGATTTTTCCCTCCTCCGGGAAAGCGATGACTCTCTCTGCGAGATCGAGATTATTCATCGTCCCTTCCACTTCCCGCTCGCCCATCCGGAAGGTAAGCTTGGCATCCTTCCCGCTCAACCGGTGTTTTTGAAGAAATTTCCGGCCAATCGAAAACCGGGCTTGCTCTTCTGCCAGCTGGTAGCTTTTCACCTCCGCTACCTCCTGGGCAGCGAGAGAACACATTGACAGCATCACGAATCCAAGGGCGGCTGCGGCTTTCATATGGGACAACTCTTGACAAGGACCCGCTCTTGTCAAGGAAGCCCTTCCAAAACCACTCTCTGGGTTGACACCCGGCACCGATCAGGCACCTTCCCTCCATGACTTGGAACGAACAATTTCTCGACCTCTTTCGACGCTGCCTCAAGGCCTACAAAGGAGGCAACCCCGACTTCAACAGCTACTACTCGGAAGGCGACCTCTCCTTCCTTGGCAGCATCGGCTACAAACCGCGCGAACTTTTTGATTTCGTGGAAGATCTCGCCGACGAAGGGGGGCCCGCCGAGTCCACCGTCCTTCTCGTCGCCGCCGTGCGACGCGACTACTTCCTGGTCATGCAAAACAGCCAGCCCAGCACCAAGGAAACCGGCTCCGGTGACATTCCAGCCCGCGACGTCGAACTCGACGGCATCGCCTACCTTCCGCGCATTATCGCCAAGGCCGAAGCCAAACTTCGCGGCGAACTCGACCCCAACCTCATGTTCAGCTGTGGTGGCGATCGTGGGTTCCTCGGCCGCCACGGTGACATCCCCCCCGCTGACTTCCTCCGTCAGGTCTGGGCTGCCGATGGCGACGCGCAACAAATCGCCGACTTCGTGAGAGCGTCCTCACTTTAATTCCCAACCCCATGCGAGACTACAAAGGAGAGGAAATTCTCGTCATCCCCCGGGAACTCTTTGACCAGCTCGGCTCTTTTCAAGGCATCGAAACCGACATTTTCAAGTATCTTGAGGCCATCCTCGATCCTGCCAATAATTTCTTCATGGATCGTGGCCGGGCCGAGGAAGATCCTTCCTTCAAACAGATCATTCCCTACGCCCTCTTCCATTATGAGGGCCGCTACCTGCATTACACCCGAGGCAAGAGCGGTGGCGAAAGCCGCCTGCACGCCCAAGGCTCGGTCGGAATCGGGGGTCACATCAACCCGGTCGATGAACGCGCCGATCCCCTCGGCCGTGAAACCTACCTCGCCGGAGTCGAACGCGAAATCGATGAGGAACTCCTCATCGTTGGCGAACACAAAAACCGCATCGTCGGCTTGCTCAACGACGACAGCAATGACGTGGGCAAGGTCCACCTCGGCGTGGTCCACGTTTTCGAACTGGAGTCCAATCAGGTCAAATCAGGAGAAGACTCCCTCGCCAATCTTGCCTTCCAAACGATTGCAGATCTCAAGGGAGAACTCCACCACTCCCTCGAAACGTGGTCGAAGCATTGCGTCGATACCTTGATTTAGAGGACACAGCACGGGCACTTCTGAACCCAGTGCCTGGGCGAAATCTCTTCGAACGGCAGCTCTTTGCCCACACTCTCTTGATAGCGCGAATGTCCCACCCGGTGTCCGAAGGCGCACCCCTCCGGCGGATTAATCGGGCTGGGGACATCGCCCTCCAAAACCGTCCGTTCGGTCTTCGCCGTCGGATCCGGCACCGGAATCGCTGAAAGCAAGGCCTTGGTATAGGCGTGCCTCGGGTTCCGGTGAATTTCATCGGCCGGAGCCATCTCGACAATCTTACCAAGATACATCACCGCGATGCGATCGCTCATATGCTTCACCACTGCGAGATCGTGCGCAATGAAGAGGTAGGACATCGAAAACTCGCGCTGCAAATCCAAGAGAAGATTCATCACCTGCGACTGCACCGAGACATCGAGCGCCGAGACCGGTTCATCGAGTATCAAAAGATCGGGATTCAAGGCGAGCGCCCTCGCGATCCCGATCCGCTGACGTTGCCCGCCCGAAAACTCAAAGGAAAACTTCTGCGCGGCATTCTTTGGAAGCCCCACGCGGTCCAGCAACTCCGCGACCTTTTCTTGACGGGAACGACGCCCGCCCAATCGCTGAATCACCAGCGGCTCGGCCACCAGATCCCCCACCGACATTCGCGCATCCAGCGACTCCGCCGGATCCTGGAACACCATCTGGAAATCCCGGCGCAAGCGACGAAGTCTCCACTGGCTCGCCGTGGTAATGTCATTCCCCTTGAACGACACCTTCCCGCCCGTGGGCTTGAGCAAACGGACCACCGCCTTGCCAAGGGTCGACTTACCGCATCCCGACTCACCGACAAGTCCCAGCGTCTCGCCCGGGCCGATGTTGAAACTCACACCATCAACCGCTTTGACCGCACCAATCTGCTTCATCATGACGCCACCACGCACCGGGAAATGCATCCGCAAATCCTCGACCTTTAAGAGAGTTTGATCCGGGTCGTTCATCCTTGATAACATTGGGGGCAGGCCTCGACCCAGTGGCCGGGTGAAATTTGCAGATACTCCGGGCGGGTCCGCAGAAGCGACGATTGATCGCGATCCATACGCTGGCAAAATCGGCAGCCTGCCACGAAATCTTGAATCGAAGCGACCTGCCCCGGGATGGTGTTGAGATGACTCTTGCGCACACTGTCGATGCGCGGAATCGAATTTAACAAGCCCTTGGTATAAGCATGCTGCGGGTTGGCAAAAAGATCCTTCACCGGAGCCCGTTCCACAATACGACCGGCATACATCACGACCACTTCATCGCAGTTTTGCGCGATCACGCCGAGATCGTGGGTGATCATCAAAACGGCCATCCCAAGTCGTTGCTGCATCGCTTGAATCAGCTCCAAAATCTGAGCCTGCACCGTGACGTCGAGCGCGGTCGTCGGTTCATCCGCAATCAACAAATCCGGTTCACATGCCAGGGCGATCGCGATCATGACGCGCTGCCGCATTCCTCCCGAGAGTTCGTGGGGATAGCTCGTGATTCGTTCTTCGGGCGCCGGAATCCCGACGGCATCGAGAAGCTCCACCGCTTTCTTAAGAGCCTTGCGGGAAGACAATTTTTCGTGAAGCTTTAGAATTTCAACAATCTGCTTTCCAATCCGGTGCACGGGGTTCAGCGCCGCCATCGGCTCTTGAAAAATCACCCCGATCTCCCCGCCCCGAACCTTCCGCAATCGGCGGGGCTTCACCTTCCGTAAATCCTCGCCTTTGAATAGGATCTCCCCTTCCAGGACATGCCCGGAAGGCTTCGGCAAAAGATCGATAATGGACATCGCACTTACCGTTTTCCCGCAGCCCGATTCCCCCACCAACCCGACGGTCTTTCCGGCCTCAATGGAATAAGAAATGCCATCGACCGCCCGAACCCAACCGGAGTCGGTATCAAAGCTGGTGACCAGCCCGTTGATTTCTAACAAGGCGCTCATTTCTTTCGATAAATTTCCACGATGTTCTGCACTTCTGGGAAAGTCTTGCCGCTTCGCATCGCCTCGTAGGTTTCCTCCTGCATCTCTTCGTCGATCCAAAAACTATAGTGTTCGTAGGGATAGGAATTAATGGGCGGGCAGAATTTCACGGTCTCGGTGTTGGGCCAGCGCATCCATCGCCAGCAAGCGACCCGTTGGTAGTCCACCTTCCAGCCCGGCACGAAGACACATTGCTCGTAAACCTGCTGCTGGATTTTGTGGGCGAGATCCTTCTTCACGGCGTCATCGGTCGTCAGGCGGTATTCCTCAACCCACTTGTCCATTTGCGGATCGTTGTAAGCGAAGACGTTGTTGGTCTTCTCCTTGATATTCCCCTGTTCGTCGTAGGCATTGCGGGAGTGGAAGTATTCGTAGAAGGCAAAGTAGGGCGGCTGAACCGACCACGCCACCGAAGTGAGTTCGAATTTTTTATCCATCGCTTCCGTGAAGACAATACTCGGATCCTTCCCGTCGAGAATGAGGTCCACGCCCGCCTTAAGGGCTTCGGTCTTCAGAATGGCCATGATATCGGCGTATGTTTTTAACCCGTAGTGGCTCAGCGTGAACTCTAACCGGGTGCCATCCGGCTTCCTCAAAATCCCATCCCCTCCCTCTTCGGTGAACCCTGCTTTGGCGAAATATTCCCGAGCCTTCGAGGGATCAAAGGGCCAGGCTTTGACGTTCGGATTCACAAAATCACCAAAACCATCCACAAAGCCGGGGAGGCGGCTGTAGTCCCCCCAAAACGTGACCTTGATCACCTTGTCGTAATTCAGGGCATGCGCCAATCCAAGACGGATATTGATGTCCTTCAACTTGTCCCGCGAGAGGTTCATCTCCACCCCGAACTGCGGTCTTGGAAAATTATTATACCACCAGTGACGCTCAATGTAGCCGTCGTAGACCTTGGGAATTTCTGTCTTCTCGTACCACGCCTTGGGAGTAGATACGAGAGCGAAGTCCAACTGCCCGGCCCGGAACAATTCAAAGCTTTTGTTGGGATCACGGATGACCCGCCAGACAATTTTGTCAGGGTTGTAGCGGTAGCGATAAAACTTCTTATCGTTCCCCCACCAGTCCTTCTTGCGCGTCAGGGTGATGGACACTCCCTTGTCGATATCCTCATCCCTCACAAAGTAAGGCCCGGTGGTGGGCTGGTGTTTCCAATTATACCGCTCCTCATAGTCGGGACCAAATTCCTCGTAAAAATGCGGGGGCGACGGAGAAAAATCGCCGATGGTATTATACATTCCAAGCTCCGTCTTCGCCTCCGGGAAGGTGAAGGAAAAGGTGTGGTCATCGTAAATCGCGATTTGCGCGACTTCCTCGCGGAGATACTGCTTGAAGAACGGAGAATTCCCGTAGTCCGAAATCCGAAGATAGATGGAAACTGCGAAGTCCCGGGCCTTCACCTTGACCCCGTCGGCGTAGGCCGCGTCTTCGTGAAGCTTGAAATACCAGGTTCGCTTGTCCGGCCCCGGCGCCCAGGCCTTGGCCACCCCCGGAATGACCGAAGCATTGAGCCGGTTGAGGGCGACAAGCCCCACCTGGACATGGTCATAAAGCTCGCCTCGCATCCCGCTGTTGGAAGCCGATCCGAAGGGCCTCAAGGTCGGGGGAAAACTTGGGACGTAGTATCGGAAGACCCCGCCTTTTTTCGCGGCTGGATCGGAATCCTCAGGCTCCTCAAGCCCATCGTTCCAGACAAGCTCGGCTGGCAGATCCGCCGGAGTCCGGAAGCTGAAATAATCGCCCAGGGCCTTACGACGTTCATAGCGATCTACCACCATTTGAGCTTCGATCGCCGCCGGAGAATCAGGCTCGGCAGCAGTCCGTTCGGATTTCGCTTTCTCGATCTGACCCTCCACCCAGGTGTCGATATACTTGTTATAAACCGGGACATAGTCATCAAAGCCCAGTCCGGCGACATAGGGCTCGTCCTCCGGTTGACACGAGAGGAGAAAGAAAGGAATGAGGAAGAGAATCCAACGCATGACGGTTTAACGATAGTAGGTGTATTTCTTCGGATCAAAGGCCTCGCGCACCGCTTCTCCCACGAAGGTTACCAGAACGAGCATGGTCACGAGACAGACGAAGGCCGAACTCACCAGCCAGGGAGATGACAAGGAGCTGAGACCGTCTTGAAGGAGCTTGCCCCAACTGGCATACTGCTCGGGAAGTCCGAAACCGAGGTAGTCGAGTGCCGTCAGTGAAAGGACGAGTCCCGAGATCGAGAAGGGCACGAGAGTCACCAAAATCGCGACCGAATTTGGGAGGAGATGCTTAAAGAGAATCCTTGGCGTTCCCGCACCAATGACACGGCTGGCCGCAATGTAATCCCGCGACTTTTCCTTCAAAGCCGAAGTTCGCATTAGGTAGGTCATGCCCATCCAGCCAAAGGCTCCGAGAATGATGAGGATGAGGTAGAAGCCCAGACGATTCTCATATTGTGGCGGCACCCCGAGCGTCACGATGATAACAAGAAAGAGGAAGGGAATGTTGGAGATAATTTCAATGATGCGTTGCACCACCAAGTCAAACCATCCGCCGAAGTATCCCATCAGCAGGCCCATCGTGATCCCAATAAAATATACGAAGGGAATATAGATGAGCACGGCCTGGAAGTTCACCTGCAAGCCGCCGTATAGGTAGGCAATGACGTCCTCACCCTGCGAAGTCGTCCCGAGAGGATGGGTCCACTGCGGCTCGGAAGGCGGATAACTGACATCGTATTCGGTCTCCTCGGACTCCTTAAGAAAGTCCGCAAGCCCCCCGTCTCCAGACCATTCCTCCGAGCCCGTAACGACTTCCCCCTTCTCAAACCTTACTTTATAAACCCGATCACCCGCAACATTCCATCCTTGGGCATCGCCTTGGCGCATCCCCTTTCGGTAAGTATATCGCAGGTGGGGATCCGCCGGTTTGTCGGGATCACGAAGTCGTGTCCCCAAACCGCTGTATTCCTCTTCAACGGGCTCAATTTCCTTGGCGAGAGCGCCGATGATATCCTGGGTGGGAGCAAAATGCCAAAGCGGGAGAATCACCGTCCCCCCATCATTCCCCTTGAAGGATTTTTTCAATTCCCGGTAGTCAGGAACCTGACCGGCCAACTTGGGATCCGTGACCCCAAAATCTTCGTTCTTTTCGCGATCCACCGTAAACGCCGGAAAGGTCCACTCGCCATCGTATCTTACCGCCAGGGCTTCTTTCCCGACGACCAGTTGATCCAAGGCCGCCACCCCGGCCAGCCCAATGAGAATGAGGTAGGAATAATACCCCCGCTTGATTTCCTTAAAACGCTTGATTTTCCGCTGGGTGATGGGATTGGGGGTCCGGTCAAGGAGCTTGGAAATCACGAGCCACAGGCCCAGGAGAGCAAGGATCGCCGCCGTAACGTGCCCGGCATTTTTCAGGAGCCACTTGAGCCAATCCAAGGGAATACTCAACTCTCCCGCCGACCGGGAAAAATTGTAGCCCCAACTGATCGTGGGCAGCTTGAGCCCCTGGTGCTCCATGAGAACACTGAGTCCGGAGACCACGAGGAGAATGAGACCAATCCAGAGCTTCATAATTATTGAAATTTCACGCGGGGATCGATGAGGGCGACGATGACGTCGGAGAGGATATTACCCATCACCATCAGGAAGGAGGCCACCGTCAGTGTTCCCATGATGAGCATTTGATCAGGCCCGGTGATGGCCCGGAACTGCAGGAGGCCGAAGCCTTGGATATCGAAGACGGTCTCGATCAAGAGACTTCCCGAGACGATCAAAGTAATGAGTTGTCCGAGGCTGGTCGCGATCGGGATAAAGGAGTTGCGGAAGGCATGACGAAAGACCGCCCGGTTAAAACCCACCCCTTTCGCAACCGCAGTGCGCACATAGTCGGCGGCGAGATTATCCATCAGGTTGTTTTTCATCATCATGGTAACCCAGGCAAAGGACCCAATCACGTAACTAATGAGTGGAAGCACGGTATGCCAGGCGAGGTCCTTGACCTTCTCATCGAAGCTCATCGACTCGAAACCCTGCGAAACCAGCCCCACCATGGGAAAAATCGGCTTGGTGGCACCGAGGTAAACAAGGAGCAAGGCCCCCAGTGCGAAGCCGGGAATGGCGTATCCCAGAAAGATCAAAATCGAGCTGATGTTGTCCACCGCCGTCCGGTGCTTGATCGCCTTGACGATTCCCAGCGGAAGACAAATCCCATAGGTCAGGATCGTGGTGAGAATCCCAAAATACAGGGCCACCGGAATGCGGGACTTGATGAGATCGAGCACCGGGTCGCCAAAAACCGAAGACTTCCCGAGATCGCCTTGGAACAGGCCGGAAATACGCGACTTATAAAGAACTGCGCGCGGGAGGTAGTTCTCTTCGGTACTGTTGGTCTTGCCTCTTTGGCGCTCAAGATGAGCCGCAAATCGCTCCTTGGAGGTCTCATAACGAAACTTCCACCCGTCTTCCGAGACATCCTGCCATTCCAACATTGGCTTCTTGCTGTCCACATAACGGGCCCACTCGATTTCCCCCTCTTTCCGCTGCACCACGACCGGTCGTCCCGTTCCGGCCAGGCTAATGAGGACCTGCCTCCCGGGATCTTCGACAATGCTGCCCCCGATCGTCTCCTCACTCACCTGCCCACCCTTCATGGCGGGTTTGAATTCCGCCTCACTATAAAGTCGCTCGCGCGGGTAGAGGCCCAGCCAGGTCAGATAAGCCAGCGGGATGGGCTTGTCGTAAAGATACTCGCGTTCGAATTCCTCAATCTGCTCCTCGGAAAGGACCCCGCTCTTTCCACCAGCGCCCCCGCCACCTCCTTCAGTCGTTCCCGCCGCCGCAGCCTGCAGCTCGCGCTCCAACGGACTCCCGGGCATCACCCGGGTAATCGCAAAAACAAGGAAAGTCACCCCCAGGACGGTAAGAGGCACCAGAAGTAAACGGCGGAGGAAGTAGACTTTCATTGTTGGAATCGTGTCCCTGACAATAGGACTTGTCGTTGCAAGGACACCACCTTGTCAAATGAAAGTGGTTAAAGGGAAAAATTCATTCCATTTCGATTCATTTTAGCCAAGGTTCGCGACGTGTTTAGGACCGTTCCCCTTCTAGCCTTCGCGGCGTTCACTTTCGTATCGTGCGAAAGCCGATCCGACATCGAGATCGCCAACGAAAACAACATCCTCATCATCGGAAACAGCAACGAACCCAAGGGGCTCGATCCCCACCTCGTTTCCGGTGTTCTCGAGTCCAATATCATCCGCGCCCTCTTCGAAGGACTCTGTGTGGAAGATCCCAGCAAAGACGGCGAATCGCTTCCCGGGGCCGCGCTGACCTGGCAACCCTCGGAAGACTTCACCGAGTGGACCTTCAACCTGAATCCCCGGGCCAAGTGGTCGGATGGCGTCCCGGTGACCGCGCACGACTTCGTCTTCTCCTACCGCCGCCTCCTCTCGCCCGATCCCAATTGGCCTGCCGAATATGCCGAGATGCTCTACTTCCTCAAAAATGGCGAAGCCTACCATCGCAACAAACTCGGACACATCCTCTGCGGCAACGATCCCGAATTCCCCATCGCATGGGAAATTCTCAAGGAGGCCAACTTTGAGGGCGATGACAAGATCGACCCTGCCAAATTCGCCGGACAAACATTCGCCGACTTGAACGAAAAGGATCTCGAAAAATTCTCGGACTACCTTGCCGCCGGCGAATCCCTCGACTTCGAAAAGCTCAACAACGAAGAAACCAAATTCACCGATCTCTCCGACCCCGAAAAAAAGATCAAGCTCAACGCCCGGGGAATCGACAAACTCAGCAAGGAGCAACTTGTGTTCGTGACGAAGAATCCCGATTTCGTGACATGGAACGATGAGATCCCCGCCGAGGCCCGGCAACTCGTCCTCGCGCGCCTCATCGCCCACCACGACGCCGGAAAGCCCGACCTTTGGGAAAAGGCCCAAGTTGGAGTGGTGGCGGCCGATGACTTTACCCTGAAAATCAAGCTTCGCGGACCCGTCCCCTTTCTCACCGAAATCACCAAGCACTACACCTGGTATCCCGTGCCGAAACACGTCGTCCTGCGCTTCGGGGAAATCAACACCGCCTTTTCCTCCCAGTGGACCCGTCCCGGAAATCTTGTCTCGAACGGCCCCTTCAAGCTGAAAATCTGGCGCACCAATCACGTCCTCGAGGTCGAGAAAAACCCCCTCTACTGGGATGCCGACGCCGTTGCTCTCGATGGGGTGCGTTACCTCCCGATCAACAATTACTACACCGAAACCCGCATGTTCGGCGACGACCAGCTCCACATCACCTACACCGTGCCCTCCGAGCTCATCCCCATGGCGAAGGAAAAATATCCCGATCAACTCCGCCAGGAGCCTTATGTCGGAGTCCGTTTCCTGCGCGTCAACACCCGCAACAAGCCCTTCGACAATCCCAAGGTCCGCCGGGCCTTCGCCCTCGCCATCGACCAACAGGCGATCTGTGAAAAAATCCTCCAGGGTGGCCAGCAACCCGCCTCCGGCATCGTCCCGCCTTTCGCCGACTACCACCCGCCCAAATCCATCGCCTTTAACGCCGAAGAAGCGCGGACTCTCCTCAAGGAATCAGGCTACGAATCCACTTCGTCTTTTCCCGATATCGGCCTCCTCACCACCAACTCCGACTCGGGACTTCGCGAAGCCGAAGCCTTGCAAGCAATGTGGCAAAAACACCTTGGCATCAAGGTCCGCATCGTGCAGCGCGAGTGGACGACCTACCTGCAAAAGCAATACGATGCCGACTACGACCTCTGCGTCGCGGGCTGGATCGGCGACTACCTCGACCCCACCACCTTCCTCGACCTGTGGATCACCGGGGGCAGCAACAACAATACCGGCTGGGGCTCCAAGGAATTCGAAAACCTTCTCAACACGGCTGAAAATACCGCCGATATCCCCACCCGCATGGGTCTGCTCGCCGACGCCGAAGAGATCATCATGAATGATACTCCCGTCCTCCCCATCTACTTTTACACCACCAACTACCTGATCCGGCCCGAGGTGAAAAACTGGCACCCGCTCTTGCTCAATAACCATCCCTTCAAGTTCGTTCGCATCGAAAAGCCCTAAACTCTCGCACCCATGCTCCGCATCATTCTAAGCCGTCTCATCCAAACCCTGGTGGTGGTGTTCCTCCTGGTCACCTTCACCTTCTTCGCCGTTCGCGCCATTCCCGGAAATCCCTTCGCCAGCGACAAAGCGACCTCGCCCGAAGAGCAGGCCGCCCTCGAGGCCTACTACGGTCTCGATAAGCCCCTCCCCATTCAATATGCCAACTACTGGAAAAACATCCTCGTTGATGGCAACTTCGGCGACTCCCTCGCCATGAAAGGCCGCAAGGTCTCCACTCTCATCTCCGAATCCTTTCCCATCTCGCTCAAGCTCGGGCTCCTCTCGCTCGCTCTTGGCATGGGCATCGGCATCCCGCTCGGAATCATCGCGGCCCTCTTCCATAACAAGTGGCAGGACTACGGCGCCATGATCATCGCGATGGCCGGAATCTGCGTCGTGGCCTTCGTCCTCGGTCCCATCTTCCAGCTCACCATTGCCCTCCCCCTCGATTGGCTCAATGTCGCGGGCTGGAACCGGCCCTCCGACATCATCCTCCCGGCCATCACTCTTTGCTTCGGCGTGGCGGCCTACCTCGCCCGCCTCACCCGCGGTGGCATGCTCGATGTCCTCTCGCAGGACTACATCCGCTCCGCCAAGGCCAAGGGCGTGCCCAGTTTGCAAATCATCACCAAACACGCCCTCAAGCCCGCTCTCATGCCCGCTGTCACCTTTCTCGGCCCCGCCTTCGCCGCCATCATCACCGGTTCCTTCGTCGTCGAAAACATCTTCCTCATTCCCGGAATGGGCCAATACTTCGTTCTCGGGATTACCTCAAAGGACTACAACCTCGTTCTCGGATTGGTTCTCTTCTACGGCATCCTCATGGGCATCGCCAACCTCCTCTCCGACCTCGCCCTCATCTTCATGGACCCCAAACTTCGCACTTCCTAAGTCGCCCGACCCGCCATGAACACCTCGCTACAACCACTCCAAAGCGAAGAGACGATCGTCGAAAAAGGCTCCAGCCTCTGGGCTGATGCCTTCGTTCGACTGAAGAAAAACAAGCTCGCCATCCTCGGCGGCATCATCGTCATCGTCATCCTCGTCGCCTGCTTCATCGTCGCTCCCATTCTCGCCCTCTGCGGCTTCAGCGGAAACGAACAAGACCTCTCCAACCGCTTCGCCGGCTTTGGCGAAAAAGGCCTCCTCGGAACCGACCAACTCGGACGCGACCTCCTCATGCGCGTCCTCGAAGGCGGACAAATTTCCCTCCTCGTGGCCATCATGGCCACCTGCATGACCGTCACCATCGGCGTCATCTACGGAGGCATCGCGGGATACGTCGGCGGCAGAACCGGCAACGTTATGATGCGGATTGTCGATGGCCTTCTCGCCATGCCCTTCCTCATCATCGTCATCCTTTTCCGCGAAATCATTAGCGGCCATGTCGATGATCTCGCCCGCTTCCTCATCGATGTCTGGCGCTGGAGTGACAACACCGTCCTCCGCTTCGCCAACCTTATTCCACTCACCTTTGCTATCGCAGGTTTTGGCTGGCTCTCCATGGGCCGCATCGTCCGTTCCTCTGCCGAATCGCTCACCAAGCAGGAATTCGTGGAAGCGGCCCGCTCACTGGGCCTCAGCCACCGCCGCATCCTCTTCCGGCACATTCTCCCGAACATGCTCGGCCCCATCATCATCTACGCCACCCTCACCATTCCCAGCTTTATCCTCTATGAGGCCACCCTGAGCTACATCGGTCTGGGCATCGAACCGCCCAACTCATCGTGGGGCAAACTGATTCAAGAAGGAGCCAACTTTCTCGAGACCAACGTGACCGTCCTCGCCGTCCCCGCCATCCTCTTCTCGCTCACCCTCTTTGCCTTCAACTTCCTCGGCGACGGTCTCCGCGACGCGCTCGATCCAAAGGCCTCAAAGGACTAAAGCAAAAACCGGCCTGCCCGCGAGGGACAGACCGGCTCTTCTTTTTGCGATCGGTTCTTAGTTTAGAACCTAGAAGTAGAAGCGGCCACCGAGTTCGACGAGCACGTCGTCGTTATTGTCGATGTCGAATTCCGCGCCACCGTCGGTGCTCAGCGAGTAATCATCGATGAACATATAACGGACACCACCGAACATCTCGAAACCCGGAGTGAAGCGGTATGCCGCGCCAAGGAAGGCCTGGGCGAAGAAAGCCGCGTCGCTATCGTTCCCAGAGTCGCTGATGTCATTAATGTCATCGTCGAAATTGCCATCGACGTCGATCAGGGCGACGCCGGCACCAAGGCCGCCGTAGACGCTGAACTTGTCGCTCAAGCGTTTCTCCACCTTGTAATTCAGGGTGATCGGAACAAAAGTGGCCTCGAAATCGGCATCTCCGGTGAAACTGTTGCCACCACCGATGTTGAAGTTATCTTCGAGGTTGAGGTCGTTGTCATCGTTCTCAAGTTCGGAGTAACCGACCTCAAAAAACAGGGTGTGGATCAGGCCGTTCGAATTGCTCAGTTGCTTCCCTAATTGAATCGAGTAAAAAGCCTCTTCGGCATCAATGAGGTAGCCGGCTGAGGCACCGAAAGACCAGTCAAGTCCGCCTGCGGGGGCGATGTAAGGAGCTTGAACCGGAGCGGGCCCAATATAGGCGGGCTCGCCCGCTCGAGCCGAAAGTGACGCTGCGGCGATGAGAATTGGAATGCTTGTTTTCAGGGTCATGTTCATAGTTGGTTAGATTTGGAAAGGGAAAGGGTGATCCCTTCCTTTTCCATTGGTCGCATTAAACGTTCCATCCAGCTCCAAAGGCTGCAATCCCCTGAAACAAAGGGGAACAGGATCTCTGCCACAATGAGCGGCCCCCTAAAAGGCGCTCATCTGCACCATTCGTCATGCATTCTGCAACATGTGACTCAAGCACTCGTAATCAGGCGCCGCGCCCTTTGAAGGTGAGCTCGGCAATTCCCGATTTATCCAGTCCTCCAAGGCCCACCGTCACCATTTTGTCATATTGCGCCCTAGTGGCGTCATTGACAGGAAGGCTGACGCCGTGCCCGGCTGCAAGATCAGCGGCAATCCCGGAATCCTTGGCGGCGTGCTCGGCCGAGAACCAGCAATCGTGATCGCGATCAATCATGTCCTCCGAGTCCGTCTCGAGCACCCGGCTGTTCGCTCCGGTCTGCGAAAAAATATCGCACACCATCTTGAGATCGAGCCCCAGGGCATCGGCAAGCCCGAGTCCTTCGGCAAGACCAGCGGTGTTGATATTCATGACCATGTTGACGAGCGCTTTCACCTCGGCAGCCTTGCCAATCGGCCCGCAAAGGCGGAGGTTGATGGAGAGCTGGTCGAGGATCTCCTGGTGCTTGTCAAACACCGGCTCGTCACCACCAATCATCAGGAAGAGCTTTCCTTCACGGGCCTGGGAGATCGAGGACGCCATCGCACCCTCAAGAACCTCTGCTCCGACCGCCTTGCCGGCCTCATACACTTCCTTGTGAATCCCGGGCGAAAGAGTCGCACAGTTAATAAAGGTCTTGCCGGCGGATCCGGTCAGCAGGTTGTCCCCGTCTCCAAGGAAGATCGCACGCATGGCCGCATCATTGGTGACCACCGTGAAGATGATTTCAGCCGCCGCGGTGACCTCGGCAAGGGTTGCACAATCTTGCGCGCCCAATTCCTTGGCGATCTCCGCCGAGGCTTTTTTGTTCACGTCATAGACCGCAGTCACCTCGTGACCACAGTCGAGTTGGAGGTGACGGGCCATATTGGCTCCCATCCGGCCGACGCCGACGAATGCTAATTTACTCATAGTGATGTCTGCTTTGTTGGTTTAGGATTTAAATTCGGGGAAAAACGGATTGTGCGCCTTCTCTTCGCCCACCGAAGTCAGGGGACCGTGCCCCGGACAAATGACGGTGTGGTCCTCAAGAGTGAAGATTTCGTTCCGATTCGTGGTTAGGGCATCTTGGAAAGAAATGACTCCCCCGCCCATCGACTGGGCAAAAAGGGCATCCCCCACAACGGCGACCGGGCGGGAAAGTCCGCGCACGACGTAGGTCGTCCCGGCAGGCGAATGCCCCCAGGTCAACCGGGTGCTCACGCGAAGGGTCCCGATGGAAAAGGAATCACCCGCCTGGAAGCGCTCGGCTCCAGCGACCGATTCCTTGCCGTTGACCAGCACCCGGATCCCGGGATTCGCGGCAATCACTTTTTCGCGATCAATGATGTGATCAATATGAGTGTGCGTAATGAAGAGAGTCTTCAGTTGAAGTCCCAGCTCGGTCGCAGTCGAAAGCGCGCTATCCGCATTCGCTCCAGTATCAAAGAGCGCCGCTTCCTTGGTCTGGGGATCCCAAACGAGATAGGAATTCACGGTCATGTCATCTTCAAAATCGGTATTGAATTGGACCAATCCCTCGATTTCCACCGGCTCCGGACGCCAGGAACGATTGGCCAGCTCGACCAACGAATCGGCACAAAGTCCCAATGACGGGGCAACCGCGCGAACCGCAGCCTCGTCAAATTCGCCGTCTTTCAGCTTGGCGATCATCTCTTCATCGACGCCGCTTAAAAAGGAGAGCACTCCATCGGTCATGCCCGTCCCGCGAAGGGTCTTGCCGATGACATCTTCAAAAAAATCTTCGAGTTCAATCATGATTTTGTAGGTAGTTTTTAGGATAGGGGGCGACCACGCGACCGGTTCTGGAAGATTCGGTGACGCAGATTTGCCCATGGTGCCCCACGGGATGTCGTGGGGTTCGGTAAAAGCATTGTCGTGAAGTTGGTCGGCTGCAACCCCCATTGGCAGCCCATTACGTTTTATTTGGCTGATTCTAAAGCGAGAGCAAGCACTCTTTGGGGGAATTCAGATGAATGAAGAGATGATCCGGGCGATACAGAACAGCGGCGGTGGCGAAGCCGGCCGGTCGCGAAATCTCTCCATGCGTCCTTCCCGTTTTCATGCTACCTGTTGCCCATGTTCAGGGTCATCAGCATTGCCATCATCGCCGGACTGCCAATTCTATGGCTGGCGGCAGAGCGCGAAGCCAGGGGCACTCCGAAGACACTTGAATTCTCCAAACACTTCCCAAACCCGGCCCTCCCTGCCGACAACGCCCTCACCGAAGAACGAATTGCCCTCGGAGAACGCCTCTTCAACGACACTATTCTCTCCATCGACGGCACCGTCTCGTGCGCCGCCTGCCACGTCTCCGACCTCGCCTTCTCGGACGACCAACGGGTCTCGCGGGGGTTCGAAGGCCGCACCGGAACCAGACAATCCATGCCCCTTTTCAATCTGGCGTGGAAACCCCACTTCTTTTGGGATGGCCGGAAGGACCGCATCCGTGACCAGGTCCTCGAGCCAATTCAGGATCATCGTGAAATGGCAGCCAATCTCAACAACGTCCTCTTCAGACTCAACCGCCGAAATGGTTATCAGGAAGAATTTGAAAAAACCTACGGCCCCGGTCCCGTCACCGCAGAGAAACTGAGCTTGGCACTCGAGAATTACCTCCTCACCCTCGTCAGTGACCAATCAACGTATGATGACGTCGTCGCCGGAAGCGCGACCCTCTCGGCGGAAGAAGAGCGCGGACGAAAACTCTTCTTCGCCAAGCCCTCCCTCGGTGGCGCCGGATGTTTCCAATGCCACGGCGGAGCCACCTTTAGCGATTCCGAATTCCGAAACAACGGAATCAAACACACCGATGACCTCGGTCGCCACCGCGTGACCGGCAAGGACTCGGACAAAGGTCTTTTTGTCACCCCCAGCCTGCGCAACATCGAACTCACCGCTCCCTATATGCACGACGGCCGCTTCGAAACTCTCGAAGAGGTCATCTCCCACTACAATGGACCCGTCCACCCAAGCCCGACCGTTGCCAGGGCCCTCCCACCGAAAGGACTTGGACTCCCGGAGAAGGACCAACAAGCCCTCCTCGCTTTTCTCAAAACGCTGACCGATCCCCGCTACAACGAGTAGACCCTCGGACTACTTGCCAAAATGCTTCTCAAGAATCTCACGGCGAAAAGCAAAAATACTCTCCAGCTTCTTGCGAACAAAAACCGCGTGGGCGATGTCACCAACGATCCACTTGCCCACCGAGTAGTGCACCAAATCCGTCATCAGGGTGCCGCCGTCCTTCTCCGCGAGATGATGACGATGATGCCAGAATTTGTAAGGTCCCGACCGCTGTTCATCAACAAAGCATTCCCCCTCCCTGACCGACTTGATCTCGGTCACCCAGGGAATCCAGAAACCCGGAAAAAGCATCACCTTGTAGGTAATAATCTCGCCCTCATACATCTCTTCCGAGGGCAGCTTCTCAATCTTGAAGCCAAGCTCCGGTGGCGTAATTTTATCGAGATTCCGGGGTAACGAAAAAAAGGCCCAAGCCTCCTCAACGGAAATCGGGAGCCATTGTTCCTGCAAGAGCGAATGCACTTTCATGTAACGCTACCCTACTCCGTCTTTGGAAGCGGTCGCCCGAAAAGATCGAAAAGCGCTCCGGCTCCCCCCTCAAGAAGATCGCTCCCCGTTTTAAGAGCATCGCCGGCGCCTTTGTTAAGAAGCCCCCCGGCCTGGTCGATGACCTGTTGCCCCGTTTCAAGAATGACTCCCTGGTTTTCCAGGATGAGACGGGTCGAGTCACCAATGGCCCGACCACTATATTTTAAGGCCCACTGTCCCGTCTCCGGCACCATCTCAAACATCCGCTCACCGGCAGCGGCTATCAAGCGCTCACTCAAGTCCTCCTGCGGCAAGTCAAGCGTTCCGCTGATCGACAAGGGCGTCCAGAGAAACCCAAGCTCGCCGGGCTTGAACACCTTGGTTTCCGCCCCCGGAAGATGGGCCAGGGTCCCGGGAATAATTCCCACCCGGAACTCCCCGTATTCAATAACATCGCCGACCAGCCTCATCGACCCTTCCAGACGAATCAGACCTTCACTGGCGAGTCGGATATTTCGGAGGTCAATCGTTTCTCCCTTCTTGCTGAAATCCAACTGGGCCTCCGAAAGCGCCAGCCGACGAAAGCGCACCGTATTCGCATAAGCCGCGATCCGATCCAACACCGGCAAGGCCGTCAAAACGCCATTGGTGATCTTCAACGATCCCCGCAAATGAGCGTCTTGCCCGGGCTCTCCCGTCACCTTGAAATCAACCTCAAGCGGTCCCATGAGCCGCTGTCTCCAGTCTTCCGCAATAACCTCTTCAATCCTGGCCCCACCGACTTCTCCATCAAACTGCCAGCGACCGCTCTCCACTCCAATATCCCCGTCCACACTGATCCGGGCGCTCTCAAAAGCATCGAACTCCGAGGACAGCAGATAAAAATGGTCGCCCGAATAGCGCCCCTTGGCCCGATTGAGGCTGAGCCGGTCGATCAACGAAAGCGGCGTGCGGATTTCCCCACCTTGCAACGCGACGTCGTAAACGCCATCCGTGGTCCCCGGAACGACCGAGGCCGAGGTATCGCTCCAGGACCAGGTTCCGTCATCAGTCAACGCGCGACCATGAATCTCGGCGACCTCGATGCCTGTGATCTCCACTTTATCGGGAAGAAATCGATCCAAAAAACCGGACCCGGAATTCGTGCCACTTCCTGCGGGATAAATCTCAATCAATGACTTCCCCTCATCCAGGGGATCATTGGTGAAGTCCCCAATCACCTCCACCTCACGAAGGCGGATATCCTTGATGCGATAGGTGCCATCCCACACGGCCCCGATATCGACCGAGGCATCAATTCCCGATGCCTTGATCGTCCGCAAGGACTCCTCGCCCAAAAACGTAAAGCGGGCGGTCGAAACATTCCAACCGTCCCACTTGAAAGGATCAAAGTCCGCCTCCCCTTCAAGAAACTCCCCGGTCCGGCCTCCGAGCATGGTGCGAAAATCATCACTTCTCAGATAACTCCGCACCGCATTGTATCCGAAGATCACCCCTGCGACGAGGAGCACCACCAACAAGAGCGAACTCCAGGCAAACCACCTCAAGGAATTCCTTCCAGCTGATTTCCCGGGCTTTGCTTTACGACGTCTCCGACTCGACATGGTGAAAGTCTAATCGTTCCGGGAGCGGAGGCAAACCCTGAAGAATCAACCTTGGGAATTCCCTTACTCGTTAATAGGCCCGGTCATACCGCTCGACACCCGCCACGATCGCTTGCGCCGCAAGGGACTGGTAAGTCGAGGTGACACAGCGGGCACGCTCACTGGCATTGCTGATAAACCCACACTCGACCAAAACCGCCGGACTCGTGGTCTGTCTCAAAACGGTATAACGACGGTAGCCAACCCCGCGATTCCTCACCTTGAGCTTGCCCACCAACTCCTTCTGAATGGACTGGGCCAAATACTTTCCCCGGGTTCCCGCGTAGAAGGTCTCGGCCCCACGCACGCTGGTATACCTGGTGGCATTGAAGTGAATGCTGATAAAAATTGAGTTGGAATACTGATTGGAAATTTGGGAACGCCTCGAGAGGCTGACATAGACATCGCTGCGACGCGTCATAATCACGGTATATCCGCGGGACTTGAGATAAGACTCGGCCCGCGAGGCGACGCGCATATTGAGGTCCGACTCACGAACCCCTCCCCAAACAGCTCCACGGTCCCGCCCTCCGTGACCAGGATCTAAAATCACCCGGAGCGAACGCTTCGCCTTCGTGGAACGCGAAGTCCGGGAAGAGGTCGACGTCTTGGAAGCACTTTGGGAAGGGATCTTCAAGGTCTGCCCCAACTGCAGACTCCGGGGATCCTTGACCCCGTTGGTCGACATCAGCGAACTCACCGAAACCCCGTATTTGGTCGCAATCGAATAAAAGGTCTCCGATTTCTGAACCTTGTGCGTCGCAGCTTGCGAGCTCCCAACAGCCAGAAAGGCCACCAAAAACCCCACCGATAAAATTTTGACAATGAAAATCCTCATAAGACGCAACGTTAAAAAAGCCCTAGCGGGAATTTCTATTTGGGTCAATAAAGTTTTTATAAAACCTGGAATTCAAACCAACTTAACTACCGGTCGCCTTCTTGCTCCGCCTGAAAAGCGGAGAGATGAGATAGAGGAGAAAAACGACCGCAGGGGCGTAGACTCTAAACTTCAAGAGCAAGCCCAGAACAATCGCAAGCCCCAAAAGGGTCCAAATGTTGGCCTTCGTCTTGAGGTCGATTTTTTTAAAACTTGGGTATCGGACATTACTCACCATGAGGGCTGAAACACCCAGAATCATCGCCGCCAACACATACGAGAGCCAACCGAGCGTCCGCTCGTTCTCAGCAAAGCGAATCATGATAAAGGTCAACGATGCCACGAAACCTGCCGCCATCGGAATCGGAATCCCTCGAAAATCATCACCGGTGCTCCCATTCCTGGCCAGACAGTTGAAGCGGGCCAGTCGAATCCCCCCGCACAGAAGGTAAATAAAGGCAATCGTCCAGGTAGCCCCAATCTCCCGCCCCCCTTCGGGATCAAACCATTCGGGCAATTCAAACTCAGCAAGGACCGCTCGCGAGACCAACATCGCCGGGGCCAGTCCAAAAGACACCATATCCGCAAGCGAATCAAATTCCTGGCCAAAGGGTGACTCCTGCCCGCCCATCCGGGCCAGACGGCCATCAAGAAGATCAAAAAGGCAGGATCCGAAGATGTAGAGCATGGCCTGCTCATAGTAATCCTTGGCCTCGAGCAAACTCTCGGTCTGCATCCCCTTGAAAATCGTCAGGATCGCCAGGAATCCGCAGAGAAGATTCCCCGCCGTCATCAAATTCGGGAGGAGATAAATTTTGGGTTCTTCTTCTGGAGCCATCTGGTTGAGGAAGGAGAGTGGCAGGAAGAACCCTTGATTGAAAGCCTCAACTCTCCCCTTCCCCTCCCGTTGATCTGTGGCAATCTCTGCCCATGAACTTGGAATTAAGCGCGGAACTCGCGATGAAGACTTTGCTCGAACAATATCCGGGAGCAAGGCGGGCCCTCTTCTCAGCCTTTCACATCGGAGGATGCCAGTCCTGCGCCTATGATCCCGGCGACAGCCTCGCCGGGGTCTGCGAAAAAAACGGGATCCCGCTCGATGACGCCATCAAGTGTCTTCAAGAAAGCCACACCCACGATCAGGAAATGCTGATCCAACCGTCCGAGCTGGCAACGCTCGTGAGAGGTGAAGCAGGATTCACCCTGCTCGACACCCGCACTCGTGAGGAATTCGAAGCCATCTCGCTCCCCGACGCCCGCCTCATGACCCAGGAAATTCAAACCGCGATCTTTGCGGACAAGGACCAGGAACAAAAAATCATCCTCCTCGACCACCAGGGTCGCAGCGTGCTGGATCACTGCGCCTGGTTTCGGGGACACGGATTGAAAAACACCTTCGGCGTCGATGGCGGAATTGATCGCTACGCTAAGGAAATCGACTCGACCATCCCGCGCTATCGACTCCAAATGGATTAAGGAACGACTCCACGATACCTTCGCTTTCATCAACGTCCTCGTTCCCACGGAATAAAAAAGCAGCACCCCGCCCGGAGTGCTGCTGATTGATTTTTTAAAAAAAATCCAAAGGGCTACTCGGCCTTCTTTCCTTCTTGGGCTTTTGGAACGAGATTCTTCATTCTCAATTGGAAGCCACCATTCTTTTCCGATCCCAGGAAACGCTCGACCCGCTCGCGGTATTCCTCGGGCAGGGCTTCCTGATCGATTTTATTGTCATAAGGACCACTGAAAAGAATCTTACCCTCTTCGTCGCGAATCGTCAGTTCACGGGTGCCATCGGACTGATTCATCTCGATGGAACCTTCGTTGTCCTGAAAGCGCATTTTACCAAAGCCCTTGAACCCAAGTTGCTTGTCATTTCCGTTCAAAAGGTTTCCACCATTAAAATCGAGCTTGAATTCGAGAATATCCTTCCCGCCATTCGGGCCGAAGGCACGTTCCATTTCTTGCAAGAGCTGCTTGCGAAGCTGCTCGTTATCGAAGCCGCCCAACTGATTTCCAAGCTGGTCGCGAAGGAGCCGGTTCAAATCACGGGCTTGATCAGGAATGAGGGCCTGCGCATCCTGCAAGGCTTGGATCTCGCCCAGCGCCACCTCTTGCTCAATCACCTTGCCTCGACGAACAAGCTTCAGGGTCACCTCATCGCCCGGCTTTAAATTGGTCAGCGATTGTCGCAGGGAATCCTGATCCGTGAGCGGCATTCCCTCGACCGAAACAAGAATATCATGTTCGGCCAAACCAGCCAATCCGGCCGGACTATTCGGAGCAACCTGGGTCAGCTGCAACCCGTTCGCCAACTCAAGTTGGTGCTTGAGAACCTCACTGGCCTCAATCCCGCCCACTCCAAGGAAGGCAATTTTTGCGGCCGCTTTTTCAGCCGGCCTTTCCGAATCCTCAAGAACGCCCCCTTGGGGTTCTGCCGGAAGGGCTTGCGCTTTCTCAGAATTCTCACCTTTCGGCCGCTCAATGGCACCGGCGGAAAGTAAAGTGCCGAGAAGAGCAGCGAGACTAATTTGGGTTATTTTCATCGCAGATTTTTTCATACACTGTTGCAGCGAGATCTTTCAAAATTTGTTTAATCAAATTTTTCGCGGGAACAAATCGAACCTCGCGATTGGGCTTCTCGATGATGATCAGATCACCGTTTTCGTTCACAAACTCGAGACTATTGTTCACCTCAACCTCTAGGCATCTCAGGGCCTGTCCACCCCTCGTCCAGACCACCCCGTGGTCATTGGCAGAAACGACGGAAGCCTTCGCATCCCGAGAAAAAAAAGCAGCCGGGGAGACGGCCCCGTTGGTGAGCACCGGGATTCGCGGAGCCTCGGCAAGATCTTCGCCAGACTTCCCGCCACTCCACATCAATGCCATTGCCGCACCCAAAATCCCGACGGCGGCAACCGAACGAAAACCGATCCATCCACTGCCCGCCGCCTCAATCGGACGCATCGGAATCACCTTCTCTTCCACCGGAACGTCCTCGTGCCAACGCTGCATCGCCTGGTCGAGACGGGCGATCAAATCATCGGGCATTCCACTGGGAGAAAGCATGCGCAAACCTTCCTCCAACTCCACCAATCCAGGATCGCTCGTAGCGACAATCACTTCCCGGGCGGGGCGGGCCATTTCGTCGGCAGCCTCCACCATGGCCCCATCAAGCCGCGACAAAAAATCGTCGGATAAAGCCACAGGTTTCAGGCTGGCGAGTTCCGCTTCGAGTCTGGTCATATCTGGGTCCATAGAGGGGTGTCGTATTGGAAAATGAAATTTTAAAAAATTAGAGATCGCCGCGCAACCTCGCGCCCGCAAGCTGCTTTCGAAGCGCTTCAATACCGTAGCGATAGCGCGACGCCGCCGTGTTCAAAGAAATATCGAGCGCCTCCCCGATCTCGGCAAAGGTGCGCTCTCCCCAAAGCTTCATGCTGATGACTTCGGAAAACTTTTTCGGAAGCGTCTTCATTCCTTCGATCAAAATCCTCCGCGTTTCATCCTGGCTCTCCTCATCCTCAAACATCGGCAGATCGATATCCCGTCCAAGTGAACGCTCATCTTTAAAAACGTTTTCCTCGCGTTTTCGCCGACGATCATCCTTGCGACCAAGGTCAATCGCCTCCCTCCGGATCTGGGTGTAAATGAATGCCAGCCAGGCATCCGGACCACCCACAAAAGTTCCCTCTTCAACCTTTCGGGCCAGCTTGACGAGAGCATCCTGGAGGACATCCTCGGCATCGGCCAAGGACCGGGTCTGCTGCCGGGCGAATAAGAGAAGCTTCGACCCGTGCTCTTGGAGCCAGGGTCTGAAGCGCGAGGTTTTTTCGACTTTCGCGTTTGCCAATTTCACGTGTTTTGGAGTGCTTTCCATAAGAGCGGGGTTCAGGGTGTTCTTTGTCTGAATTATCGACAGGTTACCCCAAATTCCAATAGTGTGCGGCACTAAAACTGCCGAATGATTTCATTCGAATGTGACGAAAACGTCACTTGCACGATTCCCCCGCGTACTGATTGACGTCGAGCTGGGCGAAGTCCATCCGCAAAACCTCCAAGCCGAAGAAAATCGAAGCCAAGGATCTTTCCAACTGGAAGATTCTCGAGGACTTCGGTCGTCGTCTCGCCAAGGCTTGCGCCGCGCGGAAGGAGGATCCGCAACGCATCAACCATCAGAAACGCAAGCTTCTGGAGGATCAACGAACTTCGTGAGATTTCCGTCTCCTTCGTGATGCGTATTCGCAACGACGCACGGGTGGAAGTGGTCCAATTCCATCTGCTGGGATACCTTGGGCTGGATGACCTCAGGGCCATGTTGGGGCTGGAAAAAACGAAGAAGTAAAACGTGGGAGGAGAACGTTCGCCCGAAGGCGAGCGTGCAAAACCGTGCCCTGATCACTCGCTCGTTCAAAGGCGCTGAGGAATTCCCCCGAAGGATGGCGACAGCATGCTCCGCCCGTTAGCGACAGCCCGGGAAAACGTCATAATTTCAGCCCTCTCTCCACTCCTCGGGATCCCGGCAGTTTTCGTGCCGAACACTACTGCTCAACACCTCAATCTCTCACCCTTCTTGATAGTTCTCATATCCGATCCATCACTCCCGACCTTGACCCGCATATTGAATGTTTTTATGAACACTCATTGTGCCATCCATCTACCACCCCCGCCGCCCCCGTGCCTCGCCACTCTGGCAAATCATCCACCACGGCTGGGACCAATTCCTCGCCCTCTACGAAAAACACCACCGCAAATCCCTCGGCCCGCTCGACCGCGCCGCCGTCGCCACCGTCCAATCCTTTCTCCGCTGCGGCGACCTCGCCTCCGGCTTCATCCGCCTCCAGTGCCCAGACTGCGGCCACGAACGCCTCCTCGCCTTCACCTGCATCCGCCGTCGCCAAAGGCTATGGCGGACAGGAAGGCCGCCACTTCTGCCCCTCCTGCCACCAGCGTCGCACCCGCACCATGAGTGAGTGGATCGCCAATGCAGTCTGCCACGAAGTCCCCCACCGCCAATTCGTCTTCACCATCCCCAAGGTCCTCCGCGGCATCTTCCGCAAACGCCGCCACCTACTCACCCACCTCTTCCACACTGCCACCGCCACCCTCCAGGACGCCTTTCGAATCCGCCTCGGCCTACCGCAAGGTCGCATTGGGGCCATCGCCGGAGTCCACACCCTACCGACTCAATGAAAATCGCGTGAGGCGCAGCCTTTTTACGCGATCACTTGAAACGCCACCACCAAGACCGTCATCTACCGCTCCAAACGCCACCACCACACCACACCACCACACCACCAAGCGCAACTTCGAGATCTTTACCGCCCCCGACTTCATCGCCGCCGCTCTGCTCCACCTCCCACCAAAAGGCCAGCAAACCGTCCGCTCCTTGTTATCTGGCAGGCCATCAAGGAATGGATCCCCGACGACGATCCGAATCTCAACTGGTTCAACCAGGAAAGGGACCCCACCGACGCAGAACCCGAGTGCTTCGACCAAAGCCCCGCCTGGCAACCCAAAGAGATTCCGCTCGACGACGGCCGGACTCTCGTCCTCGACGACAGCTGACAGGCAAGAAGCTTGGTGACCTAAAAAAACCGCTGCCCAAAAAGAACTTGGCAACGCGGGCTAGGAATCTACGCTCTCCTGCAGTGAAGATCGTGCTAAAGTCTCCCGGTTCTAGTAAAATAGGGCGTGGATCAGGGACTTTTCCTGCAGAAATCCACACAACCTCCACCCCAAACCACCCGTCTCCGCCCCTCTTTCCCCCGCAACCCCCTGGTACCCCCCCTCCGATCCCTTCACCGGCACCCTCAAGCGCCCCAGGCAAAAAGCAAATTCCTAGCAGTCCGATGCCGAACTATCGAATGATTCTCTCAACTCTGATCCTGGCCATCGCCTTGGTCTTGGTCTTGGTTGTCCTTTATCGGAATTCGCAGAGTGAAGAGGTTCAACTAAAGTATAGCTCCTCATTGGATCCTGCCTCTCCCTACAAAATCGAGACGAATCAGAATGCCCAATCGCTGGGAGATGACTCTCGTGATCCATCTCAACCATCGGGCGACGAGCGGATCATAGCGAGCACGGGTGATCAGGTCGTGCTAAAAGTTTACGCCGATCGTAGTTTCCAGCTTCATCTCCCTCACACTACTGAGGGCATTTTCGTTCCGGTTGACAAAGAACTCTTCACGAGCGACTCACTCCCCGACGGAGTCAAAATCAAGGTCCGCAATAGCGCCGGCGAGATCTTCACGGCGGAAGGTGGTTACGGGATGCAAATTTCTTACGGCCCGAATGATGAGTCCTGGTACCGTCCAGGTTCGAATCATATCGAAATGCCGGTTTTTAGCTCACGTGACCCGATAACCGGCGAAGCGATCATCGTTCCGGGGAGCGGGGAGCCCATCAAACCTGCATCCACTGAATCCAGTGCGAGGAGTTCACCACGGGGTAAACTCACGGACTTGATCTTCGGGCTTTCGCCACGGATTCGGCAGCAATCAGGCTTAGAATTCAAACTCGCAATTTTTCCATCCGCGATACCAAATGGTCGCGACTCTGAGGGTGATTACCTGTCACCTTTAGACTTTCAACTCCATGAAACCGAATGGCTGGACGGCCACCTCCTCTTTGACGATGAGTAAGTTTTTCACATCGCGCTCCTTCATTGGGATCACACTCTTCGGATTAGGATACCTCATCGCATGGCTCACTCTGACTCCAGATTCTCGGGAAGTCTCAGATAGCACTTCCTCGCAGAAGGAATCGCGCTCGGACCCCAGCGCCGTCCACCTTTGGTCAAGCCGTTCTCCCGGCACCAGTCAGTCCGAACGCCGCCGGGTGGAGCTTGCGGAGAATTGGGAGAATGCGGACATGGATCTGATCATCGGGAAAATGGATTCGATTAAGACCTTTGAGTCCAACACCTACGACACCGGCCTGTCTCAGGAATTGTGCGACTACCTTGCGATTTCGAGGAGTGAAAATGCTGCGATCGATGAAGCCATTCAATCCACCGTGAAGCAGCTACAGCAAATACAAATTTCCTCCATCGAGACGACGCAGGTTGATGACACGACCAGCAAGTTCTTGATAAAAAAGTTCCCCGACCAAGGGGGATGCATCAAAGAGTCACTGCAAGAAACCATTCGGGAAACGCTGGGTGAGAACCGCTCTTTTATATTCAGTAAAATCGCACGGGATTCAATGGATGGCGCTTTCTTGAACTTCGGAGAAAACGAGGTAAACATCACGATGAAAACCAAGGGCTCTCCAGGGGCTGAACGTTACGAAACAATTATTTCTAACGGAACGAGTTCCCGCCTATTTGAAACCGAAGGAGTCCCGCCTGATCTCTTACATCTTCTGCAGGAGGAGTGAACCGACCAAGCTTCCAGCAATGAAGATCCATTAGAAGTGCCAGACAAGAATGCTACGGACTTAAGCATGATTTCGCGGCATCGGACAGACGTAACACGTTGATTATCAGAATGACGAGAATTTCAATTTTGCTTAACCCAAGTTTAACATCAGGATGTCAAAAACCTCCGAGAAATCACTTTTTTTGAGCCGGTGAAGCCCGAAAATCATTGTAGGTATAAGGATTTCATTTTCCAAAATGAAAATGTAGTGCCATAATTT
>Ga0209390_10001494_pt1 | contig 44929 bp, 44 predicted proteins | sample BON01_FD_187212 | JGI IMG/M metagenome (GOLD analysis project Ga0209390, IMG submission 187212) | Freshwater microbial communities from Lake Bonney liftoff mats and glacier meltwater in Antarctica - BON-01 (SPAdes) (version 2) | ecosystem: Environmental > Aquatic > Freshwater > Ice > Glacier...
CTGTTGCTGCCCCCGGATCGGATGTTGTCGCTGTTGCTGGCCCTTCTGTCTCTGGAGATGATGGTGGCGCTGTTGCTGCCCCCGGATCGGATGTTGTCGCTGTTGCTGGCCCTTCTGTCACTGGAGATGATGGTGGCGCTGTTGCTGCCCCCGGATCGGATGTTGTCGCTGTTGCTGGCCCTGGAGCTCCTTCTATTCTCTTTCTGCGTTGTTTACTCATGTCCCTGATGGAAAAATGCCTGAACACGATACTGTAACATGTTACACATTTTTTCAAACGAAAGCGACGATAACAATTGTTGCACGCTTCAATGCATACAAAAAAAAAGTTTCGTGTAAGTATTCAATCTGTACTCCGTAAATGATGATTTGTGAATTTGGCGGCAACGTGATTGCCCCTTTGGTTGTAGGAGCCATGACTGCGGTCTTGTACGCGCTCGTCACTACTAGCAATTCTATGGCAAAAGTGTCGAACACTAGGGATGCCACCACTAGCCATTCGGGGTCGAACAACACTTATAACGTTACCGGTGGGACAAAAAACACGCGTTCGGGAAGAGCTTCAATAGTACTTAGTACTATTGCAATATTCATCCTTTCCGCGGGACTGACGTACGGGTTAATGGTATATCGACAAAGAATCGGTGACGATGGATCTGCAGTAACATCTACGACACACCACGATATTGATGCCTATAATTTACCTAAACCTGTTGTTGACTCTACTATCTTTGAGGCTGCTGATGATCGAATTAGTTTTGTAGCCAATGATGGAGGTGGTTGCAAGTCCGTTCTTGATGAAATGATGAAGTTCGCGGATACGAGTGGGTCGGTTCCTTTCTAAGAACATTTGTCTCAAAAAAATATGGAACATGACAGTACGATGTACGCAGTGTCATGATTACCAAAGCATTCGATACAAAGACGGGGTCAACAATCATTTCTATCATATTCGGTCTAGGGTTGGCTGCACTGTTCAGACAAAGTTGCAAGGGGGACCGTTGTATCGTGATAAAATCACCGAACGTTCAGGAGGTTGAGAAGAACATATACCGTTACAACCAGCACTGCTACCGGTACAATGCTAACATAGTTCCGTGTGACACAAAGAATTCGAGCGCGAGTCAATGAAATATTCAATGCATCGGGGCAACCGCTGATATACCGACGACACGACACCACATTGAGATGTGACCTGACCGTATCATTTACAGTCAATGGGCGTTCCTGCCTCCCGGCCGATTTTTTTAAATTTCTAATCAGGATTTAGAGCCTCTTGAACGACTCGTTAGCTTGAGACATAAGCACCATGGAATTACAAATCCGCTCCATACCATGTTCGCAACCAGTCCAAATCGGCCGGGAGGCAGGAACGCCCATTCAGTCCACGTCTCGGTTCACAGCGCACATTTGATACACTGCATTACTTTGTGGAACTTGACGTTCTTCACAATCTTCAATCTTCTTGTATTGGCGCGTTCAAATTATCAAAATATTTTAGTTACCTATTATTGTAGAGGTTGGTTTCACTTCACGTTGTTTTGCACTGCATGTGAAAACAACCTTTGCAGTTTCTGTAGCTCAATGGCAGAGCGCCATTCTTATGAAATGGAGGTTGCGGGTTCGAGTCCCGCCTGAAATATTTACTTCCACGGAGAGTCTTCCTGGAACATATTCTTAAACTTCGCCGTGAGAGCTGGGTCTTGCTTGCTCAATTGCTCTTCGTACAATGTCCTTGGGAGGAATCTATACTCTACCCTGACGTTCTTGTTCATTTCTAGGAACTTCTCTTCGTAAATTCCGTGGATGATGAGCGCCATTCCCACGAACAATGTGAGAACTACGAATACCTTCATGTTAATGTATTGAAACACGAAAAGAATCGCGAAACGATAGCCACACACCATCAAGGAGTTGCGCGCGATCTCAGGACCGACGTTGGACCCATTTCATCAATGTTTTATCTGAGACAAGACACACACACAATTTAGGGGAATTAAGTATAAAAAATACATTGTTCAAAAGAACACTTCACATACACCACCGTGTACATTTTTTCTATATCAATTAAAACTTGAATATCTTGTTATTCATGCTCATATCGAGGACATTGTCTAATAAATGTTTCTGTTTCCAAAAGTTTTTCACTAAATGTAGGCATTACAGCAAACATTTATTACAGAATAAGAAATATCACGTCACAAAAAATACAATGACTTCTATCTTCGTATTTTATACAAATGTATCTAACATTAGTGTGCCACCCGAACTTGAAAAAGAAGACGCATATATTAAATCTGTAATCGATATATTGGTTCTCGTTTCAAAAAAATACCAGTATTTGGGAATCGAGATTATTGATGTTTTAACGATAATTATAGTCGTTGGGATAATCAGAAATTTTAAAACTACTTAAGTTTTTGCGCACATGTTCGTTTGTGTAAGGATACACCACGCGAAGAACTGAAAAAGCGCCCACACCCCTCACAAACATGTCCCTCGTTCACATGAACTTCTGCAGACATGGGAGATTCATTCGCGCCAATATCGTCGTCGTCCATCTCCCTGCACACGTCGGTTATGTTTGAGAACAGCTCACGCAACTCATCATCTGCCTTCGACGTAAGATTGAGTGCCGCTGCGAGGTGTGTAGTACGCACGTTGTGCACAAAAGATCGAATACGACCGACATGCTCTACCATTTGCGATAGCTTTGCAAACACCACTTGTCGTTTGATTTTGTTGCGATCTTCAACGTCTGAAATACTATTCGTGGATGAATCTTTGTTTTGTTCATATTGCGCCACCGTCATGAAAACATGAAGGACTCCTTTGAGCCACACCAAATCCTCATCCTTGCAATCAGTGAATCCTGCGAAAATAATCGGTATTGATACGCCTCCCCGCCCCGGCATCATCACGAGTTTGAGAGGCCCCTTGTCAGGGATGTTCTCTGATCGACAACTCACGAACACCCCCCCTATGAAAGCGCGACCATTTCGCTCTGATATGTTAGCCACATCAGACTCAAAACGCTCTACGTCCGAACGTGTGACAACACCTTTATTCTTTACCTCCACCGCGATGAAAGATGAAGGACTCGCGAACCACCATATATCACACGTGTGGGGAGATTTAGACATGTCGCGCACCTCCGACGTAGGCCACTCTCGTCTAAGGAAACTCGCAATACGCTCCTCGCCTACAGCTCCCCGGGCACTGTTCGAGCGACGCAGGATATCCATCTCTCTTTCGAGATCCGCTAGCTGCATCCTCAACGCCTTTGTGTCGTCTGTCTTTCGCGCAACCTCCTTTTCGATTTCCCGGTCACGCAAGGAAGCAAGATTCGCCTCTACATTTCGCAACTGCACTCGTTCTTCCGCGCATCCCTCTGCAATTCCTGCACGCACGCGCATCTCCAACACACTGGATAATGCAGAACGCTCCCTCTGCACAGCAACCACAGAATCTCTTCGTTCCTTCTCAAGAGCATCTGCGAACCTTGTCTTTTCAAGCTGAAGATCATCGGCTAACCTTGCCTTTTCAAGATGAAGATCATCGGCTAACCTTGCCTTTTCAAGCTGAAGATCATCGTCTAACCTTTCCTTTTCCAACTTCAAAGCATCGTCTAACCTTAACTTTTCCAACTCCAAAGCATCGGCTAACCTTACCTTTTCCAACTTCAAAGAATATGCTACCGCAGAGAGTTCCTTGTTTAAAGTCGCGAGAGTAGGTGATGCTGGTAAGATAGTTTTTGCAGCGTGTAAGCCGTGGACAAGTAAGGTTTGTATTGCTTGGTCTCTTGGGCGTGGTTGCAAAACTAGCCATTCCTCGAGGTTGAAGAAAAGATCAGCATTCGTAGACGTATCGATGATCAAGACCTTGACACTACTACCGGAACTTGACACTTGCATGTTGTGTATAGTGAATTTACTTTCATTCAATCTAATTCCCCATGTTTTTATGCTCAAAATACACTCGATTTCACTATTTACCCCCCTCCTCACTCCGACATCGGATTTGATAAGCATTGATGAGGCGGGTTTTTACATCGGTGACACTTAATGGGCGTTCCTGTCTCCCGGCCGATTTTTTTAAATTTCTAATCAGGATTTAGAGCCTCCGGAAAGACTAGCTAGCTTGAGACATCAGCACCGATGAATCACAATTCCGCTCCATTCCATGTTTCGCAACCAGTCAAAATCGGCCGGGCGGTAGGAACGCCCATTACTTGTCGCAGAGGGTATTGCCAACGCGGCAAACGTTTAAATATCCAAATTTATCGGACGTTGACTGTACTGTAATCCCTGTGCAGAGCATCATAAAAAAAAGGCGGTACAGTGTTCAACAGCGGTACAGTGTTCAACTGCGGTACAGTGTTCAAATTAAAGTCTATATAAATAATTTGTGCCATTCCCGGACACAACACGTTTTACTGTAACCATGGGTATTAAGAGGTACTCAATTCGCCAAACTGTATCGATGAAGCGCAACGTAAATGACATGCGTTCTGCTGCAAAATCCCTTTGCGAAATGCACAAGAGTGAAGTTCTTCATCAAGATCAAACCACCCCCCATCGCAAGCGCATGATGTTCTCGCTTAATACTTCTACTTTGGTGTCTGTTTACAGCACTCAATCTATTCCCCCACCGTTTGTACGCGATGAACTCCAGGATGCATGTAAATTGTTCATCAATTTCTTGACATCGTTCCCTAAGACCCCTCCTCCATCGCATGTGGTCGCCGAATTGCCCACCAGAAGCCCCCTTCACGAGGCTTTCTTGACATCGTGCCCTAATACCCCTCCTCCATCTCATGTGGTCGCCGAATTGCCCACCAGAAGCCCCCTTAACGAGGCTTTCTTGACATCGTGCACTAAGACACCTCCTCCATCGCATGTGGTCACCGAATTACCCACCAGGAGGATCCTTCACACGGCATACAGTGTAGCGCCGCCTTATAGTAGCATACAGTGTAGCGCAGCCGCCTTCATGGCATGTACGGTTTAGAGCCACCGCTATTCATGGCATGTACAGTGTAGCGCCACCGCTATTCATGGCATGTACAGTGTAGCGCCACCGCTATTCATGGCATGTACAGTGTAGCGCCACCGCTATTCATGGCATGTACGGTGTAGCGCCACCGCTATTCATGGCATGTACGGTGTAGCGCCACCGCTATTCATAGCATGTACAGTGTAGCGCCACCGCTATTCATGGCATGTACAGTGTAGCGCCACCGCTATTCATGGCATGTACAGTGTAGCGCCACCGCCTTCATGGCATTTTTTGTAACAATTGAAATTCCCCATTCCTTGTCCCATTGTCTCGTTTCTCATCATGTGAATTGCTGCTCTGAAAGAATCATGGAGTCGGGATTTTTTGCATTTTTACAAAACCTTGTCGCATTGAAAAAACGTTTATGTAAGATACTCGACAGACGATATCTTAGCCCACGCCTTTCTCCGCGTCTCTTCGACAAGCTCTTCTGGAATACTTATTGTGGTAGAATCGCGCTTGGGTCCTCCCCTCCGAAGAACACTGCTCCCAACAGGACACCTCGATATCTCCTGTGCGAGAAGTTTAGTGCGTTCAGCAAGGACTAATGGAGGCTCTCGAAAACCTGCAGAAGCCACAACCAATACTCCATCACTCTCAATTGCTGATAGAGAAAGTGACGCCATAATGACATCTACGATTTATTAAACGCACCATTTTTATACTCGTTTTCTTCAGGGCCTGATTGAATTTTGAAGATAATGTCTAAACTTGACGTGTTGATGAGTCGCATACACAATTTCCGTGAAAATAACAGGGTGAAACATCTTGCAGAACAAAATGCACCTACTACTACTACTAATTCTGCAACTACGAACATTATTGAAGAACGTGGATGGCCTCTTCTTAGTTCCGACAGATTCGACTCTATCATCCGTTCTCGCATGCACTTGAATAATCTGAACATGCATCTTGAAACTGGGAATCGGAAATTGAAACCTCACCAAGCTTTTGTGCGCACGTTCCTAGGAAAGGATACACCATATCGAGGTCTGATATTGTACCATGGTCTCGGTAGTGGCAAAACGTGCGCCGCCATTGCAGCGGGCGCTGCAGAAGCCACTACCAAGAAGATGGTTGTCCTTCTGCCTGCATCCCTTGAGGCTAACTTCAAAGCTGAAGTGGAACCGTGTGGAGGAGAGTCCCTCAACATCAGGTACATCAGGTACAACGGTCTCTCCGACACTTCTGTGGACAAGCTCCTTCGTGAGCACCCCCCCATATTCGACGATGCAGTGATCGCGATTGACGAGGCACACAACTTCGTGCAGACTGCATCGAACGGCGGCGTAGTACAGCGTGTGTACGAGGCGATCCTTAAAGCCCGTCGATGCAGGGTAATGCTTCTTTCCGGAACCCCGTTGGTAAACTCGGCACATGAGGTAGCTCTCCTACTGAACCTCGTTGACGGTTACAAACGAGAGTACACCGTCCCGCTCTCACGCCCGTTAAATCAGAACCAGATATCTGCACTCTCATCGAGCCCCGTTGTGCAGTCCTTTACTCCATCCGTAGTGGGACGCCTTCTGCGCCCTGCCGTGCGCATCACTTTAGTACCTGAGGGCTTCCGCATCCCCGATACAGACACCAAAAGAGACCTAGTCGTTCGCAGTGACGACGGCGCCGATCGTGATGCTACAGATTTGGTTGCAACAGCCCTACAGCTTCCTCCTGATCGTGTAGAGGCTGCCATGACCAGACCTGTGCTATTGAAACCGTTATCGGATGATCGCGATGAGTTCGAAGCTGTGTATCTGGTTGATGAAGGACGACATGGTAAAAAGAAGATCCTTAGGAATTTGGACATGTTAGAGAATCACTTGCGAGGTAGAGTGTCTTTTTTCGAGGGACACGATGCATCCGTATACCCGACGTTGCGTAAGTTCGCTATAGTGCGCACGCATCTCAGCTCCTACCAGTTTGCAGAGTACGGGTACCAGCGCGCAATAGAGGTGCGTCGCGAAAAAAATGCTAGGCTGAGGAAGGGTGACGAAGACAGCGGCATGGGATACCGTCCTTTCACACGCGCCGTGTGCAACTTCGCATTCCCACACGATATGCAACGTCCCTACCGGACAACGGTGTCCACCAACTATGAGAAGGCACTTGAGACCGCAGTGCAACGTCTGATAGAGCGTCCTGAACAGCTGCGACCCAAGGAACGCGTGAAACCAGGCGATTCTATGAATGGAATAATTTCTCCTGGGGGTAGGGAGTACACATTGGATGTTTTATCTTCAAAATTCGCTCGTGTATTAGAGTACATTCTTTCTGGTAGAGGAGGCAGAGGAGAAAGGCGTGTCAACTCACTTGATCCTGGGTACCCGATGTTGTTGTCTACACCAACAGGGATTGAAAAACATACAACAAAATCCAAAACAGGTGGCGATGCCAAACCCGGTGCCGATGCCAAAACAGGTGGCGGCTTCCCTGCGATTGTATACTCCCAGTTTAGGGCTGCTGAAGGCATTGCTATCTTCGGAGAGGTTTTGCGCGCGAACGGTTTCGGGGAAATTCAATGCTTTCCTCACGGATCGCAATTGCGCTTGCGACGCGTCCCCCCACCTTCGGGTACAAAAGACATTGGTCTATCGTTCATCACGTTCTCGTCGGATCAATCGTCGGACCGCATGGAGCTCTTATTGTCTCTCTTCAACAACCGTATTAGTGAGCTCCCTCTTCTAGCGCGCGAGGACTTGGGGACGATGCTCATCGGCATTGGACTTAAAAACGCGACTAACGCTAGAGGAGAAATAGCGGCGGTGCTTCTGATTTCAAAGTCGGGTTCAGAGGGAATCTCTACGCGAAACGTGCGGGCAGTTCACGTTCTCGAGCCTTTCTGGCACGCCAACCGCATAGAGCAGGTGGTGGGGCGAGCCCGACGCGCGTACTCACACGACGACCTCCTACCACAAGAGCGCACAGTGGACGTCTACGTGCACATGTCCACATTCAGTCGCGACCAGGTGCTGGCACAGCAGGGAAATGAAGAGGGTACAGCAGACGAGTTCGTGCATGCTGTTGCTCAGCGTAAGCGCCAGCTCCTCAAAGACGTTCGGAAAGCAATGCGTCTCTCTTCCATCAACGTTCTTGAAGACGACATCTGAATGTCATCATCTCATGCAGTCGCGGGTTTCTTCGAATGGGAATTATAGCCTATTGAACGACTCACTAGCTTGAGACATAAGCACCAAGGAATCACAAATCCGCTCCATACCATGTTTATAAACCAGTCAAATTGGCCGGGAGGCAGGGACGCCCATTTTCGGTCTCCGGATGGGGATGTACTCGTACGCGACTGACATGAACAGTTCGTTTTCAGCGGACTCTTCCATAAGCTCTGTTAGAGCTGCGTAGAAATTGTTAACTGCATAGGTCACAAAGTCCTTGGTAGCGCGGAGAAGCAACTCTCTTGTATGGAAAATCGGTTTTGTTTTCATGGCTTTGCGCAATTCGAACGCCTGGTGTAGCGTATTTTCCACCGCTATCAGCGACAACGTCATTTGTGTGCTAAAATCGATCTCTCCCAACTTGATGGCTTCATCTGCGATTGTTTCCAACGGTGTAAGCTGCTCGCGTTTTTCCTTCAGAGCACTGGTGTATGCTTTGAGCGCGACCCTAGTTTTTTCCAGGTGAGACTGCTTACGGGTATCTTCTTCGGCTTGGCGACCAAGGTTCGTATTTTCATACCCGTAATTGACACAAATATCCATCACGACATTTTTCCTTAGCTGCGAGAAATCGTCGGCGTTAGATGATGTTTCGTTCACAATCGACGTGTTAGGGGGCGTCCAAGAGGACGACATACCGAACCCTTCCTTGGAATTCGGATCCACGTGTACGTGTCTCGCGAAGATGACCAGCATGTCCACGTGCCATTCGGAAATGATTGTTGAACCCGTCCCGTCGCCACTTAGTTTCAGAAGCCGGAACGTTTGGAAACTCTCGGCGTGATCGCGCAACAAATTGGCGCGTATCTCTCTTATTACAAGCCCTGAGAAAGATAAACCCATCTTTAATAAAACCGAAATTACAAACCGCACCGCAGGTACTAACCGCACCACAAGTACAAACCGAAGGTACAAACCGAAGGTACAAACCGCACCGCAAGTACTGCCGATGCCACTTCTTATGAATACTTAAACAGCGCTCGTCCTTCCTACGTGCACCACATATATCCCCTCATTTACAGATAGTTCTTATGCGTCGTCCTTCATCAAACAAAAAATGTCCTCCTCCTTCTAAGCGCCCTGACAAGACGGTTATTTCTAAGATTCATGCTTTGAAGACAATGGACATCGCTGGGAGACACGAGAAAGGATCCCCATGGAGAGAAAACTGGAACCATTTGCTCGTCGGCGCGATTCGCGAGATGGTCTCTGCCAAGATGATACATATGTATCACACTAAGGAGGGGCTCACGTCTGCTGACACGAGGCTTTGCTCACCAGTTAAAATGACGATCAAGAAGTGGAATGATAGCGTCAAGGTGCACATAAAGTACCCCAAGCTTGACGTACCTAAGTCAGACGAAACACCTTTGGACGATACTACCCGAACTGGTATCGAGATTGCCCTATGCCACCTCTGGACCATGGGAGCCGTCCACTCCGACATCCGCGCTATCAACATGGGCTATGCCAATGGGAACATTATCATGTTCGACTATGACAGCATTGACTTTGTTCGCATCATCAGCTCCACAAGACCCCCTCTTTCAGCTCTGTGGGAACGAGGCACTCGTGGGAATGCACCGTCAGATAAGGAAGGATGTGATGGTGAGACGCGCAAACATATTGTGGCCAGTCACTTGGCAGACAAATGCATGCTTGACAAGATCTTTGATAACGATAAAAGGGGATTCTCTGCAGAGTACATCGCCGATACAACGGCGTCTGAGATGGAAGATGGGGAGATGTGTGACTCTCCAGTGGATACTACCTCCTGGAAAACGAACAGCTGGTTGTTCGAGGGGTGCGGTGTGACGAGCAAGGACTATATATATGAGCCTTGTTGGGAGAAACAACCCGGAGAGATCAAGAGGAACTTGCAAAATATTGAGTGCATCATGACCAACATGTTGCAGATGTGCAGTTCACTAACATTCAGCGGCCCCTACGACTACAGCACTGACATCGTCATCATCCTCACATTGTCGATCGTCAACAGGAACCGGGCTGCGAAGTTCATCAAGGATATGCAGAAGATCCTAGATGATGATGATGATAAGGGTGGTGATGGGTTACAAACGTTCTTGGACCAGTTCGTATCCATCGCTTCGCACTTGTTCAATGTGGGTGACCTAGCGTCTGCTACAGATGCTGAGCGATAGACATAATGACAATATCCAGTTGTCTTTGAAGGAATGATAATTACACAATAACCAAGCTAAGTCTGGTTCAGTAGATTCGCAATGGCATTTGATATGAATTCTGGACTGTAAGGATGTGTGTACACCCAAGTCAGCGACCATTATTAACGCCTATTTTCTTTTGACACCTTGTATTTTTAGGCTTCTGAAAAGTCGAATAGACATGAGAACATGTGTTTTTTTCTTGTAATAAACATCCTTTACCTGAGTGTCTGTCTCGTCAAGCGAGAGCTGTCCCACAATTTGTGTCTCCGACTGTATGATCGATCATATTTGTGTGTTTTGACCAAGTATCACGAGTTCCTCTACAATGGGGTCCAGTACGACGTTCACGCAACGGTTTACGTTTCTTAAATTGTGGGTATTAACTCCTGAAATGGTCGATGGGGTGTCTGACATAATGGCTGCGCCTATGTTGTGCACTAGAAATGATGTAACATTGGAAGTGTGCATAGCCCCTGCGTACAACACAATGCGGTGGTGCAATTGCTTTGTGTCTCGAATCATGTAGTAAAGCATGCGCCCCAAGAGGTACGTGTCCATCACTAGCACGCGTACCTTGTAAAAGAAGATGTTGTCAAAGGATGATTCTTTCTTCGCAGGAGTATTGTGCGTGTACGATTTGCGGATGTCATTAATGATGTGCTCCACTGAAGTCTTTATGTACTCTGCCAATCTCAATTGGTAGGGTGATCCCTTGAGTTTGTGGAACTGCTTGGCAACCTTGCTTCGCACCGGGTCGTCCATGAGAATCCGGTACATGAGTTTGTAAGCATCTGCCACCGTAGGTGCGGAGCGAAGGAAGTCCGTTGTTGTCGAAGGCATCCCCGTGGATCCCGTGTTGGTACGCACATCCACGAAGTGGAAGCGGCCTAGGCGCGTGGAGGAACGACCGTGTGCGTACAAGCGGTTGCTGAAGTGCTTATACATCCAACCGAGAATGCCTGCGCGTTCACCGAAATCCTTTATGTGAGGGTCTGAGCTGTCTCCTTTAGTCTGATTCTTCTTCTTCTTCATAATATCTCCAAACGGCACCTCCATGAACACGTCAGTCTCGAGGGAGATCGCGCGCAACGCGGGCTCCGATGTCACGTTGTGAAGGAACCTTCCGATGTCCACACACCCCTTTTTCGGAACGCACTTGGAGGGAGGGCACATGTTGTCGAATGAGAAGTGGATGTCCCCCATGAGGTACATAACACATGAACGCGGACGCGCCCCTGGCGAGACAGGTATCTGGACTTGAAGAACAGTCACGCTTGCCGGACCACTCATCTTGTGAATTCGAGAGCCCGATTCGATTATAGACATTGAGTGTTTGGTGAACAGTGTTTGGTGAACAGTTACATTTATTTAATGTAGATAACAAAGAATATCATTGATTGTACAGAACAACTCGTAAATAATGAAAGGAGGAAAGAAAACATTCATCGGTTCAGCTATATTGTTATCATTGCTAGCTGTGTTCATGATCATCATGGCGTTTACTGTGCGGCACACGGATTGGGTGAATAATCACCCATTCAAGTTCTTAGTTGAAACGATTACACTGTCAATATTCACATCCGCCCCTGTGTTCATCATTATTTGGAGCAGAAAGATACGCAACAAAGCCATCGTCAAGGACTTTTTGATGTTGTTCATTCAGACCTTCATCTTCTGGATGCTGAGCGAATTCAGTGGCCTGACAGACTACGTTTTCAGAAAGCACGCAAGGTGATTTTTTTTCTTTTTACAAAAATGTAGAGAGTGATGAAAAATAACAAAAGCAAAAGCAAAAACAAAAGCAAAGAAGTAGTGTTCGTTCCCCTGCCCTCGGTGGTGATCAGTTCTTCTTCTCAGGGGAAACATACTCACCCCGACTATTCATTCAGGGACGCCCTGTCACGGAAGAGGGAGTTTTTTTGTGGTGATGTTGGTTTTCCAGACGTAGTGTCGACCGGGACGCAGACGAAGCCGAAGTCGAAGTCGAAGCAGGGGTCTAAAGATTACATCCAGGAGCAATGGAATGCGGAATGCACCAAGGAGACGTTCTCTTTGGCCCCACACCAGAGATTCCTTTGTAATTTCATGGCACCAGGAACCCCCTACAACGGCTTGCTCCTTTTCCACGGGACCGGAGGCATGAAGACATGCACGGCGGTTTCCATATGTGAAGGGTTCGACGATCGACAAGTGTTCTTGATAGCTCGTCCAACGCTACACGATAACTTCTTGCGAACAGTGTACGATAGCGCTGCATCAGCATCTCGTAAACACCAATGCGGGGGATCAAGATATCACCAATCGAATAATAGAGGTGACATTCTAGTTCGTGAAAAGTACACGTGTTTCGGCATAATTTCATTCGCAAATTTAGTATCCGCTGCGACCGATCGCGATCTAGATAATCAGTTCTCTGGGAGCATCATCGTTGTTGATGAGGCGCACCATCTTCGGAATTCACAAATGGAATCGGCGTTCGGCTCATTGCAACGCGTGCTCCGAGTAGCATCCAACATAAAGTTGCTTCTCCTCACGGCCACACCCATGTTCAATTCTAACACCGACGTTCTCCCCCTTCTTAACCTCCTCCACACAAATGATCGAGAAACTATAAATGACATGTCCGACATAGCATCCGCCGCAAGGGGGTACGTCTCGTACTTCCCCGGACGGTCCCCGTTCAGCTTCCCGAAGATCCTCACGCCCTCAGTGGCGACGCACATTCCCTCACCGTTCGGGATCATCTCAGCTCGTTCAAAAAGCATGCGCAAACAAAACCGCGATATCGTGACGTTGGACGCGCATGGCACCCGCATCCCTAAATCTGACCGATTGGAGACGCTCATGTATCGTCTAAAGCAACAGGGGTCACACGGAAGCGTCTCAGAGGTAGACGAAATTTGCACGAGCGAGATGAGCGGCCTGCAGTTGGAGACGTACGAGGCACACCGCCGGGATTTTAAGGCGGATGATGTGGATGATGATGTGGATCATGAGGTGGATCATGAGGTGGATGATGATGTGGATCATGGTGACATGCGTGTCCGTCAAATGTGCAATGTGATTTTCCCTGCTCCTCTTAACGGCGGCGGAGACTCCTCGTCATCTGGCAAGGCGGGTTTCCGTCGTTGCATGGAGTTCGATCCGCAACGTGGCGCGTGGAAGTACCGTCCGGGGGTACCGGCATTCCTCTCCCCTGAGTTGGCGCCCGGCTACGCATGCAAAATCAACAATGTCGCCGACTGCATAGCGGCAACGGGACGATCGGCGATCTCGATGGTGTATTCCCGCTGGATTTGGAGCGGGGTGCTTCCTGTGGCAGTCGCACTTGAGCACAGAGGGTACCGCTCGTTTTCGGACACGGGCTACCGGGGTGGAATCGGGACCTACGCGATCATATCGGGGCTGCGCGAGCACGGGTTCCAGAGTCTGGAGCGTATATTGGAGGTCGCTCGATCGCCTGAGAACAAACATGGAGAGCTGATAAGCGTTTTATTGATCACTGACCGCGGCACTGAAGGCTTGGATTTCCGCTTCGTTCGAGAGCTGCACATTCTAGAACCTTGGTTTCACATGAAGAAGATCGAGCAAATCGTGGGTCGCGCGGTACGTCACTGCTCACACGCCCTTCTCCAGTCACCAGAACGCAACGTGACCGTGTACATGCACGCATCTGTCTACCCCCGTGGTGGTGGTGAGATGGAGACCGCGGATCTTCAGGCGTACCGCATCGCCCTCAAAAAAGAAATCGACATCTCGAAGGCGGAGAGCGCTCTGATATCCGTGGCAATCGACTTTAGGCATGACAACAACGATCCTCGAGGAGAACGGGAGAAGCGCACCTTTGTCGTCGACATGGTGAGCGCTAGCGGGCGCACCGTGAAAACAACCTTCCTATCAAGAAAAGAAGAGGACGACGACACATGCGATACCCTTGCGGCTGACGATTCGACGTTCGACGCTGTGAGACATGTAGACCTCTCACGAGTGGCGGATGTCATTTTGGCCACGTTGCGATCTGCTGACGCGACACACGGTTGCACCATCGAGGACTTTGCTACCGCACTCACTAAGAAGGATCAGATGCAGCCGTGGGTGGCCCAATGCATTCTCGAGGCGGTGGATCGCCTTCTTTCACATAGGGTATTTCGTCGTACCGACAAGTACTTCCTAGGAAACGAGGCGCATAACGATGACGACGAATCAAACACGAACAAATGGATGCCTCTTAATATTTTAGAACACGCAACCAAGGCGGAGGGGGCTATGGACATGGTAGCAAGACGGGTCGTTGCTTTAGAGAGCTCGTTGCCGTCGAAGGTCGCGGATCGATTCCGGTCGGAGATATTGGACTATGTTGTGGATCGACTTCCTAGAACGCAACTGGAGGAACTTGCGGTTGTGGTGGCATCAGCATCATCATCATCTACCAAGAGTCATAAAAATACAACAAAACATAATGGACTCGCGCAACATGTTAGGGATAGTTTGATACGCGCTGGTGTGCTTGAAAATTATATAGACAAGAAGAGCCTTACGATCGTGTTCCGAAACCCTTACGACATTGCGTCCCCAACCAAGGTGCGCCGACCCATGTGTTTCGTCCCCTCTGATGAAAAGAACACTGAGACCCCTATATTCCGTCCTTGTATTGTCGGAGAGATCGTGTCCCCTACGACTCCAGAATCGTCAACTGTATCTGTGATGGACGATCCTTATGTCAAGTTGGGGTTCATGGACAGGGTCACTAGCAAGGATGTGTTCACGTTCAAGTTGGCAACGACATCTAACGTGCGTGGGAGCGTCTGTGGGAGCACGTCGTCCTTGAGAACCGGCGCATTGTGGCCCGCAATATTGCGTATCGTCTCGAGCGACGCGACACTCCGAGTGCTCCTCGAGAAGGAGGAGGGTTCCTTGCCCCGGAATAAAGCGAATATGTGCCTGCTCATTGAACTTGCGATGAGAAAATTCGGGGGGTTTATGCGCCCTGTCCAGTCGCACATGAGCAGCAACCTGCTTACCCACCCCCCCCCAAAAAAAAATTAACACTTCAATGAAACGTATGTTGTAATGGTTTGAGCCTGATCCTGAGAACAACAGACTCGTTTTTCATACATTTTTGTCATCCATTCTTTGGTACAATAACGGAGAGCGAAGTTGTAGAGCGGTCGAAAGTGTTCTGGAAGTGTCATTATTAGTATCTTTGTCGCTTTTCGTCTTGTCCCAGTGAACGAAAACCAAGTAGAATATAATGATGTACATCAAGACCGAGCCGATAGCCGAGATCAAGCCTGAGAAGAAATACTTCCCCACAAAACTCATTACAGGGTTTCTGTGTTTCCACACGCTCCAAGAGTTCCAGTGGGGGTACGAAGGCGTTTCCTGAGAACTTTTCTTCATTTCGTAAAAGCGTGTTTAAAATGCATATCCCATTTTTATTCAAAGCTTACCACACAATCTCCCTTCACCCGACTCATCCTACACATGTTGGGTTTAGAAGTGGTGGTGCACGCTGCTTGCGATGAAGGAGAAGGGCAGGAAACTCTTTTGGGGAAATTATCTAGTGATGGGAGGTCGTCATTGCAGGTGCGGTGTTGCGTGCTAGAGATCATGTCCGACTCGATCTCATCCACATGCTCTTCTACGTACTCCAGTATGCGGTTCTCGATCATCCACCGGAAGAAGTTCAGTTGCCCAACCGTCGTCTCTATTTTTTGCGATCCGTAGTGGAACAGTATTCGGTCGCGGCGGCGGAAAGGGTCGAATTGCTGTTTGGAGTAAGCCTTAAGCTGCATACGATATTGTCGGTACACATTAAGAGGAAGCGATGCTATTGGGCTGTGTATCACCACGTTGTGCGTTTTGGCATAGTTCGTCACAAACCAGTCAATCAACCGAAGAGATATCTTGGAGGATATCTTTGAAACGTCAGTCGAAGAAGCCCAAGCTGTTGCTGCAGAAGACGGTTCAACCAGATAGACCAGGCGCATGATGTGCGTCCGTGTGCTAAAAAACTGGGACAACGATAGCATCAGTATATCTGCCCTAGACATCATGGTGGCTTCGTCTCGACTTAGTTACAAAAAACGGAGGTTGCAACTTGTTTTTATGACAACTCATTATTTACCCTTATGCACATTCACCGGTACTTGATTATTTCAGTCGCAGCAAGAGACCCACCAATGGCCATGGGACGGAGTCCTGCATCTTGTCCATTGAAGTTCTTCCACACCTCCTCGAAGTGCCTCTGGGGATGCGATGGAGACTTCATAGCATCGTACGTGTCATGGTAGAACGAGCTGCAAGACGAGGGTTTGGATGTCGATACAGGGACCCCTCCTGTGGAGGAGCCCGCATCGCCCACGAATGACGTACGAGCGCCGTAGCCCCCGAATGACGTATGAGAGACGTCGCCCCCGAATGACGTACGAGAGCCGTCGCCACCGAATGACGTACGAGAGCCGTCGCCACCACCACCACATACGTATTCCCCGCTAGCGGTGTACACACACGAAGGGGACATAGTGTAGGGCGCACCCACCAATTTATTAGGGGGGCACCTACCGCTACCGCCATTGGCAGCGCCTCCACAGCTTCCGGCACTACCAGATGTTATGCGGCTGCTGATTGCTCCATCGTACATTTGGTGTTGTGTCTGTTGATTCATTTGTACAATCGTTTGTATACACTTGTTATCAAATTTTATTATTCCGCCGACTACAGTCGGTGGAACAGTAAAATGAAACATACAATATTTCTTAAATAAAGTGGGACACAACTTATAATACTGCTTCGTCGAAGCAAAAAATGTAAAAGCTTTCCTTGTACCTGTAATGGGCGGTGTTCCTGCATCCCGGCGGATTTTTTGAAATTTCTACTCAGAATTTAGAGTCTCCGGAACGACTCGCTATCCTGATTCGCACCAGATGCCCGGTCCGTTGAACTGTCGCATTTAATTTGAAAATATGTGTAATAGAAAACATATATGTCTGGGTATGCAGCAGCGCCCTTGTCCGATGTCCAAGATATAAACACTCTGCTCTACCTAAATCCGGAGCTATCCGCGTACAGCAACGTGCGCACTATCGAGGATGCCCTGGTTCACTTCGACGCCTACTCGAACCTACCCAATGTCATGCCCACGCTACCGGTGGGTTTCGACGCCAAAGTCTACATAGGCGCGCAGTCGAACGTGAGCATACTAAACCGCGTCATCCGCGACGCGATCGCGGGGGTAGACGGCGTGGACCCGTTCTCTCCGTCTATAGACCGAAGGGGAGTGTTCGTAGCGACGCTCATGTGCGGAGCCAAGGTTCGCACTCTATACCAGGCCGGATCGAACTTCCCGTACTCGATCAACCTGGTAGCCGACTTCACATCGAACGACCTGCAACCGGACGACCGCATCCGTCTAGTCCAGCACGACAACGGGTTCATAGTGGAGGCTGCAGTCCTAGAGGTATCCTACGAGAGATCACGCATACTGCTCGCCCCCTCGACCAACCCCCGTGTGAGGGCTGCTCTCGCAAGCACATCTGGTACCTTCGATGCGTTCGGTATAAGGATATACGATCCACTGCGCCAGGCGCGAGTGTCCTTCGCTAGGACGGCCATGCAGTCCGGTGGCGTCTTCCCGTCCGGACCAGACGCGGTACCTTCCAAGGAGTTCGTGTACGACATGTACCAGCTGATGTATCCCGAGACGCGGGGCCTTGGGTTCTCCGACACCTACCTCGACTACCGCCGTAAGTGGGAGCGCGTGGACGCCTACCGCATACGCGGCCCGTCTGATCTCCTGAACATCCAGAACCCTAACGCGTCTGGTTTGATTGCTGGGGGGGGTGGCAGTAATGTGGTGGGGGGGGTGGTACAGTCATCCGGGAACATCTCTGTGTTGGACACGTTGACGGTAGGGTACGGTGACTTTTCATGGATGTCGCCATCGAACGTCTCTCTCGCTGAAGGGTACGTGCGCATCTCTACTGACTCATTCGCGGCAGGGTTCGAGTCCAGCAACAACCTGTACGCCACCGCCCAGTACGCGTCGATGTGCAGCAACCTCGTCGTGGGGTTCGACTCCGCCACCGTGAGGTCCGACATGGAGTGCATGGGCGCTCTTACCATAGGGGCGACCTCCTTCAACGGGGGCGTCGCCACCCTCTGTGGTGGGGCGCTCGTCGTGGAGGAGGGTGACGCCGGGTACGGGAGTTCGGAGCTCAAGGTGGCGGTGCAAGTGCGGGATATGATGCATATCGGAGAGACTCTCGGGATAGGAACATCCAACCCCGACCCGACATTGACGAACGTGCGTCTCGCAGTGGGAGGCGACATATTCGCCACTGGTACCGTGGTCACTCTATCTGACAGAGACGCCAAGACGGATGTGGTCGTAATCGAGGACCCGCTTCACCGCGTCAGAGGGATGCGCGGGTGCACTTTCTTCATGAAAGATTCCATAAGCGGTGATGGTTCGGATACGAGGCGACGACACACCGGTCTCATCGCGCAAGAGGTTCAGGAAATCCTACCCGAGGCAGTGTACCGCACCCCATGCGGGTCGCTTAGCGTTGCCTACGGCAATCTTGCGGGATTGCTTGTAGAGAGCATCAAGGAGCTAGTAGACAGACTCGAACACGTGGAAGACAAGCTGATTATCACACGAAAAAAAACTGATTTTTGTTGAATTTTAGTTAAATAATGTTACAGTATATTGAATCAATTCCAATTCTCAATGTACCAACATGACCCCATGCTACATCACAAATTGTAACACGAAAACGTTTTGATGTATTCTGGTTTCAGGGGATATCATTCAAATTATACTGAGTGTCCCAAAATTATTTGAAACAATTATGAAGAAGAATGGCGAAACCGAATCCATGACGATCGTGATGTTCAGCTTTATTCATCATCATTTAATCCACAAAGTTGCATGTGGAACACCTTCACCAACTTCGTTCGTGGTGGCCTCCGTGCTCGTGCGACCAGCTGCTTGAACTTCGATGGAGTGAGGGTGTGCGTCACGATAATGACATCAGCTTGGGGAATGTTCAGACCTTGTGCAGACCCTGTGTTCATTATGAGGACCGTCTTCTCCTTTCCAAACTTCAACAGTTGCTTCTCCTGTGTCAGGTAGGTCCCAATCAGCTGCGTCGTGTATCCAAACCTAGACACACACTTCTCTACCAATTCCTGCATATCTTCGCCCATAGTGGTGTCCCTAAAAACGATGATGTTGACGTGATCGCGTCTCTGCTCCGCATCCTGTAGAATCGTGTGCACAAGGTCGATGGTCGACCGCACGGTTCGCATGCGATCAAAGTTGTCCAAGAACTCCTCTTCGCTTACAGGGTCTGGCAACTGTGTCGTGAAGTCTAGAGGAAGCAGTGCGTCGCAACCTCTGCAAACAGGGATGCACAGCTTTCCATCCTTTCTTCGCTGCTCAAAGCAAATATCATAAAACTTTGCAAGGAACGCTGCGTCAGCCCTCCTGCTGCAGCATGGCATGCGGACAGTGTTGTTGCACTTGTCTATTTCTCTTAGAGACACAAAACAGTACTTCTGACAGGTTAGCTCATGGTAAGAATCTTGGTAGGTGACATTTTTCATCAGCTTTCCGAGCTGTATCGTATCCGTAGGTAGCGACTTCTGGATATCATTGACGCTTTTAATGTCCAGCTTCTGTACCTCATGGAGGGTGTCCAACGTTTTAGTGAACTCGTTCAGTTGATTGAACACGACAGGAGGGTACCTTGTCATGTCCACATACACCGACACCACGTATCTGTCGCATTTGATGGGTGGCATAGTGATCAAGTGCCTCATGTACTGGGGGTATTTGCACGTACTTGAAGAGTGTGTGCCGGTGACCAGCCAAATGAAGATGTTTGGGATCAATATACCACTAGGAACCAATAACGAGTCGGCTTCGTCGATGATCAACCTTCGCACACATCTGTGCGTGTTTGAAGAGTTGAGCCTTTTCATAAGACGACTGTAGGAAGCAGGAGAAAATATGACCACTTTCGCGTTTGAAATGTTGTCTACCAGCGTCTCAGTGCACATCTTGACGTGCGATGGGACAGATATGATGCGACTTTCCGGTACACCCATCTTATTCATGGTGTCATACCAGTAGGAGACAAGGTTTGCACTTGCGATGACGAATGTCACGTTTCCCCAGACGCGCATATCCTCTTTACTCATCATGGGGATGCTGGCGTAGCAACGTGTGGAATAGGAGGATTGATCCCTGACCGTGTCGTATGGGTTAACTCCATGAGTGTCCGCGTTGCACTCTGATGTGTTGAGCACCAAAGACGCCATGATCGCTGTCTTGCCGCTTCCTGGTGGCATACCCATTATCCCCATCCTCGGGCGCTCGTTGGTGTTTCTCCACTGCTTCATGTACTGAGATTCCAAGTCGTAGGCCTCCATGCTTTGGCACCACTTCAGGCATTTCTTCTGATGAGTCCACGGATCGTACCAGTCGCCCCACACGGTGGTCATTGTGGTTATTTTTGTCAGGTAAAGCGAAGCTCCGTTAAGAGAAAACGAGTCGAAAATGAATACGATAGGTATGTGTTGGAAAGAGCGTCGTCGATTAAATATAGGTATTGTCAAGGGTTTTGGGGTTTGGAGTACGAGAGTACTTGTGGTTCTGCGGTTTGGAGTACGAGAGTACTTGTGGTTCTGCGGGTTGGCTCAAGCAGACTTGCGGTTTCCGTGGATAAATTGTACGGGATGTTGTACTTGGCGCACCATTTGATCGATTGTTCTAGAGATGATTCGATGAGTGATGCGGTTGTTTTCATTTGTTGGGTTTGGTCGCACTCGTTTCCTTTTTTGCCGATAAGCGTTATGACATTCTCGATGGCGCATATTTGGTTTTCAACAAAGAAGGTGTTCTGTGGACACAACCATTCGAGAAACGATACGAACGTGGGTTTTCTTTGAATGGTGGTGAAAACATGCCTTAGCGAGCTTACGATGATGTTTTCGTGTTCTTCAAACGGAGCAAGGACAAGCTCCTCGCATATTTTTCGTAACGCTGTAAGAGTACAATCATCAGTATCGTTGTCTTGAGGTTGGTTCATATTATACCCGGAACAGACGACGTATTTCTCTGAGTTTGCCGGTCTACTTGTGAATGGCTTCACGATCCTCACCGTGTTGTATGCGCAACGAACGATATATAGGAGTTGTACGATCGCGATCGTGTGTATGTCGTATATTTTTATGACTAGCACCCCGTTATGTTTTTGCAGACACATAGCTGTATACAGCTGTGCCACCACGAGTTGCATGGCTCTTTCTTCTTGGTGGTTGAAGTTTCCACTGAAGTCGAATCCTCCATCTGCTGTCACGAAGTCTACGGTGCCTTTCCCACCTACGGCATCAACGAAATTATCGACGTTGCAAATGTTGTACAGGTTGCCTGTTCCATCCTCCCCGTTGTGCAGCCATACTCCGCATGCGTTGCCTGACCTTGCCAACCGGCGAATAGGTGCGATTCTCCATCCTGGAATAGAGCGACTTGACCGGTCTACGAGTGTTATCCCATGGTACTCGTCACCTTCGCATGTTCCGTAATCGTAGCGATACTTGGTGAACGCCTCCATGAAGCCTCCTGGGCCCTCAGCAAGAAATGCGGCGCGCACCGGGTGTTTTTTACATTGAGCCATTCTCCCGAACCTGAGGTCTGGTTCAAAGTCGTGCAAAATCTCCCAGAGCTTGAAGAAAGAGCGACTTATCGGTCTGTAGAGGGAAACGCCGTAGCTGCTCCCGTGGAACGTGGGAGAATAGATGCTCTCGTAGGCATTTGCGAACTTTTTGAACATATCCCATTTGTGGGACAGGAAATATGAGGATATGTTATTTTTGCATGCCATGAGATGTGTGTGCGACGAGCAAAGGGTTTTCATGTGTTGTGAAACGTTGGTTACACATGACTCATCATTGCCTTCCCAATAACATCCCGAAACATCTGTCTTGTCGATGCAATTTGTTAAATCAAGCTGATGTTCCATGTGCCTGCCTGCGCCTTGACCTGTTGCGACTTTCTTCTGATTGTGAACCTTTTTTTACGAGTCTGGAATGCGCAGATACCCGAGGATTGCGATTATAAATTAAATGTTTAGATGATGTAAAAAAGATGCACCTGGTTGGAAACGTCGTGCTATTCATCGTAGCGATATCGATACTCGCGGCCATTGGAATCTCATTAATATCGTTGAGCTCAAGAGTGAACGATCATGAGGAAATGCTCATATGCCTTGGAGATATAGAATGTGGGAAAAAAAATAGCTCCACCACCTGATTCTTATTTGTGGGAGTTTAAGAGGTTCTCGATACTCCCGAGTATAAGGTGTGTCCCACTTTATTTGATACCACAGTAAAGGTTCACACTTTACCTTTAACGAACGATGAGGTTGCATTCTGGTACAAAACAAATGGTTGGTACAGATTCTGATAGCGATGACGTCGATGTTACTCTCTCTCATACAAAGGAAGATCCATCTGGTATCACTGACCCATCTACCGATCCTGTTGTATCTGAAGATGAAGGAGAAGCTGGTGTGCTATTGGGTAACACCCGCAAACGACGGCGGGTGTCAGCAACGAAAAGCGAGAGCGACGTCGAAGACATTATTATGATATTGTACAACATTGAAGATTCGATTCACCTCTCTCATAAATCGACTGAGTCGTACTTGAGCATAATGGGCTTACTCATCATTTTCATGTTGACAGGAATCATTTCATTGAACTTTGCGTTTGTGAATGTCAGAACAAGCGTATAATACCAACATGACGATCGATAAAGATATCCGGTTCGATAAACAAATTAGCGAGAAATAAGATAAACTGCACGGGTGTAAACCGCAAGTGCAGTGGGGCATCTCCGGGAAACAATTCGGTACACAATCGCACTTAAGCGATCGCCGGTACCGTGGCCCAAAATAACACGGGGTCTTTGTTGATGTGCAATGCGTACACTCCAGAAAGCGGTTTAATTTATATGTTCTGCCGAGTGTATCCTGATATACAGAAAGCGGCTTCGCCAAAAGCCGCATGATATCATTGCCCTAACCCTAATTTTTGTAGTATAATACACTCACTTCGAAGCGATGTTTGTTATTCTGGAACGATAAAATACTGATTTCACGCATTGAACCACACTCCTCCCTATGTCGATACCCGACGCTTTAGCTACCAGCCTTAACCGGTTGAAGGAGGTGCTAGACTCTGAAAACTCTTCGTCAAACGATGACTCGATTAATGCGCACGTATTGTCCGTACTAGTCGAAGGATCGGAGGTGATGTCTGTACGCATTGGAGAACTCCCGTTGTCGAGAGCAGAGATACATTCGCGGTTACGCAATGGTTTTGCTACCAGCGCCATGGATGGACAAGCAACAAGTGTGTCGGTGTTTTGCATCAAGCTTGATGATATACCCATTCTACAGATAGGAGGCGAGCGCCCTATTCTGCCATCAGAACACGGAGGGATGCGCAAGTTGAGAGCCACAATTGCGGCGATAGAAGGCCAACTAGAAGACACCGATAGTAGCAGTTCTGAGGATGATGATGAGCTCGTGATTGAGCTAGCAGGACAACAACCATCCAATGTTGTGGTAGGAGGAGACAACACTACATCGTCGTCATCGCCTTTGGTAGTACCATCTGTGGTAGTATCACCTATGACAACAGATGTCCCGTACACTCCAGAGTCTTTCTCCATGGAGCTGGACACTGCGGATGCTATAGACGTGGATGTACATGAGAGGGCGGAATTTTTCTTCCCGGACGAAATCTTGGAAAAGATCGTGTCATCATGGTCTACATGCAAGGGTGATGAGATGCCCATGGTGTACCTGGTGCGCCTGATGTGCGTGAGCAAGCAGTTCAAAGCAGTGGTGTCAAACATGTCGGATCTATCGGTGAAGATACCTTCGTTTCGAGACGGCACCCAGTGGAGTCTTTCCCATATGTCCTTTGCGAATTTGGTGAATGTGTCCTGCTCTAATAGCAATGAGGTTGAGGACATCGAGATGTTCGCCGCACTCCCCAATCTGAAGAGGTTAAACATATCGGGGACGTCAGTCGATTCCCTCGTTCCGTTTAGGACCGGTGTGTGCAGGAACACGCTTCAGGATCTGTACTGCGCAGACATTCATTTGATGTCCATTGCAGGGATAGAGAGCCTCAGCCAGCTGCGTTTTCTGGACATACACAACACAGATTGCTCCACATCCGTAGGAGAGTTCCATATGCCATTGCTGACCGTGCTGAACATCCGTTCGTCTCGTAGAGTTTTCGATTCGGATTTCCCATACCACACATGCTTCCCATCGCTTGTAGCATTCATGGGAATTCCAAATACTTGGGGGAATTTGTTACCAGACATTCAGTCTCCAGACACGATGGAAATTGTCAGTAGCACTCGTGATGCCGTATCCTTCTGCCCCACACTCAAGACAAAGGATGCTTGAGCGTCGTGTGTACCACCTTCACATTTGTTTCAAAAAAATGGTGTAAAGACATTCCAAGTCATACAGGTTGTGCATAGAGTGAGTGATCAGGACTTCCGTTTTTAGTTTTATGGCAACATGGATTATGATGATGATGATGATGGCGGTTACGCCTCATATAATGTTGAGTTGAGTTTGATGCGTCTCTACACTGAGATGTGTGACCGATCCTTGATTCGGACATATGATAGACTGGGCAAGTTAGTCGCAATGTCCGAAGATACCCTTGTATACGGCACGCCGTGCGGATTGATTGTGAATGATATCATTAAATGTGCCTATATGGAGGGTGGACGTGCGCGGTTGCTGAAGGTGGTAGTGTTCCTGTTCGGAGTTGATGTATTGAAGAACAACAGGATCTACAACTTTTTATCGGTTAAAGAATTCGCAACATGATTTCTTAAGTTTGTTTGTGTAAAAAGCGCCTCTGACCCAACGATGTCCATTGAGGATGTTGACTACCTTGTTCAGAATTCTGTGTCCGACTCGCTCACTTTGTTCATAGATTCAAGCAAACGCAACCGTCTGTACAATCGCACACCGTCGGATTATGTTGTGAAGTTTGAGGAACCCGTCAAGTATGTCTTCGGACTGGACATACTCGATGCTGCTATTCCAAGCACGATGTACAATGTAGATTCGCACAACAATGAGTTGAGGATTGTCACGGTCGATGTGTTACAGGGATCGTTGAAAAAGCACGACGATGTACGTAAGGAGCTTGAGACCTTATCACAGCATCCCCTATTCGATAAAGCCGTGCAAGACGAGTACCCCTCTCATTATTTAGCTACAGTAGATGGCAACAATCTATCTGCGCATCCTGTGCTGCAACATAAGGTTGATGAACAACAAGGTGTAGCCGCTGATTACACAGCTCAGGTCGCACCCACACACGCCGTGTTTGTTAGGTACTCCTTCTCAGGCGTCCCGTTTAGGCCCAGTCGCGAGACAGTGAATAACACGAACGTGTTCAACGTAGCAAACGTGGGAGGCGCGGTCACGGACGATGTCGTCGAGTTGGTGAATCCATCGGGCTCGCCCGCCAACCGAGAACTAGCAGAGTGGCTTGCGACGCACTCAACGTCACTGAACTTCTCCATCATCCCGTCGAGTACCATATGGATGCAGTCGGTATTCAGTGGAGTAGGACCGGACACGCCTCTGTACGACATTGTGTATTACGTATGTCTGCATGTGACGTCGTCAGAATTCGATAGCATCATTTCCAATGGGGCGGCGCGCATGTCTTGTGGTGTTCACTTCTTCAATATGATCGTCGGAAATTATACCATTTCATCCCTCATCACGTACATGCAAGAGTTGCTCGCACCAATCTCAATTGACGTGGTTGCCAGCAACAGGGCGGCTGCGGATAGACAAAACAAGATCATATTTAAAGCGTCGAATAATATAATTTTCGTTACATGCACAAACTACGACCCGTCAACGGAGGCGTTCATCTCTTCCGCCGCGTCACTTTTAGGCTTTGACGACACACGCCCAGTCCCATGCATACACGAATGCACATTTCAGCCCATATTCCTAGGGAGTGGGTTGAGCGGGGGGCTTCCGTGCTGCATGAGCATCCTCACGCTAGACAAGGACACGCAGGCGTACATGAACACACTTGGTCCCCCCGGCATCGTCAACCTCGCAGGGCCTCGCTTCATCACCCTTAGATGCCCCGAGATAGAGGAGCACATGTGCAGCTCCGGAAGATCAAGTCGCTATTCGACCGGGCTGGGAGTGTTCAAACTCGCGAGCGGGAGCGAACTCGCGCACCTGCGTTTCGACTTCGTGTCGCTCGTGAGGAAGCCATTCCACCCGATAGGGAAACTGAGTCGACTCAGCTTCCGTTTTGAGTTGTTCGACGGGGTGCTCTATGACTTCAAGGGTGTAAATCACCAGATTCTGATAAACATCAAGTACTACGTCCCCTCGAAACGCGACACGGGGGTCCGGTTCCGAACCGAACTCAATCCAGATTACGACCCTAATTTTCTCGCGTTTACTCTCAGGAACGAAGCCGAACTCGACAACGGGGACGACGACGATGGTGATAATGAGGACGACGATGACGACGATGATGATGATGATGAGAATGAGAATGAGGACGACGATGATGGGGGTGGTGATTCCCGTGCCGACATGGTATTGAACCATTACTTGCACGACCATTTTTCAGCTTCAGTTTTTCCACGACTTTCGAATACGAAAACTTTTTAGGTCCTTCGAAGTAAAGAGAACAATGGTTGGGTGTGGGAAACAGAGCACCATCCACATGAACATGACGTTAACTTCTTCTCATATTGCCGAGCTAGTGTTTCAAGAGAACAACAACCATGAATCGCCTTCATTGCGTATCACGCTTTGCGACCGCGCAATTGACGGACGACAGTGTTTCTTGACTTGTCTGGACGTTCTCCTCAAAGGGTTGTTGCGTGTCTTCGGTGGTGGAGCATCTGCGGTGAACATTAGCGATATAGAAGATGCGGAATTTGAACGCTGCATCACAAATCGCATGCGCGCAATGTTGGACGTCTACCCTGAGATCGAGATTTGTTGCGTCACATCATCCCTCCTCCCTACACAATCGATTTACGTCGCACCTCTGGACTCCATTAAGGATACCAATGTGTTGCGAGTGGGCGGCGACATGGAAGACTACGGGGTGACCTTTTGCATCCGTGGAATATGGTTGATGCTTCGTTTCAAGAGTCAGATGCTTAATTAATAAGAAGCAAACTCCTCAGAGATGTATGGCTGGGGGTTTACCAATTCATCCTCTTCTTCATTATTCTCCATACCCTCGACGGTTTCATCCATTTGTACTTCCATGGGACCTCCTCCACCCATAATATCTTCATTGTTGGGAATGTCATCTTCGTCTACCCCCTCCTCTTCGTTGAACTGCTCCATGGGCAATCCATAGCTGCCGCCCATATTGGTGGGGGGGTACTGGGAAACAACGACCGGTGTTTGGCGCATTGACCCTCCGAAAATGCAGGTGATTATTAGAAGTAGCAATAATGTGATAAACACGATAGTAGTCTCTTGCATTTTTCTGGCTCGTCACTATGTTATAATACAGTTGTTATAAAATAATTTGAGCCACATTCTAATCGAACGTGATGGTCAGATCTTGAGACGAAAAGATTTGACAACCGAATCCTTACAGTCGACGAAAATGAAACCGGCACACCTGGTGTAGAAACCCACGGGGCAGTGGAACATGATTGGGTAAATTGGGCAGGGTTCAATGTTTTGCATTCATGTATAAAAACACGTCATGTATTCGTGTAATGCACTTTGTAAGAGTTAGAGAAACATGGGGTGCTGCCTGGTCAAGATTTGGAATCCCCATCCAAGAGTTGGAATCACCATCGAAGAGTTGTTACCCCAATCCAATATTCATACAAGCGATTACACATCATGCACCGATGAGCTGCCTTGTCCTCATGAGGAATGCATGGAGTGCATCGATTGCATGGACTGTACGACCGTTTCTTTGAGAGACGTCGCAATCACGAAGCTCCCGCCAGATGCCCTTCAGAGCAACGTGACGGATATTCGGGTGGTACACTGCACCATCCGCACCGTGCGTGACTTATTGCCGCCATGCCTTGTGCATCTGGTCATTTCGTACAGTTGCCTTGAGCACTTCGAGCCATGCGGGGGGCTGCCGCTGTGTCTGGGATATGTTGATCTTTCTTTCAACAGACTCAGGGAGATCCCACACAGCGTCTACAATCTTTACGATTCCCGTGCTTCACAAGGGTGGTCAACCGGCATCTTCCTTAGGAACAACAACCTCTGGTTCGCGGACTTATCGAACATCCCCTTGAGAATGGTCAACAAGGACACCATCCATGAGCTGCTTCGCGCGCACCGACTCAATCTGGTGAGCACCACCAAGCTGAATTCGGCCATCTCAGAGTTGAATAAACGCGGGCATGATTACGACTCCGATGCAGTTGAGAAGCAGCTCTCGTTGCGAACACAAGATGGGGGATATACGTGGAAAAACAACGAGAATACGCACGGCCATGGGGTGACGCAAACGACCGACGCCGCGGTCGCTCTCATCCTCAGTATTTGGGGGGGCTCCTTGGGTCTCACTCATGTAACACCCGAGGCCACTGGCAGGGAATATGCAACGTTTCTCAATTCGCATGAATATGAGGAAGCCATGACCCGCCATTTTAAAGAGGATGAACAATACCACATGCTCGCCAGATGCGTCTTGGCAATCGTGCTAAACCACATGTTCCGAGATGCGATTCGTGATATTTTGAATGAGGAAATCAAGGATGGCTTGTGCACCTGCAGGGCCGGGCGCGTGTCTCGCATGGTCAACGCCCTTAACGGATTCGTGGAAGGCGTGCACGTAGGGCTAAGCAAGAACGAGGAGTTGTCCAACACCATTTTGGTCTTGCGTAACCGAAACGCGTCCGTTTACGGCAATGACACCGATACGTACCTTGCAGAGACGGTGCCGCTTGTGTGGCAAGCCCTCGAAGACGCATGCGTCCCTGAGGTGGAGCACAAAGCGTGGCTCGAGTACATTTGATTCTTACACTAAGACATCATGGTACATTGGTCTGAAGTTTAGGGGGGTATTTCGGTTTGTTTGTTGTACAGACTGCGGAGGAAACAAAGATATTTGTTTGTTGGGCATTTACAACAACAACAACGCACCTAAAGATGAAGGTAGTCATCTTCGGAACACATCCGAATCAGTTCAACGGATACAGCAAGGTCGTCTATGAGATTAGCAAGGTGTGGAATTCTCCGGATATGGAGCTTCACATCTTCGGGTTCCAGAACATGCACAACCACCCAGGCCATCGGAAGGACGTGCCTGCGAACGTGATCGTGTTCGATGCATTAGCAAACGAAATCCCACGAGCGCAAGGGTTCGGGGTCAATTGCGCACGCGATTATGTAACACGCATCCGCCCGGACGTTGTCATCATTTTTAACGACCTCATTGTCCTGACCACCATATTGAGAGAGGTGTGCGCCGCACCCAACCGCTCCGAGTTCAAAGTGATCGCGTATATAGACCAGGTGTACCTATCACAGCGCCGCGATCTCCTCGCATACGTGAATGATAATGCGAATGCGGTGCTAGCTTTCACTCCCGGATGGCGAGACTGCATCATCGGACAGGGGATGCGGCTTCCATGCTTCTCCCTCCCCCACGGCTTCAACCCCAATACATACTTTCCCGTACCCAAAGACCTCGCGCGCCGTTTTTTCGGACTGCCAGGGGACTCATTCCTCATCCTGAACCTTAACCGCAACCAGCCGCGGAAGCGGTGGGACATATGTCTCCAGGCGTTCGCCGAGGTCGTCGCCCGCCTCCCCAATGCACCCATCCGACTCGTAGTCGGTACGGCGCTGACCGGTGCTTGGAACATACCCGAACTCTTCGAGCGAGAGCTACTCAAGCGGGGAGTAAAAGACGCCCCCCAGGTTGTTCGCGATCGATTGGTCGTTCCCGGGCACCCGCAGATGTTAACGGACATGGAGACTAACTTCCTGTACAACGTCGCAGACATCGGAATCAACACGTGCGACGGGGAGGGATTCGGTCTCTGCAACTTTGAGCAGGCGGCCATAGGAATCCCTCAAGTCGTGCCTGCATTGGGTGGTTTCCTGCATTTCTTCGATGAGACATGCGCTCTCATGGTCAAGCCCAAGATCTCCATTTACGTGGACACCGCTCGCGATGGCGTGGGCGGCGAGGCCGAACTCTCCGCGCCTGTCGACTTCGCCGATGCCATCATGAGGTACTACGGGGACAGAGACCTCATGTGCAGGCACGGGGCGAGTGCCCGCGAACGCATCGTCAGAGACTTCGCATGGGGAGATATCGCCAATACACTTGATAAGATCATCCGCGAGGACATCATCGGTACCCAACGGGATATTATCATTGCGCGTGATTCTTGCAATCCGGTCGTTCAAGAAGACCAAGCGTTCGTTTCTATAGCCACCCTTGAAAGCCGCATTCTTCTCACAACCGGTACCTCTACTAATGATACAACCGGTACCGCTACTAATAGTAGTAACGTTAGTAGTATTAGTATTAGCGATGACAAAACGTACTTATGCGCCAGAAGAAGTCACATCGCGGCACTCATCCAAACTAAGAAGAATGCGAGGAAGTCGAGGTTACAGGTGATACAACCATGAAGTACTTGAACAACTGTTTAAGGACTTCATTTGATTTAATTCAGAGGAGCGAACAATGCGTCTAGTGATGCGGTCGCGTTATCTTTACATGGGGTGGAAGACACTGATGCCAAGATTCCATCGTCGAAGAAACCTTCAAACGCATTAACATGCCCTAGTGGAGAAGAAGATGCTTTTGAGTCCGCTTTTGTTGTGGCAGACAGTGTTTTGGAAGGTATTTGTGTTGTTGTTTCATGTGATGATGGGGGCGATTCCATGAATTGTTCTTTGTTGTTGTCACCGTATATGTAATTTATCATGTCCACGTCCTCCTCCTCATCTGACCTTTCTCCAATGTCGCTGTTGTAATTGGTGATGTAGCTTCTATTGTAATTGGTGTCGTCGCGTTCGGGGTAGTAGTGTTGCGGAATGCGTTGTTGTTCTGACGAACGGGAAGTCGCGATGTTCTTAAAAACAAAGTGAATGATGACCACAGATAGTCCAGCGAGGATTGAATTTTTGAGCGCGGTGCCAACAGGTGATGTTATAGACATGATATAGAGGGACTTGTTGAGTGCTGCCTAAACTGCGGCTCCAAGTAGTTTAAAATGAATCACGATTTTTTTACAAGCAATGGAAGCCACGCGTTCTGTGCATCGTTAATTCGTTAATCATAAAAAAAAAAGTGTTTCAATGTATTGTTCCATAAAAATAAAGCGGAATGCAGGATATCATTGTAATGAACCAGGTGTCTGCAAGGGATTTGACCACCATTAGCAAGGAGCGTGAACGGAAACAACGTGAAGTCTTCGTGGTAGTTCTAGAACGTGTTTATTCCCGGATCAAGCGGTGCGCATCTGTAGGAATGTATACGTGTCACTTCGAAATTCCAGAGGTTGTTTTTGGTTACCCGATGTTTGACATCGAGAGATGCATCCGATTTTCTATGAGGCACCTCGTGATGAACGGTTTCGAAGTGTCACGCGTCAACGCCACGAAAACAATGGACATCAGTTGGCTACCACATGACAAGTCGAAGGCCTCTTTCCGGCACGAGATCCGACCAAACACAGTTAATCTTCCATCGTCTACTACTCAGAAACAATTCAGAGACACTTCATCGAGGGATGTCCGTCCCATTCCATCTGTTGTGCATGGAGATAACGATTTGATATTGTCTATCAAACGCCGTCCAATCGAGTCGCAACAACCTTTCAGGTGCATCGACTCGTTCGTCCCTCACAACATTTTTCCCTCACGGTGATCTCCAAAAAAATATGAAAACAACTGTATGGGAACTTCGTCCTTGTAAGATGAACAAAAAGTTGAAAGATGCGTTACAGATTGTCGCAGGAGTATTTGTAGTGTACTTAATATACCTGATTTCGTTGTTTGCAACGAACAGGGACGGGTTGATGCCGAAACAAAAGAAGGTTGACCACAAAGTAGAAGTGTTGATGATTAACGGCTGGATCTCGATGGCAGAGCTTCACAACCGTTTCTTCACGACAAGTAACGAATACGCGTCCAATTACATGCCTATTCGTCCTTCCTACAACCGAAAGGGCGGCATCCAGTTCACTTACCAATTTTGGATCAACATGCGCAACACCGATTCCCATAACGTCAAGTTCAGGGACATTATTTTGAAGGGGGACCCTACCGTCTTCGATTACAGAATGGTTCGCTTTACCGACAAAGATTTCAGTGTAGCCACCGGTGTGAATGAGCGTGTAGAGAATAAAAGGACGGTAACTACGAAGTGTCCACGTATTCTTTTCGGACCAACCTACGATTCTTTCCAGGTCGAGTTGAACACAATTCATGACCCAGACGAGCGCTTCGTTATCCGGTCCGTATCAAACACGTCTAACAGCAGCCTCCGCAGAAACGTCATGAAATTGGGACAGGACAAGTGGATGCTTATGACGTTTACATTCGAAGACCACGTCGCTATCAGCAATCACGAGGAGGGCATCATCATCCGTGCATACATCAACGACACGTTGTATGCGACAAAAAAGATCGCCAGTGCCATGCGACCTAACAAGAACCGACTACACCTCTTCCCAGGGAAGAATCCTATCTCGAACAACCGCATCGGAAACATGATTTACTACAACCGCGCTCTCAATCAAGAGGATGTCTCATCAGTATACTCCAAAGGAAAACCGACTAAGTATGCCAACATGAAAGATGGAATTGGGGAACAACTCAACCTGTCAGAGCACAACAAGGCAGATTCTTACAATACATAAAACGGGTACACTAAAATTCAACGGCATTTCCAAGAGTGTACATGAGCCATGAACGCGACCACAATGTACACACACCGCATTCCCAGCACTACAATGTGAAGTACATGCAAAAATTATATAAATGCATGAACCTATGCAAAAGATAGATAACGAATCCTCAATCAAGAGCTTACAACATGCGATTCAACTGCACAACCAGTAGTCCTTCGAAGCCGGGGTCTCGGCTCCCATTCGGTCCCATGTACAGAGCGCGCGACGTAAATAGAGTGGGCAGCATCCCTATGAAACTCTATCCAACCCACCGGGTGGGTACCTAAGAGCTGGATTGTTCCGAAGAGCTGGATGAATCCCTGTAATATCTCTCACCACAACATTTGTTTGTATTGCGCAGGGATTCGGTGGTCACCGAAGCAGCACTACTAGCACCAGGCGACAAGAATCAACTGGTACTAGTAGGAGGAGTGAACGTTCGCATTACTCATCATCAGTTCGCGAGAACGAGCACCTAAAAGATCGGTTCCATGACCGGGAGGAGCGGTTCCATGACCAGGATCGGTGCCATGACCGGGAGGAGCGGTTCCATGACCAGGATCGGTGCCATGACCAGGAGGAGCGGTACCATGACCAGGATCGGTGCCATGACCGGGAGGAGCGGTACCATGACCAGGAGGAGCGGTACCATGACCAGGAGGAGCGGTACCATGACCAGGATCGGTGCCATGACTGGGAGGAGCGATGCCATGACCGGGAGGATCGGTACCATGACAGGGAGGAGCGGTGCCATGACCGGGAGGATCGGTGCCATGACCGGGAGGATCGGTGCCATGACCGGGAGGATCGGTGCCATGACCGGGAGGATCGGTGCCATGACCGGGAGGAGCAGTACCATGACCGGGAGGAGCGGTGCCATGACACTGATCTAGGAATGTCTCCATCGATGTCCTTATCAACGTTGAACCGAAGCGAGATATGTGCGGCTTACCTATCATATGGCGATTCCCAGGGCTTGGTCACGCCGTTGCAGATTATGTGGTGGAAGTACTGGTTGTCTCCAGAGGCCCGCCATAATTGGAGGGAGCGATCATGGACTCACCGAGACATCATGCGCGTGATCGTTCACATCCACCCTGACAAGAGTGAGACCATGCGCGGAGATGACATGGACTATGAGGAGCACTTGTGGATGGACGAGCTCTCCAAAGAACTATTAAATGGGAGGGACACTGCATCTTGTCCCGTGTTGCCAGACATGGTTCGAAACGTTATGAAGGAGCTGTATGAAACACAATCCTAATGGGCGTTCCAGCCTCCCGGTCGATTTTTACTGGTTGCGAAAATGGTCTGTAGCGGAATTGTGATTCCTCGGTGCTGATATCTCAGGCTATCGAGTCGTTCCGGATGCTCTTAATTTTGAGTATAAATCCTGAATAGTTCAGAATAGTCCAATGGCGAGTAACGCAAATACGACACCATTCATCCAGTACACATCTATAGACGAGCCTTTTAAATTAACAATGAACGCTGAGATTATGTACACCAATAAAGTGAGGATCCAAAACATGTAATACGATTTACTTGCACTGGTTCTCTTCTTGCTCAATTCCATGTTGCGGTACATTGTCATCGCGTCCTCCTTGCGAACCATTAGTTCATTGTTGCCGCGCAGTACATAACTTCTAAGTTTCTCATTGGTTTTGGAGATATTGACAACTTTTTTGTACATCGCCATGATGGCATGGTCACCTGTCGTGACGTCCTGGCGCGCGTAAAAATGAACGATCGTGTTCATAAACGTCTTCATAAGCATGGGTGACAGTTGGACCGCTATTTTCGCATCACTCGCTATGTTCTCGAGTTCGTTCAATAAAATAAATATTATTTGAGTGGCAGCTGTCATCAAGAGCATTTCTGCTGTGCGAGAGTCATACACAGTCGAGTCTGGACGGACTAAAGGCTGCCCTGTAGACATGTTTATAAGCCTGTCATCTTTGCAGAACATACCAACGTATAATGCTCTCACAAAAGGCCTCAACCCTATGAAGTACATCGCCTTAATCTGCGACCCTTTTAGAGGAGATGATGAACTCGAGTGGAAGTCGATGGCGATCTTCTCGCATTTTTCATCACACTCCTCGAGTGTCCTTGCCGAAACAGGGAACTCATTCATGATCAATACAGCGGTGTTACTAATTAGAGTTAAGTACTCACCATATTGCGCTTCAGAAAACTTAGTTGTCCCGAATGAGATGAATCCGTCTTCGTCGCGGCCTGTGTTAGGCTCAGTTCCAATAATAGCGCTCATTTGCATGGTTGCCATCATAGCGCCTGCGAAAAGAATCTTGGTAACGATTTCGCCAGGGGAGGAGTTTTGCAATGATGAGAATGCGCCTCCGATAATGAGTAAGTAAACGTTATTGGCGGTGTTCGAAGATAATGAAAAAAACCTCTTGTTGGAAATCGCTCGATCGAGCTCCTTTACCCCACCCGTGACGATCGGTTGCAAGTACATGCGATCCGTAAGCTGCGTAAAGTCGAGACGATTCGAGTCAGTCAACGCCCTTAGGACGGGGTGCAATACCGCCTTAGTCAAGGGTGGAACTGCGATAGAAGTTGTATTTTGTCGCTCTTGCATGCTACAGTTGGCGTAAAATGAAACATATATCAGATGGAAATAAATAAATGTACGACATCTCCGTTAGAAAATTGGCGTTAAGAATGGTCGCTGAATTGGGTTAAAAACTTCTGTGTGTTACGAACATCAGTCTGTGGAGGTGGAAACGTTTTGGTGTGAATTTTTCAAGCATGCATGATTGCCTCAAACCTTTCAAACGCGACAATCTCGTCGTTCCCTGTAACCAACGCATTAAGCAACAACATAAGCAATGCGTTTGCAACAATTACGTTCTGGTACTCCTTTCCCTTGTAGTCATCGATCCTTTTGCGACCGTCCTTGGACACGTGGATGTTTGCCTTATTAGATACCCATTTCATATTGGACTCGATGAACTTCTTCAGAGATGTTTCAATTATTTCGTTCCCGGTGATCTTCTTCCTATTGATACCACGCACCAAGGAATCACCGCATGACATTTGAATCACGACATAAGGCAACAACATCCTATGCTTCTCAGAAAGGTTGTCGTAATCCTTCCTATCGATTATCTCGAGCAGGGGGGCAGGATTCAAGCAAGAACCGCAAACTATGTTATTGTACCGAAGCAACAAGCTATTAAGTTCGTCGTACGACGAAAACGGACACGCTTCTGGAGGTTGTGTGTTCGGGACGTGATCATGAACTACCCATGAATTATACACAACTTCGTCCTTTCCTAATGAAGTCTTGGTCTTGGTCTTGGTCTTGGCACTTGTGGCGGAGGGTTGATTTTTCATTAGTACAATTGTCATGATCATACATTTGTTCTCAAATAATTTTCGATTACTTCATGAAAATATAAATTTCCTCTTAAAGTTGTTGCATGTCAATGCCTTGTTCGGGAGGGACAAGTGAATTGAACAGGCGCCGGTGGAGCAGACTCTACGCGTTCTGGGTACCTTGAAAACTGACAGACCCTAAGGTGGTTCTGGGACGACATGTCGATGCGAGGGTGGCACACAGGCTTGATGTATTCCTTTCCCTGGATGCTTCCGTCGGCAGTCGGGAGGAAGTTGAAGCCTGGGCACTTGGTGCTGGGGCGGTTGATCCCTTTTAGATCGTTCTCGATGTCCACCAACGTCCCGTTCACATGCGAAACGTTCGTTCCGCCCACGATACCGATATCGACACGGCACTTATCGCAGTGCTCGTGCGCCGAGAGGTCAAGCATGTACTCTACAGGGGCCGTGCTCTCACCGAGACTCGTCGAGTAAGCGCATGCGTCGTATATAAGCCGATTCATGTGTAGTATGGATTCACTTAGTTGGGATGGACAGAATACTAAGAGATAACATTTTTTTTCGTACTCAGACCCGGTTGTTTGATGACGATGCTCTTGTTGGCAGTGGGCAGGAGGACACGGGAGCCGTTAGGAAGCACCATGGCTGCCACTGCGTCAAGTGAGGGGAGCACATGATCTATTTCTCCGTTTACAGATGCATGGGCGATGACTACAGCCAACGCTTTTGCAGCCATGCACTCATGTGTGGACGGAAGGTACCGGATAGCGTTGAGAGAGGGGCACTGCTCTAATGTGACCACGATATCTGAGGGAGTTGCCTGGTCGAGGGGCGCAGTTCGGAGGTAGCCATTCATGCACCGGACCACGGTGCGCACGTTCGCGCTCGACTTAGTTTTAATGGATGATGATGCCCCATGAACAAAGAACGCCTTTTTGAATTGTTTTCTTATTTCCTCGCGGAGGGAAGCTGTATCGTTGCCGTGTTTAAGAGAGGCGAATACAAGGAACAAACTGTACAACGCTCTCGAGCTGGGAGAAGCGGACGCAAACGCTCGATTGTCCAAAATAACGGGGATGGGCAATATCGATTTCTTGTTACAATTACCATTGTTACAATTACCCATGTTATCATATTTATGGGTTCTAGCAACGTATACACGTGTGCTGCTTTGCTGAATCTCCTCATCTCCGTCCTCTGTTGTGATTGTGAAAGGCCCCCCTATGAATGTATCGAACAATTGCACGACATGCTCTGAATTAAGATTCGGGCTCGCGAATTCTATAATGTTCGCCCCTCTCAATCGGTTACTTGTGGCGTCGATCATGGTTTACAGTTGTTGTGTTCTTAAATATAAAACACGAATCTTTTTTTACTTGATGGGAATCGGAGACATGGAGAGGCGTTTCATTGAACGACGGGTCAGTGCATCGTCGTTAAGTCGTTTCTTCTCCCAGTGCACATAGACATGTCTTGCGCCACCTGTGATTCGCACCAAAAGGTTTTGCACGATAACTTGTGAAAGGTATTGCTCTGCATTTTGTTTGTTCCCCACTACACCATCGTCTTCTCCTTCGCTCACTATGACGAACGATATGGCTGTTATAATGGTGGTTCGCACCGCATTGAAGATGGCGAGGTACGTGGGGGGATATTCAAATGCATGTTGGATGAAAAAATCGCCTCTAAGTTCACCGTTCTTGATTCGGATTGGGAAGAATACCTTGAAAGGACCGCTCGGGAAGAATTCTTCCAGAGGGCTCGATGTGATCCTGCCCACCATGTCGTTGACGTGCTCTTCCATGTCCCATGTCACGAACTTGCCACCACCCTTTTCGATAAAGTTGAAGACAGTCGCGTCCTCCTTGACGTTCTCGAACCTAACCCATTGTACACTTGCAAAGTTCACGTAATTACTCTTACTACTACTATGCGATCGATCCTGACGATGCTGCTTCTTTTTGTCATGGCTATCTAAAGAATTCTTCTTGTTATCATTTCTATCCAAAATGCGATGACCATCGCCATCATGATGCTGCTCCTCCACCTGTACACTCTTTTTTTCTTTTCGATTTCGATTGCGATTCCGACCACCTGTTTGCGCTGTTGCAGGCATGAATGATGTCCATACAGCTAGGGACATTTTATAGTGGAACACGAACACAAAAAAATAAAATTCAAATTCAAATTCAAATTTAAAAAAAATAAAATTCAACGGGACGATCCTCCGGAATGACTCTCTACACTCGACGGAATACTACATCAGCACCGCGGAATCAACTTCCTCAAAATATTAGTGAACCACGGCCATTTGTTTACGTTCTTCTGTAAGAATATTTCGTGAACAATGGATGGGGTATTGGTACATTGTGGCGATCCTTGTCGAACAACAAGGGTGGGAAAACAATCATGGGATTTGGTAGGTTTGTATCGGGGTCTGTATGCGGCCTCAGCGTTGCGCCCAGACGCGACTTGCACTGGCGTTCAATCCATGTGTTTCCCACACGCATCACAGCCTCCGTGTTAATATTCCAGAAGTCTGAAAACATCGCATGCATCTTTGCGCACGGGATGCTGGCCCTGTTGAGTGTAGGAAATTTCTCTCTGGCAAACGCATCGAACAAAGCGATGTTGTCGACAGGTGCAGGCTTTTGCTGGGGCTCTGGCTTCTCGATCCCCTGGTCCTCAGGAGAATCTGAGGACACAACATCATCGTCCGACTCTTCGCTCATCATGCTCTCCCGGGCCTGCATTAGCGCGGAGAGCAGGCCAGTAACCACGTTTTGGTCTCCCTCAAAGTACTCTGCCCCTAAGTCCGTTCGCTGCTTGAACCATATCTTCATTGTCGCGAGGATCAGGCGCTCGTCCTTTGACGCGGACGGCGTGTGTCGTACCCAAATGTAAAAGCTACCCTTGGGGTACCCTCGAAGTCTGTCTGCTGGGTTTGCCTTTCTACTCATACCTATTTTTATGACGGGCTCTTTGGTCTTTGTAAACTCGCGCTCCAAGAGAGCGTACACGAATCCTGTTTTCATCCTGTTTGTTGTTCTTCACAATCACCTCACATTCACCTCACATTCAACTCACTTAATTAATCGAGTTATGTTTACACTGAATACAGTTGTTAATGGGCGTTCCAGCCTCCCGGGCGATTTTTACTGGTTGCGAAATAAACTTACATTACAACTTTATTTGAGAACAAGTGTAAAGAAGAGGGTCTTTAATCGTTCACATCCAACCCAACGGACATGTGAAAGATATGTCCGGTGTTACACTCATCCCCCCATTGATTTATTCATCAGATGTTGAAGAAATTTGTAGCAATGCTGTTGCCTTGTCCCGATCAGCTCAAGTTGCTAGTTCGATGCATATGCGTCCAACATCTTCAGAGCGAAAAGCTGCATTGAAAGTCATCGTTGAGTTTGCTCGAGAACGCGGTCGCATAATATACGGGGGCTATGCTATACACACTCTTCTCGTGGCGTCAGACAAAGAAGGGCTCTACAACGATGATGACGACTACATAGACGTTGAGTTCTACAGCCCCACGCCTCTTGAGGACGTTGCTGAGTTGTGTATGACGTTGTCTAGGAATCACGAGTTTGTTCGCGGCAAGGAGGCGCAGCATGACAGCACCTTCACGATCAGCATCGAATTCGTACGCATGTGCGATGTGACGTTCGTTCCAGAGTCCATCTACCACAAGATTCCATGTGTGGAAGCAGTTCCCAAATCAAAGGTTGTACATCCGCAGTTTGCTAAGCTGGACATCATGAACATGCTCTGCGACCCGTTCAATTCTCATTGGCGCCTAGAGTATGCGGTGAGACGCATGCTACTCATCGAGCAGAACTTCACGTCGGAAACGAATTGGGTAGAATCAGGGCTACGAATTGTCGAACAAGAACACCCAAACCCACCCATGAATGGACCCGCCGCCTCATGCAATGACGATCATCTTCTAGTATTTCGTGCGCGCGCCCTTGCTCGCGCCTTCTTTGCATCCCGATCTTCGAGGTGCGTAATGGTGGGAGGGTGCGCTCTGGATCACTTCATGAATGCCTTATCACCGCCATCCGACAATCATCATGTTGCAGAAGAGTGCGATGTCTCTGTCATGTGCACGTCCGCGTTCATCGAGGATATCACCGCCTTGCGCGCCGCCCTTACGGATCTTACACCAGACACGGAGTGGCGCGCGTTCCGCCCACTGTTAGGGCTGCTTGACGGACGTAGCGAAGTCAGCTTGCACGGTCATATCATTGCGATAGCATTTGACAGCCACACACGTGTAGTGCCGTCGTGCGGGTTCATGACTCTCAATGATGGTCCAGATGAGGTCTGCCTACGTGTAGCAAGCTTCACGCAGACGCTCCTGAACGCAAGAGCACTGCAGATTGCGTGTGAGTGGGAGGGATATTCGATGCGGAGCGATGCTCAACAGGAATTGTGCACACGTCTCATAGTGGCGCGTGATAATGCTAGGAACGAGGCTATGCAAGAGACCACCGCTTCAGCGTCACCTTGGTCGCTTCTCTGTCCGGATAACGTCTTTCGCGATTTCTACCTCGATTATGTGGGTCAACCGCAACATCCAATGCGGGTGCACATGGGTCGCACGAACGAGCGGATCGCCAACGCCCCATCGGATTCCGCGTGGTTCTCGTTCGACCCGCACCATACGCATCAGCGCCCGCATGGAAAACATGTCACCGAAAACAGCAAGTGCAACTCGAACTTGAGAGTCGGTAAACGTACTTTTGCACGTGTGGATGGATCTCTAGATGTCGGGGGAAGTATTCCAGCTTGCGCCGCATCCACAAAGTAGTACCGCTTAAACACTGATTGTGTTATGCAGGAGGGAGGGTACTTAAGGAGTTGTTCGCCTACATACGGAGTCCTGTTAAATCAAACCATCAGAGTTCACCATGCCTCATTCATTTCTATCGTTTGACGTGGGAACGAGGAACCTCGCTTTCTGTCGAATGTCGTTTCCGGAAAATTCGATAGCGTCCGGAAAGGTCACTGAATGGGAGGTGATTGATCTCGGAGGGTCGTCTGTATCCAATTTCCCTGAAAGGTGTGCCCTCGTGTTGACCGCCGAAATGGAGAAGCGGTTTGGAACCAAATTGAGAGAAGGTGGCCAAGGAGAGAACATCGACTACGTCCTTATCGAGAGACAACCCAAGCGTCGCAGCATGATCATGATGGCCGTTCAAATGTTTTTGTGCCAGTACTTCAGCGAGTTTGTATTGAGGAAGCAAGTCGGACGCGTCGTGTTTGTGAGTCCTGTAATAAAGCTGAAGACGGATTGCTTACCCGTTTCAATGGATTCATTACCACCTCTGAGAGAGCTGCTAGAACGCTTTGCAACAGTACCAGTGGTGATTGATATGTCAATCGACTCCGATGCCCCTCTAGAGGACGACAACCGTGGCAATAGAGGAGGACCTAGTGGAACTGTTGAAAGCAGCAGGGGGCGACGTGGACGTGGAAGTTCATTGCCGGAGCAACGTAGGAAGTATGCACTGAACAAGGGGGACGCCGTCGTTCGAACGTGCGTTCTTCTTCACGATGTGATCAAGGATCACTCGATTATGTCCGAGTTCTTGGAGGAGAAAAAGAAGGACGACTTGGCAGATGCATTCATGCAGTGTGTTTGTTATTTCGCGTCCACTGTGATGATGAAACCCTGATTCCAGATCATCCATCGCATCACATCGTAATGGGCGTTCGCAATACTGAGGACAACGTAAACAAAGTGTACAACCGACTTGTGAATGAAATAGAAACAAGTCTCGAAAATATTTTCCAATATCTGTTCGAACCATCGAAGGTCATCCTGAGGGAAGTTATCTTGGCAGGCAAGAAGGCGATGGCGAGCATCTGTAATGCGGGATCATCGACACGACGACAAAGCCCATCGGCTATCGTGGCATCACTCATTTATCTCGGCAGCTTATACGACAAGACTGGAGTCCCACCTGTGAAGTGGTTTTGCGTCACCTTCAACATATCGGAGTTGAATCTCAACAAAGCTGTGACCAAGATGAAGCAGCATCTCTCACCTGCGTTGTTCGAGGAGGAACCCTGATTCCAGATCATCACATAGTGTTGATGTTCATGATTGTGTACATCAGTAAAACAATAAGCGCCATGAATGCGGCATTGATATTTGTAAACAGTACCTGGTATTGTATCTTCGCCAATGTTTCCTCTTCCTTGCTATTGCAATCGGTGTCTTTTATGAATACCATCGTCCCGACAAGAATAACACTGACCAACACAACTACCATCGCAATGTGGAGATCACGATGGCTAGATGACAATATGGAGAATAACCGGCGAAGATCTAAGATATTCAATAACCGGTTGCGTACATTTGGAATCATGTACTTGGACACAACTAATGTAATAATGCAGAAGGTGGAGCAAAATAGAACTCCCAATGACAAAGCAAAAGCCGCCGTCATATTACCGTGAATGCTTAGAGCCAAAAAATACAAAGGTGTCAACTTTGTTGTGTTTTTGTCTGGGTCGGACACATGGATCTTCAGACGGCGATACAGATTGCTCGAAAATTTGGGGAGCATCTTGTCGTACGATAACAGACATAGGACGAAGAATATAGCAGCCGATGCTAGGAACATGTGCAACGATTTACATTGGAAGCCTTTTTTTTCGACAGAAAGACGCCGCCGCCATTACAAAGTTGTTCTCAACATTTTTTTCCGCCCCATTTACAAATGGCCCAATTCAGAATCGACTGGTTCACGGATCACATACCCGCATGGGAGAGTATTCTGCTTGACCCGAAATGGAGGGGCAAGGCATCCTACCGCAACAATGGAGTGCATGCGCTACTCGTAGGCGCATATGAAGGCAGGGTCCTGCAGTGGCTAATAGAAAATGTACTCGCAGGACCTAAGGACACTGCCACCGTCCTCGACCCGTTCGATTACAAACCGTGTGTGTACGAGCGCGGACAGGCAGTGTGGAACCCACCTGAAAACGTTAGAAACACGCTCCAAAAAGTTGTGGATAAAGCAGGCAATTCAACAGTGCTGCCCCCAGAAACGTCACTGGCATCCCTTTCTAATTCTTCGTCCTCAGGTGGAACGTACGATATCGTTTACGTAGACGCAAAAGATTCGGTGCATGCTCTCGAGAGCGGCGTACACGCAATGCGACTCCTTCATCCGAGCGGAATTCTCGTGTTCCAAAACTATGTGCACAACCAGGAGCACGACACGAACTGTCCACGCATAGGTATCGACGCATTCTTATCGACATATGTGCGTTACATCCGCGTGCTGAGGAACACGTTCCACACGTTCGTCCAGAAACGCACGACGGCCGAGGCACTGCCAAAACGTGTTTGCCATGCCGAGATGTTCCCATTACCCGAAGAAGACGAACCTAAATGCAGGATCGAAAAAGTAAGCGGAAGAAAAAAAAAATAATGTTTTGTCGCGTCCCCGAATCAGCGGCCGTCTCACGCATGGTCGATGGGATGTACATTCATTGGGAGGGCCCCCCATTAACCGCAGTACGACAATCCGCTTTGCCCCCCACACAACATGAAAAATAGTATAAAGGGTTTGTCTTACACAGAAGACTCATAGTAGATAGATAGATTAGATTAGATAGATGACATCATCTACTCCTCGACTCAACTTGAAGAAGTATGTTTTTCGCAATACTGAGGACAAAGTAAACAAAGTGTACAAACGACTAGCGAATGAAATCGAAACAAGTCTCGAAAATTGTTTCCCATATCTGTTCGAACCATCGAAGGTCATCCTGAGGGAAGTTATCTTGGCAGGCAAGAAGGCGTACGCGAGCATCTGTAATGCGGGATCATCGACAAGACGACAAAGCCCATCGGATATCGTGGCATCAGTCATTTATCTCGGCAGCTTATACGACAAGACTGGAGTCCCACCTATGAAGTGGTTTTGCGTCACCTTCAACATATCGGAGTTGAATCTCAACCAAGCTGTGACCAAGATGAGGAAGCATCTCTCACCTGCGTTGTTCGAGGAGGAGGGGAGCTCGCATCTCAAGAGGATTGTGATTGAAGAGGTCAAGACTATGCTTCACGAAGTGGCACAACCGCTCATCGACGGCATCGACACTAGACGTGC
>Ga0209390_10001500_pt1 | contig 44784 bp, 25 predicted proteins | sample BON01_FD_187212 | JGI IMG/M metagenome (GOLD analysis project Ga0209390, IMG submission 187212) | Freshwater microbial communities from Lake Bonney liftoff mats and glacier meltwater in Antarctica - BON-01 (SPAdes) (version 2) | ecosystem: Environmental > Aquatic > Freshwater > Ice > Glacier...
CCCCACCCCCTCCCAAACGACCACCACCGCGACCCGCAGCGCCAGCCGGACCAGCTCCCGCGCGAGTCGGCGCGCTACGCCCCTGGCTGGGCCGACATCTTTGAGCTCAACCAGCAGCAGCTGGAGGCGGCCGTGCGGCGTCTGTCGTCCGACACGGCGCTGGACGCGTCCCGGCGCGCCTACCTGGTGCAGCACCTGATGGCGGCGCGGTACGTGGTGGCGCAGCAGCGGCGCCTGGCGGCGCAGCAGCAGGCGCAGCTGGAGCAGCAGGCGCCGGCCGGGGCCGACAGCGGCAGCGGCGGCGGCGACGGCGACGCGGTGGCGGGCGGGCGGCGCGGCGCGCCGACCAAGCCCCTGCCTCCCCACGTCTCTTACCGCGACGCGCGCGCCGGCGTCCTGGGGTGCCAACACTACGCGCGCGCGGCCATGCTCGTCGCGCCCTGCTGCAACCGCCCGTTCCCGTGCCGCCTCTGCCACGACGAGGCCGTCGGCCCCGCCGCGACCGCCGCCGCCGCCCGCGCCCCCCCCTCCTCGGCCGCCCCCTCCTCCTCGGCCGCCGCCGCCGCCCACGCCCGCGCCCACGCCGCCGACCACGCCGCCGCCGACGCGTCCGCCGCGTGCGGCCGCCGCCTCGACCGCTACAGCGTCCGCGAGATGGTGTGCATGCTCTGCGGCCTGAGGCAGCCGTGCGCCGGCGAGTGCTCGGGGTGCGCCAGCGCGCTCGCTCGCTACTACTGCGCCATCTGTCATTTGTGGGAGGACGGCGACGCGCGCGAGCGCCCCGTCTACCACTGCCCCTTCTGCAACGTGTGCCGGCGCGGCCGCGGCCTGGGCATTGACGTGTTCCACTGCATGCGCTGCAATGCCTGCATGTCGCTGAGCGTGGCCGCCACGCACAGCTGCCGCGAGCGCGCGATGGAGGGCGACTGCCCCGTCTGCGGCGACGCGCTGTTCGACTCGGCCGCGCCCGTCAAGGAGCTCCCCTGCTCGCACCTGCTCCACTCGGCCTGCTTCGCCCAGCACACGCGCCACTCGTACCAGTGCCCCGTGTGCGCGCGGTCCGCGGGCGACATGACCGCCTACTGGCGCATGCTCGACTCGCTGCTAGAGTCGGAGCGCGCGTTTGCGCTGCCGCCCGAGTACGCGGGACGGGTGCAGGCCGTGCGGTGCCGCGACTGCGCGCGCGACGGGGAGGCGCCGTGGCACTTTGTGTATCACGCGTGCCCGCACTGCAGGTCGTACAACACGCGGGTGCTTTGATTTGGCGGGTGGGGGGTCGTCTTTGAGGAGGTTCCGCTGGTCTCTTTTTGATTGGTTCCCTCGGGGCAGCGACGGCTCGCGAGAGGAAAAAGAGACGACGGCGACATGGTCTTGCTCTCCGTTTTGCGCTGGAAAGAACGCACTCGCGCTCACTCGAGCTCGTAATCCTCCCTTGTATCTGTACATCACACCGCTTCTCGCGTGGAAGCAAGCCATCGGTTCATTCCTCCCCCCCCCCGCGATTCGCGAATACCGTTTCCCCTGCATCTCACGCACGCACCCGCACTTGTCTCGCGCGCGCGGGGTCACTCGGAGACTAAAGTCGCGGTCAAGGGCTCGGGCAAGGGCGGACAGGTGCCGCGGTCGTGTCTCTCACGCCCCTCACTCCAAACCCCCGCCCGCCCGCGCGCCGTTGGTCCGTCTCGCCGGCCGGCGCCGGCCGGGCGTCCCCGCCTCTCTCTCTCTCTCTCTTGCTTGGGCGGCGGCTGATACGGCGGCCGGCCTACCTGCACCGTCCGCCGCTAACCTATCCGCCGGCGCGCGCCGCGCGCTCTCTCTGTCGCTCTCAAACGCGCCGCGAATGGCCATCTGGCCGTTCAGGCGGGGCGGCGGCCGGCGCCGCGGCGAGCCTCCCACGGACGACGGCGGCGGCCTCGCGCCGCAGGCAGCGGGAGCAGGAGCAAGGGGCGGCGGCGGCAACGGCAGCAGCAACGGCGGCAACGGCGGCGGCAATGGCGGTGGCGGCGGCCCCCTGGCCCTGCCGTCGTCGCTGACCGAGTTTCTGTTCACGGCGCCGGGCGTCTCCTGGCTCGCCGAGGAGCTGTCCGACATGCGCGGCCGCGTCCCCGTTCCCCGCCCCCCGACCGCCCGCGAGTTTAACGCCCTCGTGCTCCAGGCCTACCACAAGGTCCTGCAGTCCGAGGCGGGGCGCCGCCTGGCCGAGGCGTCGCACGCGCAGGAGCGCGCCGCCGAGGACGTGCTGACCGTGCCGCTCTTCATCGTCGAGGACTTTGTCCGGCAGCGGCTGCGGTCGACGCTCGGGCGCAACTGGGCGCGGTACGCGGTCGTGGTGTGTTCGCGCGCGACGCTGGCGACGGCGCTGGTGCGCGGGCTCAAGGCCGGGGCGCGGTGGCTGCTGTGGCGGCGCGCGCCCGCTCACACACGTTGGCGGCTGTGGGCGGACGCGTCGCTCGACCTGCTGCTGCCGACCGAGCTGTACGGGGCCATGGCCGGGATCGGCTTGGTGGCGCTGCGGCTGCACAAGGAGCTGTCGGAGATCCAGCCGGCGCAGCCGCCGCCCGACGCCCAGCAGGCCGCCGCCCCCGCCCAGCCGCCGCCCGGCGCCGGGCGGCGCCAGCAGTTCGTCCAATAACGTGCTCGCGCAGCGCGACTGCGCCATCCCGGGCAAGACCGGCTGGGTCATCTGGCGCACGCCCTTCGAGATCGACGCGGGCTACAGCCCCATCAAGGCCGTCGGAAAAGGCGCCTATGGCGTGGTCTGCTCGGCGCGGCGGCTGGCGTCCGGCGAAAAGGTGGCGATCAAGAAGATCGCCAACGCGTTCGAGAACCTGACGGACGCGCGGCGCACCCTGCGCGAGATCAAGCTGCTGCGCCACCTCAAGCACGAGAACGTCATCGGCATGCGCGACATCATGCGCCCGCCCGGCGCCTGCTTTGGCATCGGCCTGGGTGGCGGCGGCGCGGGCGGCCAGGGGCTCGGCCGCCGCCGCCACGAGCGCCGCCGCCGGCGCAGCCGGCCCGGACGCCGCCGCCGCCGCCTCTCTGCCTCTGTGCTCGTCCGAGGCCACAGAGTCCCACAGGCGCGCCTCGCCGAGCCATGCCGACGACGCGGCCCCTCCCTCGAGGCGCAGGAGGTCCCCGGGCTGCTGGGCAAAGAAAGAGGGGGCGGCGGCGCCGCTCGAGTTGGAGGGGGCGGCGGCGTCGGCGCCGCCGGCCCCGGTGGCGTTGCCGCCGGCCGCCGGGGAGGCGGAGGCGGAGGCGGAGGGCGCCACGACAATGGCGGCGCACCACACGTCAAACAGCATGCCGGCGTCCCTCGCCCCGGCCGCCAGCTCCGGCAGCCAGAGGGCGACCGTCGCGTTGGCCAGGGCCGCGGAGGGGCTGAGGGTCACGTCCCACGAGCGCCGGGGCGTGACGAGAGAAGAGGAGGAGGCGGCGGCGGAGGGAGAGGAAGAGGAAGAGGAAGAGGCGACGACGACAGAGCAGCGCACGGGCGGAGGCACCTCGTCGGCGGCGCCGCTTCCTCCGCTCAACAGGGCCAGCGTGCGCGTGGCGTTGGCCTCGAGCGCGCGGAAGGACGACAGCGTGGCGCCGACGGGGACGACCGTGGGCGCGGCCACGAGCGCCGCCTCGCCCGGGGTGAGCGCCGCGGCGACCACGCGTGGCAAAGCCGACGACGCCGCCGCCGCCGCCGCCGCCGCCGCCGCCGCCGCCGGAGCGGGGGCCTCGCCGCACGGCGCGATCGACAGCGCCAGCGGCGAGCTGAGGGTGGCGCCCGTCCGCCGTGGGCGGCGGCGCCCAAGCCTGGGCCAGGCTGTGCACGGGGCCCTCTTGCTGCTCCTCTCGCGCGGCGACGGTCCCCCCCCGCCCGCCGCCTGCCCCCGCCCCCCCAACCTTCCTCCCTGTCGACAGCGCGACGCAGTCGCTCTGCGTGTTGGCGCGCCGTGCCCGCGGTGGCCCAGGCGTCCAGCACGAGCTGGCCGTCGACGGCCAGCGCGCAGCCCCGGCACATGGCGCGGAAGGACACTAGGGCGACCCCCGAGTCGGTCGGCGGCAGGGTGAAGGCGCCAACGGCCACCCCTCGCGCCAGCACAAGCGGCTCCGGCAGCGGCGGCGGCGGCTGGGGCTGGGACGCCGCCGCCGAGTCCCCCGGTCGCCCTCCTCCTCCCCCTCCCTGCTCCTGCCCCGCCGCCCTCGGGTCCAGGAACCGCTGGAACGCCTCCGGGTCCGTGAAGTCCAGGCCCCGAGTGGCCCGCGCGCGCGTGTACGTCGGCAGCTGCCGCGCGAGGTCGGCCGTCGCCGAGCGCGGCGACCGCCGCACCAGCGGTGCGCCGGCGATCATGCCCTCGTAAGAGGGCTCCAGCAGAGGGCGGACGGCCGGGTCGGCCATCGCGTCCGGGTAGGTGGTCCACTTGTAGTAGATCGTGTACCCGCCCGGACAAGAGACCCGGGGGGCGGGCGAGGAGGCGTTCGCGGGCGCGGCCGAAAAAAGCGCGCCGGCCGCCGCCAAGGCCGCCGCCGCTGCCGCCGAGCGGGGGCCGGGCAGCGCCGCCGCGCGCGCCTCCGCCCTCTCCTCCTCGGGTGCCAGCGGCACCAGCGGCACGGGCGGCGCGGACGGGTCGGCCCCGCGCGGCGTCGCGGCCGCCTCGAGCGCCGACCCCCCGAGCCGGGGCGCCCCGGGCGCCAGGCGCACGAACCCCGCGCCGCTCGGCGCCCTGAGGGCGAGGTCGAGCGTGGCCGCCGCGGCGCTGTCGGCGGCCGGCAGGGCGATCTCGAGCGAGAAAACTCCCCAGGGCTCGGCCACGAACACGCCCTCGACGCCGTCGCCCCCGGTCGCGCCCGCCGTGGGGTTGATGGGGCTCGGGCGGCCGGCCGAGGAGCGGGCGGCGGTGGGGCGGCCGTTGACGCGGACGACGGCGCGCGACAGGGCGCCGGGCGGGGCCGAGGAGTCGGGCGGCGGCGGCCCGCGCGAGAGGCTGCTCGCGCGAAGGACCCAGACCCCGGGCTCGGGCAGCACCACGCGCGCGCCCACGACCACCGTGGGACCGGACGCGTCGCCCCACCCGTCCAGGTTGAGGCCGCCCAGCGGCAGGGCCGCCAGACGCACGGACCCGGGCGCGGCGGCGGCGGCGTCGCTCTCGGCCCGCGCGGCGAGCGACGCGGCGTCGGCGCTGCCGCGGGCCGCGGCCGCCTCGAACAGCTGGGGGTGCTCCGTGCGCTCGTAGAGGCCGCGCAGGGCGAGGACGCGGCCCTGGGGAGGAGGAGGAGGAGCGGCAGCAGCAGCAGCGGCGGGCGTCGTCGCCCCCGACAAGGGCGGCATCATCGTCGCCGCCGCCGCCGCCGCCGCCGCCGCCGCCTCTGATCTTGCAGCCCCCCCCAGCGCCACCAGGGGATCAGCGTACAACATGCCGGCCGGCGCGTACCGGTCGACGATCCAGCGGATCGTGGCCTCGGCGTCGAGCTGCGCTCCGTAAGGCGGCTCGGCGCTGTCGACGGCGGCGCCCACCATCGTCACGACAGGCGGGGGACGTGCGGCGGCGTCGATCGTCGCCGTCGCGTTGGCTCCTCCTCCAGTGGCGTTTGCGGCGATGGGAGCAGAGGCGTTGGTCGCCGCCGTGGCGTTGCCGTCGGAGAGGGTGGTGACGTTGCGGGGGGCCGCCTTTCGGCCGAGAACGCGCCCGGCGGCGGGCGGCAGCGGCCCCACCCCTCTTTCTTCGTGGTTCTTCCTCCCCTGGGATTGTGAAGGCATCCCAAGACTCTCTGTCTTCATATGCAGTCACATCCAAGCTTTGCGAATCTTGAACGGACGGCAGCACACTGCGATAAAGGGTCTCTCGAACTGACGCCGACTAAAATTGGCGGCGCGGCGCGTTTTGACTGGCACCCGCGCGACCGGAAAAAGAAACAAAAATCTCGTGGAAACAATGCGTCCGTTCCGCCTCGCCAGGCCCGGCACCCGAGCACCTGCAGTGCTGTCTTTGGCGCTGCTGGTCCTGCTAGCCGTGACGTGTCGCGCGTCCGCGGAAAAGGCGGCGTCGAGCCCGTTGCCGGCAACGGACGGCGACGACGACACGGCGGCCACGGCCTCGCCCGGCCCCGCGGACGAGCCGTCCCCCTCTTCCCCCTCTCCTTCTCCCCCCGCCCCTTCTTCCCCTTCCCCAGAGTTGCCCCCGCTCAAGCCCGAGCTCCGCGTCACCGCCGGCTCGCCCGCCGCCGCGGGACGCTACAGCTACATCTGCTCCCTCCGCTCCGCCGCCTCGCCCTTTAGCGACTCGTTCTGCGGCTGCGCCGTCGTGGCGCCGCGCGTCGTCCTCACCGCCGCCCACTGCCTCGACCAGGACGACCCGTCGCTCCGCCTCCCGCGCGTCGACATCGGCCGCTACCGCCGCCTCGACGTCCTCCTGGCCAACGGCGACCCGCCGACCGAGGCCGACGACGGCATCCAGCGCTTGCGATGCGACCGGACGGTCGTCCACCCGGGCTGGTCCTTTGCGACGACGCGCAACGACGTCGCCCTTTGCTACCTCGAGGGTCCTACGTCCTGGCCGGCGGTGGGGCTGGCCGGCGGGACGTCCGAGGGGCAGCGCCTGGCGGAGACGGCGGGCACGCCTCTGGCCGTGGTCGGGTGGGGCACGGAGCGCGCGGGGGCGGCCGAGCAGGCGCAGATCCTGATGCGCGCCGAGGTGCCCGTGTTCGACCTGCAGGCCTGCAACGCCACGTTCCGCGGCGCGCTGCGGCGCGGGCAAATGTGCGCGGGCAGCGCGGCGGCCTACGGCCAGATCGTGCCGGACGCGTGCCAGGGCGACTCGGGCGGGCCCTTGATCCTGGAGGGCGACGGGGAGCCTGGGTCGGGCAGCAACGGCGGCGACGTGCAGGTCGGCATCGTCTCGTTCGGCGAGAGCTGCGGGTACGTTGTCGTTTCTTCGCGGGGAGGACGCCTCTTCGCCCTCTTTTGCCTCCCTGTTTTTTTCCCTCTCGGTTCCTCGCTCTCTCTCTCGTCCGTCGCAAACCGACGACCCCTCCAGCCTCGTCCCCTAAATACCCTCCCCCCCCCCCCCCACCACCACCACCAAAAAAATCCGCCAAAAAACACCAACGCGCAGCGTCCTGCCCGGCGTCTACACAAGCGTGGCGTCGTACCGCCGCTGGATCAGCGACGTCGCGCTCGGGATGGCGGCCGAGGCGGGCCTGTCGCCGGACGACGTCGAGCAGATCCTGCCCGCGGCGCTGGCGCCCGCCGAGGACGCCGAGTCGAGGAGTGCCGGCGCCGCGGGGGGAGGGGTTCCAGGGGCAGAGGCAGGATCCCCGGGCCTTGCGGCCGTGAGCGCTGACGACGCGCGCGAGAGGCTCGCCGTCGCGCAGCGGCAGCGGCAGCAGCTCCAGGGCGCGGCGGCCGCCGCGACGCTCTCGACGATGAGCGTTCCGGCCATCTCGGGCGCGCCGTCGACCGCCGACCTGGCCGGCGCCCTGGCCTCGATGGTCTTCAGCGCCGGCTCAAGCGACGCGTGCGGCTGCGTGCCCCCGTCGGCGCTGGCGGGCGCCGGCGGGTGCAGGCCGCTGCTCGGGGCGGAGGGCAAGGACTTTGGCTGCTTCGTCACCGGCGGGGCCGCGTGCGCGCTGGCGACCGAGGTGGGCGGCGGCCTATTTGCGCGCGGGTGCAGGCCGACGCCCGCGGAGCTGTGGGGCTCGCGAGCGCGCGCGGCCGCCGCGGCCTCTCCGCCTCGCGCTGCTGCTGTTGCGCAAGCGGGGGTTCGCGCGGCGGCGCCCGCGGCCCTCGAGGGCGGCTGCGCGTCGCAGCCGAGCACGCGCGGCGCCGGAGCAGGCGGCGGCAGTGGCGGTCGCCCTCTGGTCGACTTGACCGCGGTGGACCTAAACCTGCCGCGCCTGCTCGCCGCCTTTCGGCAGGGCTACGCCGAGGCCGGGCGCCGCAAATAGAGCGAGGAACCCCGCTTCGTCGCCGCCGCCGGCAAGGCGCCGTCCCCGCGCTCGCGCTCGCCGTTTGCGCTTAATTGCCGCTCTTTGCCACCCCCTCCTACATAACTATAGCCGACAAGCAATCTAGACATGCAACTTAACGTGATGATGCTCAACTCGACGACAAGGGCAGCAGCCCGGTCGCACACGGTCGCGGGAATAGGGGCGCGGCACGAGCGTGCGTGGAGGTGAGTTGCCTGTCTCCCCCTCTGTGCCTGTGTTCTCTCTCCGCGCGGCCCGCTTGTCGCTCACAACGACCGCAACCAATCTCTGACCCGTCATCAACAACAGCAGCAGCGCACCCAGCGCATCGAGGAGGCGACTGGAGGTCGGCGCCACGACCTCCGGCAGCGGCAGGCGAGCGGGCGGCGGCGGCGGTGGCGGCGCGGCAGCGGCGACGGTGGCGGCGACCGCAGCAGCAGTGACGGGGCGCGGGCAACAACACCAATGCAGGCAGCGTCGCGCGCCCCGCCCCCTCCTGCCCCCCGCGCGCGCGGGCGCCATGGACGGCATGCCCGTCTGGACCCTCGACCAGATCGCCGGCCTCGCCTTCGGCGGCGTCATGCTGGGCGCCGTGCTCGCCTCGCGCCAGGTCGACGAGTGGGTTGCGCGCGTGCAGCGCCGCGCGCTGGGCGTGTGCGAGCGCTGCGGCGGCGCCAACGGCGACGGCGCGACGGACGGGTGCGACGAGGGCGGGTGCCCGCTCCGCGCGGCCGGCGGGGGAGGCGGCGGGGGCGCGTCGGGGCCGGCGAGCGAGTCCTGATGATGACGGTGCGGGGGGCGCGAAAGTGCCGTTTGCAATGAAATTCAACTCGTTTTCTCGTTTCCTCTCTCTCTCGTGGGCGCGGCGCAGCGCGCCTGATTTTTCTTCTTGGCCTCTGTGTCTCTCTCTCTCGCTCTCTCTGTCTGTCGGTCTCTCTCTCGCTCCATCTCTCTCTCGCTCTCATCATCTCTCGCCCACCCTCACGCCTCGCCGTCGTCGTCAAATAGGCCGCCGCCCCCGCTGCCGGGCGCGCCCCACTCGACCAGCCGCCCGTCCCAGCTCGATGTGACCAGCGACGCCTCGCTCGGGTGCCACGACACGTCGCGCACGACCGCGCCGTGCGCGCCGGAAAGCCGCGCCACCACCTCGGCCGTCGCGGCGTCCCACACCACGGCGGCGCCGTCGGCCGACCCCGCGTACACGTACCGCCCGCCCGTCGACTCTTGCGGAGAGAAGTAGGCGCGCACGAGCGACTGCAGGACGCTGTGCCCGCGGAACACCTGGACGCTGGCGTCGTGCGGGTGGCGCACGTCGTGGCCGCGGTACGGGTAGGCCTCCCAGCGGTAGTCGTACCCGCACCCGTTCCCGCCGCGCACGGGCGGCAGCGCGCGCGCCTCGCCCGGAGGGCGGAGGCCGACGCGCGCGTCCCATATGCGCGCGGTCTGATCCTTCGCATTCGAGAGGATCAAGCGGCCGTCGCCGCGCGGGCACAGGTGCGTGACGCCCTCGGTGTGGCCGACCCACACGCCGACGGGCGTGCTCGAGCTCGACACGGCGGGGGCGGCGCCGCCTTGCGCTGGCGGGGCGGCGGCCGCGACCCGGCCGCCGCCCTCGAGCCGCTCCGACTCGGCCCGCCGCGCGCTCGCCACGCCGCCCTGCCCGCCCGCCCCGGCGCCGCCGACGCGCCGGTCCCACAGCCGCACCAGCGCGTCGTCGCACCCCGTGGTCACCAGGTCCGGCGACAGCGGGTCGAGGTGCGCCACCGCGTTGACGTCGTCGCCGTGGCCAGCCATCCGCGCGACGGCCCTGCCCGCGCCCATGTCGTACACGAGCGCCGAGCGGTCGCTCGTTCCGGCCACGAGCTCGGGGCGCGTCTGCGCCCAGGCGACGGACCAGATGCCAAAGTTGGAGGCGCGGGCGGCCGCGCGGGCGGCGGCGGCGGCGTCGGCGGCGCCGCCGGCGCCGACGCCGGGCGGCAGCGGGCCCGCGAACGACAGGGCGTCGTGCAGCTGCGTCTCGTTGGCGCGGCTGTCGACGCGCGACGCGTCGAACGGCGCGCCGACGTCGACCAGCCACACCACGGGCGTGATGCTGCTGTAGACCAGGTAGCGGCCGTCGGGCGACAGCGCCGTGTCGGTGACGGTCCAGCGGAGCAGCTGCGTCGACACGTCCTTGCGCAGGCGCCAACGCGCCAGGGGGGACGAGCGGGGCGTCGCGCCGGCATTGCCGCCGCCGCCGCCGCCGCCGCCATTGCCGCCGCCGCCGCCGCCGCCGCCGTTGCCGCGCCCGTAGCGCCCGCGCCCGCTCCGCACGGGCTCCTCGTGGTCGTCCTCGCCGCCGCCGCCGCCGCCGGCCCCTCCTCCTCCGGACGGGCACACGTCGTACAGCCGCACGCGCCGGTCCTGGTACGCCGCCACGAACATGAGCCCGTCCGCCGAGTACTGCCCGACGTAGGCGCGGGAGGCCATCTGGTCGCGCACGCAGCGCGGGCGGGTGGGCAGCGCGCGCCGCGGCGGCAGCGCCGAGGCGTGCAGCCGCTGGGCACGCGAGAAGGCGCCGCCGCCGCCCGCGCCGAGGCCGAGGTCGCGCTTGAGCAGCAGACGCGCCGTGTTGAGGACGGTCAGGCAGTCGCGCTCGCCGTTGTCGGCGCGGCGGCCGCCGCCCGGGGGGAGGCCCGGCGGCGCGCGGCGCTTGGCGGCGCGATGCGGCTGGCGCGGGCGGCTCGGGGGCGCGCGCTGCGGCTGGTCGCGCGCGCCGTGCCGGTCGCCGCCGCCTTCGTCGCCGTCCGAGTCGTCGGCGTCGTCGCGTCCGCCTCCTCCACCTCGGGCTGCCACCAGGCGGGCGCTGCGGCGCCGCGGCGTCGGCTGCTCCTGCTCCTCGTCCTCCTCGTCCTCCTCGTCCTCCTCGTCCTCCTCCTCCGGGCCGCTGCTGCCGCCACCGCCCCCACCGCCGCCGCCGCGCCGCCCGTCATTGTCGTCGTCATCGACCGCCGTCGTCGCCGCCGAGGCGCCCGGCCCGCGGCCGCCGCTGGTACCGCCGCCGCCGCCTCCGCGCCCCGCCCGCCTCAGCGCGTGCCGCCGGCACGCGGACAGCGGCGCGCCGTGGCGGTCGAGCGCGGCGGCCGCCGCCCCGCCCGTGTCCCCGGCCCTCCCGCGCGGGGGGATGACGCCCGCCACAGCCACGTCCAGCTGCTGCAGGAGCGGCGGGTGGGGCGCCTTGGCGAGCGCGGGCAGCGGGCCGATCGCGCACTGCAGGGGGGCGCGGGCGACGCCCAAGGCGGCGACTGCGGCGGTGCCGGCGGCGGCGGCGGCGGCAAAGAAGCCTCGGCCGCCGCCGCCGCCACCGTCCTCGGACTCGCCCCCGTCCTCGTCGTCGTCCTCCTCCCCCTCGTCCTCCTCCTCGTCGTCGTCCCCTTCGTCCTCGTCCTCGTCAGCTTCTGCGTCCGAGTCGACGTCTTCCCCGCTTGCCCAGTCGCTGGTGGATGTCGCGGCGGCCTCTGCCGCGGCGGCGGTCAGCCTTACGGGTGGAGGCGCGGCGGGCGCGTCGCCGTCGCCGTCGCCGTCGCCGTCGCGCGCGGCCGGCAGCGTCCAATCGACCGCGACCACGTCCGCCGCGTCCGACTCGAAGGCCGACGCGTCGCTCTCCCCGTCCATCGCCGATGCGCCGGTTGGTTTCGGAAACAGGGCTCTCACGGCTCGGCCAACCAGGGGGGTGACCACCGTGTGGGGGGGATGGGAGGGGGGCTCTCGCTCGTTTCGCGCGCGCGCGGTGGGCGATTTCACACTGCGACGGGTTCTGATGTAGTGCGTTAAGCCAAGGCACAGGTGAGGCTGGCTGCGCGACGTGTGTGGATCGATGGATTGACTTGATTGGAAGCTGTCGACAGCCTCTCCCTCACTTCACTTTTTCCACCTGGTTGCAGGAACCACCAGGAGCACCGCGACCACCAGTCTCCCTTCTTGCCAACATGAGCACCACCACCACCTCCGAGCCACTCTACCACGAGCGCCAGGCGTTCGGGCGCCAGCTGTGCGCGTGCCACGCGCTCAACAACCTGCTGCAAACGCGGCGCTTCGAGCCGGCCGATTTCTTCAAAATCGCGCGATCGCTGGGCGGCGGCGCGCAGGCGACTAACTTGCTCGGCAACTTCGACGTCAACACGCTCCAGCGGGCAGCGATGGACGCGGGGCTGGACCTGGACTACTTTGACGCGCGCAAGGCGGCAGAGCGGGACGGGCCGCTCGACGCGCTCGTGCGCCGGCCGCGGGAGGAGGGTGGCGGGGGCGGATGCGGCGGCGGCGGCGGTGGCAACGACAACGACGACGACAAGGAGGACGGTGGCGGCGGCGGCGGCGGCGGCGGCGTCTGCGCGCCACCCCCCTCCGTGTCGGGCCTCCTGCTCAACGTGCCGTCGCGGTCGCTGTGGAGCCGCCTGCGCGGGTCGCGCCACTGGCTGGCGCTCGTGCCGGTGGGCGAGGGGTGCTGGACAAATCTCGACAGCATGCTCGCGCAGCCCTGGCGGCTGGGCGGCGCCGAGGAGACGTCGGCGTTTTTGCGCGCGCACCTTTGCGGGGGGGCGGGGGTCGCTGGCGGTGGCGGCGGAGGGGGCGGGGGCGGGGGCGGGGGCGGGGGCACCTTGCTGGTCGCGCGGAGGCGGCCCGCGGTGGCAGCGGCAGCAGCAGCGGGACGAGAAGGTTGATTGTGGACGAATTTGAGCAGATCAAGAACGCATTGCGTGTGTGTAAGAAAGGCGACGTCGCCAAAAGAACGCAAACAAAGGCGGCGGGCGGGGCGCCTCCCCTCGAAGCGCTCGTGTAAAGGGAAGAGGCGCGCGAGCAAGACGAGACACGCGGGCGGCCAGTTGAGCGGGCGAGAAGGAGGACGACAAGGCGCCAGCGCCGCCGTCGCCGTCGTCGTCGCCCCTGTTGCCGCCGTCTCGCATGTTGCCGTCGGCGCCCCACTTATCACTCGAGGCCAAACGCCGCCATCGTGCGGGCCTGCACGCGCGCGCGCGCGGCCTCTCGCCGCGCGCGCGCCGCCGCCTCGGCCGGGTCCTCCGGGGGCGCCTCCTTTCGCCGCGCCTTGTTGTCGCCGCCGCCCTTGCTTCCTCCGGCTCCCGCCCCCCGCGCCCCTCCGGCCGCCGCCGCGGCCTTGCGCTTGCCGCCCGCCCCGCTGCCGCCGCCGCCGCCGCCGCCGCCGTTCGGCGCCGTCGCCGCCCCCTCCTCCTCCGTCACCGCGCCCACCGTGCCCAGGCCCTTGGCCCCGCCGATGCGCCCCACGCTCGGCATCTGGTAGCCGCCCACGGCCGCCAGGGGGTGTGCCGGCGCGGCCTTGAGCACGATGCTGACGCGCCCGTTGGCGGCGTTGGCGGCGGCGGCGGCGGCGGCCGCCGTGGCCGCGGGCGCCGACGCCGACGCTGATCCCGCCGCTCCTCCTCCTCCTCCTGCGGTGGCCGGCTGCGGCACGGGCCCGCCCGTGTGCGGCGCGACGCCGAAGCGCGCGGCCGAGGGGATGGGCGGCGACGACGTCCACTCGGGGGCGCCGCCGCCGCCGCCGCCGCCGCCGCCGCCCTGCCCTCCTGCTCCTGCTCCTGCTGCTGCTCCTCCGCCTCCTCCGCCGCCGCCGCCGCCTGCCCCTCCTCCCCCGTAGTAGCTGCCCGACTTTGGGTCGTAGTACCACCGGTGGCGCTCGCTGTAGTAGTAGCCGCACGACGCGTCCCACTCCCAGCGCCCCGCCACGGCCGCCGCCGCCGCCCGGTCGCGCGCGTACTGCGCGGCGGCGCCCGCGTCGGCGCGCCCCAGCGCTGCCTCGGTCGCCGCCGCCTCGCGCTTGTCGCGGTCGGCCTTGGCGGCGACGTCGCGCAGGCCTGTCTTGTTTCGCGGGTTTGTTTGGGGTTGTGTTGGTGATGAAATGCGCGGCCGGGACGGACGAGATGGTGAGCATGTCTGCCCGTGGCGGGTGGGAAAGGGGGGGGCGTTTGAAGAGAGAGAGTGGCCCTGGTCACAGCCGCCGCAAGAGGCGTTTTCGGCGAACAAAGAGGATCGGAAGCTCGCAACGCCGCTCGAGGTGGCGTTTGAGCCGCCGCGGCGGTTCGCAAATATATCACCGCCGCCACAGCGCACACGCCGCAGCGCGATCGACGCAAGCAAACACAGACAGACAAACAAAAGGCCGCGGAGGATCGATCGGCCGGCCAACAGACGATCTGAGCGATTACTCAACGCTGCTGCAGGTTGGCCGTGTGCCCCGCGCCGCGCTCGTGGTGCAGGCGCGACGCGCGGTTGTCCTGGAGCCAGCACCGGCACACGTCGCACCAGTGCATGGGGTTTGAGCGCCACGCCTCCGTCATGGTGGTTGGTGGCGTTCCGCACGAGGGGGGAAGGGTTGCGCAGAACCGCCCGCGACCGACGAAACGGCGAGCGACGCCTGGCGCGCGGCCGGCGCCGCCGCCGCCGCCGAGACGCGCCCCCCGACAAAAAAGCGGGGCGGCGGTCTTTGCACGTGACGGGTGTGCGTGCGGGGCCGGATGAGACAAGGGCCGCGGTCAGATGCCCGGCGGCGTGTGCGTCTCGGGAGAGAGAATCCGGGAAGGGACAAGAGGCGGGCGTGGACGACGGAAGGAGATAGCTTTCGATGGTGACCAAGGCCAAGGGAGCCAGGTCCGACTCGCAAGTGGGATGCTGGATGTAATTGTGGCTGTGGTTGCGGTTGTGCTTGTGGCGCATGGTCGCTCCTTGCCTTGAGAGCGCGAAACGAAACGAAACGACACTGGGGCCAACTCTCCAGCAGCAAAACTTCAAGACATCAAGAACGACCCCCTGCACAAGCCCGCGCCCTCCCTCTCTCTCATCACTCGCACACCCGAACAACGCACCCGCACGCACCCGGCAACCCCTCCCCTTCACGGAACCAACAACGCGCTAGACACAATGGCCTTTTCGAACAAGTTGAGTGTGTGCCCTCTCTCTTCTCTCTCGCGCGCGCATCCACTCGCAGCGAGCAACGACGTCCACGCGGGTGCGGCCAGACATTGGCGCCGTCGGCCCGTCTGCCGCCCGATGGCAGCCCGCGCTCACGGAGAAGGCTTGGGAGAGAGAGAGGGACAGCAGTTGCCCCCCCCCCCCCCCCCCCCCCCCCCCTCTCCTCTTCTCTTTCGGTTTTACGCGCGAGAGCCGCGCACAACCCTTGCCTGCCCCAGACCCTTGCCTGCTCACGATCACCACCACCCGCGTCCACCCACCCACGCCAAACAAAACACAACCCGTCCCTACCAGGACGTGGGTGCTGGCCGCGCTCGCGCTCGTCGCCGTGGCGCTCGTCGCCGTCGCCGCGGTCGGCGCCGACGCCGCGCCCGCCAAGGCGGTGTCGCCCGTCGAGCAGTACACGGCCCTGGCCAAGGAGTACGTGGCCAAGGCGCAGAAGCTGGCCGAGGAGGTGTCGGCGCAGGCGCAGGAGACGGTGAGTTACGATGTTCCCCACTTGCCGTTGATGTCGCCGCCGTTGCCCGCCGCCGTGCGCTCACCCGACGAAAACAAAACAACCCCCCCCCCCCTTTTCAAACGCAAAACCAAACAACGACAGGCCGAGACCTACATCAAGCAGGCCAACGAGTACGTGCAGGACGCGATCAAGCAGATCACGGCCAAGAAGACGGAGCTGTGATCGATCGATTGATCGATTGTGATGTCGAGCGCTCGGCAGAGGGAGAGCGAGTGGGGGCGACGAGGTGGGGGGCGGCGCGCCGTCGCCGCCCGCTCGCTCGCCCCTTCCTCTCTCCTCCTGTTGCCGCGTGGAGGAGGGACCTAGGCGCGCGCACCCGCGATCGCACTCGCCCACTAACCGTTGCTTCCCTGTGTAACCACCTTGATCGACGATGCCGCCACGGGACGGCGGCGGCGGCCGATTGCACACGCCAGCCGCCGCTGCCGCCACCGCACGGCCCCCCCTTTCAGGCGCGCGTCCAGGCTACCTGCCCGCGATCCTTGATCGACGACGATGACGCGACCAGGACGACGACCGCGATGAGGGCAACGAGTTGTTCGAGTGTTTTTGTTTGGCTAGTCGGACGTGAGGAGAGGAGAGGATGAGCGAGCGAGTGGCGGCGGCGGCGCTCCTCGCATCAACTCTTTTGAAAATGTCAAGCAAGAGAAATGGATCGAGCGATCGCCGCGATCGACGGCGAATGCCACGCCACTACTGCGCGGCCTGCGAGCCTCGCCGGCATCTCGTCTGTGCGCACGGGGCCGCGCCGCGCTGGTAGCGGGCAGCGCGGAGAAGAGGCAGGAAGGAGAGGAGAGCGTCTGTCGCCTGCCTCTCTCGTCCTTCCCCTCCTCCTCATTACCCCCGCCCTCTCTCCCTGCCGTCCACCCACAACCCGACACACACAAACCAAGCGAACTCACTTTCGCCACCCCGCGCTCTCTCCCGCTCGCGACCCCCCCCCCCCCCCCCCCCCCCCCCCCCTTGCTCCATCGCTTAGGAGAGAAGGAAAAACTCGAGCTCAAAAAAACAAAAGACGAGCGGAGGGTCGGACTCTCCTCTCTCTCCCATCGCGCCGCGCACGCGCTCCGCACGTCTCCCGGCCGGCCGCGCCCGCGGCCATACGGGCTAGGGCCACATATATTCAGTACCCGCCCGGACGGGAGCCAAGGTGGGTCGGACGGCGCGGCCACGGGTGCGGGAAGAGGACCCTTCACCTCTTTCTCGCCCTTCAAACAGAAAACGGAACCAAAAGGAACGAGCGTCTTCCCGTGGACGGCGCTCGCGCCGCGCGCCGCTCGCCGACCGCGCCCACTACTGCGATGGGTCGTCGCCGCGGGTCCCGAGCCTTCGCGCGCGCGCGCGCGTCGAGACGGCGCCGCGGGGGGAGGCGGGCATCAATCAGTCGCCTCTTTCTCCCCCATTCTTTTTGTTGTCCCGAGAGAGCGCGAGGCGAGAGATAGCTTCGCCTCCGCCCGCTCGCCACGCGCCGCCCGCTGGGCCCGCTGTCCCGGGTGGCGCGGCACTTGCCGCGGGACCGGGCTGCGCCGCCATCGCCGGCGGGCGTGCGCGCTCGGATCGATCCGCGCGGGCGCTCGGAGGGACAGAAAAGAGAGAGGGAGGAGGAGGAGGAGACCGCCGACGCCGACGCGCGCGCGCGCCGCCGCCGCCGCCGACGCGCCGCTGCCGCCTCTCTGTCTCTCTCTCACTCTGCTCACGCCCCGCTTGCTCCCTCACTCTCCACCAACACCCTTCAAACCCACAGACCATGGCTGCCGCCACAGCCGCCGTGCTGCCGCCGGCCGCAGAGCCGCCGGCGCCGTTTGCCGGCGCCGCCGCCGCCGAGCCGCCCCCCTCTGCTTCGGCGTTCGATCCCGCGCCGCCGCAGCCGCCGCAGCAGGCGCCGGTCGCCGCGGCCCCCGCCGCTTTTCCCCCTCCTGCCGTCGAGGACGCGGCCCCTCCTGCCCCCCCTCCTCCCCCCCCTCCCCATGCCGTCGGCGCCGCCGAGGGCTACGACGCGGCCCCCCCACCTGCCGCCCCGGCGACCGTGCCCGCCTTCCGCCAGCAGCACCCGGCCCCTCCGGCCTACGGCGCCGCCCCCCCTGTCGCCGCCGCCGCCGCCGCCGCCGCCGCCGCCGCGCCCAGCGGCACCGCACTCGAGGACGACGACCCGCTCGCGCGCTCCCCCGCGGCCCAGGTCGTCGACCTGAAGGCCATCTACTACGTCAAGCAGCTGTCCCCGTCGGACGCCGCGTGCAGCAAGCAGATCAAGCTGCCCAAGACGGAGGCGCGCCGCTTCGTCGGCGAGCTGCGGCACAAGCAGTCGGCGGCCGTGACCGTCGTCGACGGCGCGGGGCTGGCGTGGGAGTTTTTGTGCACCTGCTACGGCTGCCAGTACGCGCTGTCGCGCGTGGGCGCCTTCTGCTCGGCGTTCCGCCTGCGCGCGGGCCAGTTCCTCATGTTCTACGCCGACAGCCAGGGGCGCCTGCGCGTGGCCGCGGGCTCAAAGATCCCGCGCGACGTGGCCGCGCTGCTCGCGTGGCGGCCGGGCGCGACGGGCGCGGGCCCGGCGACGGCGCTGCCGCCGGCCGCCGCGCGCGCGAGCGCCTTGGCCGGCGGCTTCGCCGGCGGCCCCACGCCGCGCGTCCCGCGCGTGGGCGGCGGGCCGGGCTCGCGCGGCGGCCCGGCGGGGCGGCCGGCGGTCGGCGGCGGCGGCGGCGGCGGCCTGGCGGTCGGCGGCGGCGGCGGCGGCGGCCTGGCGGCCGCGCGGCTGCAGCGCCAGGCGCAGGAGCGCGCGCTCGCCGCGCAGCAGGCGCAGGCGTCGGCCGCGGCCGCGCGCCTCCAGGAGCAGCAGCACATGCAGGCACTCTTCGCGGCCGCGGCCGCCGCCAGCAGCATCCGCGCGCCGGGCGTGGGCGGCGACTCGGCCGGGGGGGCGGCGTCGGCGGCGGCGGCGGCGATGGCGGCGGCCGGCATGGCGCCGCCGGGCCCCGCCGCCGCCTATGCAGCGCACTACCAGCAGCAGCAGCAGGTGGCCGCCTTCCACCAGTACCAGCAGTACCAGCAGTACCAGCTGCAGATGATGCACCACCAGCAGCAGCAGGCCCTGCAGCAGCAGCAGCAGCAGCAGCAGCAGGCCGGCGCCGCCGGCGGCGGAGGCCCCTACGGCGACGCCGCCGCCTTTGCGGCGCTCATGGCGGCGCAAAACTCGGCGGCCGTGATGGGCGGCGGCGGCGGCGGCGGCGCCTACCCGATGCCGCCCGGCATGGTGGGCCCACCGGGCATTCCCCCGCACATGATGCAGCAGATGATGATGCAGCAAATGCAGCAGCAGCAGCCGCAGCCGCAGCAGCCGATGATGCTCGACATGCCTCCCATGCCGCCGATGCCGCCACTGCCGCCGGGCGCGTTGCCGCCCATGCCGCCGCTGCCGCCGTCGGGGGCGCCGCCGATGCCGCCCGGCGCCGCGGCGCCCGGCGCGCTGCTCGCATGCGCGCAGATGCTCCAGCCGTCGCCCTCGGGCAAGCGCTCGCGCGACGAGGGGTCCGAGGGCCAGGGGCAGCAGCAGCAGCAGCAGCAGCCCCAGGAGCAGGCGGCGGAGGGGCAGCAGGCGGTCGCAGGGGCGTCGTCCGACAAGGAGAATGACGGCGAGCCGGGCGCGGCGGCGGCGGTGACGGCCGCGGCGGCGGCGGGGGCGGCCGGGCAGCCCAAGCAGCAGCGCTCGGGCCCTGCCTCGCTGGCCGTGCCCACGCCCTCTGCCGAGGCCGCGGCGGGCGGCGACCCGCCCGCCGTCGGCGCCGCCGCGGCCGCGGGAGGCGCCGCGGGCGCCCGGACCCCGCGCGACGACGTTGTGGCGGGCGGGCGCGACCAGGTCGCCGCTGCTGGCGCGGCCGCCGCCGCCGCTGGCAACAACAACGCGCTGGAGGCGCCTGCGACCTCGGGCGGGCCCGCCCCGTCGGGCGCCGCCGCCGCGGGCGGCGCCGCCGGCACCGCCGACGAGGACGGCGACGGGCAGGCCCCCGCCGCCAAGCGCGCGCGCTCGTCCAGCCTCGGCCCGGCCGGCATCACGGCCGGCGGCGTCGCCGACGGCATGCCCGTCTACATGGCGCACCCGGCCAGCAGCGCCGGCGCCGCGGCCGCTGCCGCCGCCGGCGGCCAGCACCCCGCCTCCGCCGCCGCCGCCGCTGCAGCCCACGCCGCCGCCTTGGGCCTTCCGCCGATCTCGCGCGCCGTCAGCGGCGGCTGCGCGCCCTCCGCGCCCTCGCTCACGGCCGTGGCCGCGGCGCTGGGCCTCCCCCCGGGCCACCCGCACCACCCCATGGCGTTCCATCCGCACCACCACCACGCCGTAGGCCTGCCGCCGCGCTCGGCGCGTCCGAGCGCCGACGGCGGCCCCGGCGGCTTTGGCGGCGGCGCAGGCGGCGGCGGCGGCGACGCGGGCGGCGGCGGCAACGGCAACGGCAACGGCGCCGACATGGCGCAGGGCATGCAGCCCGCGCTGCTGCGCGCGCGCTCGATGTCGAGCACGGGCTCGGGCCTCTTGCTGCCGCATGGCGGCGCCTCCGCGATGGGCGGCGGCATGCCCTCCGCCTTTGCCGCAGCCGCCGCCGCCGCCGCCGCCTTTGGCGCCGGCGCCGGCGTTGCCGCCGCCGGCGGCGGCCCGCGCGCGCCGACGCCGCCCCTGAATCTGCTCCAGGCCGCGTCGTCGGCCGAGCCATCCCGGCCCGTGCCCGGCCCCTTCGAGCCGCTCCTGATCAAGACCCTCAGCCGCATGGACGTCGCGTGCGCGGGCGACTCGCTCGGCATCGTCATGCCCCTGGAGGAGCTCTCCTCCGCGCGGCTGGTGCTGCTGCCAGAGTCCGAGGGCGGCGGATGCGCGCTGGCGGCCGCCGCCAAGAAGGCGGCGGCGGCGGCGGCATCCGCCGCCAGCGGCGACGGCGCCGGCGCCTCGGCCGCCGCCGCGACCGTCGCCGACCTGGTCGTCGCCGACGCGTCCGCCGCCTCATGCACCCACGCCCTGCGCATCAGCGTCAGCCGCAACGGGCGGTTTGCCTACCTCGCGGGGCTCGGCCCGCTGCTGCGCGCCAAGCACGCGAGCGCGGGCGACCGCGTCGTGCTGGCGCGCGCGCCCTCGCTGGCCCTTTCCGCCTCGTGCGCGCCGTCGGCCGCCGACGGGTCCGTGCCCCTGGCGGCCTACATCGAGCGGGCCGCGGACGTGGCCGCGGCGGCCAAGGCGGCCAGGGCGGCGCCGGCGCCGGTCGCCGCGCCCGCGCCTGCGCCGCGCGCTGACGCCGCCGCCGCCGCCGCCCCGCCCGCCGAGCGCGAGGGCTCCGCGCCCGCGGCTGCTGCTGCTGCGCCCCCGGCGGTCGAGGCGTGAGGCGGGCCGAGGCCCAGCGGGGAGGGGGTAAAGGCGAGAGGCTCTCTCGCTTTCGCCTTGCGCTTTCCGGGGGGCCTCTCTTTTGTGGAAGCCCTTTTTTCCGCGACAGGCAAGACAGAGGCACACTAAAACCACGCGCGCGCGCCTTTCCGGCAAGCGGGAGCGCGCACGCACACACAAAACCACGCACGCGCGCCTTTCCGGCAAGCGGCGCGCGCACGCACGCACACGCACACGCACGACCTTGTTTCTCCCCTCCTCCCCGTGTCCCCCCCGTTCTGGAAACATCACAACGCTCCCGCCATTTCCTCCCAACTCCCGGCACCCCCTGAAACGCACGCACGAGAGAACGCCGGCGGCCGGGCCACTCCGTCCCTCCTCCCGCCAGAGACGGGCGCGCGCAAGACGAGGCCTGCGCCCGCCCTCCCTCCCTCTACTCTTTTTTTTGGAAAGCGCATCCTGCGATCAGCACAAGCTCATGCGCGCGTGTTTACCAGGCTCTCTCTCTCTGCAGACATGGACAGCAATACAACTTTCACACACGACCGCTCGCCCCCCAAAAAGCAGCCAAGGGAGGGGACGAGCGGGCGGCCGGGCGAGCGCGCGCCCGGCGGCGGCGGAGCGGCGGCGCAGCCTCTGCCTCCTCGCGCTTTCTTCCCTGTGGCTTGTTTTTGGTCCGGGGGGTGGCATCATCTTGACCCGCGCGCCCTTGCCTCGCACCCCGCCCCTTTTTGACAAACCTCCCCGGTCCCTTTTCAGAAACGAGGAACCCCCCCCCGCTTACAGACAAGGGGCGCCGCCTTGTTTTTATCGCCGCCCCTTTCTTCCTTCTTGTGAGAGGCCCCTGCGCCGGATTTTTTCCCTCTTTTCGGTCCCGTTTTGAGAAACGCCCGCTTTCTCTCCCAAAACGCTCTGTAACTACGCCCTCCTATGCTGCTATGTGTTTGCGTCTCTCTCTCGCTCTCCTCCTTGGCTCGAGCGCACAATGACCCTGCCCCTTCAGCGCGCCGACACCCCGCCGCCGCCGCCCGACGCCGCCGCCGCGTCTTGGGCGCGGCGCGGGGTGACACGCGCCCACAGGCAGCGCCCCGTGGGGCCCGGCGCGCCGAACCGCCGCCACGTGCGCGCCACCTCCCGCGCGTCGGCCAGGACCTTCAGGTCGTAGTGGCGCACGAGGCGCGCGATCAGGCAGCGCGCCTCCATCTGGTAGAGCTGCTGCCCGAGGCACACGTGCGGCCCGCTCGAGAACGCGAGCAGCGTCGGCGGGGGGGCCGCCGCCGCCGCCGCCGCCGCCGACGCGGCAGGGGCGCGGTTGCCGCCGCTGTCAAAACCCCCGCCGCCGCCGCCGCCGCCTCCGCCGCCGCCGAGCCTGAGGAGCCCCGTCGGCCCGCCGTTGAAGCCGCCGCCGCCGCCGCCGCCGCCGCCGGTCATCCACCGCTCGGCGTTGAAGTGCCGCTCCAGCCACGCCGCGTCCAGCACGGGCGGGTCCTGCGCCGGCGGCGCGGCCCCCAGCGCCGCCGCCGCGTCCCCGCGCCCGAGCGCGTCGCACAGCTGCGCCGAAGCAAAGTTGAGCAGGAGCGTCGCGCCCTTTGGCACGCGCACGGCGGCCGCCGCCGCCAGCGCCCCCGCGGTCGCTTCCCCGCCGCCGCCGCCGAGGGCCATGTCGCTCTTGGCCGTGCGGAACGCGATCTGCGACACGGGGTACAGGTACTGCACCTCCTTGGCCACGGCGTCGGCGTACGGCATGGCGTCGAGCATCTGCCGGGTGAGCGGGGCGTCCAGGTCGCCGCCGGCGAACGCGTCGGCGACCGCCTGCTGCTCGGCGCGCAGCCGCGCGACCTGCGCCGGCATGCGCGACAGCGCCAGCAGCAGCACCGTGAACGACCCCGCGCTCGTGTCGACGCCCGCCAGGAGCAGGCCCATCAGCTGCAGCGTGAGCTCCAGGTCGGTGAAGTCCTCGCCCGTCAGCTCCTTGCGCGCGGCGGCCGTGAAGGAGAGGATCGAGCGGTTGGCCCGCCGCCGCGTCTTGGCCTTCTCGCCGCTGCTGCCGCCGCCGCCGCCGCCCGCGGCGAGGGGCGCGCCCGGCAGGCCCGAGCCGGCCAAGGGGCAGCCCGACGGCCCCCCCTCCTCCTCCGCCGCCGCCGCCGCCGCCGCCCCTGAAGCCGACGCCTCCGCCGACGCCTCGCGCGCTGCCGCGAGGATGTTGGGCCGCTGCTCCGCGACCAGCGGCTGCAGCAGGTCGATCAGGTCCTGCCGCGCCTCGAGCGCCCGCCGGAACGACGAGCCAGGGAGGTCGATCGCGGGCCCCGTCAGTCCGGCGAACCAGCGCGACATCAGGGCCTGGACGCGGTCCTTCTGGCGCGCGTCGAGGCCGCGCATCCCGACCAGCAGGCCGTTGGCCACGTCGATCGTCGCGAGGCGCAGCTCCTCGTGCAGCTCGACCGTCCCCGGCGGCTGCTGCTGCTGCTGGCGGCCGCCCTTGCCGCCGCCGCTGCTTTCGCCGCCGCCGCTTTCGTTGCTGCTTTCGTCGCTGCTCCCCGCACCGCCGCACCTCTCGGCCCAGTCGCGCGCGGCCGACCGCACCACCTCGTCCAGTAAGGGCACGTAGGCCTTGAGCGCGTCCCCACTAAAGCCTGGCGCCATGGCCCTGCGCTGCGCGCGGCGCCGGTCGCCGTCCTCCATGCTCTCGGTCGTGGCCTCGGCCATCAGGCGGCGGAACGCGTCGCTCGCCTCGAAGACGGCGCCGTGCCCGTCGAGCGCCAACGCGGCGACGATCTCGGCCGTCGAGCCGACGTGGTAGATGTCAGCGCGGCCGAGGAAGGCGACGCGCGCGACGGCGCCGCGGTCGCGCAGCAGCTCGAGGCCCCAGCGCGCGGGCCCCTCGCGCAGGACGCGCGCCGAGGTGAGCAGGTTGGTGACGAGGGGCAGGCCTGCTGGCGGCGGCGGCAGAGGGAGGGACTGGGCATCGAGGGCGTTTTGCGCGGCGGCGCGGGCCGCGGCGGAGGGCTTCGTGAGCGTCGTCGGCGCCGGCGTTGACGTCGAGGACGTCGTCGAGGACGCGGCGCGGGCGGCGGAGGACGGCTTTGGGGGGGTCGTCGGCGGCGTTGACGTCGAGGACGCGGAGTTGGTCTTTGGGGGGGTCGGCGTCGTGGGCGTCGTCGGCGCCGGCGTTGACGTCGAGGACGCGGAGTTGGTCTTTGGGGGGGTTGGCGTCGTGGGCGTCGTCGGCGCCGGCGTTGACGTCGAGGACGCGGCGCGCGTAATCAGACGCGCGATGCTGCGGGCCGCGCTGGTGCTCTTCGCGGCCGCGCGCACGGGGCAGCCCGCGTGCCGCACGTGCGACTGCATCGCTTGGCGGGTCGTCGTGGGGCGTGGAGGCGTCGCGCGGCGATTGGCGCAGAAGCAGCCAAGGGGGGGGACTTTCACCTGTGCTACACAGGCGCCGGCGCCGACGACGACGCCAACGGGCTGTGTGCTTTACGGAACCTGGGGGAGGGGCTCAACCTTGGAGGGGCTGGAGCGCGTGAAGGTGGACTTGTTGATGTTGTTGTCTTTGTGTGGGAATGAGTACGCGGCGTGTTTGCGTGTGTGCGTATTTTAGCAAGAGTGAAAGGAGAAGCTCTTTGGCTTCCAACCCCCCTCTCTCTTGCTGGAAGCTCTCCGCACTTGACGTTGACGTTATCGTCGTGGTCCCCTCCTGCAAGGCTGCTTAAATTCGATCACTTAGAACTGAAACACCTAGTCTCCCCTCCCCAGCTTACGCACCGCGGGTCCCTTCAACCCCCCCTTCCTTCCCTGTGGCAACGCCAACCTTTGCCCCCCGCGGCGCAGCGCCAGCCGCGTCCTAACGTGGGCTGAGAGATGCAAGCGTGGGCGGATCTCTCCAAGCCGAGGGGGGGCGGCCGGCAGCAGAGGCAGCAGCGGGAGCAGCGGCACCAGCACCCGCAGCGGCGAGAACGTGAAGCGCGATCGCCGCAGGCGGCGGCGGCGGCGTGCACGCGACGGCCTTCCACGGGGACAACACTGCCGCCGCCCCCGCAACAATCGCAGCCTCAGCAGCCTCCGCACCTGCAGCGCGAGCGCCCGCAGCCGGCCCCGCCGCCCACCCGCGTCCGCCTCTTCTACGAGACCGGCTGGCCCTCGGCCGTCCTGCACGGCAGCGTGCGCGGCGGGCCCTGGCGCGACTGGCCGCTCGTCGCCGTCGCCGCGTCGGGCGGGAGGTTCCTCGCCGCCGACATTGACGTGGGCGAGGGCGCGGGCGCGGGCGGCCAAGGAGGAGGCGCCGCCGACCCCTTGCTCGAGTTTGTGGTGACGGACGCGTCGCGGACGCACTGGGACAAGCCGCCGCCCGAGGCACGGGCCAACTACGTGGTGCCGGCCGAGGCCGCCGCGACGGCGACGACGACGACGGCGGCGGCGGCGGCGACGGCGGCGGCGGCGGCGACGGCGACGACGACGGCGGCGGCGGCGACGGCGACGGCGACGGCGACGGCGACGGCCGGCGCCGCCCCTCCTCCGCCGTCCGCCCACCTCTGGACGCTGCGCGCCGGTGAGCTCGCGCCCGTGGCCCCCAGCCCGCCCGGCCTCCTGCTGGTCACCGACCTCGACGGCACCATGATTGGCGCGGACGACGCCTCCACGGCCGCCCTGCGCGCGTGGTGGGAGGCCGAGGCCGTGCCCCGCGGCGGCGTGCTCTGCTTCAACACCGGGCGCCCTCTGGCGTCGGTGCTGCGGCTGCTCGAGCGGGAGAAGCGCGGGGTGTTGGCGCACCCGGACGTGGTGGTGAGCGCGGTGGGCACGCGGGTGTACTGGCACGAGCGCGCGACGCCCGCCGCAGGCGGCGGGCGAGGCGGTTTCCCCACGACGGGCGGCAACGGCAACGGCAACGGCAACGGCAACGGCAACGGCAACGGCAACGGCAACGGCAGCAGCAGCAGCCACAACGGCAACAACGGCAACGGGCCCAGCAGCAACGGCGGCGGCGGCGGCTTTGTCGAGGACGCCCAGTGGGCGTCCGAGCTCGAGGGCGGCGGCTGGGACGCGCCCGCCGCGCGCGAGGCCGCCTACGCCGCGCTCGCCCGCGCAGGGCGGGAGGCAATGCATTTCTTGCCGCCCGAGGACCAGGGTCCTCTCAAAATTTCCTGCGGCGTGCGCGACGACGCGCTGCCCTCGGTGATAGAGCAGCTGCGCGAGGGCCTGTCGTGCCGGCGCGGCGCCCTCGAGGCGGCGCAGATCGTCGTCTCGGGCTGCGGCGGGTGGCGGTACGTCGACGTGGTCCCCCGGCGGGCGGGAAAGCTGGCCGCGCTCGAGCGGGTCCGCGCGCTCGGCGGGTTTGCGCCGGCGCGCACGGTCGCGGCCGGCGACTCGGGCAACGACGTGGCGATGCTGGCGGGCGGGGGCAACCTGGCGCTGGTGGTGGGGAACGCGCAGCCGGACGTGGCGCGGTGGGCCGAGGGGCAGCAGCGGGCGGAGCGCGAGGCGGCGGCGGCGGCGGCGGCGGCGGCGGCGGCGGCGGTTGGCCGGGGCGCGAGCGAGGCTGCCGCCTCGTCTGCCGCCGCTGCCGCCGCCGCGTTGCCCGGGGGGGGCAAGGAGCGGCTCTACCGGGCGCGGAAGCACGAGGCCGCGGGAATCCTCGAGGCGCTCGAGTACTGGGGCCTCAAGGAGGGGGGCGAGTGAATCGTGACGATTGATGTTTTCGGTCGGTCGTTTCGGCGATGCGTTCCGTGTCGGATCCTTTATTTCTCGGCGGCGCGGGGCGCGTCTGTTTCCCCTTCTTCGCCGCGCCCCCGCCCGCCGCTGTACATTTCCCCCCCGCCCGCCCCCCCTAGGAACATAGCCGCCCGCTTCGTTTCCGGACCGACCTCTCGCCCCTTGACACCCCCTCTGCCACCGCCTCGAGACATCCCGCACCCGTCTTACAAATGTGAAAAATTACCCTACGCAACCAACTCGCACGACAACGACCAGAGATGAAAAAAAGGCGGCGACAGAGGCGGCGCTTCCCCTGCGGAGACCCCGCCGCCGCCCCGCGCTGCCCAATGCCCCCCCCCCTTACCTGCAGCCGGGCCGTGCGCAGTCGTTCCCCCTCGGACGCGGGCGCCCCCCCCGGCTGCCCCTCCTTTCTCACCAAGGCACGACCTTGCCGTCCCACGCCAGCCAGCCGCCGGCCCCCGGCAGGTCCCGCTCCAGCAGGTCGAGCATGCCGCGCGCCGACTGGTCCGCGTCGATGTTGCCCAGCCCGCCCGTCATGCCCGTGCGGACGTACCTGCGCGTTTGTGCGTGAGCCGTGTCGAGATAGGCGGTGAAGCGTGCGTGAGCGAGGACCGGCGGCCGGGCGGGCGGGCGTCGCGGCGTCCTCTCTGGCGTCGTCGGCCGCCTCAAAACCCTTTCATACTCAACCCCGGGTGCAGCAGCACCGCCTTGACGCCCTCTTCGCGCAGGTCGACCGACAGCGACCGGAACGCGGCGTTGAGCGCGGCTTTCGACATCCGGTAAGCGTAGGCGCCGCCGCTCGTGTTGTCGGCGAGCGACCCCATTTTAGAGGACACGGCGGCCACCGTCGACGGCTCTGCGCCGGGCCCGCCGCCGATCAAGCCCTCGGCGCGCAGGTAGCGCACGCAAAGCAGCGGCCCGGCCGCGTTGACGCGGAAGACGTCCTCCATGCCCGCCATCGTCACCTCGCCCACGCCCGCGCCGCGGTCGCCGTACACGCCCGCGTTGAGGATGGCCGCGCCGACGCGCCGGACGCCGTGATCGCGCGGCAGCGAGGCCGCCCACGCCTTCACCGCACTTTCGTCCCCGGCGTCGGCGAGCGGCGCGACGATGAGGCGCTCCTTTGGGGTGGCGGCGACGACGGCGTCAAAATCGGGCCCGCGCGAGCGGACGGCGGCGACGACGCGGGTGCCCTCGCGCTGGAGGATTTGCTTGACGAACTGTTTGCGGTTTTCGTTGCGTTTTGGTTTGGTTGTTCGATTGAGCGGAGCGAGCGAGCGAGCGAGCGAGCGAGCGAGCGAGCGAGCGAGCGGTGGCGCGCGCTGCGGGGGGCGACGGCGGCCTCGGCGGCGGACGCCCTGAGCCTCGGACGCGATGACAATCACGCGCGCGCGCCGTGCTCCTGCGTCAAAACTCTCTGGACTCTCCGTACTCTCTGTACTCACCTCCAGCCCAATGCCCCGGTTGGCCCCCGTCACCAGGACAGTCTGGCCGCGGAGCGGCGTGGTTGCCGCGGACATGGGAGTGGTGGACAGCAAGCGGGGAGAGGAGGGACTCTTCTGTCGTAAAGTGTGTCGTCGCGCTTCTCTCACGAATGTTGTTCTAATGTCAGCGAGGTCTCTTTGCGTGAGATCATCGACGGCGACCGATCGCGCATGAAGAACGAGAGCTCGCGCAAACCGCTTTCCCCCCCACTCCTTTCTCCTCTACCAACTTTTTCCTCCCCACCAGCCGTCCGCACCACCGCCGAGCGACGACTCCGCGCGCGCTTCCGGTGCGACATCAGCATCACATACGCGGCACCCCATTTCTCGTCCAGATTTCGCGAGAGAGAGAGAGAGAGAGGGACTCCAAACTCCACCCGCTTTTCGTCAGTTTGAACAACAGCAAGCGCCGAAACGCCAAGCACGCGAAACACCAGACAAGCCAAAGACAAAATGATGTTCCTCAACTTCCTCGCGCGCGTCAACGACGAGCGCCTCGGCGTCGCCGCGCTGCAGCTCGCGTCCGCGTCGCCCGACCCGCGACAGAACGCCTCCGCCGCCGAGCTCGCGCTCGCGAGCGAAGCGCGCCGGCTCGGCCTCGCGACCTACGCCGCCGCCTCTTCGACGGCCCCGTCGAGCGGCCGCCGCCACCTGGACATCCTGCTGCTGCCTGAGATGGCCCTGTCGCGCTACGACGTCGACGACCGCACCTGCTGGGCCGCGGGCGGGGAGAGCCTGCAATCCTCGAGCCTGGCGACGGGGCGCAGCCCCACGCTCGCCTTTGCCTCGGCCGCCGCGCGCCGGCACCGCTGCTTCGTGGTGGCCCCCTGCCTCGAGGCCGGGGCCGACGGGCACTTTTACGACGCGGTCGTCGTGGCGGCGCCGGACGGGTCGTTCGTGCGGAGAGGCGGCCGTGGCGACGGCAGCGGCAGCAGCCTGGCGCTCGTGCGCAAGGCGCGGCCGGGGCCGCTCGAGGCCTTTGTGATCCGGGGCGGCGGGGTGGTCGCGGGCGGCGGCGGCAACGGGAGCAGCGGCAAGAGCGGCGGCGCAAGCAGCAGCGGCAACAACAGCCACGTGCTCGACCTGGACCTGGCGCCCCTGCTGGCCAAGCGCGGGCGGCGCGCGGGGCCCGCAGCGCCGGCGCCGGCGGCGCCCCCGCCCGCCCTGGCCGCCCTCAGCCTGCCGCCGCCGTCGGCGCCGTCGCCCTTTGCCAGCGCGGCCAGCTCGCCGCGCAGCATGCCCGACGCTGCCGCGCGGCGGGTGGCCGCCGACAAGGCGGCGCCCGCGCTCGCGTCCGCGGCCGCCGCCGCAGAAGCCGGGCCCGCCATGCGCGGGGGCCTCACCTCCCTGCCGCGGCCGCCGGGCAGCCGCGCGCACGCCGTCGCCGCGGCCTCTTCTTCCTCCGTCTCGTCGCCCGGCGGCAGGCGCGGCCTCGGCGCCGCCGCCGCCGCCTCGGTCGCGGCCTCGTCCGCCCCCGCCTCCCCCGCCAAGCGGCCGTTGCCGTGGCCGCCGCGGGCCCCGGCCCCGTCAGTCGCCGCCGCCGCCGCCGCCGCCGCCGCTGCCGCCGCCTCGCCGGTGCTCGTCGGCCCCCGCCTGCGCGTGGGCTTGCTCATCTGCGGCGAGGCGCTCATGCCCGACGTCGTCGCCGAGCTCCGGGCGGCGTGCCCGCCGGTCGACCTGCTGCTGGCGCCGTCGGCGGCGTTTGCGGCGCTCGCGGCAGCAGAGGCGCCGGCGGCAGTGCCGGCGCCAGCCGAGGAGACTCGGCAGGACGCCGACGGCAGACCCCCGGCGGCCGTCTCGGCGGCCTCTTACCTCTTGTCCGGCGCGTCGGGTGCCCCCGCCGCCGCGCGGGCGCTCGGCGGCCCGCTCGGCGGGTGCCCGGTCGTGTGCTGCAACCGCGCGGGCGACTGGGCGGGAGCGGCCCCGCGCCTGTTCCCGGGCCTGCCGCGCGGCGCCGCGCTCCGCGCGCGCTTCGCGGGGCGCTCGGGCGTGTTCTCGGCCGAGGGGGCGCCGGCGTCAGAGCTCCCCGCCGGCGCGGGCGCGGCCCTGGCGTTTGCCGAGCTGGTGCTGCCGCCGTGCAGGGACCCCAAGCCGGCGGCGGCGGCGGCTTCCGCGGCGGGGGGAGCCGTCGGGGCGGCGGCGGCGCCCGGCGACGGTGCCGACAGCTCGCCCTCGCGCGCCGCCCGCTCGCCGTCGCCCTCGGGCGACGGCAAGTCCCCTCTGCTACTCCAAAGTGGAAGCGGACGGGTCGTCGTATGTCTGGCCGCAACGGCCGGCGCCCCGCCTTGTTCCTCTTTGCCCGCCCCCGACGAGGCCGCCGCCGCCGCCGCCCCCGCCGGCAACCGCCCTGCCGCTGCCACCGCCGCCGCCGCCGCCGCCGCCGCCGCCCCGACTCTGGGCGCCCTGTCCTACACCCTCACGCACGGCCGTCGCCGCGCGCGCACCGCCCGCGCCATCGTCGCGCGCGGGCAGACGGCGCCCTCTGCCGCCGAGCTCGGGGCGGCGGCGGCGGCCGCTCCGGCGATGTGCCCCGCAGGCGCTGCGGCCACAATTGCGGCGGCGGCGGCGGCAGCTGGTGGCGGCAGCCTCCCGGCCTCGCCCATGCCCTGCCCGTTTGTCCGCGGCGCCGCCGCGCTCGCGTCCGCATCCTCGCCCGCGAGCGCCGCCAGCGCCAGCGCCGGCGCCCTGGCGCCCTCCGGCCCGCCCGTGCTCCGCGGTCCCCCGACCGACGCCGACGGCATCGCGACGACCGACGAGGGGTGGCTGGCCGAGGCGGCGCTCGCGGGCCTCGCCGTCGCGCTGGCGGCCGGGGCCGTGGCCGCCGCGTTCGCGCGCCGCGACGAGATTGCGGCGGCGGCGCGCTCGGCGGCCGACAGGGCGGCGGTGCCCGCGGCGGCGGCCGCAAAGCGGGCGGGGGCTGCGGCGGCGACGGTGGCGGCGGCGGCGGCGACGGCGGCGGGCGCCGCGGGCACGGCCGCGGCCGAGGCCTCGGTCCGGGCGCAGGCGCGCTGGGCGGTCGCCCAGACCGTCGGCCTCAAGGCCCTGGTCCAGGCGCACGCTTCCGGGCGGCTGGCCGCCTGCACCGTGGCAAAAGCGGCGGACGGCGCGGCGCGGCGGTTGGGCGGCTGATCGCGCCGTCGCCGCCTGCTTTTGTTCCTCGCTAATTCGTCGGAAAACTGTGTTCTTACACTGTTCCTTTTATTCTGGCTCGCAAACCCTTTGTTTCGGATGCCCTTATCATCAAGCAAACGCAGGCCCGAATGTGAGGTTGCCTCCGCCGGGGCGCGGCTGCCCCTGCAGCTGCTGCTGCTGCCGCCTGCGCGCCGCCGACGCCTGCGCCGCCGCCGCCGCCGCCGCCGCCTGCTGCTGAGCCGCGCCGACCTGGGCCCGAGTGCGCGAGGAGACGCCCGGCAAATGCAGGCCCGCGCCCGGCACCTGGAACTGGTCTCGTGCCCGCCGGCGCAGCGCCTCGGCCGCGGCCACCGTCACGGCCGTCGCCAGGGGCGTCGCCACTGCCGCGTCCAGCTCGGGCCCCGGCGGCAGCTCGAGCAGCAGGCAGCGGCCCGTGGCGCCCGCCGGCGCTGTCGCCCCCGTCGCCGCCGTCATCGTCGTCCCGCCCCAGCCGGCCGTGCCCTCGTCGCCCGCGGCGGTGGCGGCCTCGGCGGCGCTGTACAGGGGGCCGGTCGCGGCGTCGGCGTGGAAAGCGGGGGGAGGGGCGGCAGCGACGACGGCGGTTGGGGCGGGCGCCGCCGCCGTCGGAAGCGCGGCCATCGGCGGGGCCTGCTTCTGCTGCTTCCTGCCGTCGGCGATCGCCGCCGCCGCCGCCGCCGCCGCCTCGGCCTCGGCCTCCTCGTCCTCGCGGTCGAGCGCCTCGTGCCCCTCGCCCGCCGCCAGCGGCACGTACCCGGCCAGCCTCCGGCACCGCGCCTCGACCATGCGCGACCGTGACCCCACGTGCACGACGCCCACGTTGCCCGGGCACAGCGGCGACGGCAGAGTCCACGCCGCGACCTGGCGGCAGGCCGACAGCGCGACCACGCGCCCGCTCGCGCCCAGGTGCGGCCAAGAGCGCATGGGCCGCGCGAGCTCGGGCCGCAGCTCGCCCGTGTCCGGGTCGAAGCAGGGGCGGATCGAGCCGAGGCCGTGCTGGGTCAGCAGCTCGTCGACCTCGACGCCCAGCACGGCCGCCAGGCACTCTGGCACGGCGGCGAGGCCGGCGGCGCCCAGGGCCCAGGCGGCCAGCGGGCCGAGTACGGGGACGGCGGCGCCCGCGCCCGCGCGGCGAAGCTGGGCGGCCGCGACGGCGGCGGCGCCCTGCAGCAGCGTGTTGGTCGCGTTGGCGCCGCCGCCGCCATTGCCGTTGCCGTTGCCTCCGTCGATGTTGTTGTTGTGCGCGGTCGGGCCCCCGCCGCCGCCGTCGACGTCCATCGCGTCCTCCTCTTGTCGCTCCTCGCCGACGCCGCCCCCCTCTTGCTCCCCGCCGTTCGCCGCCGCCGCCGCCTCTGCCGCCGCCTGGGCGTCCCGCCGCCGCCGCCGCCACCGCCCGAGCGCGTCGGCGCCGACCGTGCCCGCCACCGCCCACCCGAGCACGCGCGCCGCGTCGGCCGCCACGCACCGCGCCACGTGCGACCACGTCTGCTCGAACGGCACGAGCACGTGGGTGACGGAGCCGATGCCGCCCGTCTGCGGGTAGAGCATGTTGATCGGGTTGGGCGCGGCCAGGTAGCGGCGGATGGCGCGGCGCCAGTACGAGCGCGCAGCCGCGCCGCCGCCGCGGCGCGCCAGCGCGGCGTCGGCGTAGGCGGCGGGGAGCCCCGGGCCGTCGAACGTGACGGCGCGCCAGGTCCAGCCCTGGGCGGCGGCGAGGGGCTCGTTCTCGACGGTGGCGGCCTCGGCCACGAAGGCGCCGAGCGAGTGGCCCGTGCAGACGACGTCGAGGGAAAGGGAGATGGGGGGGCCGCGGGGGGCGCCGCGGGGAGGGCGGGCGGCGGCGGGGCTGGCGGCGGCGGCCGGGCGCTGCTGCTGCCGCCGCTGCGGCGCCGCCTCCTCGCCGGCCTCGCCGTCCCCGACGACCGCGTGCGCGGCGAGGCCCTGCACCCGCTCGCCGCTCTGACCGCCGCCCCCGCCCCGCAGCTCCGGGTGCGGCGCAACCAGCGAGAGCATCCAACGCTGCAGCGCGCTGGCCGCCGCGTGCGCGCTCTCCGGCAGGCGGCTGTCGTCGACCAGCCGCCCGTACACCAGCTGCAGGTTGCTCTTGGTGTTGCCGACCAGGTCGGCCACCGTACCGCGCACCACCACCACCACGCTCACGCGCCCCCCGCGCACGCGCGACCAGTCGAACGGCGCGCCCGGCTTTGGGAACCAGGCCGGCACGGCGAGCACCAGCCGCACGTCGCCGTCGACGCGCTCGTCGCGCCACACGCGCATGCCCTGGGCGTCGGCCTCGGCGTACAGGCGGCGCGGGGATTTCTTGTAGATGCGGTAGCTGAGCTCCGCCAGGTCCTGAGGGGTGGGCACGCGGTTGACGAGGGCGGCGGCGGCGGAAGGGCGGCGGACCGGGCGCGCGGGCGCCGGGCGCGACTGGGTGGCGGCGCCGGCGCCAGCGCCGGCGCTCTCGGCAGCGGCGCTGGCGTCTGCCGCCGCGTCGGCCAGGCGGTGGTGGCGGTGGAGCGGCGAGGCGGTGAGGTCGTCGCTGTCGACTCGCCCGAGGCTGGCCGAGGTGGTCGGGGTGTCGTCGTCGTTGTAATCGTCGTCGCTCTCGTCGTCCTCGTCGTCGTCGTCGGACGGCGACGGAGCGCGCTGGCGGCGGCGGGGGCGGCGGTAGAGGCGGTGTTCTTGTTGTTCCTCCATCGGCTCGGCCGGCGGCGGCAGCTCAGCGTCGACCTCCCCGGCCACGGTCGCTGCGACTGCCGCCTCGTCGCGCACGGCGGTCGCGGACATCGAAAGACGGAGGAGGTTATTTACTCTTTTCTGATTCGGTGTTGTGGGGTACGCCGCGCTTGGATTGACCGCGCCGCGGTTGGTGACGAGCTCCAAGTGTACGATTGACGAAGCAGATTGGCTAGGTTTGGTCGTTGGAGCTGCGTGAATCATCGAATCGGAGCGAGCGACGGTGCTTTCTCCAGCGCGCGGCGACGCGGCGTAAGGGGCGACGACGAGCTTCCCTCGCGACGCGAGCTCGTGGACCTTGCGCAAGCAAGAACGAAGCGCCCGCTCAACACACAACACTTGCCGACGTACACTGCCATTGTCAAGCTTCCCTTCGACACAATTCAATCCCTCACGCACCGCAGCACCCTCGGGATCGACGAACACCAAAAAAATCAACCGCTTGACGAGAGTGAAACTTTTGACGTTCGCCCGTGCGAGAACGATCACTGCCGCTGGTCCACGAGCAGCCTTCCCCAGAGAGCGCACGCACACGCACACGCGGCGGTGGGCCGGTGGGCGGAGGGTGCAGCCGGGCGCTGTTGCATAAAAAGCGGGCCGTTGTCGTTGCCGCCGTCGTATTGGCGGCGGAGCGCGCGTGCGCTGGAACGGCGCGGCGACAAAGGGAGGTTGGCCGGCTGGGGCGGGACGACGACGACGGTGATCGATCAGCCTGGAAATGGCGGCCGAGCTCGTCGAAGAGTGCTCGGTGTGCGGCGATTTCATCGTGGTCGACCAGCTGCAGGCGCACGTCGCCGCCTGCCTGCGCGCCCAGGCGCCGGGCGCGCAGCAGCAAGAGGAGGACGACGTCATCATCCTGGACGCCGACGACGACGACGAGCCAACAGAAGAGTTTGTCGGCGCCGGCCGCCCCTCCTCCTCCTCCCGCCGCTGCCCCCACTGCGACGCCGACATCCCCCCGGAGGACGCCGAGTCGCACGCCCTGGCGCACGCGCTCCAGGACGAGGAGCGCGACGCGGCCGCGCGGAGGGAGCACGAGCGCCTGCGCGCGCGCTACGGCTTCGAAGCCCCGCCGCCGCCGCCCCCCGCCCCGCCAAACGGCAGCACCCACAGCAGCGGCGGCGACGGCGCCGCGGGCCCGCTCCTGCCCCTGGAGCAAAACGGCGGCGCCCTCGACGCGTCGGCCCTGCTCGCGCGCGCCCTCCGCCTGGCCCAGCAAGCCGCGCCGCCGGCGAGCCGCCCGCTCGCCTACCTTTCCGGCCCGGCCCGCCACCACGCCGCCCAGCGCCAGGAGGACGCGGGCTGGGGCTGCGGCTACCGCAACCTGCAGACCCTGGCGAGCCATCTGCTGCTGCCCGACAAGCCGCCCTGGCTGCGCGCCGGGCTGTTCGGCGGCGCGGGCGGGGTGCCGGGCGTCGCCGCGCTGCAGGCGGGGATCGAGCGCGCGTGGGCTGCCGGGTACGACGCCGAGGGGCGCGAGCAGATGGGCGGGCGGCTGCGGGGCACGCGCCTGTGGATCGGCGCGACCGAGATCGCGGCGCTGCTGAGGCACGACGGCGTGCCGGCGGACATCGTCGACTTTCCGGGTGAGTTTTTTTGTTTCCGTGCTTTTTGTGTGTCTTTGTCTTTTTTGCTTTTGGTTTCGTTTTTTTCCGGCGCCGCCGCCGCCGCCCCCGTCCCCCTTGCTCGGTTCTTCCGGTCCCAGCCAAAAACCCTTTTTTGCGCAGCGGCGCATTGCACACACACGCGGCCTTTATTTTTGTCCATACATTGGTTTCAGGACCTATGTCTTCGCGCGCGCTTATGTGCGCTTGCGCGGGGCGCGAGGGCGGGCGCGCGTTCCCCCCCCCCCGCCCCCCCCCGCCCACCTCGTGGATCGGCGGCAACAACCAACAAACGGCAACACCGGCAAAAGGGCGGCGGCCGCCCCCCCCAGTCACGGCCTCACGCCGTACACCATGTGCAGGCAGCACTCGGCGAACCGCGGCTCCTTGTACACGGACACCAGGTAGCCGCGCGCCGCCAAAAAGCGCCGCGCCCGTTGCACGCGCCCGCGCACGTCGTGCACCTGCAGCGACACCTGCCGCACGCGCGGCCAGTGCTCCTCGCGCACGCCGAGCAGCGCGTCCCACTCGGCGCGCTCCACGTTGGCTTTCAGGAGTCCCACCTCGCGGATGGCGTGCCTGTCGATCAGGTCCGACACGGTGACCATGGGGCACTCGACCACGCGCACGGGCCGCAGCAGCGCGCGCCGAAACACCGCGCCGTGGATCAGGCGGTAGAGCGCGGGCGCGCAGCGGGCGAGCGGCTTGGCGACGGCCTCGAGCATGGAGAAGCACTCGGGGCGGTGGATGACCAGGCTAAAGGTGGCGGCCGTCGCGTCCTCCTCGTCCGGGTACATGGTAGACATGGCCGTCACGCGCGGGTAGTAGGCGAACCGCCGCCCGCCGCGGGAGGCGTCGGCGCGCGTGCCGACGCCCGCGTGCACGGGGACGATGGGCGCCGCCTCGACCCCTCGGGCGCGCGCCCAGGCCGCGTACAGCCGCGCGTTCAGGCTCAGGGCCTCGACCACCTCGCCGATGGGCTCCACGGCGTAGACGCAGCCTTTTGGGCCGACCAGGGGGGCGGCCATGCGCGCGAACGAGCCCACGTTGGCGCCGAGGTCGAGGACGACGTCCCCTTTTCGCAGGGCGACGCGCCCCTTGCCTGGTTTTTGTTCGGTTTTTTGTTCATCGTTTTTTGTCGCGGGGTCGGCATTGCTCGGGCGTCAGAGGCGTGAGCAAAACGAGGCGGCGGCCTTTCCTACAAGGCGACCGAGACATCGCATCACACAGCAACGCGAGGCGACGACGACGACCAGAGGGACCGGACGGCGACGGCCAACGGCAACGGCAACGCGAACTAGAGACACAACGCACCGTAGTACACCTGGCACTCCTTGTTGCTGATCGCCTCGGCCAGGGCGTCCGAGGGCGACGGCGCGTACAGGATCAGGCCGTCCTCTACCCGGAACGGCTTCAAGTACGGAGGGATGATGGTGGCCCCGTCGGCGTCGGCGGCCGACCCATCGGCCCCTGCGCCTCCGCTGCTGCCGCCGCCGCCGCCGCCGCTCGACGACGCTGGACTGCACGCGTCCTTGCCCCCTCCGTGCAGCCCGCCGCGGGCGTGCGGTGCGGCCCGCTTCGCCGGGGGCGCGCGCGGTGACCTCCCCTCCTCCGGGCCCTCCACATGGCCAGCGCGGATCGCGCTGCCCATCCCACGGGCGGCGCCACCCGTTGGTTGTGTCTGTCGCTGTTTTCGGTTCGCCCCTTTCGGGGTGTGGCAACAAGCTCTCGGCCTGTCTCTCTCTCTCTCTCTCTGTGGCGGCGTCTGCCGGTCGCTGTGGGTCTGCAGGTGCTTGCTAATGTGGGTGTCCGAAAGGCAGGGTGCGTGCGGTTTGTCGGGGAGTTCGCTCGTCCCCTCGGAGAGAGGGCTTTCTTTTTTGAGAGAGCCTCGGCCGACGCGCCGACGCCCCGACGCCGACACACCGACGCCGACGCCGGCCCGCCTTCGCTCCTTCAAAACCGCCTTCCTTGCACCACACTCCCCTACTCTTTCCCCCGACCCGAGAGATCACACCCTACCTCCTCGCGTGACGACGATCCAGTGATTTCGATCCCCCCCACGCTCCGCTTTTGCCCCCACCCGCCCGCCCCTTTCACCGCTGGCAAAAAGAGAGAGAGAGAGCGCGAGCAGCCCCCCTTCCCGTCAACCAAAGAGGCCGCGGGTCCCTGCGTCGGATCCCTACTGACGTCCGCACGGCCGGTCTCCCTGTCCCTGCCCGCGCGCGCCCCGCCGCGGCCGTCGCCATCCGGCGTCTGGAGGCGGACGGACAGAAGGAGAGAGGGAAGCCTTCGGCCCGCCTGCCAACCGCCCCCCTTCTCACGCGCCGGCTGGTCCGGCTGCGCGCGCACGAGGTCGGCCGCAGCATATCAAACCCCGCGCAATTGCACCTGCGCGAGCCGCCGGGACCGCCCGAGGCGCGGCTGTGGCGCGCGTGAGTGTCCAGACACCGGGAGCGCGCGGGCGGCCGACCATGGCACGCTCGTCGGCGCCGGCGTCGGCGTCGTCGGCGCCGGCGCGCGCCGCCGCCCTCTTGGCCCTCCTGGCGCTCGTGGTCGTGCTGCCGTCCGCGGCCCTCGCCGCCGCCGAGCCCGGAGGCGGAGGCGGCGGCGGCTACACCATCATCCCGGACGTCCAGCCCTCCCCCCTGCTGGGGCCCGCGGACGACGGCTACCCCGGCAACCTGCCCGCGGGCCTGCCCTCGGCGCTGCCCGAGTCGCCGCCCGTGCTGGTCGAGGGCGCCGCGAGCGACTGCGGCGCCGACGGCACGGTCGAGGCGGTGCTGCGCGCCCACGGCCGCGCGGGCATGGTCGCGCTGCTCCGGGCGTCGCCCATCGGCGCGCAGGTGCTCAGCGGAAGGGCCATGGCCACCGTGCTCGCGCCGCCGGACGAGGCGATCGCCGCGCTGGCGCTGCGGCCTGCGGACGTCGCGCGCAATCCTCTGCTGGCGAGCACGTTCTCCAACTACCACGTGGTGCAGGGCCTGCGCCCGCTCGGCGTGATGGCGGCCGACCCCCTGCGCAACTGGAACACCACCCTGTCGGAGGCCTACTGCCCGACCGCGTACCAGACGGTGAGCTCGCTGACGCGCGCGACGGCCGGCGGCGGCGCTCTGGGGTCGGCCGACGCCGCCGCGCAGGACGAGGTCTTCCTGCGGTCCGCGGTGTCGACCGCGCGCGTGACCAAGGCCGACGTCGTCGCGTGCAACAGCGTCGTGCACCTGATCGACCGCGTGCTCGACCCCTGCTGCCGATCGCTGTGGGAGCAGCTGCCGCAGCTGTCGGTCGTGGCGCTGACGCCGAGCTACTTTGACGGGTTCAAGGCGCCGCCGCCGCCAGGCAACGACGACGCGTCCAACCGCCGCATCTTCGAGGAGCAGCTGCTCGACAGCCTGCTGTACATGACGTACCGCAATTCGACGCGCACGGTGCTCTGGCCCGCGCCTGCGGCGTGGGACGGCTTTTCGCTCGCGCGCGCGCTCGGGCCCTCGGTCCCGCTCGACTCGCTCGCCACGCGCACGCGCGCTCTGAAGATGCTCGGCCTCTTTGTGCTGTCGTACGGGCAGGTCCTGCTGCCCAAGGACTACGGCGTGGCGGCCGCGGCCGACGACGCCGCCGCGCAGGCCGGCGCCGCGCCTCTGCTGCCGTTCGTGAGCGCGCTGCACAACGTGACGACCTCGGGCGTGTGGCGGTGCAAGGACGACGTGGCGCTGCGCGCGGGCCGGGCGGCGGCGACGGCCACGCCGCAGGCGGCCGTGGACGCGTCGCAGGCCAACACGGGCCGGCCCGCGGGCGACGGCATGGCTCGGACGGCGCTGACCAAGCTGGCGCCGGCGGCGGCATCCAGCGGCAAGGGCGTCGTGGCGGCGCCCAAGCGCGCGCCGGCGTCGCCGCGCGTGCTGCCGGCATCTGGCCCAGTCGACGGCAGCGGCGAGGAGGCGGCGGCGGGGGCAGGAGCGGGGGCGGCCGAGCAGCCGACGGCCGCGCCCGCCGCGTCCGCAGCTCCTCCTGCTGCGCCTGCTGCCCTTATTCCTCCTGCTGTTGCGACGCCGCAGCCGGCGCCCAAGGCTGGCGGCGGTGGAGGTGGTGGAGGCGGCGGCGGCGGCAAGCCGGCGCCCGCTCCCCCTGCGGCCCCGGCGTCGCCCCCGCAGCAGCAGCGGCCGCCGCCGCCGCAGCAGCCGCCGCAGCAGCTGGCCATGGGGGCGCCGGCCGCGCCGGCGCCCGCGCCGCAGAAGCAGGCACCGCCCACGAGCAGCTCGCTCCTCGTCGAGGACCCCGAGCAGATCGGCGAAACCGTGATCGCGTCGTCCGAGGACGGCGCTGGCGCCGACGCCTCCCCCGAGGGGACCGCCTCCCCCGACGCCGGCCCCGACCCCGCGCCCGGCCCCGCGCCCCCCGCCGCCGACGAGCCGCTCGCCGCCGGCTCCGCCTCGGGCCCGCCCCCGGCCGCCATCCCCACCCTCCTCGTCGACAGCGAGGGCGAGACCGGCCCCAACGCCACCACCGGCCAGGGCCAGGGCGCGCGCCGCCGCAGCCAGCGGCGCCGCCGCCTCGCGGCCGCCTCTGTCGACGCGGGGCGCGGCGGCGGCGGCGGCAAAGGCGGCGCCAGCGGAGGGCAGCCCGGCACGCGCGAGCTCACCATCGTCGGCACGTTCGAGACGTGCGAGGGCATCCGCGTGCTGCTCGTGGACAGCGTGCCCGTGCCTTGCGACTTTTCAGAGCTGGTGCGCTCGTCCAAGACGGTCGAGGCGCAGATGGACGCGTTCGCCCTGCCCGTGCGCCAGACGGTCGAGTCGTACTACACGGACCTAGAGGCCAAGGGCAAGGGGTGGGGCAGCGGCGCGGGCGGCGGCGGCGCGGGCGGCGGCGGCGGCCGGTGCGCGGCGGCGGCCGGCACGCTCGGCGCGGCGCTGCTGGCGGCCTCGATGCTGTGATCAATGGCGATGACGAGCCAGGATTGGATTGTCTGGGTTGCTCGTCCGCACTCGAGCGGGCGGGCCGACACCGACAGCAGCAGCAGCAGCAGCAGCAGCAGCAGCAGCAGCAGCAGCAGCAGCAGCGGCAGGAGCAGCGGCAGCAGCAGCAGCAGCAGCAGCAGCAGCAGCAGCAGCAGGAGCAACGGCAGCAGTGACAGGAGCGGCCGCGATTACCGATTGGATTTTCAGGCGCCCTTCCTCGGGGCGAGCCTCGACCCCCCCGCGCCCACAAACTTCCCTTTTTATTTAACCGCTTCACGGTCTACCCACAATCCTTTTTGTCCTCCGTCTCCCTTTTTCACTTTGAGCGACAACAGCTTCCCCTCTAAAGCCATTTGGCCCCTCCCTCCCCCAACAAAACACACACACAAAAACACAACCGAAAAGGCTCTGCGCGCGAGGCGCGGCGCACGGGCCGGGGCGGCGCCTCCGTGCACGCCGGCCTCGCCTGCACCCTCTGCGGCGCGCAGCCCATCGTAGGCGTCAGGCACAAGAGCATCTCGCAGCGCGGCGTCAGCGTCTGCGCGCCCTGCGTCGGGTCGGGGGCGGCGCTCGCGATGGGGCCCTTCATCGCGCTCGGCGCCGAAAGCGGGTCGGCCCCGCTGCCGCCCGCTGCGCGCGCCCTTGTCGAGTTTTGCTGGCACTACTTCAGGCAAGGGGAGCGGGCGGGGGAGGCCGGCGGCGGCGGCGGCGGATCAGGAGGAGCAGCAGCGACGCCATCACCGGGAGCGGCGGCGGCGGTTTCGGCAGCGGCGGCCTCAGCGGCGGCGGTCTCGGCGGCGGCGGCCTCGGCGGCGGCGCGCCCGCCCGGCCCTCCGTCGTCTTTTAACGCCTTCAACGTCCTGATGCGCCGCGCGCCGCCTCCCGCGGGCCTCGCGGACGGCGGAGGCGCGGGCGTCCGCACGACGGGCCTGCCGCCGCTCTACCTGCAGTTTGAGGGGCACAGCGTCACGATCGTGGGCGTCGAGCGGCGGCCGCGGCCGCATCAGCAGCACCTGATGCTGCAGCGCGCTTTGCCGCCGTCCGCCGTTGCCGACGCGCCGCCGCCCGCTTCCCCGTCGTCGTCGTCGTCCTTCGCCTGGTGGGGCCCCCTCTGGGCGCGGCACGACTACTGCCTCCTCGTGCTTGACCCGAGCGTGCCCGTCGCGCGCCTCGAGGCCGCGCTCTCGGGCGGCGGCGGCGGCCCCACGGCCTGGGCGCCGCTCGTGCGGCGGCTGGCGGCGGGGCAGACGCTCTCGCGGCCGCGCGCGCAGTTTCAGGTGGTGCGCGTGGACCGGGCGGTGCGGCGGGGGGGGCCCATGCGCGGGGGCGAGGCGGAGGCGGCCAAGGTGGCGGTGGCGCACGAGTGGTACGCTTGAAAATGATCGCGAGGGGTGTGGCTGTGGTGGTGGTGGTGGTGGTGATGCGACGCGGAAGAGAGACGCCACGGTTGTTGTTGTTTTCCTTCTTCGGCGAGCGCTCGACGAAAAATCGGCGGCGCGCTCAACTTTCGAAAATCAAAACAAAGCAGGATTTTTATTTCGTTTTACACGTCCCAACACAAAAAGCAAGTCATCAGGTGGTGCTGTCATCATCCACCAACCAACCACCAACCAATCCATCAGCCGTAGATGCGCGTCACGCCCGTCGCCGCCAGCCACGCCTCATCCGCCCGCACCCACACGGCCAGGCCGCCGCTGCGCCCGCGCGCCACGACCATCCCGTCGTCCGCAAACCCGTACGCGAAGAAGGGGAGCTTCTTGCGCGCGGCGGCGTCGTAACCCGCCAGGGTCGCGGGCGCGCCCTTTTTCAGGGGAAAGCCGAAGCGCCAGGGGCCCAGGTTTCCGCCCACGGCCGTCACGTCGAAAGAGAGCACACGGCCGGCGACGTCGTAGGGCCCCGAGAACGTCAGCGACGCGAGGCCGCCGCCGACGAACACGCCGTTGGTGAAGACGCCCGTGACTTCGTCGAACTTTTGGCACGCGGTGAGCGGGAAGGCGGTCGCGGGCCCGTGCGGCTGCCGCTTCCCCGCCGCCGTGGCCACCTTTTCGGCCGCTGTGTAGACCAGGCGCCAGCGGGCGCCGGGCGCGGAGGCCGCCGCGCGCCAGCCGTCGGCGGGCAGGCGCTGATTCTCGAGGGCGACCATGGCGTCGACGACGGCGCCCGCCGGCAGGGACCCGGGCGCGCCCGGGTTGCGCACCGACCGCTTGAGGGACGCGATGAGGGCGGCGAGCTCGTTCGCCGGCAGCTTTTCGTTCGGTTTGGCGGCGGTTGCGGCGGCGGCGGCGGCGGCGGGCGGCGCGGCGCGCCCGGGCGGCAGGATCGGCCTCGCGCCCTGCAGCATGCCGCGCGATAGAGAGGGCGGGCGCGGCGCCCGCGCGAGCGACTGGCCGCGCTGCATCGTTGCGTGTCCGCGGTGTTGGGTGAGCCTGTCGATCGGTTGGATTTGGGTGGGGCGCGTGTGATGCGTGCGTGAGTGGAAGAGGGGCGAAGGAGCGCGGGCGCCCGTGGGGTGCGTGATCGTGGGGATGGGTGCGTGGGTGCTCGACTCACATCCTTGGGTATTCGAGCGTGGAGCGGTATGTCAGCTTGTGCATCACGAGTGCTCGTGCTCTTTCGAAGACCGTCGCCGACGAGCAAACCGACCGAACCGACCGACCGCTGCTCGTCGTCCTCGGCCTGGTCGGCCGGCGCCGACTCGGCGCGCCGTGGCGCTGCGCGGCGCGTTGCGAATCGCCCGTCGCCCAGCCTGAAACATCAATCCGGCGCGCGAGCGGGAACTCCTCTTCCTTGAATTCGCTCAACACACATTCGCACGCCCAGCACCCGTCCCCGTGACCGCACGCGAGATCCCGATTGAGAACAGGCGCGCCTCTAAAAACGAGACACCGGTCACTAACTGCCGTGCGCCGGGACCCCGCATCGCCTCGCGCACCCCCCGGCCGCCGCCCGCAACAGGCGCGAACACGAGTTGAGGCATAATCACCACGCGCGCGACCCCTAGGCGCGATCCAGCCGCTCCCAGGCGCTGAGGATTGAGCGCGATTTGCCGTCGAGTGCCGTTTTTCTCCTTCTCTCTCCTCTCTTCTCTCAGCAAAAAAAAAAACCATGTCTCCTCCGCAAGCGCCCGCGGGCATGGCCCGCACGGCGTCCACGCGGGAGCTCCTCTCGCACGGACCCGGCGGGCGCACCTCGTCGCGGGGCGAGCTGGCCCCCTCCAACCGGCCCCAGGACGACGACCTGGAAGTTACGATCGCCGAGGAGGAGGCCGGCGGCACCTCGCCGACCGCCAAGCAGCAGGGGCAGCAGCAGCCCGCGGCGGGAACCCCCCCGGCGGCAGCGGGGCGGCAGTGGCCGAAATGGCTAGACACCCCAAAGAAGCGCCGGATGGCCGTGGGCGCGGCCCTCCTGCCCCTCGTGCTCATCCCCCTGATCGTCGGCCCTGTGGTGGCCGCGCAGAACAGAAAGGCGTCGGCGTCGTCCTCGTCGTCCCTGTCCGACCCGGCGGCCTCGCGCCCGTTGCTCGCCTCCGGCGGCGACGCGGGCCTGCTGCCCACCGACGACGCGGGCAACGTCGGCACGCTCAAGGTGCCCAAGCGCGTCGCCCCGCCCGCGCGCCTGCCCCGCCGCGCCAAGCCCGACGGCCGCCTGCCCGCCGTCGAGCCCGAGGACGTCTCCCCCTTCACCTCTGTGCGCAAGGGACAGTTCGACAAGCACTGCCGCCCCTTCTACCCCGTGGGATTCAACGCCTTCGAGCTCGTCATGCTCGCGGCCACAGGGCAGCGCGCTCTGGTGGACGGCGCGTTCGAGCAGGCGCGCGCCCTGGGCCTCAACACGGCGCGCACCTGGGCGCACAGCATCAGCCCGCAGCTGCCGTTCCAGGTTTCCGCCGGAAAGTACGACGCCGAGGGCGCAGAGGCCCTGGACTACGTGCTCGACTCGGCCGCCCGCCACGGCATCGTCCTGATCCTGTCGTTCGCGGACAACTGGAAGTACTACAACGGCGTGGACCAGTACGTGGACTGGTCGCGGACCGCGCCCGCGCGCAGCATGCAGAGGCCGGGCGAGGTCGGCGGCGACAGCGACGAGGGCAAGTGGTCGCCCGAGCTCAGGGCGTACGAGGCCGGGCGGCGCGCGCTGTTCTGGACCGACCCGGGGGCGCGCGCTCTGTACAAGGACCACGGTGAGTGAGGGAGGGTCTTTTTCTGTGTTTGAGGGGGCTGCTATTTTTTGGGGGAGGGCGGAGGACTGGGGCCTTTTCTGGGAACAAAAAACAGAAATGCGCCTCTCGTGTGTCTGACCCCCGCCTCCTCCTCGCCCGCCCCCCCCC
>Ga0209390_10001504_pt1 | contig 44729 bp, 48 predicted proteins | sample BON01_FD_187212 | JGI IMG/M metagenome (GOLD analysis project Ga0209390, IMG submission 187212) | Freshwater microbial communities from Lake Bonney liftoff mats and glacier meltwater in Antarctica - BON-01 (SPAdes) (version 2) | ecosystem: Environmental > Aquatic > Freshwater > Ice > Glacier...
TTGATTCACACCAGGCCACCAAGCTGAACCTCGATGAGGTTTTGCAACGCCGCAGAGCGGTTTAACACTGCGAGCCGCTTCGGTGGCGCCGGTTCTGCAGGCTCCGTGTGGACGTGTCCACTGTTGCTTCTGCGGCAGGAGAACTCGCACCTTTCGTGAACTCCTCGGGGATTCAGGCCGTGGGGTGCGAGAATTAATGCATCATGAGTATTCTGAAAAGTATGAAGTTTAGTGCGAATGTTCCCGATGATGTGTTGGCCTTTGTGGATGGAGAAGTCACAGCGGGTCGCTTTCCCTCTCGCTCTGCAGCGATCACGCAGGCGCTGGTGGATTGGAGGGTCACGCGCATGGAGAGTTCCTACGCTGAGGCTTTTTCTTCCACCGATGACGACCTCGACGTATTGATTTCCGACGGACTCGAGCAGGATGAGAGCCTGTGAGTCTTGTCCGAGGGTCGGTGGTGTGGGTGAGTCTCGAGAAGGGACGCGGCAGTGAAGCCCAGAAAAGGCGGCCCATGGTGGTGGTCTCCAATAATGCGGCTAATGCCGCGGCCACACGCTTTTCCCGGGGGGTCATTACTGCGGTTCCGCTGACGGCGGCAACGAAGCCGGCCTACGAATTCCAGGTTTTTGTGTCTCGCTCACACTCTGGCTTGCGCGCCGACAGCGTCGCCCAGATCGAACAGGTCCGATCCTTCGACATTAATCGAGTGACCCTCACACAGACGCAACTCCCCGACCCCGTCATGGACGAGGTCAATCAGGCCCTACGGTTGCACCTAGCGCTGTGGTGAGCAGGGTTTCCTAGCTTTTCTGGCCGACCGGCTGTGCCGGAGTGTCTCCCGTTCCCAGGCCCTGTGGTTCTGCCAGCGATACGATTGAGCTCTGTTGCCCAATTGCGAGCATCGTGTTGCGAGAAAGAGACAAGACATGAGTGAAGAAGCCTCCTGCCCCGTTCCCCATGGAGCACACACCCAAGTGGGCTCGAGCGAAAAGGAGTGGTGGCCTAAATCTCTCAACCTCGACATACTTCACCAGCACGACACGAAGACCAACCCGCTGGGGCAGGACTTTGACTACCGCACAGCGGTGCAGGGCCTCGACTTCGAGGGATTGAAAAAAGACCTGCACGCGCTAATGACGGACTCCCAGGAGTGGTGGCCTGCGGACTGGGGTCACTACGGGGGATTATTCATCCGCATGGCCTGGCACTCGGCTGGCACCTACCGAACCGCTGATGGCCGTGGCGGTGGAGGCAGTGGTTCCCATCGCTTTGCGCCACTGAACTCGTGGCCGGATAACACCAACCTGGACAAGGCGAGACGTTTGTTGTGGCCGATCAAGAAAAAGTATGGCAACAAGCTGAGCTGGGCCGATTTGATGATTCTTGCGGGCAACGTCGCCTATGAATCGATGGGTTTCAAGACTTTTGGCTTTGGCTTTGGTCGCGAAGATGTGTGGCACCCCGAGAAAGACACCTACTGGGGTAGTGAATCAGAGTGGCTTGCACCGAGCGATGAGCGCTACGACGATGTTGAAGACGCCTCCACCATGGCTAATCCCCTAGCTGCGGTTCAGATGGGTCTGATTTATGTCAACCCCGAAGGGGTGAACGGTGTCCCCGACCCGCTGAAGACAGCAGCCCACATTCGCGAAACTTTTGCTCGGATGGCGATGAATGATGAAGAAACTGTTGCCTTGACTGCTGGCGGACACACGGTGGGCAAATCCCACGGCAATGGTCGGGCAGAAAACTTAGGCCCCGAACCCGAGGCCGCCGAGATCTTCGAGCAGGGTCTGGGGTGGAATAACCACACCACCCGTGGCGTGGGACGTGACACTGTCACCAGTGGTATCGAGGGCGCCTGGACCACCGAACCCACCAAGTGGGACAACGGTTACTTCACCATGCTTTTTGGCAACGAATGGGAGCTTCGAAAGTCTCCCGCCGGTGCCTGGCAGTGGGAGCCCGTGGACATCAAGGAAGAGTACAAGCCTGTTGATGTTGAAGACTTCAGTATTCGCCTGAACCCGATCATGACCGATGCAGACATGGCGATGATCAAAGACCCCATTTACCGCGAGATTTCGGAGCGCTTCCACCAAGACCCATCACTACTGGATGATGCTTTCGCCAGGGCCTGGTTCAAGCTCACCCACCGCGATATGGGCCCCAAGGCCCGATACATCGGCCCCGAGGTTCCTTCCGAAGATTTGATCTGGCAGGACCCTGTTCCCACGGGTAACAACGCTTTTGACGTGCCAGCGCTGAAGGCACAGATTGCTGGTTCTGGACTTTCAGTTGCCGACATGGTCTCAACAGCTTGGGATAGTGCCAGGACCTTCCGCGGGTCCGATCTCCGAGGCGGTGCTAACGGCGCCAGGCTTCGCCTAGCGCCCCAAAAGGACTGGGCGGGCAATGAACCCGAACGGTTGAACCGCGTGCTGGATGTTCTTGAGCCCATCGCCCAAGCAGCTGGCGCTAGCCTTGCCGACACCATTGTGTTGGCTGGTTGTGTGGGTGTGGAAACCGCTGCGAAAGCAGCGGGTTTCAGCATCGAGGTGCCCTTTGTTCCTGGCCGCGGTGATGCCACCGCAGAACACACCGACGTGGATTCTTTTGAACCACTCGAGCCCCTTCACGATGGTTTCCGTAACTGGGTAAAAGACCATTACGTCGTGTCCGTGGAAGAGCTGATGTTGGATCGCGCTCAGCTCATGGGTCTCACCGCAGCGCACATGACGGTGTTGATCGGTGGAATGCGAGTGATGGGGACAAACCACGGTGGAACCAAACACGGCGTCTTCACCAATCGCGAAGGTGCGCTGACCACAGACTTCTTCGTGAACCTCACGGACATGTCGTTTGTGTGGGAACCACGTGGTCGCAACGAATACGCCATTCGCCACCGCACGACCGGCGAGGTTCACTGGAGCGCAACCCGGGCGGATCTGGTGTTCGGGTCAAATTCGCTGCTTCGCTCCTATGCCGAGGTCTATGCCCAGGATGACAACCACGAGAAGTTTGTGCACGACTTTGTGGACGCTTGGGTGCAGGTCATGAATGCAGATCGGTTCGATTTCGTCTCTTGAGGCGGTGACCCTCGCTTAGGTGTTCACACCGAGGGGTTTCGTCACAGAGATGGGGCGGGTATTCTTTCACGGTGAACAGTTCTCGAGCGTCCCGCCACGGCGCCCGCTCTCAGCGTTTTGTCGGGGTGTTCCTCGCAACGCTGCTGACCGCTGTTCTGGTGACTAGCAACACCTCCGATGATTCTTTCCGGGCTTTTTCGGTCGGCGATCCTTCGGTCTCATTACCTGAAGCCCAAACCTTTGCCACCGCCGGGACTTTTTTCGATGTGGTGCCCGCTGGTAACGGCGCAATCCTTTCCGGATTCACCGGCAATGTTCGCGCTGTTGTGGGTGTTGATGTGGGATCCCTGCGTATTGGAAATAGCAGCACGTATGACGGTTCTGCGTTTACCCTCACCGTGGGAAGTGCCACCGTAGACGTGCCTTTCGGTTATCGTTCCTCGGCAATTGCGTCTGCGGGCGCCGGGGCCGCTGATCTTGCTTTCGAGGGAGCCATCGCGGATGTCAACTCTGTTCTCGCAGAGCTTCAATTCTCTCGAACGCAGGGAAGCTCGACACTCAGCGTCTCCGCTGTGAAGGCGGGAGACAGTGGAACGATTGCCTACGATCCGCTGACGGAGCACTATTACGAGTTTGTCGATGCTGCTACCGACCCCATGTGGAGAGACGCACGTTGCGAGGCAAAATTTCTCAGCGGTGCCTACGATGCAGCGAGCACTCGCTTCGACAAATGTAGTGAAGCCAATGTGACCCCGCGTACTTTCAATGGGTACACCGGGTATCTAGCAACCATTACCTCCAGCGCTGAAAATGCCTTCGTCGCGGCTAAGGCCGGGAGCGCTGCCGGATGGGTCGGTGGTTCAGACATGGCCATAACACGACTCGAGGGGTCGAGCACAAACATCGCTGCAGCGGAACAGACGTGGCGTTGGACTGATGGCCCAGAGGCTGGCTTGGTGTTCTGGAAAACAGGGTGTGTCAACGATGGTTCTGAAGTAACGTGTGCCGTCGCAGGGGTTGATAGCACAACCCGGTACAGCTACTGGAATGCCAACGAACCTAATGGGGGAAGTGGAAACGAAGAGGCTCTGCAACTGCTGGCCGGTGGCACGGGAAAATGGAACGACCTGCCGGAAGACTCATCACGCCTTCCCTACATCATTGAATATGGCGGAATCTCTGGGGAGACAGCCACAGAACAGGTCGCACGCACGGTGGCCTTGAACGTTGCTCAGGACGGCCCGCCCACGGCGGTAACCGGCTCAGCCGGCGATCAGAAGATCACCGTTGCCTGGACAGCCCCTGTGATTGTGACCAGCGCGACCGTCACGTCCTACACCGCGACATCGACTCCGGGGTCTTTTACCTGTGTGACCACAACGACGTCGTGTGTGGTTTCCGGGCTCACGAATGGAACGGCCTACACCTTTGTGGTGCGAGTGACCTATTCGGATTCAAACACCCGTGACTCGAGCGCCAGCGGTGCCACCACTGCGGTCTATACGGCGCCAGCCCCTGAGCCTAAGTCCTCCGGCGAAGTAGCGACACCGGCCGCTCCTACTCCCACGCCTACCAGCACCCCGGTTGCGGCCGGGAAGATCGTTCCTCCCCCGGTTTCGGGCCCCGTCCTGCGAGGCTCACAAAGGCCGGTTCTTTCACCTGTTCCCACTGCCACCGTGGGCGGACGCCTAGTTTACTCAACGACGACGGTGGAATCCGCGACAAGAACAACGGTTCTGGCCGGTGGAGTGACGGTTGGTGTGAGTGTCCCGGCAAATAAAGGTCGCATTGTGACCGGCAGCGGAGGGGCAACGGAAGTGGCACTGGAGAAGGGTAGTGCGGCAACAATCTCGGGTACTGGAGTGCTGCCCAATTCTATGGTTCAAGTTTTTCTGCCTCTTGCCGGGGGAAATGCTCGCGAACTGGCACGTATTCCTTCCACCTCCGAGGGTAGTTTTGACGGCAGCGCGCCATTGTTAGCCCCACCCAATGCAGCACCGCTGCCCGTGGGAAAACAGGTTTTGCAAATTGTCAGTGTCGGAGCGACCGGTGAACAAACCGTGGTCGAGATGACGGTTTCCATCGCCCAGTCGACGCCCCAGCCGGAGACTGAACGGGGGACTGAAAATCTTCCCGAACTCGGTACGGGCGGCTCACTCGCCACGAACGCTGGGGTGCCAGAAGAAGTGGTGATTACGGGGGACAAATTATTGAAACTCGCTGTTGTCGAGGGCAATGGTTGGTCTATGTCGGTGGCATTTTCTGACCAGCAAAGCGGAGTGACACCTATCCCGGAGGGGGGTGCTACTCTCACGGCCACTCGAGGTTCTCCGGCCACCGTCAGCGGCGGAGGGATGATGCCGGGAACCCGGGCAGAGGCGTGGTTGTTCTCCACTCCGGTTCTGCTGGGAACCGTGACCGTCGGTGACGACGGCACTTTTGCTAGCGACGTATTGATGGATTCTCTGGTGATTGCTGCGGGAAGTCACACCCTTCAGATTCAAGGCATAGGAATAGATGGGTACACCAGGGCCGTGAATTTGGGTGTTGATGTCATCGACCCACAGGCGCTGTCCCCTGATGGGAGCGCCCCGAGCGTCTTGGTCCTTAGCCTCTGGCTCTTACTCGCCGTAGTCCTCATTGCTGCTCTTTTTGTGGGGATCAATATTGTTCGCAGCAGGACGCGCTGAGCCTAAGAGTCAGGCCAATGAAAATTGGACGGTCTGCGTGTGAACGCTCTCACGAGGAGTGACGTTGATAGGGGGTGGAGTTAGTTCGCTTCACCCGCCGGTTTACCGCACGCTGGGCAGGAACTTGAACCCATGGACAGCGGCGCGTCGCAGTGCACGCAGTATTCAGAATCTGGCATCAGAGCCTCCTTTGCTCCTGACTGCGACCCTGCAGCCTGGATTGCCTCACTCTAGAGTGCTTGGCTGGGACAATGCGGGTGGGCTTACACAGGAGCGCTGCACTTGTGTCAATAAGGGGTGAGAATTCCCACTAATGGGCTGCAGCGCGACCAGATTGCGTCGGAGGCACTTATGGCGAGTGCGACATCTTCGTGGGCAAGTTTTGCCACGCCCGCTTCTGGATACTGGTTGTCGTTCCGCATTCTTCTCATCCACTGAAATTCACGAAAAGCCGATTGCCGGGGCGGTTCGAACTGGGCTAGGGCAGACTCGAGGAGAACTGCATGAGCACCCTCCCCCCGCGCTCGAAGACCCTGAACAATCAAGAGAGATGCCAGCGAGAGGCGCCCAACGTCATAAGCGAGAGTAAACGCCGCCACGGTGTTATGGGGGAGCAGCATCCGGGCAGAATCGCTGTCTGAGTGGGCCTGGGCCAGGTATTGGCCGGCGAGCGTCGGATTCGCAACGACCCGATCTAGTCTTCCTTCTGCGATTAGGCGGTCGAGAACGGGTCGCCCCTGCTCCCACCTGGTGACCATGTTGCGAGCTCCTTCGTGAGATTGACCCGGGGTTTGGAGCGCAGCGAGAGGACGAATGGATCGACGGAATCTCTCCACAGATCATCGGAAAAGATTCGGATATTGACTTCCTTCCGCAGCAGGCCCTCGGCTTCGCGAGCTTTTTCGTCCAGCAGGGTCCGATCAGGATTCCCCACCACCAAAACGTCGATATCTCGAGGGACACTGGGGCTTGTGCCCAAGCGTAATTCTGCCCAGGAGCCATAGATTTCCACCGTCGTGACACCGGGAACGTCGGCGAGGAGTCTGGGCAAGATGGCCACTGGGCCGTAGCTCTGGGCTAACAGCTGAGCGAGCGGGAGAAAGAGACCAGTATCTGTTTTCGCTTGGACAACGGTGGCTTGACCGACTTTGATCGTGGTGACCCATCCGGCGCGCACCACCCGCTGAACCTCACGATGGACACTGGCATAGGCAGAGCTGGTCAGTCGCGCCAACTCTGCGACGGTGTAGCCGTGATCAGGATCAAGAAAAAGATGTGCCAGCACCTCTCCTTGCATATCGCTGCGAAAGAGCGGAACTAACGAGGGCGCGTGAATGTTCATATAACTTATAGTACTATCGCGTATACGAATAGTGTGGGCCGATTGTTACCCTGGCTGCACAGTCCACGAAGCAGTCGAGTTCTCGGGGCCATCGGTCGACTCGGCACCCAAGGCGATCCGCGTTCCTCCGATTCGGGTGAGCGACATTGTCGACGGGAAGCGAGCCATTACCGTTGATACGGCGCTAGGGCTCTCCATCTACTTTCGTACAACCCCGGAGTTATGGCTCACTGTGCAAGCCCAGTAGCATTTGTCGCTACTCACAGCGGCCCGGCGCGAGGACTACGCGCTGATTCCCCGCGTGCACAGCAGCTAAAGCACTCCGGCACAGTCCAAGCCCAGAGCACCAACCGACGTGGTTTGTGTGTTGGCGCGGGCAGGGAGCCCCTATTTGACGAAAATTCAGTACCTTGTTTGACTGGTGTGGTGCACAGGAAAAAACTGCGAGTAGTTCATCTGCTTGCACTGATGGGCTTGGTTGTATCGGGGTGCACGTCACCGGCTGAGCCGGTGGAAGTGGAGCTGGTTGATGTCACTGCTTCGGAAGCCCTCGAGCAACTGGAGGAAGAGCCCCGTGTGGCACCGGTGTGGGAGCAATCGGTTTCCCCAGCGGACTTTTCTCGATGCAAGCTCCTCGATCCGAGGCCTGCGTCAGCGCGCGAGTTGTCCCGTGGACAGCAGCGCGGCGATGTCTATGGGCGAGACAACGTCGGTTTCCCGCGAACAGAGCGTTATGTTCCAGGCCTCGGCGTGGCAAACATCATCTTCGCAAAAGTGTCCTTCGCCGATGCGCCGCCCTCAGACCTGGTCCCTGAATCGTTTCTGAGCGAGCAAACACAGATTGTGTCGGACTGGGCAGATTATTGGTCCCAGGGCAAGCTTCGCTATGAGTTCCAGGTGGTGGAGGGCTGGGTAGAGGTTCCGATCAATCATGCCGATTACACCGTGGACCCCGGTGTGGGGGATAACGAATATGACCAAGACGAATTCAATCGCCTCATGAGTTCGCGCATGGAATCGATTGTGCAGCTCGTGGTTGCACAGCTACCGAAGGATCTTGATTACGCGGCGGCGGATGGCATTTTCCTCTACTGGAGCCCGGAAATGTTTGCCTTTAAACAAACGATTAGTGACAACGATGGTGTGTTCCAAACACCCCAGGGGCGGCAGCAAATTCCCGTCCAAGGTGGTGGCGTATTCCAGACCATGGACACAGGCTCCCTCACCTTTGAGATCAAAAAGGAATATGCCTGGACGTACTTCCTCCACGAATTCATGCATTGGCAGGGAATGAACGGTCACGCCCCCGGAAACGGGTGGAAAACGGGAATAGGCCAGGGTGCTTATCCCGGAGGGTCAGGAGAATATTCGGGAGCCATTGGGGCCTGGGAGGTGTTCCTTTACGAATGGTGGGAAGAAAGCCAAGTTTTTTGCGCGGACCTTGAGTCATTTGAGGATCCGCAGCGCGTGATTCTGTCCCCTCTGGAGGTCGCTGGAGGGGAGCGAAAAATGGTCGCGGTTCGGCTCGAGGATTACAAAGTACTGGTGGTCGAGTCCCGACGACCTATTGGCTGGTCAGAAACCTGGAGCCCCAATAATTCGGGACTCTTGGTGTACGAGGTGGATGCCGATGGTATCCAGACTGACCATGTTCCTAACGATTGCGGAAACGACCCGGCGAACCCGAAATGGGCCTATTACCTCTATCCCGATCACGTGGGCAACACCGGCTGTGTCCCTGATGACATCGCCAACGTGATGGTCAGAGAGGGAGACACCCTCACCTACGGTGGTGTCAAGATTTCTCTTGAATTTTCTGATGACGAACGTGACTTTGTTCTAATCGAGCGTGTCGATGGTTAGGCCGCGCATCGCAGGACTAGCGCTCGCCATGGTCCTGTTCGCCACGTCGGGGTGCGCGCCAGCCGAGCCAGAAACGCCTTCGCAAGCGCAGCCGCACACCCCAGCCCCCACCCCAGCCATTGCGGAAGAGGCAGAGCCCAGAATTCCGCCGGACTGGACGCAGGCAGAATCACCATCCCCGGTAGAGTCCTGCAAGATTCCGGATAACCGCGGACCATCGTCGGGAAATACGCAAGCCAGCCAGGCTGTGGGATTTCCTGTTTCGCAGGGGACTTTGCCGACGACAGGCACGGTCAACCTGATTGCCGCCATGGTGGCATTTGAGGATGCCCCGGCCCCAAATCTGACGGCAGACGCGTTCTTCGCTCCCCAGCTAGAGCAGATCACGCAGTGGAGTGACTTTTGGTCCCAGGGCTCGCTTGAATACGAATTCCAGATGGTGGAGGACTGGGTAACCCTCCCCGTGAACCACGCGGACTACCCCATTAATTCTCGAGACGACTATCAGCAATCGCGCACCAATAGCGCTCGTGTGATTCAGATGGTGATGGACTCTCTTCCCGAAGATCTCAACTTCGCCGATGCGGATGGCGTCTTGATTTATTGGTCACCAGGTATCGACGCGTTCGAGAGTGATGTCGCCACGAGGGGTAACGACGGGGTGACCCTTCAGACCCCGGATGGACCGCGACAGATGTTTGTGTGGTCGGGGAATAACTTCCACTACACAGACTCCGGTGCGATGACAGCGGAGCTGAAACGCGAGTACACGTGGAGCCTGTGGGTATATTTCTTGTTGCTCTCGCAAGGCCTCATGCTGCACGCGCCAGGAAATGGTTGGCCAACAGGGCTGGGCCAATCACAAATCCCCAGCCCCGAGTTTTCTGCAGCCATCACGGCCTGGGACATGTTTCGCCTGGGATGGATCATGGACGATCAGATTCACTGCATCACCCCCGAGGACCTAGAGAGCGAGCAGCAGGTGATTCTTACGCCCTTGGAGGTTTATGGTGGCGAGAGACGCACCGTCATCATCCCTGTCAATCGGCAAACAGATGTGTTGGTCGTGGAATCCCGGAGGCCTGTGGGGTATTCGCGGCTGTGGGATGAGGACAGTGCAGGGTTGCTCGTGTATGCGGTGAACCCCAGCGTGGGAGCACTCGACATGATGAGCAGAGAAAGCCAAAGCAGTTGCGGTAATTCTGATGAATTTGGCAAGTGGGCCTACTACCTCTATCCCGACCGGTCTTCGGGTGCCGAGACAAATTGCAACGACTACAGGGCTGTTCTGGTGCGCGAGGGCGACACGGTGCGCCATGGCGGGGTAGAGATTTCACTTGATTTTTCTGATGAAGAACAGGACTATGTCTCCATCCAGAACGTGGGGGAGTAGCGCAGCTGGCGAGCCTTGGCCACGCTGCCCTAGGCCCACAGGCTCTTCATGACGGGCGACCAGGTGGATAACGCAGGTTGTGACCTGCCGGGAGGGGACCATCTCGATTATCGTGAGGGGATGACACAGACCTGCACCGTGATGGTTCCCCTTTACCCGCTGGAAGGACAGGGCGAGGTAGTAATAGGGATCCTTGACGAGCTGATCCCCGCCATTGCGGCAGGGTCGGGTTGTCTTCGATACGAGCTTTTCCAGGAGGTCACCGGACGACTGGTTTTGTGGGAAGAATGGGAGTCGAGGGCGGCATGGCAGGCCCATTTTGAGTGGGAGCCCATCAAGCGCCTCAAGCGGGAATTGGCAGAACGGGTGGAGATGCCAGTAGAGCGCTGGGAAATGTATCCGCGGCTCCATAGCTAAGCTGAAAACCCGCTCACGGACGAAAGACAGACAAGCGAATGCGTCGTAATCCCCCCAGCCCAGGATTGATCCTCGGTATTGCAATCGTGGCACTGGGCTCGACCCTGATTCCCCTGTTGGCTATCCCCTTTTCCCTTATGGGGATAGTGCTGGCAACCCAAAATATTCGCCGATCACGAGCGAGCGAGGGCAAACCATCGGGATTGGCTTTTGCCGCCCGCATCATTTCACTGCTCGCCCTCATTGCCACTTTGAGCTTGATCGGGTTTGCCCTGCCCGTGGCATTGGGCTGGTAACTCGGGCCCAAGACCAAGAGACAGGTGGCTCTCCGAGCCTCGTTCGCTGAGGGCTTCGCTCTATGGCGCGTTGTTGAGGCCAAACAGTGAACCCAAGAAGGTGACCACAGCATCTGTCACCGAACGGATCGCCGCCACAAACTCGTTGGAAGTGTCGAGAACAACCGTTTCGGTTTCTTCGCCTGTCTCGTCATCCACCGTGGTTTCTGTGGCGGTATAGCCCTCTTCCATCAGCACGGAATCCACATCGAGGACAATGCCGTCAAGGGCAGAGGGCTCTTCACGCGCTTCATACGCTTCCCTCGTGGGCAGAGCATTAAGATCGATGATGTAGCGAAGCTTCCGACCGTCTGGCCCCCATGCGGGGTAGTTGATGTCAACAGTCGCGGTGGTATCCGAGAGGTTGTCTGTCTTGACGGACACTCTGGCTGACTGGTCACCGGAAGTTTTGGTGGTCGTGGTTTCGATATCGACGATTCCGGAACCGATGTTGTAGGTGCGGCCTTCGCCGTTGCTGTCGCGGGAGGTCTTCGAGGGAACGATGGATTGGCTCGTTGTCCCGCCACCGGAGCTAGAATTGCGCATCGTGAATGTTCCCGATGCGGCATCCCACCGGACGCTCCCGTCGTTGGAGTAGGTCCCATCAGAGTTGTAGGAGGTGCCATGCCAACCAGCGACATTACCGTCGGGAGTGGCACGTGTCTGGAATCGCAGGACGCAGGGGGACGGGCATCCCATGTAGTTACTGGAATCGCGGGACTGGCGTTCGTTCACCCCTTCCCACACTTCCTCGTTGAAGTTTCCGACAATCACTCCATGAACGTTTCCCGTGGCAGGGTCAACAACAGCCCACCCGCCTAAACCTTCAAAGGCCTCGGGTGGTGGAGTGTATTCGGGTTCGGGGGCTGGTTCCGGTGCGCTTTCGTCAGATCCACCACTATCGGATTCCACTTCACCCGATCCGCTATCGCCTGACTCTTCACCTTCGGCGAAGCTGGGGGCGAAGGAGGTGATGCTCAGTGTTACCGCGAGGGCAAAGATTGCGAGGAGGCGGGCGAGCAGGTGCGGGGAACGCTCTGATTTAGTCGACATACCCTCACTCTAGTACCGAGCGCTGACACAGTGGCAGTGTTGAGCGTTGTTAGGCCCCCAACAGTGCCAGGGGAACCACTGCTATTCCATCCTTGCGAAAGGCGAGAGACCCCGAATACACCACGACCATGTCGGTGAGACGATCGCCCAAATGACCCTTGAGCCAGCGGAGGTGACGAAAGTCAGAATCATTGACCGTCATGCCCAGTTTTATCTCCAGAGCAACGACAGACCCGTTTCTTCCCTGGACTATGACATCGATTTCGTGACGCCCGTTACCGTCACGAAAGTGGCTGGTGGTGGCGAAGTTCGTCTGGGCATAGGTGCGAATACTGAGCACCGCCAGTGCTTCAAAAAGGCGCCCGAGGAGGGGGCCATGGGACCCAGAGGTGTGAGTCCTCGAGAGCTCGCCAAGCTGCGTCGCGTCATGCCCGAGTAGCCGAAGGGCTAGCGCGGGATCAGCGAGGAAGTGCTTGGGAGATTGCCCCACCCGGGAAAAGTCATTGCCACCGGGCAGCCAGGCGGGGAGCTCATCGAGAATTCTCAGTCGTGTGAGCGCATCGCGATAGGGCATCACCGTGACCTTGCTAGGAGCATTCGTCGACCCGGTGTTGGCAGCGTCTCGAATGGTTTCCCACGAGGCGGTCGTTGCGGTGGCAGCGGCATAGGAGGTGAGCCAAGCCCTCATGGTGGCGGGCCTTTTCACCCGCAGGCCCATCTCGGGGAGGTCGGAGTCGATGATGCGCTCGATATATCCCTCGAGCGCCTGTTCGCGGGCAAAAGCGCTGAGGTGGCGGAGACCGGGGAACCCCGATCGGCCCATTTCGTCGCAGTAGTCGGCGAAGGTCATGCTCGAGTTCCCTGTGATGGCCTCTGCCCTGCCTTCGAGCAGCGCCCCCAGCGACACGGTGGGAGGGGGAGTGCCGCGTTCCTGCAGCGACAGAGGGCGCATCCGCAGTGACGTGATGCGCCCGGCCCCCGAATGGGTTCCGGCCGAGGGAAGTGAACCGGTGAGAAGAAAGCGCCCGGGTGTCGGGTCAGCGTCAACAGCGCGTTTGATGGTGTCCCAGACAGAGGGGGCTCTATGCCACTCATCAACCAGGATGGGGCTGGCTCCAGAAGTCAGTGCCAGGGGATCGTTGTCCTGCACGAAACGAGCCTCCGGAGTGTCCATGGCCCAGAGGGTGTTAGCTCGTTGCGTGGCGGTGGTCGTCTTCCCCACAGCCTTGGGTCCATCCAGGAGCACCGCAGGTAATTCCTTCAGCAGCAGGTCGAGTTGTCGATCGATGAGTCGTGACTGGTAGTCCTCCACGCTTTTTCCTCGCATCTTCTGCCCCACGCGACCCTAGTGACCCATCAACTATACCATTCGCACGCTTTATACTATACCATTAGCACATTCTGTACTGTACCTTTTGCACACCCATCGCTCTGTTTGTGGAAAAAGCAGGGGATGGGACAGATGATGAAAACCGGGACGGGGTGCTCTGCACCGGGGCGGGGCAATCCCCGGCCTCACGCCTGGGCGTCCCGCGCTTCCGGTAAGTCCAGGGCAAGGATGGCCTTATCGGCCGTCTCAAACCACAGGGATGAATCCAGCGCTTGAGCGAGCAACAATCGATCAAACGGGTCCTGGTGATCAAGTCCTGGAAATCGGGTGATTGCTGTGGCGGGAGCGGAGGTCAGGGGCAATTCCTGGAACCCCAAGTCGTGCAGTCGCAGGGCAAGATCGGGCGGAGCGGTAATTTTCCCTAGGCGCGCTTTCAGAGCAGCTTCGGCAATGGACAGCGGCGAGAAGAAGACGGCCACGCCAGAATCGATCACGCGAATGAGGCGAGCGCTCACCTGGGGTGCACCGGCAAGAAACCAGAGCAAAACGTGGGTGTCGAGCAGAACACCCCGGTGTGGCCTCATTTTTTCCAGAGTCTGGCAACAGCCCGGTCTGATTCCGCCCACTCTTCTTCGGATATTCCAGAGATTTCTCCCGCCATCGCGCCAAATCTGGTGGCTGGCTCCGGGAGGGAGTAGGGGACAAGTTTGGCCACGGGCTTGCCTGATCGGGCGATGATGATGTCGTCACCGTTGTGGGCTTTCACGATGAGTTGTGAGAGCTGGGATTTGGCATCGTGCATGTTGACGATATGGGTCATGGGCATACTCTATATTAGCCCACCGGGCTAATATAGAGAGTTATCCCCACCCACCGTGGTTTAGGCGGCTAGCCACGCCCGCTCATCATCGCTCAGTTTTCTAGGCGCCGCTGTGGCGAAGTCATACGCCACCAACGAGACAAAGCCACTGGCAAAGACACTGTCTGATTCGGCATCAAATACTCGACAGGCCAGCCGGAAAGAGGAACCTCCCACGTGATCGACGGTCATCCCCACTTGAATGGGCGAGGGCCGGTAGTGAAGGGGGGCAGTGTATTTCAGCTGCTGCTCTGCCACCACAAGGCCCGCGGAAAGAATCGTGGATCCCGGGCCTTCGAGAGGAATCACTCGGGCCCTGGCCTCTTCCAAAAGCCTAAAGAAAACCACATTATTGACGTGGGCGAAAGCATCGCTATCGCCCCATCGCAAATCGACATCAACAACCCGCTCGTGTGACATGTCTCCCCTTCTTCTCCCGCCACGATAGCCGAACGCCCGCCCAGACCAGTGTGACTGCGCACCGTGGATTACCTGAGATTAAGTTGCATTGTGGACAAGGCTCTGGAAGGGTACCGGGAACGCGAGTTCACATCAGTGCTGATAGCGCTCCCGGGGGTAATGGTCGTCCTCGCACACCACCCACCGAAGGAGAGAACATGCGAAAAGCACGGATGACAGCAATCCCACTGGCCACGATCACCCTGGTGGCCACACTTCCCTTGAGTGCCAGCGCCGAAGGAGCCTGGAGCCAAAAGGGCTCGGACATCCCAGGCGCAGCGATCGGCGATGGATTTGGCATCGCCTTAGACATCGATAGCGATGGTGACACAGTGGCGATTGGTGCCGACTCCAATAACGATGGTGGGAGTGATTCGGGACACGTCCAAGTCCTTGGCTATAGCGCCGGGGCGTGGAGTCGCATCGGTTCAATTCTGGTGGGCGACGATGCGGATGACTTTTTTGGAAGTGCAGTGTCGCTTAGTGATGATGGCACCCGGGTAGCGATCGGTGCCCCTTTCGACGATGACGGGGGAGGGTCCTCCGGTCACGTTCAAGTCTGGGAAAACGTAGGAGGCACCTGGTCCCAAATGGGCGCGACCCTTGTGGGAGAGGACGCAGGCGAGAGGGCAGGGAGCTCTGTAGCAATTAGTGGGGATGGGACCACAGTGGTGATCGGGTCGCCCTTCAATGACGATGGGGGAACAGACCGAGGTGAAGTTCGGGTCTATACCTGGAATAGCGGCACCGCAACCTGGGTTGAGAAAGGAAGCACCCATCTCCATGGGGAGGCAAACAGCGATCGATTGGGCTATTCGGTCGCCATCAATACCGATGGAACCATCATCGCCGCGGGCGCCAGGGACAACGATGGGACCGGTTCAGCCGCTGGGCACGCGCGTGTCTACACCTGGAACACCGGAACCAGCCAATGGGACCAGCGCGGATCAGATATTGATGGCGAAGCTGTTGGGGATCGTTTTGGAACAGCGGTATCGCTGAGTGGCGATGGCGATGTTCTGGCTGTTGGCGCGCCCAAAAACAGCATCGGCGCCACAGCCACCGATGCCGGGCACGTCCAGGTATACGACTGGAATTCGGGAACCTCAGCCTGGGTTCAGCGAGGCCGTGATGTGGATGGAGCTGCAGGGGACTTACTCGGAACCTCGGTCAGTCTCAGCACTAGCGGAAGTCGCCTTGCCGTGGGAGCACCGGGAAGCGACACCGGGGGAGTGGATGCCGGGTTTGCCAGGTTGTATGAATGGGACGGGGCTTCCTGGACAAGCCTGGGTGTCGACCATGGAGGAAGTGCCGGGGATGAAGCGGGCACCGCCGTGTCTCTTAGTGGTGCAGGCAGTGATGTGGCGATGGGGCTGCCCGCCAATGATGTTGTCGCAGCGGATGCTGGGTTGGTCCAGGTCTTCACCTACACGCTAAGTGTGAGCGAGGTGGCCCAGGATTCAGGAACACCGGGAATCTACCTGCATGTCGCAGGGCCTGTGGGCAGAAGTGCCGAGGGGTCACCCGTGTATTACGGATCTGACCGGGTTGCCATTACCTCGACATACCTTTTGAGCCTCACCTCTACTACCGGGCGCACCGAGCGCATCCTGGCCACCGGAGTGGTGGATGCCAGGGGAAACCTCGAAGCAATGGCGCCCCTGCCAGCACTGATGGCGGGAACCTATGACGTGGTGTTCACCGGCCGACACCACGGGGGTGTGGGTCTGAGCTTGAGCGCTCGGATAACAATCGGGGTTGATGGTCGGATCGTGAGCCTTCAGGACAACGTGGCGGTCATGGACTAGTACATCAACAACTTCGAGCGCAAAATGCGCTCATAGGTGGCCACGTCTCGTGCCAGCGCTAGATCATTCCAGTCCACAATCATGGCGATATCCCCACTGTCGTGGGTAATCAAGACGCAGGGTTCACGCCCAGCGCTTGCCAGGGAGATTTCTGGTGAGGCTTGCGCTGAGGACACCACGGTATGGGTGTGCCCCTCGCCCTCCAGGGTGGCGATCAGTGTTTTCCACGCCGGGGAAAGGCCGCGACGATACTCGGTAATCGCGGCTAGGTCGCAGGATCGAAAACCCAAGAACCGGGCCAGGGGATACAGCACACCGCGTTTCCCGCGATACACCCCGGTGAGTTGTGCCATGAATCCTCCTTTTCACCACCCTAGGGCGGTGAAAAGGAGAGACCCTGTGACTTAGGCTCCAAGCCCCGCGAGTTCCGCTTCGGCGTTTTCCTGAGCAGCGCTCTTAGTGCGGAGGGGGATTTCTTTGATGAACCAGCTGATGATGAAGCCCAGGAATACCAGCACCGCGGCTATGGCAAAAATACTCAGCGAGGATTCGACAAAACCAATCCGGAAGGCGGCCGTCAAACGCTCATCAGCTCCAATGAGGAATGAGCTATCCGAGGTGATGGAGACGCCATCGCCCCCACCTTGCAGGGCGCCAAGAAGCGCCTGGTTGTTGGGGTCGGCCAACACGGCAGGGTCAGAGAGGGCGTTCTGGATGCCCTCTGCGACCGCGGGAGTGGCGAAGGCTTCGGCGATCTTGTCTTCCACCTGCGAGAAAAGCACGGTCATGAAGACGGCAACACCCAGGGTTCCACCGATTTGGCGGAAGAAAGTCGCCGACGAGGTGGCGACACCGATGTCTTTGGCTTCCACCGCGTTTTGGCTAGAAATCATGAGGGTCTGCATCAACTGGCCAAGACCCAACCCGATCATCACCATTCCCAGCGAGAGAACCCAGAGGGGCTGTTCAGCTTCAACGAAGAAGAACAGGTAAACAAAGCCCAGGGTCATGACAGCGGAACCGAGGTTCAGGAAGAATCGATACTTTCCCGTTTTACTCGTGATTTGTCCGGCTGTGATGGTGGAGACCATCATTCCCCCGACCATAGGGAGCATCAAGAAACCAGCCATCGTGGGGGTTGCCCCATAGGCGACCTGAAGAATCAGGGGAAGCGTGATCATTCCGCCAAACATCCCGATTCCCACGATGAAACCCATCACTTGGGTTCTGGCAAAAGGTGCATTCTTGAACAGGCTCAGCGGAATCAGTGCCGTTTCACCGGCTGCCCGCTCCACCAGGATGAACGCAATAATTCCGACCACTCCCAGTGCCATCATGCCGACACTCAGTGGTGAGCCCCAACCCCACTCGCGACCCAGTTCGGCAACAATCAGCAAGGGAACCAGTCCCACGACGATGGTGGCGGCACCCGCCCAGTCGATTTTCTGCGGCTTCGCAAAATGGGGGACGTGGAGGAAGGTAAAAACGAGCGCCATCGAGGCAATACCGATGGGGAGATTGATCAGGAAGATCCAGCGCCAACCGTCAAAGCCCAGGAACTGGTCGATACCGGCGAAGAAGCCACCGACAACGGGACCAATCACACTGGATGTGCCAAATACGGCCAAAAAGAAACCCTGGTAGCGGGCGCGGTCCCTGGGTGGAACGATGTCGGCGATGATGGTCAGCGCGAGGGCGAACAAACCACCCGCCCCCATTCCTTGCAGTGCCCGGTAGGCAGCCAGTTCATACATCGTTGTGGCAAGGCCAGAAGCAAGGGAACCGACAACAAAAATGGCGATAGCCACCATAAACAGGGGCCTGCGACCAAAAATGTCACCGAGCTTGCCATAAATAGGTGTCGAAATAGTTGAGGTAATCAAATACGCGGTAGTCGCCCAGGCCTGCAAGGACAAGCCATCCAAATCATCGGCGACGGTCCTCATGGCTGTGCTCACGATGGTTTGATCGAGGGCTGCCAAAAACATTCCCGACATCAACCCGGCCAGCACCAACATGATCTGTCGGTGAGACATTTGACCGGCTGAGGCGGCAGATTTCATTTCTTCACTACGCGTATTTTTGGCCAAGATTTATCTCTGGTCCTTTCCTAAGACGTGGTGAGCATACGCCTACTTTTTATGGTTTGGCTCCCCTCGAGGACGACGAGTGAATTTTCACCACTCCGAACCAGTGGAAAAAAAGCGGACCCCCTCGAGAGGGGGTCCGTGGCCACCGGTCGAAACGGGTGGGGCTGTGGGGAAATAGTAGCATTTCAGCGGCCCCAAGGCGAGAAATTAGGCCTTCTAATGGTGTGAAGGCCTTAGGAAAGGTCTCCCAGCGCCCACTGGGTCGCAAAATGCGCGTGGAGTGCCGTTGTCGGGAAGTAGGGAACCGAGACATCCTTGGCAGTGACCAAGAGTTCGATTTCCGTGCATCCTGCGATCACAGCTTCGACACCTGAGGCCACAAGATCATCGATGACGGAAACCATGAAGGTCCGGGAGCTATCTGAATCGCCCTGGGTTTAGTTCCGTGTTTTATACGAGGATGGAACTATGCCAAGACAGTATCCGAAAGAGTTCAGAGAACGCGCCGTCCGCCTGGTGACCGAGTCGCTTGACGAACATGACACGCAGTGGTCGACGATTCGTCAGGTGGCAACACGGTTGGGTGTGGGACAAGAAACGTTGCGTAAGTGGCTTCGCCAAGCAGAAGTCAACGCCGGGGTTCGCCCAGGCGTTCCAGAATCTGAGAATGTCGAGATTCGCCGGTTGAAGAAAGAAGTCGTTGAGCTGCGTCGGACGAATGAAATCCTGCGGACTGCGTCAGCTTTTTTCGCAGCCGAGCTCGACCGCCCCACGACGAAATGATCCGATACGTCGACACGTATCGGAATCACTTCGGGGTCGAGCAGATCTGTCGAGTGTTAGCTCGAACAGAGGGTGGGTTTATGACCAGTCGGGGATATCGGGCAGCAAAGAATCGGCCCCTGTCAGATCGTGCTGTTCGTGATCAGGTTCTGGGTGACGACATTGAACGCTTCCATGCCGCAAACTTTGGTGTTTATGGGGTGCGAAAAATGCATCGGCTGATGAAACGCCAGGGGTGGTTAGTGGGGCGTGACCAGGTTGCTCGGGTGATGAAAACCCGCGGAATTACTGGGGTGAAACGGGGCAAGACGACGTTCACGACAAGGACAAAACCTGCCGATTCGTATCCGTTGGATAAAGTCAACCGCAAGTTCCGGGCGACGAAACCCTGCCAACTGTGGGTGGCGGATATTACGTATGTTGCCACGTGGTCCGGCTTCGCCTATGTCGCTTTTGTGACGGATGTTTTTAGTCGGACAATTGTTGGTTGGTCAGTGTCGTCGTCACTAAAAACGGACATGTTGCCCCTGCAGGCGCTGAACATGGCGGCATGGAATGTGTCTGATGACCTCACAGGGCTCATTCACCATTCCGATAGGGGCAGTAATTATGTGTCCCTGACCTACACCGATCGAATCGTGGAGCTCGGTGGGACACCCTCGGTTGGGTCCACAGGCGACAGTTACGATAATGCTCTCGCTGAGTCTCAGTTCGCCCTGTTCAAGACTGAACTGATTAAGAAAAGGCGCCCCTGGCGGACCGTTGAACAGGTCGAGTTGGCAACGTTGGAGTGGGTGTGGTGGTTCAATAATCAGCGTCTGCATTCAGGGCTTGACTACCGCACCCCAGCGGAAGTCGAAGCAGCGTATTACGCTGAACAAGACCCCGTGTTAGCGACCGCTACACACGGAAAGCAATAGGAACGAAACCCAGGGCGATTCAATCCGAGAGGACTCCCTTGACGAGCTCGCTATAAATAATGCGCTGAATCTCCGCCCGATCTTTTGCGCCCGGCACGATGGCGGTGAAACCAAGCCCGGCCAAGCGATCAACATAGAACGGGTCTTCCATTGTGTATGCGGTGGCGAGAAGCGCCACCGAGGTAACACCAGCAGCTTTCATCGCGGCTGCCGTGGCATCAACAATGTGAAGCAGGGGAATATCGATCGCTGCCTCGATGATCGGGGCGACCTTGTGCATCGTGTTGGTACACAACACGATGGCCTTCGCCCCGGCCTTTTCGAGGGTCTGTGCTTCACCTGCCAGTAGATCACCGGCTTCCTCCCACGCACCCCTGGCCTGAAGCTCTTCAATCAGCGCAAAATCGACACTTCTGATGATGAGATCAGCAGAGTGTGTGCCTCCGAGCGTGCTGCGAACCTGCTGGTGAATGAGTCGTTCATACTCGATGGAAGATTCCCAAGACATTCCCCCGAGCAAACCGAGCTTTTTCATTTACCCAGACTAGGACGAAGCTTTAGACGAGGGAATCGAGCCATGCTTTGTGGAGGGTCGCGAAGCGACCGGTTCCCTTGCGCAGTTCCAGGGAAGGCCCATCTTCGACAATCACGCCGCCATCCATTACCAAAATTCGATCAGCAATCTCCACGGTGGAAAGACGGTGGGCGATAATGATCGCGGTCCGATCTGCCAAGAGTGTCTGAAGACCGTGTTGCACCAAGCGCTCACTAGGAATATCGAGGGATGCGGTGGCTTCATCGAGGATCAACACTCGGGGGTCTGCGATAAATGCCCGGGCAAAGGACACCAGCTGGCGCTGACCGGCAGAGAGCCTGCCCCCTCGCTTATTGACATCGGTGTCATAGCCCTCGGGTAAAGCCGTGACAAAATCATGCGCTCCCACAGCACGCGCTGCTTGGTGAACTTCCTCGAGCGTGGCATCTGGTTTACCCAGGCGAATGTTTTCTGAAACGCTGCCGGAGAACATATACGCCTCTTGGGTAACTAAGACCACGGCCTGGCGAAGATCGCGATCGGCGATGTTGCGAAGATCGACCCCATCCAGGGAAACAACGCCCTTCGTGGGGTCATAAAAACGTGCAATCAACTTGGCAAGAGTTGATTTCCCAGCGCCTGTTGCCCCGACCAGGGCGACGATTTGTCCGCCCGGGATATCAAGATCAAACGTGGGCAACACCTGGGCTTCATCGTTGTAGCGAAAGCTCACCCCCGCAAAAGACAACCCGCCGGTGTGCGAGGTGAAGGGTTGGGGCTCTGCTGGTTCAGCGAGCGCTGGGACTTCTTCTAAGACACCGGAGATTTTTTCCAACGCAGCCGAGGCGGATTGGAACGAGTTATAAAACATGGCCAAGTTTTCAATGGGGCTAAAGAAGTTTCGGGTGTACAACACCGCAGCCAGCAGCACACCAATTTCAATACCGCCCTCGAGCAACCGGAACGCACCCAATAGCAGCACCACGGCGACCGTGATGCTGCCGATCACTTTCAGCATCGGGTCATAGAGACCAAAAATCGCAATCGTGCGCCGGGTGGCTTCGCGGTAATCTTCCACTTTTTCTGAGTAGGTTTCGCGGTTGATAGTTTCGCGACGAAACGACTTCACCGCACGAATTCCCGCCATGCTTTCCACGAACTGAATAATCAAGCGCGCAGAAAAAGTGCGCGAGTTTCTAAACTCGCGCCTGGAGGCAATGGAAAACCACCAGGTGGCAGCCATCACGGGGAGAATGGCGCCAACGAGGGGCAGGGCACTCCACGGATCGAGCAACAGCAGAGCACCGGTGGTGAAACCCATGAACAAGACACCTTGAACCAGGTTCCCCACACCACCATTGAGAAGTTCCCCGAGCGTTGAAATATCACTGGTTTGGCGGGCAATGATGCGCCCGGACGTGTATTTTTCGTGAAAGCTCATGCTTAAGCGCTGGGTGTGAGCAAAAACACGCAAACGAAGCTCGTTCATGATGTCTTGGCTAATCGTGATGGACCACTTGGTATACACCGCAAGCAGCGCAGCTGCCCCAAAACCAGACACCAGGAACCCGGCAGCAATCAGTATCAACGGCGTGAAGTTGCCTTGCTCCATCGCAGCGGGAAGACCCTGATCAATTCCCATAGCGATAAACGCTGGGCCAGCGACCTGCAGTCCGACGCTGAAGACCACCACCACCATGGTGGCGATAAAGCGTCGGCGGTGGGGTGTGACGATATCCAGTAGCAGGGCGAAGGATCGCCGTCTAATCTGTTTGCTTTGTTCTTTGGTGAGGGAGTTTTTGTCCTCTCCTTGGACACCATGCATGCTCATGGGCTCACCTCGTCATCCCGGCGAATTAAGCGAGCATCATCTTCAAGGCCAGAGGATTCAATAATTTCTAGTTCCACCGTGGAATCGGTGACTTCCCGGTCTTCCCGGGGGGACTGGTCTGTGTCAGCGAGAGAAGAAATAACACTGCGGTAGCTGGGAGAAGTTTCCAGAAGCTCAGCGTGGGTTCCCACCGCAGCAATTTTCCCTTTTTCCAGCAGAGCAACCCGGTCCGCCAACATCACGGTGGAGGGTCGATGGGCAACGACCAAGGCGGTTGTGGTGGCTAAGACTTTGCGAAGTGCTGATTCCACCCGGGCCTCTGTTGCCACATCCAGCGCCGAGAGCGGATCATCCAGAACCAACACTTCGGGGCCTGCGGCGATAGCTCGCGCCAGCGCCAAGCGTTGGCGCTGGCCGCCAGAAAGGCTGAGCCCTTGCTCGCCGATGATGGTGTCAACACCGTCTGGCAAATCATAAACAAAGCCCGCTTCGGCGACCTCGATGGCTTGGGCGAGAATCGCCTGCGCTTCGGGGTTTTCCGAATCGATGAGATCGTGTCGACCGAGCAAAACGTTGTCTCTGACACTTGCGGAAAACAAGGTGGCATCTTCAAAGGCCATGGCAATGCGAGTGCGGAGTGACTCCAGGGAAATATCCCGGATATCGACCCCGTCCAAGAGGATGCGGCCGCCGGTCACGTCATACAGACGCCCAGGAAGTGCTGTGACCGTTGTTTTGCCACAGCCGGTCACCCCCACCAAAGCCATGGTTTCACCGGGGCGAATATCCAGTGTGATGCCATCGATGAGGTCCCTGGTTCCAGGTTCGGTATCGGCATGACGGAAGTGAACATTTTCAAAGACGAGGGATCCCTTCCCCGATACCGCGGGGATAACCTCACCACTGTCGATGATGGTGTTAGTTTCATCCATCACCTCGAAGATGCGGTCCAAGCCGCTGCGGGCTTCAAAAGTCAGGGCCAAGAGATAGCCAATGGAAGCAATGGGTCCCGCCAACACTGCGGCGGTGGCAAAAAAGGCAAAAAGCTCGCCGGTGGTGAGCTCGCCTCTGCTGGCGAGCCAGATTCCCAGCGCTAAACAGCTGGCTAGGGCAAAGTCAGGAATCCACCCCAACCAGAATCCCAGGGTGGCGAGTGTGCTGCCCTTTTCGACTTCTAAGTCCCTACCGCGGGAAGCGCGGGTGGTGAAACGGGCAAGAGCGTCGCTTCCTCGCCCAAAGGACTTGAGGATCCGGATGCCGTGCACGGATTCTTCGACCGAGGTTGCCACATCGCCCCACTGGTCTTGGGTGATGCGCGCAAGACCAGAAAACCGCTGGCGAAAGCGTGAGCCAAAGTAAAGCATGGGAAGAGAGGACAAGAGAAACACCCCTGCCAGCAGGGGGCTCCAGGTGAACAGGATGGCTACACCCAAGACGATGGTGATGGAGTTCGAGACCAGCAGAATCAGCCCAAAAGACATCCAACGACGGACCAGGCTGACATCGGTTTGGGCCCTGGAGAGTAGCTGTCCGCTTTGCCACGAATCGTGGAAGGAGACGGGGAGGTCTTGGACGTGGTTATAGATGGCGGCGCGTAACTTGGCATCGATTCGGGTTCCAGGGGTGAGTACTGTGACTCGGCGCAGATAGACAAAGAGTGCTTCGAGCAATCCCAAGAGCGCCACAAGCCCTGCTGCTCCCCAAATAAGGGCGGTGTCGCCTGTTTGCAAGGGCCCATCCACCAGGGCTTCGAGGGTGAGGGGAATAGCAAGAGCAAACCCGCTGGAGATGATGGCAATAACAATCCCCAAGCCCAAACGCGGCAGATCTGCTTTGGCGTAGGGGAGGACGCGAGCGAGTGATCGAAAGACCCCTGGCTGATGGGCCGGGAGCGAAACAGACTGGGTCATAAGTCTATTTAGACTACTCCGGTGCCCCCTTGCCGGCCCTGGGATAGTCCCAGGGCAGAAGGTCTTCTATTTCTGCGGACGGAAGGCTTGAGCGAGTTTTTCCATCGCCCCTGACAGCTCGCCCGGGATAATCCACACCTTGTTGGCATCACCCTGAGCCATGAGGGGCAACTGCTCCAGGTAGCGATACGCCAGCATCGCTTCATCCAATTCGGCATCTTTTACCGCGCTGAAAACCTGCTTCACGGCTTTGGCTTCTGCTTCGGCCCGAAGAATCTGCGCTTTTGCCTGCCCTTCAGCGTTGAGGATTTGAGACTGGCGTGACCCTTCGGCGACGAGAATCTGGCTTTGTTTTTGACCTTCTGCCGTCAACACGGTGGCGCGTTTTTCACGCTCGGCCCGCATCTGCATTTCCATCGCAACCTTCACCGTCTCGGGCGGCTCGATGGATTTGATTTCTACCCGGTTGACGCGAACCCCCCACTTGCCGGTGGCGTCATCCAGAACACCGCGCAACGCTGCGTTGATGGTCTCGCGTGAGGTCAGCGCCTGCTCCAGGTCAATTCCACCGACGACGTTTCGCAGCGTGGTGATTGTGATTTGTTCAATACCCATCACAAAATCTTCGATTTCATACAGAGCTGATTTGGGGTTGGTGACTTGGTAGTAGACCACCGTGTCAATTTGAACCACAAGGTTGTCCGAGGTGATGACCGGTTGCGGGGGGAAAGACACCACCCGCTCGCGCAAATCAATCAGGGGCCGCAGCTTGTCGATGAAGGGGATGATCAGGTTCAAGCCCGCCTCCAGTGTGCGACTGTAGCGACCAAGCCGCTCCACCACACCGGCGTTTGCCTGCGGGACGATTCGAATTGCGCGGGAGAAAAAAGCCACGACAGCGACGATGAGGATGAGGGGGATGAGGGATTCAACTAAAAGCCCGGTGATGACGTCGATCATGATGTCTCCTCGCTAACGATGGCTGTTGCGCCATCAATGGTGGACACCGTGACGCGGTGTCCCAGGGGGATGGTGCCCTCGTGAGTGCGGGCACTCCAGACTTCGCCGCGCAAATCAATTTCTCCAGAATCTCTGGTGATGATGGTGCGGGTTTTCGCACTGGCGCCGATCAAGGCGTCGGTGTTGGTATTGGCCTGCGGTGTGCGCCGCTCAATCTCGCGCAGGGCGAGTGGGCGAAGCAGGGCAAGGGTGATCAGCGCGGCAATAGCGAACGCTATTCCTTGGGCGAGAAAGCCACCACCGGCTAGAGCAGTGACCAGAGCGGAGCTCGCGGCGACAGCAAGGGAGGCAAACAACAGATTGGCGGTCATCGTTTCAACGATGGCTAACACCCCTGCTGCTACCAGCCAGAACCAGATTGCCATGGACGCATCCCTTCCCTTTGACCCAGTGTAAAGCGGAGTGCTGACACCTGCCTGGGCGCAGGCCCAAGCGCTTTCGCTCTATTCCCCAGCAATGGCGGCGGTACTGATTACAAACACGGTGGCGGAGTCGGTAATGGCGATCAAGCGCGACCCTTTTTCATCACCAGCGAGATCCCGCACCCGCTGACCCAGCGTGATGCGGCGGATTTCTCGCGCCTGATCGCCATCCCGGGACACCACGATGATGGCCTCGGAGGCTAAGCCGCCGAGAGCCATCAACGAGGAGGAAAGGGGCACCACCCCGGTGGGGGCAATGGCGGGAGTCCACCACAGGGCCGGGTCTGTGGTTCCGGGGATGATTTTTTGCCCATTATCAAGCCACGGTGCCAGTAACTGGTTGGGGTCATCCGGCCAGGATGACCGGTCATAGGGCTCCCCCATCGTGGTCAAAGGCCAGCCGTAGTTGGCGCCGCGGGCAAAGAGGTTGAGTTCATCACCGCCCCGGGGACCGTGATCACTGATCCACAGGGATCCTTCCCCATCAAGGGTGATGCCCAAAGAATTGCGCAACCCCTTTGCCACAATCTGGGGCTCGCCCCCATCGAGAGGAATCTCGATGACAGCGCCGATTGCTGCTGTGGGATCGGCAAGAAGGGCATAATCCTTTTCCGTGTTTGCCAACCCGATCGCTTGGGCCTGGCTCAGAGAGCTCGCTGCCAAATGAAAATCGCCAATGGTCAAAAAGAGCGAATCAGTTAGTGGGGAATACACCAGCGCTGCGCCCAGGTGAGTTCGAAGGGGTGAGGCTTCGCGGTAGGGGTCCTGATAGGAAACACACGGTGTGGATTGATACACGACCGCGGTGGTTGCCTCTGATGCGGGGGAGAGCAGATCAGACAGCGACAGGGCATGGACATCCATGCGCACGCAGCGCTGGTCGGTATCAAGAACACCATCGGAGATAAAAACCTGATTCCCGGCAAGGGTGGAGTCCCTAAAGCCCCATGTCGGACCCCCCGATTCCACACCCGGAGCGGAAAGGGACCGGGTAGCACCTGAAGGGCTCAGCGTGGGGCCCCGTGACCAAATACCCTCATCCAGATCGAGCAAGCGAGATTCCCCTGTGTGGGTGAGCACAAACCAGAGGCCTGGACACACCTCCAGGACCGTGTTGTAGCGAGAAGCATCGGCAGCAGGCAACACAAACCTGGAAACAACGGCGTTGTCTCCAAGAGGACCAGAAATCTTTTCTAACTCGAACCATTCCCGCTGGCCAGGCTGGAAGGACACGCAGACCGAAGGCTCGACACCCATCCCGCCTGTGGTCTCCGCCGGGGCGGGTGGTGCCGCAGGAGCGGCAGCGGGAATAGGGGCTGGGGGCGCTGGCGCGCAGGCGCCGAGCCCCCACACCAGTGCGAGGGAAAGAAACAGAGCCGATTTCTTCATGGCCCCAGGTTAAAGCGGTGAGCTGGGAACTCTGGTGCGAGCGAAGCTCACACTTTGGCGTGATACTTTTCAGCGATGGTGCGAATCCTCAGTGTTGAGCCGGCTCTGCCCGCCTACCCGCACGCTCAAGCTGATATCACCGAAGAACTGGTGGATGGTTTAGCCACTGATGCCACCATGGCCGAAGTCATCAGGCGCATTCACCGCTCCACCGGCGTGGACACCAGACACCTGGTGATGCCGATCAAGGAGTATCGCAGCATTGAGGGCTTCACCCATGCCAATACCCTTTTCCGCGAGCACGCGCTAGCGCTTGCCAGCACAGCCATCACCGGGGCGCTTGAGAAAGCAGGGCTAACTGCTGCGGAGGTGGACTACCTCTTCTTCACCACGGTGACCGGTGTGGGCGCACCCTCACTTGATGTTGATTTGGTGACGACACTCGGTTTTCGACCCGATGTAATCCGGGTGCCAAGCTTTGGGTTGGGCTGTGTCGCAGGGGCATCAGCGATTGCCCGGGTAGCGGATTATTTGCGCGGTCACCCCGCAGCTGTGGGCTTAGTGGTGTCCGTTGAATTGTGTTCCCTCACCGTCCAATGGGATGACCCCTCCATGGCGAACATCGTGGGAACCGGGCTCTTTGGCGATGGTGCAGCAGCGGTGGTGATGGTGGGGGAGCACTCCCCCCACGCAGGCGGCATCAACGTCACCGGTTCGCGCAGCGCCGTGTATCCCGATAGCTCCGAAGCCATCGGCTGGAACATTGGGACCAGCGGGTTTCGCCTTATGCTGAGCCCTGCCGTGCCCCACCTGATCGATCAGCACCTAGCCGGTGACATCGACGCCCTACTTGCCGAAAAAGGCCTCACCCGGACCGATATTGGATCCTGGATTGCCCACCCCGGGGGACCACGCGTATTAGAAGCATTCTCCGAAGCACTCGATTTAGCCCCCATTGATTTAGCTACCAGCTGGCAAGTGATGGCAGAGGTGGGAAACCTCTCCTCCAGTGCAGTCCTGCATGTCCTGGCTCGCTCCCTAGAGCGAGAGCCAGGACACAAAGCCCTGCTGTTTGCTTTGGGGCCAGGAATCAGCGTCGAAATCGTCCTCTTGGAGTGGCCATGATCCTTTACACCGCCTTCGTTTTTGCCACCGGCTTAGAAAGACTCTGGGAATTACGTATTTCCCGGCGCAACGCAGCCCTCGCTTTCGAGCGAGGGGGCAAAGAATTTGGTTTTTCCCACTTCCCCTGGATGGTGGCCCTTCACACAGGCTTACTGTTTGCCGCCGTCGCAGAAGTGTGGATTTTTGACCGACCCTTCCTGCCTGTCTGGGGATGGGTGTTTCTCGCGCTTGCCGTCTTATGTCAGGTCGGACGCTACTGGGTGATTTCTGCGCTGGGAGATCAGTGGAACACCAGAGTGATCGTGGTGCCAGGAGCTACGAGGGTTCGCCGTGGCCCCTACCGCTTCACCTGGCTGTCTCACCCCAACTACTGGATTGTTGCTATCGAAGGCATTGCGTTGCCAATGATTCATTCGGCCTGGGTGACAGCGATTGCCTTTACGATCCTCAACGCCATCCTGCTGTTGGGATTCCGTATTCCCACCGAAAACAAAGCGTTAGCGTCCCTGACATGATCACCCACGATGTGACCATCGTGGGGGCGGGCCCTGTGGGCCTCGCCACCGCCATATTTGCCAGGAATGCTGGGTTGAGTGTCCAGGTCTTAGATGGTGGAGCTATCGATGGCGACAAAGCGTGCGGTGAAGGCTTGATGCCTGGCACAGCACCTCTTCTGGCGGAGTTGGGGATTGACCCCCCAGGACACGCTTTAGAAGGAGTGGTCTATCACCAGGGTTCCACCCGGGTGGAACATTCTTTCCCTGGTAAACCAGGACGCGGCGTTCGAAGAACCGAGCTTCGGGATGCGCTTGTTCAAAGGGCAGAGGACTCTGGAGTCATGATCGAGCGGGCAAAGTATGTCTCGCTCACCCAAGATGCCCACAGCGCCACCGTGACCACTGATTCAGGCCAGCACATCACTTCCCGCTATGTGATTGGCTGCGATGGTCTGCATTCCCGTGTTGCCGAGGATATGGGTGTGGTGAAGAAAGCTCCTCGCGGCGCCAAACGCTACGGGCTTCGTCAACACTTCGCGGTAGCACCGTGGTCTTCGAATATCGAGGTGTTTTATAGCCCCGATGCCGAGGTGTACATCACCCCGGTGTCATCTGACACCGTGGGTGTTGCCGTCCTCGGGCCCAAAGGGGTGAACCTCGAGAGCGCTGTGGCAGCTATCCCCGAATTGCACGCGCACCTCGCAGGAGCACAGCCCGCTTCCACGCTTCGTGGAGCGGGTCCTTTCCCACACAAAGCCAGGACCCAACGCATCGGCCGGGTCCTGTTGGTGGGGGATTCGGGCGGATATGTCGATGCCATTACGGGCGAGGGCTTGCGCGTCGGGTTTGCCCAAGCCAAAGCAGCCGTTGAAGCACTGAGCAAAGATGCACCGGGGACATACCCACTGGCGTGGAAGCGGGTGACCAGGGAATTTCGGATTCTGACCAAAGGCTTGGTCGCGCTGGCTTCGTCACCGCTTCGCAGCAGTATCGTTCCCTTGGCCCATGCCATCCCCGGCCTTTTTGGCATTATCGTCAACCGTCTGGCCCGCTAAATGGCGATGGCCTGGGCGTTACTGCGCTCCACCCACCCCGGCCCCTCTTTCGCCGTTGCGGCTCTTGCGGCCATTCTGTCCTGGGGTTTTGGTGTGGGTCTGATTCCTGCGATCCTGGTCGTCCTGTCGGTGTTGTTTAATCAGTTCTCCGTTGGCCTATCCAACGATGCCCTTGACGCACCGCGTGATCACGAAGCGAAACGCAGCGATAAACCCTTGGTGGCCGGCGAGATTTCCCTGGTGGGCGTGTGGGCATGGGCCATCATTTTTGCGGTGGTGTCCCTGACTCTCGCAGGCCTTCTTCACCCGGGTGTTTTGATTTCTCAAGCGGTGTTCTTGCTGGCTGGGTGGCTATATAACCTGGGCCTCAAATCCACGGTGTATTCAGCACTTGCTTATGCGGTGGGTTTTGGTGCGCTGCCGGCCATCATCAGTTATGCAGCACAGTCCGCAGCTTTTCCACCCTGGTGGAGCGTGGTGATTGCTGCGGGACTGGGAATAGCAGCCCACTTTGGCAATGTGGTGCCCGATAGGGAAGATGACGCGGCTCAGGGTGTTCGAGGGTTGCCCCAACAGTTGTCCGCTCGGGTGGCCGCAGGCGTACTGACGGGCATGATCATCGTGATGGCTGGCGTTTTGGTCTTAGGCGCGGGGACACAGGCTTTTCCCGCATCAATCCCGAGTGCTGCGGTTGCGATCGTGGTCGCTGTGGCCGGTGGTGTGTGGGCTCTTTCGCGCCCCCGATCCCGCCTTGCTTTTCGGGCATCCATTGTTGCCTCGCTGGTGTTAGCAGCCGGGCTCACCGGATCTGTGTTGCTGGGGGGCTAAGCGTGTGGGCGAGAAGGGTTTCGGTTTTCAGCTCCACGCCCTAGGGTGAGGAAATGACAGAGAAGAAAGAGCACACAAAGAGCGTGATCCCCGCCCGGTGGGCCGAGGGGATGGAAGAGATTTTTCATGTCGTGCTCGGGGTGTTTCTTTTTGGAATTGCCGTTGCCGCACTGATTTTTTCTGTGGTTCGGGTGTTCACCACTGATCCGTTTTTCCCCAACGGCATGATTCAGGCCATCAATGACATTTTGTTCATCATCATCATTTTGGAAATCATCCGCACCGTCATCGCCCGATACACCGATGGTGTGTTCCAACTGCAGAACTTCTTGATTATCGGCATCATCGCCGCTGTTCGACACATCTTGACGGTGGGGGCGTCGATGACCTTGGGCGCCGAGAAGCCCCAGCAAGCGTTTGACCGGGCCGTCATTGAGTTGGGTATTAGCTCCGCCATTGTGGTGGCACTGGTGTTTGCTATTTTCTTGTCAAAGGCAGCAGATGGCATCACCCAGAAAGGGATGAAGCAGAAGTCCTAAACCAAGGCCGAGTGCCCGTTATCGGGTGAAGTGCAGGCTCACGCTCGCAATGAGCAGAAGTAATCCAAAGACCCCAATAAACCGGTGGGCGTTGCCCTTCCACACCTTCTGAACCTGGGTGACAAGAAACTGGATGGGCTTGGAATCAGATTTCCGCAATCCACCATCGGCCAACCACGCGCCAATCGCTGCGATGACGAGGTAGCCGGACATGCAAGAAGACTATCGTGTGGTGGTTATCAGCTACCCTTTGCGTTTTGTCGGCTAGCTTGGGGGATACGGCACGAATCACACAGAGATGAGCACATCATGGGTTTCGCAGAGGCAACCAGATCTTTTTGGAAAAACTACGCCACCTTCAAGGGTCGCGCACGTCGCTCGGAGTACTGGTTCATTCAGCTCTTCCTTGTACTGACTAATCTCGCTGCCTTCTTTATTGATCTAGCGCTGCTTGGTGGCGACCTCGAGCGGATCATGGCGATGGGCGGCGGCGGCATCGTGGGCCTTGTCTGGATACTCGCCACCATCGTGCCAGCACTGGCAGTACTCATCCGACGCCTTCACGACACGGATAAGAGCGCCTGGTGGGTATTGATCGGGCTGGTTCCCTTCGCGGGAGGCATCGTGTTACTGGTGTTCACCGTGCAGGATTCAACACCCGGTGATAACAAGCACGGCGCATCCCCCAAGGCCCTGCAGGAATAGGTTTTCTGACCGCTAGTCGAGGTGGGTTTCGCGTCGCTTACGCGATTTCTTTCTCGATTTCTGAATAAGGGTTCCAAGACCAAACACAAGGCCAGCACTTCCGACATAAACGGCCCAGCCAAAAAATAGATCACCCAGCATGATCGTCTCCTATTGGTTCCATTCGGCTTCTTCATCAAAGTCACTGCCGTATTGGGTCTCGGGGTAGGCGGTATTGGGGGAGTATCCAGCGGGACCGCTGTGATAATCGCCCTGATTCATCCCATCCCACCCGCACACAGCACACGCGGTGGCTCCGGGAATCAGGGCAGCGAGGCATTCTTCGCAGTTCTGATGGGTCTTCTTCGTCATTTGTCCCTCCCGTTGAGGTGATTGGCCATCACCGTGATTTTCATTTCTTCCAAAGCCGAGTGGTGCAATCCCAATTGCGAGTGATAGGGGAGCCCTGGTGAATGGGAAGAAAAATACCCATCACTGCCGGGTAGTGAGGGATGAACCACGCTCACACTCAGTACCCATCCGGTGACAATAGCGCCGGCGTCGCCGTCGATGTCGGAAAAGGTGCTGATGGCTGAATCGAGTGCCTTGTGGGCTTCGGTGCTGTCCATGGTGAGCCTTTCTGGTAGGTGAGGAATAACCATATGCCCCACCACTGACACTCCCTTCGGGATACACCGCGTCAGTGGTTGCTGATATCGTCCTCGGTTCTAGTTGGCCCATCGAGAGGAAAAAGTGAACCATTTCACCTACGAGTTGTTTTTTGAAGAGCGCTCCGAGGTCCAGCGCAATATTTTGTTGGCCGGCGACACCCTCGAAGCATTCGCGTTTCTGGATAGCTATTTTCTGGAGCTTCACCACACCAGGGAGGAAACCCCCACCTCACTGCGCTTGTTCGCAGAAGAAAGCGGGCAAGAGCTAGCCCACTACGACATGCATTTCGATGCGCTGGGCTAAGTCAGCAGAAGGCTCGATTGCCTAGGTAAGAAAAGAAAGAGACTCACCCGTTTCCGCAAAGCCTGCGAATACCAAGGCCAAGAAGAAGGCGCTCTGAAATCCAAAGACGGCGCCGGTGGCGAGGGGAAAGCGAAAGAGTGACGGAGGACCGGGTTCACCCGCGGTGTCACTGGAGAGAGCAAGGGAGATGAGTATCGGCCCGACGAAGGGCAAAAGCGCCAAGAAAAGCCAGTACCACCCTCGATTCATGTCCCGCAGACGCTTCAATGTGGCAACACCAAAGAGGTAATACACAACAGGGATAAGAAGTGCCATGGGCAGGAAGAAAAAGGAACCTAACCCCGCAGCAAGGGCAACGAGTGAGAACGCAGCACCCTGGCGCAGATAGGGATAAAGCCCGAGAGCTTGCCGGGCAACCAAGAATTTTTGCCAGCGACCAGTCGTCGGGTCGGCTTTCTCTAGCCCGGACACGTCACATCGACAACCTCGGCAGTGCCGAGGAAGTAGGCCACCAGGACGTCGTTGATGCACGTGTTGTCATAGCCTGCAGCCGGTGCGTGCTTGCTAGATTCCACACTCACCAGCGGTGCACCAAGAAGCTCTGCGGTGTCTTGTGCAAACGCATACGGGGTGACTGATTCATTAATAGAGCCAATGATCAGCAGCTGCTTGCCGGAAGGATTCGAAGGAATAAAGGGAGTGTTTGGAGGGTCGGGAATCAGATCGTCAGCTTTGGCGAAGTCATCCCAGCTCAGTCCCTTGGGGGGCCCAATGTATCCATAACCACTGGTGTCAGAAGTGAGGGCAGACAGCAGTGGGGCGACCGCTAGGAGCTTTTCGCTGAGTTCCTGCTGTTCTTCGATGGTCAGCGGGTCCCCGGAGTAATCCATCGTGTTCACGATGACCATGACTTCGTACTGATTCGAGCGGATGAGGTTTTTAGCCTCGAGGGATCTGCCATCCAGGGAATCGGGGTCATAACCATCGAGGGAGAGACCCAACTGCTCGAAGGTTCCATTCCAGCTCGAAAAATACGCGTCATCGATGGCGGTATTGAAGATTTCTTGCGCGTAATCCTGGGGGTAGTAATTCAGGGTCCGCACCCCTCTCACAAAGAGCGCTTCTGAGCTGACCATATTCCCCGGGCTCGCTTCGCTTTCGATATAGCCGGCATACCCAATCAATTGGTCGTCATCCGCTTTTTGGCGGATGGTCAACATGCGCTCCCACGCTTCGTCAAAGCTGATTTCGGAATAGCTGGCATAGCCCTCGACAAAGCCACGAAGCTTCGCTTCGTCGGCTGCAAAGCCCTCCACTGCGCTGGCGATCCGGTCATTATCAACGGTGGTGGGGCTATCGAAGACGACTTTTCCCACCCCCTCGGGGAAAAGGCTGACGTAGCGACCAGCAATGGTCGTGCCATAGGAAGCACCAATGAAGTTCAGTGCTTCACCGGGGGTGAGAACTTGGCGAAGAAGGTCGAGATCCCTGGCGACATTGTCGGTAGAAAGCGTCCACCAGTAGGGGTTGGCGTCAACGCAGTCTTGGTAGTAAGCGTCACTGCCTTCAATCAGGACATCGAGTTCTGCCTCGCTTGCAGGGGACCCTTCCTGGAAATAGCTGATGAAGTCCAATTCATCCGAGCATTCGATTTCGGTGCCATCAGAAAAGTCAGAGAACCCCACCCCTCGGGGGTCAAAGCCAATAAAAGGAAATTCATCATGAAGCTCTTTAGGGAAGTTAGAGGTTTGCACCTGTTCCAGGCCGGAACCACCAGGGCCACCGGGATTGATGAAAATCCCGGTGGTGGGGTTTGATTCTGCACCGTCACGGATCACCCTCATCACCGCAAGGGAGAAATCAGGGATGTCCTGGTTGCCCTGGTAGGTAGCAGGGACCAATACGGTGCCACATTCCACTTCAGATTGCGCCAACACCGAACTGGGGCCGTTGACTATCCAGTCGGTGGGGCAGCTACCCCAGGAAAAGTCTTGATTCAGGTAGGGCGTAAGGTCTCGATCCCCCGTCATCAAAAGGGCGGTTTCTTCCTCGCTCAGCGCGGGGGTTTCGGTTGCTGGTGTGCAGGCCGATAAGGCAAAGGCCACAACAGCTACCGAGGCAACAAGCGAGAAGCGGATCATGGGGTGAGCTCCTGGGAGTCTGTGGAGGGGATTCTTGCCCCTGGTTTCTTTCACTGCGAGTGTATTCCGCTGTGCTGACATAGTCCCGCGTGGTGAAGCTAGAGGCGGGTAAACGAAGGGCCGGGCAAGCGATAGCCACACTGCACACAAAAGTCATTGCCCCAGACCCAGGGAGCGCGACACTTCGGGCAATACCGGGGTTCTCAATGGCGGCCGCTTCCACTTGCCACTGGCCAGGAATTGCGGGGCCACCCACCGCGGCAATGCTGACCGCGTCGTGAGAATTATCTTAGAGAACGTTCACGGTCCCGTCGATGGGATCAACGACCCAGGTGATTCCAGATTACGACTCGCGGGCCTAGCCCTCTTCGCCCAGAAAGCCAACGCGTGCGCTCGCTTAGCCCAGGAAGCCGCGCAGCAGAGCAGCGGTGCCTTCGAGGTGGTCGCGCATTGCCATTTCCGCTAGCTCCGGCTGACCGCGCAAAATAGCGGACACAATCTCTTCGTGCTGCGCAGTGGAGTGCTCGATATTGGGGCTCAGGAGAGGGATTTGATCGAGTAGTTCATTGACCCGCATTCGAGTCGAGGCCACTTCACCGATGAGGCGGCGCGAACCGCTGATTTGCGCCACTAAAAGATGAAAACGTGAGTCGAGGCGACGAAAATTTTCCGACGACGACGTCGAAGAGTCGACGTGTGCTCTCCACAGCGTATCCCGCATGTCGCTGCTGAGCTCCAGAGTTGCTGCGGCACGCGCTGCTCCCACCTCGAGCACCTCGCGAAACACAATCAGGTCGCGGATATCTTCCGCGGTCATCGTGGATGGTGGTGTGCTGGGTTGAGAGTCGCTCACTGCAGAATCGTTGAAAGTCTCGGAGACAAAGGTCCCGCCGTATCGACCGCGACGAATATCGAGAAAACCGGCGTCAGCGAGAGACGAGGTGGCGTCTCGCACCGTGTCGCGAGACACCTCCAACATAACCGCCAACTCGCGCTCCGAGGGGAACCGGTCACCCGGCTTCATCAGACCGAGACGAATAGTTTGAAGCAAGCGCTCCACGGTTTCTTCGTAGCTGTTACCGCCAGGAATTGGGGTGAGCAGCAGCAGAGCGCGCGTGAAACTCTCCGAGGCGCCGCCCTGTGTCCCGCTAGACACGACCACGCCCTACACCGGAGTGACGTAGTGGCCAGAGATTCCACCATCGACCAGGAAAGTGGAGCCGGTAATGAACGAGGAGTCATCTGAGGCCAAGAACGCCACCGCTGCCGCCAGCTCCTCGGGCTCCGCAAAGCGTCCAATGGGAATATGGATGAGTCGCCTCGCTGCTCGTTCGGGATCCTTGGCAAACAGCTCCTGCAACAGCGGGGTGTTGACTGGTCCCGGGCATAAGGCGTTCACGCGAATACCTTGGCGCGCAAACTGAACACCGAGTTCGCGCGACATCGCCAGCACACCACCCTTGGACGCAGTGTAGGAAATCTGGCTGGTCGCCGACCCCATCACGGCAACAAACGAAGCGGTGTTGATGATGGATCCGGACCCCTGGGGAACCATGTGGCGCAACGCCGCACGGCAGCACAGATACACGGATTTCAGATTGACGTCCTGAACTTTTTGCCAGGCGGGAAGCTCTGTCGTCTCGATGGAGTCGTCGTCGGGAGGTGATATTCCTGCGTTGTTGAACGCAATATCAATACGCCCGTAGGTCGCCATCGCGGTGTCAAAAAGATTGTCGACCTGAGCTTCGTCTGCGACGTTGACCGCCACAAAAAGACCGCCGACCTCGGCTGCAGCCTGCGCCCCGGAGGCCTCATCCATGTCACCGATAACGATGGTGGCGCCTTCGGCGGCCATCCGCTGTGCGGTGGCAAAGCCGATACCGCTGCCTCCTCCGGTGACGACAGCCACCTTGTTGGCCAGGCGTTGCGAGAGGTCCATCGTGGGTTTTGACATGTGTTCTCCTTGGGGTTAGTCGTGAGGGATAAAGACGTTTTTTTCTTCGGTGAAGTGCAAGGGGGCATCGGGGCCGAGCTCGCGCCCCAGACCCGATTGCTTGAACCCACCGAAGGGTGTCGAGTATCGAACAGAGCTGTGGGAATTGACCGACAGGTTGCCGCTCTCCACACCGCGGGCCACTCGAATCACGCGACCTACATCGCGGCTCCAAATAGAACCGGAGAGGCCGTATTCGGTGGAGTTAGCCATCTCAAGGGCGTGCGCCTCATCTTTGAAAGGCATCACCGCAACAATCGGTCCAAAGATTTCTTCCGTCATGCACCGATCCTCCATCGATGAGGGCGTCACGACAGTCGGGGCAAACCAGTTGCCCGCGCCTGTGGGCGCAGTACCGCGGAAGGCGACCTTCGCATCATCCAGGAATGACGAAACACTCTCGAGGTGTGCACCAGTCACTAGAGGGCCCATCTCGGTGGCCTCATTTGTGGGGTCACCCACGGAGAAAGAGGCCACTGATTTCTCCAGCCCCTCCATGAAGCGATCGAAGACCGAGGCCTCGACCAGTATTCGCGACCTCGCACAGCAATCCTGACCGGCGTTTTCAAACACCGAGGACGGTGCTGTTGCAGCGGCCTTGTCTACATCGGCATCAGCGAAAATGATGTTGGCGCTTTTGCCACCGAGCTCGAGGGTGACGCGTTTAATCTGGTCGGCCGCACCGCGCATGATTGTTTTGCCGACCTCGGTCGAGCCCGTAAAGACAACTTTGCGGACGTCCTCATGGGTCACAAAACGATTCCCCACCACAGACCCACGGCCGGGCAAAACCTGGAAAACACCCTCGGGCACTCCGGCCTGAGCAGCGAGCTCCCCGAGCCGCACGGTGGTGAGTGGGGTCCATTCCGCGGGCTTCACAATGACCGCATTTCCCGCGGCAAGCGCTGGTGCAAAACCCCAGGATGCAATGGTCATGGGAAAGTTCCAAGGCGTGATAATTCCCACGACTCCGAGGGGCTCGTGAAAAGTAATGTCGATTCCGCCGGCAACAGGAATTTGCTTACCCATCAGACGCTCGGGTGCCGCGGAGTAGTACTCAAGAACACTTCGCACATGATTGGCTTCCCAGCGGGCCTGGGACAGCGGGTGGCCCGAGTTGCGGACCTCCAGCGCTGCGAGGTTCTCTACATCACCTGCGACGGCGTCAGCAAAATGACGAAGAATCTCGGCGCGCTCTGCCGGGGCAAGACCTGCCCAACGCCGCTGCGCAGACTTCGCCAACGCGATGGCGTCATTGGTCTGCTCCAGAGTGCTGGCCTCGACCGTTTCCATCGCCTCGGCGGTGGCTGGATTCACAAGTTGGTAGCTCATTGGGTCTTCTCTCGATAATCAGTAGAGGCAGAAATCAGGGCGTTGAACAGGGTCAGGTCTTCGAGTGTGGTTTCAGGGTGCCACTGAACGGCGAGACCAAAGACGTAGTTCTCCAACTCGATGGCTTCGATAAGCCCATCAGGACTCCACGCGGATACGACCAATCCATCACCAAGTTGATCAATGGCCTGGTGGTGATACATCGCGCACGGGCCTATCGTCGTCGCGCTCATGAGCGTGTGAAGGGCTGTACCCTCGACAATCGAGACGTCCATCGGTGAAAATACCGCCTGACCTTTTTGATATCGGGTGTCGCCGATGACATCGGGTACGTGTTGAGTCAGCGTTCCCCCGCGATGGACGTTGAGCATCTGGGCACCACGACAGATTCCCAAAATTGGCACCCCCGCTCTGATAGCCGCCCCTAGAACGAGATCCTCCATACCGTCGCGACGAGTATCGGGTGTCTCCGTAGTCGCCAATGGCTCCTGGCCGTAGCGCTGTGGCTCGATGTCCCGTCCACCGCAGAGCATTAGTCCATCAAGGCCCGCCACCAGTCGATCAGCTGCTGCCGAGTCGAGGGTTTGCGGTGGCAGAAGAACATGGTGACCGCCGGCGCGCTCGATGGCCTCGAGGTAGCCACCGGGGATCATCGCAAACTCACCCGACCAAACGCCGGTCGTGCCGGGCTGCCGATAGGTCGTGATTCCAATAAGGGGTTTAGAGGCGCTCAAAACCGCGCCCCCTCTCCCATTCCGTCACAGTGCTGTCGTAGGCCTTGATTTCGGTTCGGGCGTAGTGCACGTAGTGGTCGACGACAGCGTCGCTCAGCGCGCTCCTGGCCAAGCTCGACTGGTCAAAAAGCTCGGCCGCTTCCCGCAGCGTGGAGGCTACGCGGGGCTTGTCAGCGACATATCCATTGCCCGCCGTGATCTCTTCGAGAGTGAGACCGCGCTCAATTCCCGAGATGCCGGCGGCGATCATCGCTGCGGTGGCCAAATAGGGATTCACATCGCCACCCGGGACTCGGTTCTCGACGCGCATACCGGGCCCGTGTCCTACGACGCGGAAGGACACTGTGCGGTTGTCCATGCCCCACGCGATTGCGGTGGGGGCAAAACTGCCCTCGACGTAGCGCTTGTAGGAGTTAATCTGCGGGGCATAGAGCAGTGTGAGCTCCTTCGTATGTTCGATTTGGCCAGCGATGAAGCTCTTGAACACATCAGACATTCCGCGCGGGTCTGAGTCATCGGCAAACACCATTGAGCCATCAAGCGCCCGCAGTGACATGTGAATGTGGCAGCTGTTTCCCTCGCGCTCGTTGTACTTCGCCATGAAGGTGATTGATTTTTGGTGGGCGTCGGCGATCATCTTGGCCCCGGACTTGTACACACCGTGGTTGTCGCAGGTGCGCAGGACCTCATCGTAGAGAAAGGCAATCTCTTGTTGACCGAGGTTGCACTCACCCTTAACTCCTTCGCAATACATGCCGGCCTGGTCCATCTGGTTGCGGATGTCCCGCAACAGCGGCTCAACCCGGGTGGAGGCGAGAAGGTCGTAATCGACGTTGTAATCCGTCGAGGGAAGAAGGCCCCGATAGCCCTTCGCGAAGGCCTCGCGGTAGGTGTCGTCGAACACCATGAATTCGAGTTCTGTTCCGACGAATGCTTGGTAACCCATTTTTTCGAGCCGGGCAATCTGCGCCTTCAAAATAGATCGCGGTGACTGCGCCACTTCCGTGCGGGTCGTGGATTCGAGGTCGGTGGTCACGATAACTGAACCGGGCAGCCACGGCGCCATCCGCAACGTGGACATATCCGGAACCATCACCATGTCGCCGTATCCGGTGTCCCATGAGGCGAGCTCGTAGCCCTGAATGGTGTTGTTCTCGACGTCCACAGCGAGGAGGTAATTGCAACATTCCGCCCCGTGGTGGGAAATATTGTCAAGAAAGTGTCGTGCCGCAACACGTTTACCAATCAGGCGGCCCTGCATGTCGGTGAACGCCATGACGACGGTGTCAACCTCGCCCGCGTCGTAAAGACCCTGGAGTTCACTCTCGGAAATGAAGCCCTGATTCATTATGTGGCCGCCTCGCTATAGGTTGGTTTTCCAACCTTTAGACAACTGCGAAATGAGCCAAATGTCAAGTATTTGCTCCAAAATCCGGGGTGTGGTGTGGATTCAGGTTTTCATAGTTGAAAATTTTCCCAAAAATAAAGTGTCTAAAGGTATGGATATCCCCCCATTAAGTTCGATAGGCTGACCCCGCAAATTCCTTTTCACAAAGTCGTGGCGAGGGTCTCTGTCCAATCAGGGCCAGAGGGTCTCCATCGACAGATGGGACACCGAACATGAGCAATGACAGTACCAAGGTGGCTGGAGTCACCTATAGCAAGGTCGATAAGGCCTATTTCGATAAACGCCAACTCACGCGAGCAGCGGGTGTCTGGGGTCTTTGGGGTCTCGCGGTCGCCGCGGTTATCTCTGGTGACTTCTCTGGATGGAACTTCGGACTAGACGTCGGTGGTTTCGGAGGGCTCTTCATCGCCTTCATAATCCTTGTCGTGATGTACTACGGCCTCATCTTCTCGATTGGAGAAATGTCGGCTGCCATGCCACACACCGGTGGCGCGTACTCGTTCGCGAGAAGTGCCATGGGTCCATGGGGTGGCTTCATAACCGGTCTTGCAGAAACCATCACCTACGTCGCTACGACAGCGGTCGTGGTCTTCTTCTCGGCGGCTTATGCGCAGAGTGTTCTCGAAACCCTCACCGGGGCAGTTCTTCCTGGCTGGGTCTGGTGGTTGATTCTGTACTCGATTTTCATCGGTCTGAACGCCCTCGGAGCGCACGTGTCTTTCCGCTTCGCGTTGATTGTTGCCATCATCGCCATTGCAATCCTGTTGTTCTTCTCTGTGATGGCGATTTTCTCTGGCCTGTTCAGCTTTGACAACCTCTTCAACATTGCTCCTGAGGCTGGTGGAAACGAATTCCTCCCCTTCGGAATGATTGGAATTCTGTACGCCATCCCGTTCGCCGTGTGGTTCTTCCTCGGTATCGAGGAACTCCCCCTCGCTGCCGAAGAGGCTCACACCCCCGAGAAAGACATCCCGCGCGCGGGAGTGTGGGCTCGTGGAACTCTGATCCTCACCGGCCTGCTGGTGTTGTTCTTGAACACCGGTGTTGTCGGCGCCGAAGAGATTCGCGTCTCTGGTGAGCCGTTGCTCGATGGTTTCCGCGCCATTTTCCAGAATGAGCAGCTCGCTGCCATTCTGGGACTGATGGCTCTCATCGGACTGTTTGCCTCACTGCAGGGAATCATGTTCGCCTACGGGCGCAACATGTACTCACTGTCTCGCGCTGGCTACTACCCGAGAGGCCTCTCGGTCACGAACAAGCGGAACACGCCTGTGGTCGCGCTCGTTGTCGGTGCTGCCATCGGGTTCGTTGCGTTGGTCCTGATCGACGCACTTGCTGCCCTTGGTGCTGAAGGCGCCAGCGCAGTCGCTGGTGCTGTGGTTCTGAACATCGCCGTCTGGGGAGCAATGCTCGCCTATGGCATGCAAGCAGCTGCGTTCCTGCTCCTGCGCAAGAACCTGCCAAACATCAAGCGCCCCTACGTCTCCCCATGGGGTGTCTTTGGTGGCTGGGCTGCACTCATCATTTCGGGAATCACGTTCGTTGGGTTCTTAATAAACCCGGCGTTCTTGCCCGCCATCATCGCGATTGCGGTGGTGTACATCGTGATGCTCATCGGCTTCACTGTGTGGGGCCGACACCGCCTGGTGCTCTCGCCAGAGGAAGAATACGCCCTCACTGCCCGAAACGAGCTTTAGCTCGGGCAAACGTTCACAGTGCGGGTCGGGAGTTATCCCGGCCCGCACTGGCTTGTAGCCCCCGAAATCGCAGGAGGAACGCTGTGGCTCATATTGGTTCCCTCGATCTATTCCGCATAGGAATTGGGCCCTCGTCATCTCACACCATGGGACCCATGAGGGCCGCACGAGCCTTCGCCGAGACTGTTACCGAGCGGGACGTCCTCGATCAAGTGGCACGCGTGCACATCAGTCTCTATGGCTCCCTCGGTGCCACCGGAGCCGGGCACGGCACAACGAACGCCCTCGTTCGTGGGCTTGCAGGAGACCAACCCGAGTCGTGTGACCCCGAAATCCTGCGGCAGGCTTTTGAACACGCGGTCGTTGAATCCAGGCTCTCCCTTCATGGCCGCGAGGTAGATTTTTCCAGCGAGGATGTCTCTTTTCATCCCCTGACCAAACTCCCCCGCCACTCGAATGGGATGAGGTTTCACGCTCTCACCCTCTCGGGCACAGTTCTCGTCGAAGCGGTGTACTACTCGGTGGGCGGAGGATTCATCGAGACTGACGACGCACAACCCCCGTCCACCGCAGACGATGCTGTCCCCTACGAATTCCACAGCGCAAAAAGCCTCTTAGAGCTCACCCACACTCACGGACTCTCGATTGCAGAAATTTCCCTTGCTAATGACTCAGCGATTCACGGTGGCGATGTCGTTTCGGAAAGGCTCCACGCCGTGTGGTCGACGATGACCGAGTGCATCGAACAGGGACTCGCAAATGAGGGGATGCTGCCTGGCCCCTTGCGCGTCGCACGACGCGCTCACTCTTTGGCAAAACAGCTTCGGCATCAGGATGCTCTCTCAGATGGTGGAGCAGAGTGGTTGCAGGCCTATGCCATTGCAGTCAACGAAGAAAATGCCGCCGGAGGGCGTGTCGTCACAGCGCCCACGAACGGTGCGGCCGGAATCATTCCCGCTGTTGCCTACTGGGCTAAGGCAGTCAAGAAAATTTCCGACCGGGATATTACGCAGATTTTTCTGCCCACGGCAGCTGCCATTGGCAGTCTCTATAAACGCAATGCCAGCATCTCCGGCGCGGAGGCGGGTTGTCAGGGTGAAGTGGGCTCGGCGTGCTCTATGGCTGCTGCCGGCCTTGCCGCCCTGATGGGCGGCACGCCAGAACAAATCGAAAACGCCGCCGAAATCGCGATGGAACACAATTTGGGGCTCACCTGCGACCCTGTCGGGGGTTTTGTCCAGATGCCGTGCATCGAGCGCAATGCGATCGCGGCGGGGACTGCAGTCGCGGCAACGAGGCTTGCCCTCCTGGGCGACGGGGCCCACAAAATCAGCCTCGACACGGTTATTGAAACCATGCGTCAAACCGGCATCGATATGTCCTCAAAATACAAGGAGACATCAATGGGCGGTCTGGCGGTCAACGTGGTCGAATGCTGAGTCGACCCGTCTCATCTGGACCGCACCACTCACCGTGACACTGTGGCGAGTGAGGTGTTGTGGTTCACGACATCAAACCCCCGAGTGCTGGCGAAACGTATGCATGACGCTTATGGTGACTCCATAAGCTCCAACCTTCTGTTGAGAAGTGTCCCCACTGATATCCACCAAACGCTGGTTCCTCGCCCTCAGAGTGAGGGAAAGGGCTCCAGGAGTATGTGTTGAGCCTGCTCAGGGAGTCGGCCGGCAAACCCACGATGGCGGAAGGGATGCCGGAGAGTGAGGCCAACCGTGCTGTGCACCCTCGTCCCTCGATAACCACTGAGGAAATAGTGGCAGGTATTCGCGAGGGACGTGAAGATCGCACCAGGCGACTGCTCGGATAGTGGCCGCTTCGATGGTTGTCGATGCCAGTGTCGTGGTCGATGGGCTGTTGGACCCAACAAACGTCGGGGATCACGCCCGCGCAGCGATGGGGCAATCTGGGGTGTATGTTCCTGGTCTTCTCTATCCAAAAGTCAGCCATGCTCTGCGCACAGAAGAAGTCCGCCAGCAGCGCTCGATGGAACAGGAGTGTGCGTCCCTTCTCTGGTTGCCCTGGGATCGAGTACCCTGTGGCTCTTTCGGTCAACTCACCTGGCCGCTTCGGCATGATGTATCCCTCTACGACGCGGTCTCTGTGGCGCTGGCGATGGTACTGCAGGTTCCCCTGGCCACCACAGATAGGAAGCTAGCCCGTGT
>Ga0209390_10001508_pt1 | contig 44682 bp, 21 predicted proteins | sample BON01_FD_187212 | JGI IMG/M metagenome (GOLD analysis project Ga0209390, IMG submission 187212) | Freshwater microbial communities from Lake Bonney liftoff mats and glacier meltwater in Antarctica - BON-01 (SPAdes) (version 2) | ecosystem: Environmental > Aquatic > Freshwater > Ice > Glacier...
GGAGGAGGGCGGGTGAGCTCCGGGGCACGTCGGTAAAGGGCACCGAGAGCGGGGGGAGAGGACACAACAACAGGCGGCGGTGCGCTGAATGCCGACAAATAGACAAGGCGGGGACCGGCTGGTGCGAAACAGCGGCTTGCGGGGCGGCCCCCGGAGCGCCGCGCGGTTGCCAGGGCCGCTCCGCGAGCGACCCCCAGCGGCGGCGGCGACTCAGCGCGACGACGTGCCGCCACCTTTTTGCCCGCTTTCTGGAGAGCTTTGTGGTGCAAAGCATGGGTCCGTCCCAAATGCCTCGTCGGTGGGCCGCGCGGGCCCGTCGCGCGCGGGTCAGAATCAGTCGCGCCGGACCTCGCTGCCGCGGGTCGCACGAAGGGGGGGAAAAAGGGCGCGGGGGAAGGGCGGAGGGACGACGAAATCCCTCAAATTTCCCGCGGGAAGAGCGGTGGATTGGCCCTTGGCACGTCTGCTCACCATGCGCGTGCATGGCTGGATCTGCGCGGTCGATTAGTCGGTCGAGGGGGAAAGGGGGCGTTTGAGCGGGGCGTGAGTGGGTGGGCGGGAGGAGGCGAGCAAGGATTTGCCGCGATTCGGGAGGAGGGAGAGAGGGGTCGAAAAAATACACACACCTTGAAGACCGCCATGAAGAACGCGTCCTCCCCGGTCCCGTCCATGGCGTGGGCGTGAGTGGGGGGCAAAGAAGCTAGAATCACCGCCGGTCGCGGCGAGCGCGGCTCCGCTGGTGTTCAGGAGAGATGGAGAGAGGCGAAAGCTACTGAAGATTTTTTTTTGAGAGCGTCTGTGGGAGGAAAAGGCAAGGACAAAAAAGCTGGGGGGGGGGGGGGGGGGAGGGAGGCAAGATGGTGTGAAGGGATAACTGTACGTGTTTGAAAAACTGTGAGAGAGGGGGTGTGTGTGGTTGCGTGAGCGGAGCGTGACCCGCCGATTTTGTTTGCGCCGGCGGCGGCGGCTCGGGGTCGGCGGTCGTCGTCCGCCTCAGGGTCGAGCGTCGGGGCGACGCTCGCGATTCTTTTTCGCCGCGCTCCCTCGCCTGCTCCTGCACCCACTCCTTGGTCTCTCGGCAGGCGACGACGGGGGGACGGCGCGAATACCAACGGCCCGCCTTCCAGTTCTTCCGTCTGTATCCCCTCTCTCTTGCTCGCTCGCTGCGCCCTAAAACCGCGATCAACCCCCCCACCGCGGCCAAAAGTAGCGCGATCGTCCCGCCAACCGCCAAGCCATGGGGATGGACGGCGCGGACTTGGCGCTCGTGGCCGGGGCGCTCCTCCTGCGCGTGCTCGTCGGGCTGTCGCCCTACTCGGGTGAGACGAGAAGAAGAAGAAGAGGAAAAAGGGGACGCGATCGGTCGTGTCGTCCCGGTGCGCGGGAGCGCCGTCGCCCGGGCGCCTAACATGCAAATTTCTTCACCACCACCATCCAAAACAAAACCGCCAAAAGGAGCCAACGACCCGCCCAAGTACGGCGACTACGAGGCGCAGAGGCACTGGATGGAGCTGGCGCTCGGCCTGCCCCCGCGCGAGTGGTACGACGACGCGCCCGACGTGCTCGCGCGCCTGGGCGTCAGCAGCGGCGGCGGCGGGACGGACGCGGGGGGCGGGGCGCCGCTGCCGCTGCTGCTGCCGCTGCCGCCCGACGTCGAAGCCCCCTCCTCCTCTGGCCGTCACTGGCCGCTCGACTACCCCCCCCTGAGCGGCTACCAGTCCTGGCTGACGGGAATCGTCGTGCGCGCAGCCGAGCCCGCCGCCGTCGCGCTCGGCGCGCGCAGCCACGGCCACGAGTCGCCCGCCAGCAAGGCGGCCATGCGCGCGACGGTGCTGCTGTGCGACGCGTGCGTGTTTTTCCCCGCGGCGTTTTGGATGGCGGGGGCGCAGGCCGCGCGCGTGGCGAGCTGGCGGCGCCCGCCGCCCCTGTCGTCTCGCGCTCGTCCCCCTCGTTCTTCGTCTCGTGGTGGGTCGTCGTCGTCGGCGGCGGCGGCGGCCGCAGCGCGTGTGCGCCGCGCGGCCCTTGCCGCGCTGCTGCTCAACCCGGCGCTGGTGCTGGTGGACCACGGGCACTTCCAGTACAACTGCGTGTCGCTGGGCCTGGCGCTCGGCGCGATGGCCGCGCTGGTGGGCCCGGCGCCGTCGCGGGGAGGAGAGGACGAGGAGCAGCAGGAGGAGGAGGAGCGGGAGGAGGCGGGAGAGAAACGAGCGCGGGCGGCAGCGCGGCGGCAGCTCGGTCGTCGCGGCGTCGTCGCGGCGCCGCCGCCGCCGCCGCCGCCTGCCTTTCGTCGTCCCTTACTGCCCCGCCGCCACCTGGTTGCCGCGGTGCTCTTCACCTTGTCGCTGTGCCACAAGCAGATGGGCCTCTACTACGCGCCCGCCTTTTTTGCGCACATGCTGGGCGCGTGCCTCGAGCAACAGCCAACGTGGCCGCGGCGGGCGGCGGCCGTCGCCGCGCTCGGCGCCACCGTCGGCCTCACCGTGGCCGCCGCGCTGCTGCCCGTGGTGCGCGGCCACCGGGACGGCCTGCTCGGGGGCCTGGGGGCTGTGCTCGCGCGCGTGTTCCCCCTGCGCAGGGGCCTGTACGAGGACTACGTCGCCAACTTTTGGTGCGCGACGTCTGTCGGCCCGCTCAAGTGGCGCGAGCTGCTGGGCGGGCCGTCCGTCGCCGTGCGCGTGGCGCTCGCGGCGACCGTGGCCGCGGCCCTGCCCTCGATGGCGCAGCAGGTGGCCGCGCCGTCGGCCCACGGCTTCCTGCTGGCCTGCGCCAACTCGGCGGCCGCCTTTTTCCTCTTTTCGTTCCAGGTCCACGAAAAGTCGGTGCTGCTGCCGCTGATGCCGGCGACGCTGCTGTCTTTCGCCCTCCTGCCGCCGCCTCCTGGACCGGCGTCCTCCTCGCGGGCGGGGTCGTCCTCTCGGGCGCTGCTCGCGGCGCTCGCCGTCTGGGGCCCGGTCGTCGCGTGCTTTGGCATGTTCCCGCTGCTCGAGCGGGACGGCGTGGCGGCGGCCTACGCGGCCTGCATCGTCGCCTACGTGGCCGTGGTCGGGGGGCTGGTGGACGAGGCGTTGGAGGCCTTGGCGGTGGATGAAGACGAGGTGAATGACGACGACGAGCGGGGGGGAGCGGCAGCAACGGCTCGGGCGCCCAGCGCCGTCCCTCGGCGGTCCTCGCGCGCGCGCGCGGCCGTGGTGACGGCGGCGGCCGTCGCGGGCGCGCTCGCCCTGCATGCCGCGCGCCTGCTGTACGAGCCCCCCGCTCGTCTGCCCTGGCTGCACGACCGACTGTTCGTGACGTACGCGTTCGTGTTTATTGCTCTGGGCGCCGCGTATCTGAACTGGGTGCAGTGGGGGTGGTGGCCCTCGGGCGCGAGGGGGCGATCGACGCGCCGGGGGCGGGCCGCCGCTCCCGCCAAGCGGGCCGGGGCGGAGGAGGGGCAAGAGCGCGGAGAGGGAATACACGCGAGGGGAGATGGTGGTGTGGTGGCGGCGGCGGCAGCAGCCCGATCGCCGCCCCGAACGCAACTGCGGCCGCGGCGACGGGCGCGCGGGGCCGACGAGCAGGCAGCGTGAACGACGACGACAAGGAGCAGGAGGACGGCCGCGGTGGCCGCGGCGAGGGGAGCACGGCGGCGGCGGCGGCGACGAGCGGGTTGTCGACCGACGGACCTATACGCGCGCCCAAGGTGTAAGATAGAGGATTATCGTCATCTGGCGCGTATGGCAAAACATCACGTCGTGTCGGGGCAAGAGCAGGCGAGTTGAGCGCGCCGATCGAGCGAAAGACCAGGGGGGGGCAACAGCGGGACAGGCGCTCCGACGAGCGGGCGGCGGCGGCGCCTCTCGCGAATGCAGGAAAACGCCGCTTTGCCTCGCGCAATCGTACACACGCGCACGGACACAATCAGACACTTACATCACCACCACCACCACCACCAGATAGAACGCGCGCACGTACTTACACACTCACACAGCGCGCGTGCCGCATCCCAGAGTCGCGGCCCGATCCTTCCCGCGCGCGCCCTCGCGCGCATGCGCGCCCTGCCTTGTCCTCAGCGGCATCGCACCTCTCACCAAGGATGATCATCCCGATTCGGTGTTTCACCTGCGGCAAGGTGAGCAGGGTGGTAGTCGCGGTTCTTTTGCTGCTGTCGAGGACCTCCCTCTCTCGCCGCCTCCCTCTCCCGTCGGCCGGTTCGTGCTGCGTGGTCTAGCGCAACAGGATCGCTGCGTTCGAGCGAGACCAGCACAATCACACCAACTGCGACCGCCGTCGTCTCTGTCTCCTGGGATTACGTTTGCGCTGGCCGCCGCTGCCGACGCCCGCCAACGCCCGCCAACGCCCGCCGACGCCCGCCGACGCCCTCCCGCCCCGACGCCAAACGAAAAGCAAAACAGGTGATCGCCAACAAGTGGGACATGTACTTGGACTTGATCCAAGCCGAGTACACAGAAGGGTGAGTTGATCGGGCCGGACCGCCACCGTCAATTCAGCACCGATCGGTCGTCCAAGAGCAGCGCGGATGCTCACCGGACCGACACCGAGATGCGCGCGCGCCACTCTGCCAAAACAAAAAACAAAAAATACACAGCGAGGCGCTTGACGCGCTCGGCCTCAGCCGGTACTGTTGCCGGCGCATGCTGCTGACGCACGTCGACCTGATCGAGAAGTTGCTCAACTACAACACGGCCGCGCGCACCGCAGACCGGTAGGGACGTAGAAAACAACGCTTTTGGAAACGAACGAGAACGCGCACGCGCGCAAAACGAAACGCCCTCGCCCGGGCCGCACGCCACGCAACGCTACACCGGACGCCAACAACACACAAAACAACCAGAATCAGCACGTGTAAAATTACCCACCCGTCCCAAGAAGCCGTCCGAAACCGGGTCTTTGAGTGTGTTACCTAGTGTGAAACCATCGACGAAGCCATGCCTTAACAAAAAGTACAAAAGAGATCAACCACATCAGCCGCGCAGGCGCCCAAACAGGCCGCGCTTCTGCTGCGTCGACGGCGTCGTCTGCGCCGGGTGCGGCGGCGGCGTCGTCTGCGCCGCGCCGCCCCCAGCCTCGTCAGCGCCGTACGGATCGTCCCAGGCATCGCTGCCGGTGCCCGTGGTCGCCGGCGCGGCCGCGCGCAGGTCGGGCATCTGAGCCACGCCCGCGTGCTTGCCGCCCGCCCGGCCGCCGAGCGCCGCAACGGACGACGCCGACAGCGTGGCCGTCGCGCCCGCCGCGCCCCGCTGCTGGTGCTGCTCCAGCGAGACGGCCGCCTCGGCCTCGCGCAGCCGCTGCTCAAACGCCGCGTTCCAGTCGTCGTGCTTGCGGCGGAGCGCCTCGAGCTCGGCCACCGCGTCTCCGCTCGCCGCGGGCTGGAAGAAGAACGCGCTGCTGCCCCCGTCCGAGGGCGGCGGCGGCGGCGCGCCCGGCGCCGTCTGCCTGTCCGCGGCCTCGTCGTTCAGCCGCGCCCTAAGCCCGTCGATGCACCGCTTGAGCGCCGTGACCTGGCCCATGAACTCGGCCGCCTGCTCCTCGAGCTGCGCGGCGTAGCGCTGGCGGGCGGCGCGCTCGGCGATCAGGCGCTGGCGCAGGCGCGCGGCGTCGTCGGCCGAGCCGTCGTCCGTCGCGCGCAGCAGCAGCAGCCCGTCGGCGCCGGGCCCGGCCCCGGCGGCCCCGGCAGCCCCGGCCGCCGCCGCCGTGACGGCTGCCTGCAGCTGCGCCGGGTCGCTCACGCCCTCCTCGCGCACGGCCGCGTACAGCGCGGCGGCCGCGCGCACGTCGGCCGCGCTCGTGAGCTCCTCCTCGCGCAGCACGCCGTACAGCAGCGCGGCCGTCATGAAGTCGCGCTTCTCCGACAGCCCGGCCTGGCGCGCCGCCGCAAACATCGACAGCGCGCGCCGCACGGCGCGGGGGTCGACCTGCCCCGCGCCCAGCGCTGAGGCGGCCGCGGCGTGCACGGCGAGCGCCAGGCGCAGCTGCTGCGCGTCGGCGACGCCGGCCTCGCGCGACGCGGCCATCATCTCGCGCGCGGCCAGCAGCTCGGCGTCCTTGGCCGAGGCGTCGGCCGCCGACTGCGCACCCCTGGCCTCGGCGGCGCGCACGGCCGCCTCGCGCTCGGCCGCCGCGGCCTCCAGCGCCGCGGCCGACTCGGCGCGCAGCGCGTCGCGCTCCTCGCGCGCGAGGGCGAGCGCGGCGGCCGCGCTGGCGGCGGCAGCGGCGGCGGCGATCGACGCCTTTTGCGCGTCGGCCTCGCGCTGCTCGCGCGCGCCGACGAGCGCCTCGTCGTCGGCCTTGCGCTTGGCCTCTGCCTCGGCTTCGCGCTCGGCGGCCAGCTCGGCCAGCGAGGCCCGCAGGCGCGACACCTCGGCCTCGGCGGCGGCGGCGGCGGCCTCGGCGCGCGCGCGCTGCGAGTCCTCGGCCACGCCCGCAGCCGCGGCCACGGCCGCGCGCTGAGAGTCCTCGGCGGCCAGGCGCGCCTCGGCGTCGGCGGCCGCGCGGCGCGCCTCGTCGGCCTCGGCCCGCACCGCGTCGCGCTCCTTGTGCGCGAGGGCGAGCGCCGCGGCGGCGGTGGCGGCGGCGGCGGCGGCGGCGGCCGACGCCGAGCGCCCGTCGCCCTCGGCGCGCCCGCGGGCCTCGCGCAGCTGCTCCTCGGCGCTCCGGCGCGCCTCGAGGCTCTCGGCCTCGAGCCGCTCGTACTCGGACGCGTCCGTGACGCCCCCGCGCGCGCGGCTCGCGGCCATGGCGAGCGCCAGGGCGGCCTGCAGCTGCTCGGCGTCGGTGACGCCAAAGGAGCGCGCGGCGCTGCCGAGGGCGGCCGCCTTGGCAATCTCCTCGGGATCGGGCTCTGCTGCTGCTGCCGTTGCTGTTGTTGTTGGTGCGCCGATCTGCTGCTGCTGGAGCGCGCTCGACAGGCGCAACGCGCGCAAGACCTCCTCTTGCAGGGCCTCGGGGCTCGGCGCCTGCCGGCCGCCGGTCGCGCGGCTCAACAAGAACTCGGCCTGCGCGGCCGCCCTGAGCGCGGCGGCCGCGCGCATCTCGCGGATGGCGCCGTCGACGTCGACGGGCGAAGCGGCAGGGGCGGCGCCGGCCCCGCCAGCCCCGGAGCCAGCGCCGGTGAGCGCCGCGATCAGCCCGGCGTCGCGCACGGCCGCGTAGCTGCCCAGCGCCGCGCGCACCTCGCCCAGGTCCCGCACGCCAAACTCGCTCTTGACGGCCTCAAATCCCTCCTGGGCGCGCCGGCGCTCGGCGTCGCGCTCGCGCTCGGACGCCTCGCGCTCGAGCCGCGCGCGCGAGCGCGCGGCGACCCGCGCGTCGAGCTGGCGGCGGCGCACGGCGCACTGGGCGGCGCGCACGGCGTGCATGCGGCGGGCGCGCTCGGCTCGCGCGGCGCGCCCGCGCCACGCCGCCTGTACCGCCACGGCCGCGCGGTGGCACGCGAGGTCCTCGCGGTAGGCGCGCTGCGCGAGCACACCGCGCCAGCGCGCCTGGAGCGCCGAGGCGGCCTCGCGCGCGCGCAGCAGCCGCCGGCGCGCGGCCCACATGCGCGCGCCGCTCTGGAGCGTCACGACCGACGCCTGCATCTTGGCCCAGCGGTCCTCGACGTAGCCCAGGACGCCCGGGCGGAAGAAGACCTTGGTGCGGCCGATCTCGTACTTGCCCTTGGGCACGCCAAAGGCGGCGAGCAGGGCCTCTGCGGCCGCGGCCGCGCCGCCGCCGCCCTGGACGCCGCCTCGCTTGCCGCCGCCGCCGCCCATCCCCCCTGCTGCCTGCTGCAGCGCGAGTGTCTCTTGCTGCTGCCGCGGCGACAGCAGCGTGCGGTAGCGGTCGACGAACTGCGCGTGCGGGTAGCGCGTGGGGAAGCCCGCGCGCGACACCCGCGCCACCTCAAGCACGCCGCACGCGCGCAGCTGCTGCAGCACCAGGTCGGACGCGTAGGTGTCGGCCGCCAGCGCGGCGTTGGGCTTGATGCAGCGCACAAAGTGCAGGCCGCCCTGGTCGAGCATGGCGACGAGCTCGCGCAGCTGGCCGGAGAAGCGCGTCGACACGGTCTGCAGGCCCGCGCCCCCGGCGCCCTGCCCCGCGGGGCCGCCGTTGCCGCCGCCATTGCCGCCGCCGCCGCCGCCGTTTCCCCCGCTGTTGCCCGCCACCTCGCCCGCCTCGGCGCCGATGCGCGCCAGCAGAGGGTGCGCCGACCCGGCCATCAGCTCGATCAGGTCGGACGAGAGCGTGTCGCGGTTCTTCTCGAGGAAGCCCGCGGCCGCGTACGAGACGGGACCCGCGTAGTGCGCCAGCGCAAACTCGCCCGGCCGCCGCGGGTCGAGCGCAAAGCTGCCGTGGCCCTGCAGCGCGTCGCGCAGCGCGACCAGCAGCGTCTCGTCCGAGGCTTTGGGGAACCGGCACTGCGCATCCAGCACGGACAGCACGCCGAGCCCGCGGGGCGGCGCCGCCTCGATCACGTCGAGCGCCGCGCCGTTGTCAACCCACTCGACGCGCTCCCACCCCTCGAGCGCCTCCTGCTCGTACTCCTGCTGCTCGAGCGTGAACAGGTGCCGCGAGAACTGCTGCTGCAGGCGCTCGTTGGCGTAGTTGATGCACAGCTGCTCGAACGAGTTGACGCCGAAGTGCTCGAAGCCGTAGATGTCGAGGATGGAGATGCAGCGGCGGGGGGCGGCGGAGGAAGAGGTGGGAGAGGCGGCGGGAGCGGCCGGCGCGGGCGCAGACGCCGCCCCGCCGTGGCTGCCGCACGTGCGCGCGTGCTCGTCGAGCGCGTCGTTGATGCGCGCGACGACCCAGGAGAACAGGCCCGCGTACACGGCCTTGGCGAGGGCGTCGCGCGCGTCGCGGGCGCCGTCGGCGTCGAGCAGCTTGACGATGAGCTCGTCGGGCGTGCGGATCTTGCGCGTGGTCACGGCCAGGGCCAGGTGGTCGTCCGTCACGCCGAGCAGCGCCGCCGCGCTCACGAGCGCGGCGTCGCGCCGCAGCTTGCAGCCGTCGTCGCGGTCCGACGGCTCGATCGACAGGTTGCCCAGCCACATGACGCCCGACACGAGGCGGAAGAGGGACGAACGCTGCCCCTCGTCGATCCCGACGTCGTCCATGGCCGCGACCACGGCCGCAAAGTCGGCCGCGTCGTCGACGCCGGCGATGGCATCGCAGCCGGAGGACGCCAGGTAGGCCCAGCCCGACGGCCCGCTCGGCAGGCCCCACTCCCGCCTCTGCGCGGCCGTGGCGCCGCGCACCAGCTGGTAGAACACGTGGAAGGATCGCTCCCCGGCCAGGCGGTGCGCCACGCGCGACTTCTCCAGCAGGTAGGTGCGCACCTTGGCGCCCGTCAGCCGCGGCATCTGCGCGCCGGCCGCGCCCGCGCCCGCCGCGCCAAAGTGGATCTCGATCAGCTTGCCGAACCGGGACGAGTTGTGGTTGCGCAGGGTCTTGGCGTTGCCGAAGGCCTCGAGGATGGGGTTGCTGTCCAGCACGCGCTGCGCCTGGTGGTGCTGCTGGAGCGGCTGCTGGTGCTGCTGCTGTTGCTGTCCGGCCGCCGTTCCTGTTGCCGCCGCCGCCGCCGCCGCTCCCCCCGCCCCCCCGCCCCCTCCGGCCAGCGCCGCCAGAAACTGCATCGCCTTTTTCGTCGTCTCGGTCTTGCCCGCGCCCGACTCGCCGTTGATGATGATCGACTGCGGCTGGTCCTCGCGCACCATCGCCCGGTACGCGCTCCCGGCCACCGAGTAGATGTGCGGCGGCAGGCCGTGCGCCGCCTCGCGCGCCGCCGCGCGGTACCGCTCGACCGCCTCGCACGAGTATAGGCCCGCCGCCTCGCACGGCTTGCACGGGTTGACGGCGATCAGCACGGGGCCCGCGGCAGTGTAGATGGCGTCCTCCCGGTAGCGGTCGGCGAGCATGCCGAGGATGCTCGGCTCGTTCAGGTAGCTCAGCTGCGTGAGGTCCGACTGCCCGGCCTGCAGGTCTGGGTTGGCCGGCGCCAGCAGCGCGTCGGGCACGGCCTGCTCGTCGGCGGCGGCGACGCTGCTGCTGCGGCGTCCGCCGCCGCCGCCGACCACGGCGACCGTCCAGGTCCCGGCGGCCGCGTCACGCTCGCGCAGCTCGACCAGCACCCAGTCGTTGGGCGCGCGCCGGTGCCACGCCTTGCTGCCGCGCTCGAGCTCGGCGACGGCGTCGTCCAGGCCAGAGCCGGCGTGGCCGTGCGTGAAGGCGGCGGCGGCGGCGGGGGGCGCGCGCTCGCCGCCGTGGCCCGAGGACGCCATGTTGCGCGAGGACGCGGGGCGGAACATGGTCTTTGTCGGTTGTTGATGTTTTGTGGAATTTCTTCAGTGGGGGGAGGGGTCAGCGCGCCGGGAAGCGCGGGGGGGAAGCAGCTGCGGGTGCGGGACGCGCCGACGCCGCGGGCGCGGCAACAGGTGCCCGCCCCTCCACGCCAGCAGGCGCGGGCGTGCCTCTGGCGCGCGCAGGGGATCGCCGAGTACGGGCCCAGAGCTCCCGCCACTCTGTTTGGGAGCGCCAGCAGGTGGGGACGTCCCCGTGGCGGGCTGACGCACGGCACAGCAGATAGCTGCCGTTGAGGTTCCCCTCGCCCATTTGTCGGACGCACGGGTTGTGCGGGAAGCGCCCTCACCCTCTACGTGGTACCCCACGGGACGCTTCTAGTGGGACAAGGTCCAGAAGTGCCGTCGTTTCCACCGCGTTGTTTATTCTTTCGTCGGGGGAGACCTGGCGGAGCGGTTCCTCCCCCCAAACACCAGCGTGTTTTGGTGCGCGTCTGTCTTGTGCAGGTTGAATTAGTATCTAATAGAGTGCGTGTGCATGTGTGTGCATGTGTGTGCATGTTTGCATAAGAGCGGGAAGGGAGAGCGCGCGAGGAGATTTGGTCTAAAAGAAAGCGGGAGCGGGAGCGGTTGCCCGCGCCGCTCGCCGACCGGCCGGGTCGGCGCGCGCAGCGGAAGCAAAGAGGCGTCTCGCTGAGGCGGTCACAGGCACACAGACGCCCACACCTTCAAATCTCATCGGACTCGATTCCATCACAGCACTCAAAAACATTCACACAGCATCAGCGGTCGCGACTCACGCAGAGAGACACCGCGATTGGCGATTGATTCTGCCCACAAAACGAGAGGAGAGAGGTCGGGACCACAAACGGAAGCAGCCGAAGAGGCAGAGACGGGATGGGCGGGTTGTTTCCCTCGCTCTTTGGGTCGGCGGCCAAGCAGGAGGGCGGCGCTGGGGGAGCAGCCGCAACATCAGCCGGCACCGCCGCCGCCGCCGCCACTCGAACCTGCCCTTCCTCGCCCGCGTCCGCCGCCGTCGCCAAGCCGTCCGAGCAGGAACAAGAGCAGCAGCAGCTGCAGCAGCAGCAGCACGCCGCGCGCATAAACATGCCGGTGGTGCCCAACGAGGCGCTCGACCTCAAGGCCGCGCGCCTGCTGAGCACGCAGCGCGCCGCGTCGACCATCCCCATGTCGGCCGCTGCGGCCGCCGCGCCGCCGCGCCACCAAGGGGCGCAGCCGGCGGCGGCGGCAGCGGCGCAGCAGCAGCAGCCGCAGCAGCCAAGCACCAGCAAGGGGTGGGCGGGGTCGTGGCTGCCGTGGGGCGGCGGCCGGGGACGCACGCAGGCGGCCGAGCAGGCCCAGCAGGCGGCGCCACCAAGCGACAGCGGCAGCGACAGCACCAGCGGCGGCGGCGGCGGCGCCGCCGCCGCCGCTGCCGCCGCCGGTTCCTCCGCCGTGTGGATGTACCCGTCCGAGGCGCAGTTCTTCGCGGCGATGCGCCGCAAGGGGTGGGACCCGCGCCCGGAGGACATGGCCAACGTGGTGCGCATCCACAACGCGGTGAACGAGCGGGGTTGGATGCACGTGCTCGAGTGGGAGGAGCGGAGGCGCGGCGGCGGCATTCAGCAGCAGCAGCAGCAGCAGTCATCATCATCGTCATCATCATCATCGTTATCATCATCATCGTCGTCGCCGCCGCCGCGGCTGTGCGCGTGCTGCCGGCGCGCCGACTGCCCCGGCGTGGGCGACGAGGTGCTGCTCAAGCGGTTCGTCGGGCGGCCGACGGACCTGAGCCCCAAGGCGCGCGTGCTGAACCTGCTCGGGTACAAGCTGCCGTTCGACCGGCATGATTGGTTTATCGAGCGGTGCTGCAACGGCGGCGGAGGAGGGGGAGGAGGAGGGGAAGGAGGCGGGCGGGGAGGATCGACCGAGCAAGGCGGAGGCGGCGCTGCCGGCGCAGCGGCAGCGTCGGCCGCAGGTTCAGACGACGGGAACCAAGCGCGGCAACGGCGCTGCGTCGAGGCCCGGTACGTGATCGACTTCTACTCCGGGCGCGCGCTCATCCCGGGCGTCCCGTCCGTGCACCTGGACGTGCGCCCGGCCATCGACTCGCCCGGCGCCGCGTGGCAGCGCGCGGCGGCGCTGGGCGAGGCGCTGGCCGACGCGGTCGCGGCGGGGCTGGGGCTGTCGGCGCGCCCCCCGGCGCGCCTGCCCCCGGGCGCCAGCAGCGCCAGCAGCGTCGAGCAGGTGCAGCGGATCCTGAGCCAGCAGCGCCAGCAGCAGCAGCAGCAGCAGCAGCAGCAGGCAGGGGGGAAGACGGGAGCGGCAGACGCGAGGTGACGAGCAAAAGAGGCAGGAAACCTGCAAAACCACCGCGCGCCTCAGTCAGTGACACGAACCCAGCTCAAATGATCAACTGCGCGAGCGCTCTTACGCACCCGTCGATTTCGAGCTAGGACGCGCGAGAGAGAGCCCGACCGACGACTTGGCTCAACAGAAGGAAAATTGACGTCTCCTCCTGTCGTTTGCTTCCCGCTCATCCCCCGCGCCCAAGAGGACTACCAATATCATGCGGGCCAAGTGGGAGCGGCTCTACAAGGCCGAAGGAGGACCGCCATGGTGCTCGGGAACGCCGTCGACGCACCTTCGCAACTTCCTCCGGAGTGGCAGCGTCGTCGGCGGCGGCGCGTCGAGCGTCCCTCCTTCGTCGACGGCATCAGCCCCACTCCCCTCGCCCGCCCGCGGCGATGCCATCGACCTGGGGTGCGGCTCCAACGGCGCCACCGTGGCCCTGCTCGCGTCGCACGGCTACCGGGCGGCTGGCGTTGATTTCGTGGGCCAGGCGATCCGGCGCGCGCGGAAGCTGGCCGCGGCCGAGGCTGCGGCGCCGCGGGAAGCAGGGGAGGAGGAAAAGGAGCGAGGAACGGCGTCGGTGGCGTTTGCGGCGTGCGACGTGATGACGGCGCGGCTGGAGTGCTGGGACGACGTGCGTCGGATGGAGGAGGCGGAGCTGCGACGACAGCTAGACGGGCCTCTGCCGTCTCTGCCGCCCGACGAGGAGGAGGAGGAGGAGGACGAGGGCGCGGCCTCGGCGGCCTCGGCGGCGGCCACGGCAGAGGCGGGCCGCGGGCGGTTTGCGCTGATCTTCGACTGCCAGACCTGGCACGTGCTGCGCTTGGAAGTCGCTGGTGGCGACGTGGGCGGCCTCGCAGTCGCCGCGCGTTACCGCCGGTTGCTGAAAGACGGAGGCGTCTTGCTGCTGATGTGCGGGCGACGCCTTCCGGCCGACGGCGAGGGCGAGGGCGACGTGGGCAGCGACACAGGCCGCCGAGCCGACGGGCCGAACGAGGTCTCACTCGCCGAGCTGCGACGCGTTTTTTGCCGAGAAAGCGGGTGGCACGAGCGCGAGATCGTCGCGACGCGCTTCGACCCCACCCGCGCCTACGAGCAGCGACCGGGCGGCCCGCCTGGGGCGTGGGCGGCGGTCTTCGAGGCCGTTGTGGCTTGCGCGTCGCCGCCGGCCAGGGAGCGGTCTTCGATTCTTCCTCGGGTGAAAGGGCAAGCGGCGCTTGCCAAGCGCCGCCGCCCATCAATCCAAATTTCTCAAAGTCGACAACATGACCTTTGACACTTGACAACTTCACTCTTCCTGAATCGCCCGTCCCTCGACCTAGGACCAATAAGCCGCGCGGTCGCCTTCCCTCTCTCTCGTCTCCTCTCTTCCGCAACGGCCGTCGAACGAATCGTCTCGCGCGCACTCTGTCCTCCCGAGGGCGGTGACGCGCGTGCCTCGGTTCCGAGGACACGAGGAATAGTCCGAGCAGACGGACGACCCTTGGGCATTGGAGGAACATACTGGCACTGGATGGAAGGCGACGGCGCAACGTCGTCGGCACAACGCACCCGCCGCGGCGACAATGGCAAGGGCAACAACGGCAAAGGCAGCGGCGCCCCCCTGCTCTCTGAGCTGCGCGAGCGGCTCGCGATCATGCGCCAGGCGCCCTACTGGGACGAGCGCGACGCCGAGACGCCTGGACGCTGTGGCGGGGCCAACAAAAACGACGACGAAGACAACAAAGACGGCGACGACGGCGAAGACGCCGCCGCCGCGCGCGCGCGCGCGGGCACCGGCTCGCCCGCCGACGCGGTGCGCTACCTCGAGGGGCGCGACCTGACGCTGCTCGTGCAGGGCGCCAGCCGCCTGCGCGCCGTCGCCACGTCCGGCCCCTCGCTGCCGCTCGTCGGCGGCGGGCCCGCCGCGCCCTACTGCGTCGCCAGGCTCGCGCCGTGGGTTGCAGGCAGCCCCGGCTGCGACGAGCGCCGCACGCTGCCCGTGCGCGGAACGTCGTCGCCTCTGTGGAACGCCAGCTTTTCGTTCTCGGACCCGGTCGGCACGTGGCAGCGGCAGGTGCAGGAGGGCGCGAAATGCGTGGCGGCGGCCGAGGCGGCGGCGGCGGCGGCAGCGGCGCGCAAGAGGAGGAGGCTTTTTGGGGGCGCGGGCGCAGAGGCAACGGCGCACCAACACAGGGGGGTCGACGTCGCCACCGGCCTGGCCGTGGCACCCGGCGCCCCCCTCGCCCCTCGGCGCCAGCGGCTCGAGGTCCGCTTCGAGGTCTGGGACGCCGCGCAGGGCCTGCTCGGCTCCAAAAGCTTCCTGGGCCAGGCGCGCCTCGACCTGAGCGCGGTGGCATTCGAGCACCGGGAGGCGGCGGCGGGCAGGGCGGGGGCGGCCGGCGCGCCCCTCCGCCTGCCGCTGCGCGTGTACGCGCGGCAGGCGCGGTACGGCGGGCGCCGGAGGCAGGTCCCCGGCGACTACGGGTCCCTGACCGTGTGGGTGTGGGTCGGCGGGCGGTCGGGCGCGGTGCCGCGGACGCCCTCGCTCGACGTGACGGCCGCGCAGCGGCAGCGCGCAGCGCTGCTGATGAGCGGGGCGGGGGGCGATGCGGCGGCGGCGGCCGCGAGTGCGGCTGCGGCTGCGGCTGCGGCGGCGGGAGGTTCGGCCGCGGTCTCGGGGGGGATGCGGCGCAGCAGCCTGCTGCGGTTTGCCGCCGGCGAGCGCTCGGGGCGCGCCGGCAGCGTCGCCGACGGCGTCGCGGCCAGCAACCCGTCCGTCCGGCCGACCGAGCGCACCGAGCTGTACGCGCTGCCGCTCCCCAACGCCGTCGCTCCAGGGGCATCCCACGCGGCGGCGGCGGCGATAGCGGCGGCGGCCAGCGCCGCCTCGCGCGCATCTGCCAAAGCAGCAGCAGCATCGAGCAGGCCTGCGAGCTCGCTCGACCCGGCTGCTACGCTCCCCGGGCCCATCCTGGTGCTCCCTCCCGCCCAGCGACCCGTACCCGCCGTGCACTACGCGCGCGGCGGCATCGTGCTCGAGGAACCGTGCGCCGCGCTCGTGCGCGTTACGATCGTCGGCGTCGTCGGCCTGGACGCCGTGGCCAACGCCTTTGGCATGGTCCCTCCGCCGCCGCCGGCGCTGCCTTCGCTGTCGCCGCAGAGCCTGTCGGCGGCGTCCCTGCAGCAGCAGCAGCAGCAGGCCGGCGGGGCGGGGTCGATGCGCGTGCCCTCGTCGCTCGCGCGCCTGGGGTCGCGGATCGTTGGGCGCGGCGGCGGCGGCTCGTTCACCTCGGGCGGCGGCCGCGCGGACGCCGGCGCCGCCGTCGGGCGCCGCGCGTCGCTCGTCGCACGGATGCGCGACGTCGTGGCGGCGCACGCGATGGGCGCGGGCGACGGCGGCTTTGGACTCTACGACGACGACGACGAGGACCCCAGCGCGCGCGCCGGCAACGAGGGCGGCGACCGCGGCGGCGACGAGGGCGCGGCGGCAGCAGCGGCGGCGGCAACCGCAGGAGCACAAGCAGGCGCGGTGGGCTTGCGCGCGCGCTGGCGCCAGCGGCGAGCTGCGAGCAGCCAGGCCGGGGCGGCGGCCGACGAGCTAAAGCCGCCCGCCCGCCAGCGCCGGCTCTCGCGCCTTGCGAGCGCCCTCACGGGCGGCCGCATCGGCGGCGGCAGCACGGTCGACTCGGACGACGAGGCGGCCGAGGCCGAAGCGATCGCGGCCGCCGCGCTCGCCGAGGCCACCGCAGCCAATGGCGGCCGCGGCGGAAACGGCGACGGCGACGGCGGCGACGAGGACGACGACTTGAGCGGCGGCGGCCCTGCCGCAGCGGCCGCCGCCTCATTCACCCGCCGCCAGCGCAGCGCCGCCTGGCTGTCCCGCCACTTCCGCCCCTCCGGGCGGCCCGACGCCGGCCGCGCCTCGTTCGGCCGCGGCGGTCTGGACGACGAGGGAGGTGACGACGACGACGCGATCGACCACGTCGATTCTCAGGCGCTGATGGGCGGCGGCGGCGGCAGCGAGGGGGGCGGCGCGGGCGGCGGCGGTCGGCGCGGCGTTCTCGGCGGTCGCCGAACGGCCGACAACAGCAGCGGCGGCGGCGGCAGCGTCGGCGGCGGCGGCGCCTCGAGCGACTTTTACGACGACGACGACGACGAGGAACACCACAGCGGCGTCGGCGGCGAGCAGACGTCTCGCCGCCATCTTCACCGCGCGCGCATGCGTGCCATCGAGGCGGCCGCGGCCGCGGCGCTGGGCGCCCACGCCGACGGCGCGGCCTCGAGCGCTGCCGGCGCCGGTGCGGCCAGCGGCGGTGTCGTCCTCGCGGCAGACGAGGGCCCCGCACGCCTTGACGAGATTGAGGCCGTACTGTCGTCTCTCTCGACGCCATCCGCTGGCGTGCAAGAGGACCCTTTTGTGGCGCTGGTCGGGGAGCGGCGCGTGTCGGGGAGCGGCGGCGGGAAGGAGGGTGGCGGCCACAGCGACGACGGCGGCGGCGGCGGCGGCACGGGCGGTGCCGGCGGCGAGTCGCGGGTGCAGCGGCATGGCTTCGCGCGCTTGCGCGGCCGCGCGGGCGACACCACCCTCGAGGAGCGCAACTTCCTCTGGTCCCCCACCTTTCGGGCGAGCTTTCCGCGGTCTCGAGGCAGCGGCGGTGGCGGCGGCAGCGATGATGAGGACGCGGAGGAGGACGACGAGGACGAAGACGGGCTCGGCAGCAGCGGCGGCGGCAGGAGGACGGGGGCGGCCGGCGGCGGCCTCAAGCGCAGCAGCGTTGGCGCTTCCGAGCCCGGTCGCTCGCCGCTCGTCGCCGTGCCCGAGCATCAGGCCGCTCTCCGAACGGGCCGGCACCACCGGGCGGCCTCTGCCTCTGCCGACGTGGGCGGCGGCGGTGGCGCGCGCTCGACGCCGTCGCCGTCGCCGCCCCTGCGGCGCCTCGTCGCCAGCGCCCAGCGGCAGCAGCAGCAGCAGTCGCGCCCGCCCGCCTCTGTGGCGACCTCGCGCCCGGCCTCGAAGGGAGGCGGGACCGCGGCGTCCGTGCGCGCCCCCCTCGCGCGCCCGCCCATCGTCTTTTGCCACGTGTCGTACGCGCGGCAGTCGCGCCTCACGCGCGCGGCGCCCGTCGCCCTCGACCCGGAGCGCCCCCCATGGGCGGCCGCCGACCCGTCCGGCCCGCCCGCGCCGCTGGGCGGGGGCGCCTGCGCGCGCCTGCGCGACACGCTCATGTTTGTCGACACGGCCCCCTTACCGTCCCGCACCCTGGTCGTCAGCGTCTTCATCTCCCGCGCCCCGGGCCGCAAGGTGCGCCTGCTCGGCCAGCTGCGCCTCGGGCTCGCCGACCTGGCGGCCGAATGTGCCGACGCGACGCGGCGGGGGCCCTGGCCCCCGGCCAATCCCCCGGCATTTCGTGATGCGGCCGGGCTCGTCACGCTGGTGGCTCTGACCATTCCGCTCGAGGGCCCGGCCCCGGGCGTCGCCCTGCAGATCCACGCGGGCGTCGCCGACATGGACCGGCGCCTCGAGCTGCTGGGCCTCGCCGGCACGGACGGCAGCCCGCCGGCGCACGCGCACCGCGCGCTGCAGCCCGCGGCCACCTTGTTGGTCGCCGCGCCTTGTTCGTCGTCGTCGTCGTCGTCATTTGGGCCGGGGACGGCAGCAGCGCCGGGCGGCGCCGCCACTTGGCCTGGGGCAGGGCAGGGCGAGGGGCTGCTCGCCCCGCTCCCGGAGGACCGCGGCGGCGTCGACCTGGGCGCGGCCGCCGGACCGGCCGTCGGGCGGAGCTCGCTGCTGCAGGCGCTCCTGGCGCCGCGGTGGATGTTCCGGCCGTCGGCGCCCCGAGCCGCGGCGGCGCTGGCCGAGGCAACGTACCGTAGGGGCGTCGTCGCGGGCGCCCTGCTGCGCAGCGCGAGCTTTCCGGCAGCAGCATCGCGGGCGGCCGGGGCGGGGATGGGAGCGGGGCCGGGGGTGGCGGCCGCATCGGCGGCGGCCTCCTTTTCGTCCCTGCTCACGCAGCCGATCCACCTGCCGCCGCGTCCCCCGCGCCCGCCGCCGCTCCCCGCCGTGCTCACGATGCACATCCACCACGTGGCGTTCGGCGCGGGCGCCGCGGCCGCGCTGCCGTCGCTGTCGAGCTCGGGGGGGTGGTTCCTCGTCGCCAACGTCGGCCCGATCTGGGTTCGCACGGTCGACCACGCGCCGCCGCCGGCGTCGGTGCTGTCGGCGCTCGGCCTGGCGGGGGGCGGCCGGGGCGGCGGCATCGCCGGCAGCGGCGGCAGCGGCCCGCCCCACCACGTCAAGTGGGAGGTGTCGATCCCCCTCTACGACCCGACCGCCACGCTGACGCTCGCGGTGTTTGCGGCCGAGAGCGGGCGCGCCGGCGGCGGCGGCATGGCCTCGCAGGGGTCGCAGCTGGGGAGCGGCGCTGGGCCCGGCAGTGAGGCCCAGCCTCGGTCTGGCGCCGGGACCGGCCAGCATCAGCGCCAGCAGCAGCATCAGCACCACGCGCTCGCCGGCCGCACCTTCAGCGAGCTCGGCGTCGGCAGCATGGCGCAGGCGACGGCCAGCATGCTTCGGCCCGGCAAGAAGGCGGCGGCGGGCGACGCCGCGGTCAAGGCGGCCCCCTGCCTGCGCGCGCGCCTGCAGCTGTCGACCCTCACGGCCGGGCGCGTCCACACGTTCCGCGCGCGCCTGGCGTCCCCCTTGGAGGACGGCGCCGCGGCCGCCTCTGCCGCCTCTGCGAGGGGCTCGTCCGTCGGGGCCGCCGCCGCGCCCTGCAGCGTCACCGTCTCGCTCGCGCTGGACTACGCGTCCGTCCGGCACATGCTCGCGTGCCACGGCACGCCCAGCCGCGGCGCCTCGTACTACGCCCTGGGGCTGCACCGCGCGCGGCCGGACGTGCTCCGGCAGCAGGAGGCGCTGCGGCAGCGCGTGGTGACGCGCTGGCTGCACGCGGCGACGGCCGCGCCCGGCGGCGGCGGAGGCGGCGGTGGCGGAGGCGCGGGCGATGCTGTTGTTGGCGGCAGCGGAGGGTCGGGCGGCGGCGGCGGCGGGACGAGCGGCGGCGGCGGTTTTGGCGTCGCGGCCGGCGGCGCGGCGCTGGACGCTCTCCTGAGCCCCTTTTCGTCCACGGCGGCCGGAGGCTTTGGCGGCGGCGGCGGCGGCGGCAGCAGCATGGGCGGCGGTCTCGGGGGCGGCGGCGACGGCGCGGGCGCCGCCCGGCGCTGCGGCCTGCCTCCGCCCGTTTCGGCGGCCGTGCTCGACTTTGGCCGCGACGCCTTTCAGTTTCGGCGCCTGCGCGCCAATTTTGAGCGCTTCCAGGCGGGGGTCAAGCGCCTGCGGGGCGTGCTCCTGGGCTACCAGCGCCTGCTGTCGTGGCGCTCGCCCGTGCGCTCGGGCGTCGCCGTGGCCATCGTGGTCGGCCTGGCGCTGGCGCCGTCGGGCACCGCCGCGCTGCTGCTGCTCTGGGGCGCGGTCGCGTCGCTGCTGCGGCTGCGGCTCAAGCTGCGCGCCGAGCGGTGCGCGCGGAGCCACCGCAACGCCGCGCGCATGCTGCTGCTGGCGGGAGACCGCGCGGCGGCGGCTGCCGCGGCCCTGGGCGGCAGCGGCGGGACTCCCCGCGCCTCCGCCGCCGCCTCTGCGGGCGCCGCCGCGGCGTCGGCTTCGGCGGCGTCCTCCTTCACGGCGCGCGCGGCGACCATGGAGCCCGACGAGTACGGCGACGACGACCTGGCCGCGACGGCCGCGCGCGCGGGACCTGGGGACGGCGCGGCCGTGGGAACGCCGGTGCGCGGCGGCGGCGCTGCCAACGGTCCCTCGTCTGCAAACGGGGCCGGGGGCCCGGCCGCCGCCGCTCCTCCTTCCTCGGCCGGCGCCCGCAGCAGCAACAACAACAGCCGCACCGCCAACGACGACCTGGACGCCGCTGCCGCGGCCGGCGGCCTCGCCGCGCTGCGCGCCCGGCTCGAGCGCGTCACGCGCATCGCGCTGGTCGTGCAGAATCGTCTCGACGACCTCGCGCGGCACAGCGAGCGCATCACGGCGCTGGCGCAGTGGCGCGACCCGGTCGCCAGCGCGGCGTTCACCGCCGCGCTCGCGCTGCTGGCCGTGCTGGTCGGGCGGCTCGGCCTCGCGCCCGTCGTCGTCTTTCTCGGGGTGTTTGTGCTGCGGCCGCCCTTCTTGCGGCGCGCGGCGCCCGGGTTTGGCGGGACCGTTTGGCGGCGCCTGCCGGACCGTATGGCCGCCTTGGACGCGGGCGAGTTCGAGCCCCTCGACGTAGAGTTTTGATAGAAGTTTGCGTGTTGAAAAAAATGAGGGTGGATTTTGTTCGAGTCCGCAGACGGGCGGTAGCGGGGGCCAACTGGGCGAGCACCCAGCTCCGAGCCCAGTGGTCCTCCGCCCTGAGGGTGGAGTCAGGTGACCAGGCCTCGAGGACGCGCAGCTGCATCAGGCTGAAGAGCTGGTCAGGCCTGTTGCGCCCCTCGGGGGCGCGCGCGCGCGCGCGCGAGCACGCGCTAGACCTCCCTGGCTCCAGCCCTCTGCAGCCTCGACCAGCGCCACCGCGCCGCGCCGTGCGCCGTCTCGAAGCGGACCTTGGTCTCCGCCACCCTCCTCCCCATCAACCGGTGCGCCGCGTCCTCCTCCGCCGTGGGGTCGATCGCGGGCGCGCGCTCCCCGCGCGCGTGGCTCCCACTCTCTGTACAGCGCGAAGACTCGCGACACGCTTGCACGCACCCAGCACAGCGTTGGTCCAGGGACCCCCCCTACTGCGCTGGCGGCCACGTGCCGGCGCGCCAGGCCGCGATGCGCGTCTGCCTCGCCGCCGCGACCAGCGCCTTGATGCGCGCCGTGCGCGCTGTCTGCCCAACCTCGCGCTCGACCGACAGCTTCTGCACCAGCGTCAGGTCGTCGTAGCCCATCTCCATGATCGTCACGAGGGGGGACTCGGTGGACGCCAGCACGTTCTTCAGCCGCACCGCCGCCGCCAGGCACTTCACCTCGTAGTCCTTCTTCGCCGCCGCCATCCAGTCGGCGTGCTCCTTGCGCACCTTCGAGCGCATGCTGCGGATCTCCAGCCACTGCTGCCACTCCTCCGGCTCAATCCCCGCGTCGCGCCAGTGGTCCGGCAGCTGCATGACGAGCGACGACTCCTCCGTCCACCCTTTGTTCCAGGCCCGCGCGCGCTTGTCTCCCAAGAGGCTGTTCAGCTCGTCTTCGAGAAGGCCCTTCGGAATTCCGAAGCGCACGCGGAAGCAGGTCAGCTTGTCCGTAGACGGGGGCACGATGCAAGGTAAAAAAGCACGAAAAAACTGACGGAGAATGCCTGCGGCCGCGGATGAAGGAGGGGCGACGGCGACGGTCTGAGCGGGTTCTTTTCTGCAAAAGGGACCTATGCGCGTGCTTCTGCGTAAATCGAGAGGTGGGAAATGAAACGAGGTATGCGTCAAAACGTCAACGCCACCAACAAAAATCAAACCAAAACCCCATCGTCCTCAGAGCGCCAACGCTGCGGCGCCCGACCCCCCGCCGCCGCCGCCGCCGCTGCTCCCTCCCACCGCCCTGTTTCCGGCCAACGTCGCCCACGCCAGCGCCACCAGCCCGACCATCCACCGCCACAGGCCCGCCCACCTCACGCGCCGGATCAGCCGCTTGAACCGCAGCTTGTACCGCGCGACCCGAATCGCCCGCACGTACTGCGACTCGCGGATCTTGCGCGTCGCCGCCGCCCAGCCGTACCGCTCGACCTCGCGCCGGCCGTTGGCGCCGACCTCGCGGCGGCGCGCGGGGTCGGCCACCAGGCCGGCGGCGTGCCGGGCGGCCGCCCCGTAGTCCCCGGGATCGTACAGCAGGCCCGTGCGCCCGGGCTCGGTAATGATGTCGGTCAGGCCGCCGGCCGCCACCGCCACGACGGGCACGCCCGACGCCATCGCCTCGAGCGCCACAAACCCGAGCGTCTCTGTCTCGGAGGGCATGAGCAGCACGTCGGCGCTGGCGTAGGCCTCGGACAGCTCGCGGCCGCGCATGAGGCCCATGAAGACGACGCCCGGGTCGCCGGCAAACCCGGCCTCGAGCTGCTCGCGGCAGGGGCCCTCGCCGACGATGGCGAGGCGGGCGCGCGCGCCGCCGGGCGCCTGCCGCACGCGCGAGAGGACCTCCTTGAGCGCGCCGACGTTCTTCTCGGCGCCGAGGCGGCCGACGTACAAAAGGATGGGGGCGCCCCCCTGCTCGAGCTCGGCGGCGTCCGAGTTGTTTTTGTTGTTGCGGTCGTTGTCGTTGTTGTTATTGTTGTTGTCGTCGTCGTCGGTGCTGCTGCTGCTGCTTTCAGCGGCGGCGCCGTTGCTGCTGCTGCCGCCATCGCCCCCCGCGCCGCCCACCGCCGCCACCACCGCCATCCCGCCAAGCGCCATCATGCGCGCGCGCATGGCCGCCGACCGGTACCTCGGGTGGAACACGTCCGTGTCCACGCCCCGCTGCCACACGTCGATCGACTTGCGCCGGCAGCGGTTGCGCGCGAGCTCCTCCGCCATGGCCGCGCTGGTCACGAGCGTCAGGTCGGCGCGCCGCGTGCACCAGCGGATGATGGACCACATGGGCGCGACCAGCCCGCGCCACATGTACCGCGGGATGTACTCGGGGATGTGCGTGTGGTACGACATGACGAGCGGCACGCGGAAGAGGCGGCTGTACAGCACCGCCGCGAAGACGAGCACGCCGGGCGTGCTGACGTGGATCACATCGGGCCGCTGCTTCCACAGCGTCCACAGCACGCGGAGCGACAGGCCCAGGGACAGCAGCAGGGTGGCGCTCCGGTAGTACGGCATGGGAAATCCCAGGACGCCGACCACGTCGGCGCCCGCGAAGGTCTTTGGCGGCGTGCGGTCGGGCGTGAAGACGACGACGTCGTCTCCCGCCTGCTTGAGGCCCTTGATCAGGCACTCGAAGCGGTTCTTCATGCCGCTGACGTGGCTGAAGGGGGAGGGCTCGACGAAGAGGGCGACCTTGTGCTGTTCGCCGCCGCTGCTGCTGCTGTTCTCCGGGTCGTCGGCGGAGGGCGGCGCCGGGGGCCAGGTCGCCGAGGGCTCGGCGACCGCGGCGGCCCGTGCGGCGGCGGCAGCGCCGGCGGACGAGGGCGACAACCGCTGCTTGCGCCGGGCATCGACGCTGACGCCGCCGCTGCCGCTTCCGCCCGTGCGCAGCGCCGCGCCGCGCATCGTTTGGCGGGCGCCCCGGGGCGCGGGTGCTGCGGCCGCCCGCCGCCCAATGAGGCGCGCGTCCATCCGGTGAGACGCGCACGGCGCTTGCCTCATGGCCGCGTTCGGGGCCCTTCTCCTCTGGATGCTCTTTTTGTCTTGTCCCGCCGAATCAAGGCCCTTGGAGAGGGCCTGCGGGCCGGCGACAAGGTTGGACGGGACCACCTGCACTGGATGTATCCGTAGTAGCAGAGTCGGGGGGGACGCTTGCCCCGCTATCGGAGGGGGGAGGGCGGACGATTTGGTCGGTTGTTGAAACGGTCGGGAGGAGGACGGGGTGTTGCTTCCGGGCGCGTTTGTGTGTTGCGTGGCTAAGCGATGGGGCGTCAAAGTCAGTCGAACGGTGTGTGTGATGCGGACGGGTTGTGGATGCGTGCGCAGGCGTCGGCGCCTCTTTGTGCCGTTGTGGGCGCTCGGGGAGTGACGCCAGAGCGTCGTGGGCGCGGGGGGCCTGCGACGGGAAAGCATGCAGGCGATGGCGGCGGCGCCGGGGCTCCCCTCCGTTCTCTTGCTGCTGCTTGCGTTCAGGGCAGAAGTTCATGGCGGACGCGCCTGGTCGCGCGCAAAGCGACCGACGAGTGGCGCTTGGGGTGACCCGGTTTTTGGTGAAAAATGGAGCTCAGCCGCTCGACTGCGCGCTCCCGCTCGCTCGGCTGCGCGGACGACAGACCCTTCAGGACAAGCAAAACGAACGCGCCCGTGCGTGCCCAAGCACACACACACACAAAACCAACGGCAATCATCCAAACTGCCCCTTTGGAACAAAACTTGCAAGTCATAGAGATGGAGGCGGAACTCAGGAAGCAACTGCAGCGAGCGGGCCATCGGGCAGGGGCCGCTGGATCAGCCGCGCTCGTCCAATCGCTGGCAGAGGCGGCGGCCGTGACGGGCCTGCCCGCGCGCGACCTCGCGGACCGATACGACGCCTACCTGCTCAATCGGTGCGTTTTCGTGGGCGCGAAGAAAAGGGGGTGGCGATCGCACACGAGTTTTTTTTTTCAAAAAGAGAAGAGTTCAAACTTTTCACCCGGGCCAAGCCCTGACCCAACCCCTCCCTTCTTCTTCACACACCAACCACCCAAAACGACAACAACAGCAACATCGAAGGCGGCAAGATGTCCGCGACCGTGGTGGACGCGTTCGTGGCGCAGCTGCAGCGCGACGCAGCGCGCGGCGCGTTTGGCGGCGGCGGCGGCGGCAACGCGCCCGCGGGCGGCGGCGGCGGCCTGCTCGCCGGCTCGTCGCCCGCCGTGGCGGCGTCGGCGGCCGCGCTGCCCGCGAGCAAGTGGGCGGCGCGCTCGTGGGAGGAGCTGCCCGACAACTTTGCGGGCGCAGCCCCGCCCAGACACCACCAGAAGGACCAGCAGTGGCCGCGCCCGCCCAGCAACAACCTGCCGGGCTCGCCGTCGCCGCACCTCGCGGGAGCAGCGGTCGCAGCAGCAGCAGCGGGGGGGGCGCCGTCGTCCCCGATGCTCGTGGCCGCGGCGATGACCCCGGGGGGACCCGCGTTGGGCGGCGCCTCCCCTCTCGCGGCGCCCCACACCGCCTTCAAGCGGCGCGCCAACGCGGGGCAGGTTGTGTCGGCGCTGGGCGCGGCTCCGTCCCCCGATGGCGAGGGCAGGGGCGAGGGGCGAGCGGCGGCCGACGCGCTGCCCGAGCTCGCGGCGGCGGCGGCCGCCTCGCGCCAGCGCTTCCAGCGCCTGCTGCGCGACAGCAAACTGCGGCTGCAGCAGCAGGCGGAGGGCGGCGGCGCTGAGCCGCCGGACGAGGAGCGCCTGGCCGCCGCGACGGCCGTGGTGCTGTCGGCGCCGCCCGAGCTCGCGGCAGCGGCCGCGGCCGCCGCCGCCGCCGCCGCCTCCTCGAGCTCGCAGCAGCAGCCGGCCCCCTTCCTGCCGGCGCGCGGCCACCGCTACATGATGGAGCGCGTCGAGGACAAGGTCGCCGCGGTGGACGGCCGCATCACGGCGTTCGAGCGCGCGCTGCGCGCGGCCCTGCGGGCGGCGGGCCGAGCAGAGCTCGCAGGGTCCGAGCTCGCGCCCGTTGGCGCGCCCTTTATCGACGACGGCGACGCCGACGGCGGGGGGCTGTTTGTCGGGCGCGTCGTCTCGGACGCGGGCGCAGGCGGCGGCGCGGGCGCGGCCCCCCCGCCGCTCAATGCCGCCAGCCTGCTGATCGAGGGCGGCGTGGCGTCGAGCGACGGCGCGCGCGCCCGGCTGGTGCTCACGGCGGCGGCGGCCTCCGGCGACGGCAGCGGCGGCGGCCGCGGCCCCGGCGGCGGCGGCCGGCCGGCCGTGCGCCTGTTCCCGGGCCAAGTCGTTGGCGTGCGCGGCTTCAGCCCCGCCGGCCACACCATCTTTGCGCGCCAGGTCTACACGCACGTGCCCCCGCCCCTGCCTCGCGGCCGCGCCGCCGCTGCTGCTGCCGCCGCTGCCGCTGCCGCCGCCGCCGCTGCTGCTCCCGAGGTGGCGGCGGCGGCGCCGGCCGAAAGGAAGGACAGAGAGGCGGCGGCGCCGATGGACCTGGACGCCATCGTCGCGGCCGCGGGTCCCGGCGAAAAGGAGGGAGAGCAGGAGCACAAGCAGGAGCAGGAGCAGCAGCGACCCCAGGAGGATGACAAGGCGCGGCGAGACGCAGAGACGGCAAAGGCCGCCGCCGCATGTGCCGCCGCCGCCGCCGCCGCCCGCGCCGCCGCGATCAAGGCTGCCGCGTCGCTGCCGCCCGTGCTATCGATCGTCGCCGCCGCGGGCCCCTTCACCTGCTCCGACGACCTCTCCTACGACCCCCTGTCCGCCCTCCTCGACGCCCTGCGCCCCAGCCCGCCCGACCTGCTGCTCCTGCTTGGCCCCTTCGTCGACGCTGAGCACCCGCGCGTCGCCGACGGGCTGTGCCCCTGCCCGCTCGACGCGCTGCTGTCCGAGGGCGTGGCGGCGCGCGTGGCGGCGTGGCGCGCGTCGCTGCCGCAGCCGCACCGGTCGGCGGTGCGCGTGGCCCTGGTGCCGAGCGTGCGCGACGCGTCCGCGCATCCGACCTTCCCGCAGCCGCCGCTCGACCTGCCCGGGTCCGTGGGCCTCGCGCTCGCGCCGGCGTCGGCGTCGGCGTCCCGGCAGCAGCAGCAGCAGCAGCAGCGGCCCGACGCGCTGGTCGCGCTGCAAAACCCCTGCGCCTTTGTCGTGTCGCCGCCGACCGGCGACTCGGGCGCGTCCGCCGCCTCCGGTGCCGCCGCCTCCCTGGCCGGCGGCGTGCTGGTCGCGGCCACCACGCAGGACGTGCTGCGGCACCTGGCGGGCAGCGAGCTGGCGCTAGGGGGAGGCGGCGGCGGCGGCGGCGCCGGCGCGGGCGTCGACCGCCTGTCGGCGCTGGCGTCGCACCTGCTCGGGCAGCGGCACCTGTACCCGCTGTACCCGGCGCACGCCTCGGCGTGCCTGGACACGTCGCGCGACGACCTGCTGCGCCTGCGCACGCGCCCGGACCTGCTGCTGCTGCCGAGCGACCTGGCGCCCTTTGCGCGGCGCGTGCCGCCCTGCGGCCCCGGCGGGTGCGGCGGCGTCCAGCGCTCGCCCGGGGCCGGCGGCGGCGGCGGCGGCGACGGCGCCGCCTCCCCGCCGTCGGACGACGTGCTCTGCGTCAACCCGGGCCGCCTGACCAAGGGCGCGGGCGGCGGCACCTACGCGCGCATCGTGGTGGTGGGCGGGGGCGCGGGGACGGCCGAGGGCGGCGGCGGGGCGGCGGCGGCGGCGACCGCGGCGGCCGTGGCCGCGCTGCCGCTCGCCGACCGCGCGCGCGTCGAGATCGTGCGCGTGTGAAAAAAAGAGGGGGGGCAGCGACGACGACGAGGACACGTGAGGCACGTGAGAACGGAATGAGGAGAAACCAGCAACCAATGGGGTTGAATAGTGAGAGAGAGAGGCATCAAGATGGACGAACACCCAACCCAAACGGAAGAATTTTCGCGTTCTGCCGCCGATCTCCGGCGGCGCCGCCAGATTCGTCGAGCGCGCGCGCGCGCGCGCGGCCGCCTTCCGAAAACAAATCACACCGCGCGAGCCCCCCGTGCCCCCCCCCCCCCAAAACCCCGGCGGGCGCGTCAGAACAGCCAGAACAGCGTCGGCCGCCTCTGCCGCATCATGCGCGGCGGCAGCATGTGCACGCGCCCCGTCAGCGCCACGTTCTGCAGGTAGAGCAGCTCGGCCACGGGGCTGTTGCGCCAGTGCAAGCGGCGCAGCGCCATGGTGCGCGAGAAGCTGTGGGTGGGGCGGGGGCCGAACTGGTTGGAGGGGGCGCGCGCGTCATCGTCCTCGGCGCCGCCGCCGCTCGCTCCCTCTGCTGCTGCCGAGGACCCTTTTGCCGCCGCCGCCGAGCCCGCCGCCTCTTGCCGCCCCCCGCCCCTCCGCCGCCGCTCGACCGCGCGCGCCGCCAGCGCCGACTCGACCTTGCACTGCCACAGCACCAGCGCCTTGTGCCCGTCGTACAGCCTCGCCCGGATCGCGCGCGCGGACGCGTACGCCAGGTACCGCGCCGACACGGGGAGCCCGCGGAAACGCCAGTGCATCAAGAGGTAGTAGATCGTCGAAAAGACGGTCCAGCGCGTCTCAAAATCCGGCACGTCGGTCGCGCATCGGCGGATCTTGTCGGTCCAGAAGATGTCGTTGCCGTCGCGGCGGCGGTAGCGCATCCAGGCGGGGAACCACTCGGGCCCCGGGCGGAGGGAGGTGACGCGCAGGAAGTCGTCGGGCGTCTGGTCCTCCTCGGTGATGAGCGGCGGCACCCACAGCAGCGGCCGCGGCAGCGTCGGCGAGAGGTGCGCCGGCAAGCCGAGCGCGCGCGTGTCGGGGATGGCGTCGATGTCGATGACCGCCTGCGCCTGTGCGGGCGTCGGCGCCGGTGCCGCCGAGGCGGATGCGGTGGCCGCGGTGGCTGCGGCGGACGCGTCGGGCCGCCTCTGCTGCTGCTTTCCTGCTGGTGCTGGTGCGGGCTGCTGCTGCTGCTGCGGGCCGGTGCTCGCCGTCGTCAGCGAGGAGGCGTCTCGCCGGCGCGCCGCGCGCAGCAGCGGGCGCCGGCCCTCGCGCGGCATTGGCAGGGAGGCCGGGACCGCGGCGGCCGCGCGCGCCGGGCCATCGCAGGAACACGGCCTGGCGCGCCGTGCGGAAGCGGCCGCGCGCGCGACGCCGATCATGCTTTTGCTTTTTTGCCCCCTCTTCCGCTTTTTCCTTTGCTTCCTCGGTCTTGTCAACGTGGATGGAAGGGTGACGGTGTTACGGGTGATGAGGAGGAGACGCGCGCGCGTTGTGTGTGCGCGTCGTGTGTGGCGTGGGTAGAGAGGGGACACAAACAGAGTCGTCGCGCTTGGGCAAGTAAGTGAGCGCCGCCGGCGCGCGCGCGTCGATCCGAGCGAGAGACGGGACACCGTTTCGTTCGGTTCAGCGGGTTGATTGCACTAACGCGGCTCAAAAACTGAAAATCACCACATCAACAGACACTGCCGCAGGTCATCACGCGAGCTCCTTCATCTTCTTCTCGCACTCGGCGTACGCCTCGGCTACCTCCTTGGCCTCGGCCTCGTCGTCCTTGGGCGCCTCGCTCCCAGCCTTGCGCAGCGGCGCCTTTGGCAGCACCAGCATGCAGCTGGTCGGCCGCTTGCTCAGCGCGGCCGCGCCCAGCTCCTCCTTGCTCGGCACGTACACGTAGGGCACCCCGGCGTCCTCGCACACCACGGGGATGTGCGTGAGCACGTCGATCGGCGAGATGTCGCCCGCCAGCACGACCAGGCCCTTGGCGCCCTTGCGCAGGGCCTTGACGACCTCCTTGACGCCGCGCTTGATCTGGCGGCGCTTGGCCGCGCGCTTGGCGAGCTTGAGGACCTTCTTGGTGAGCTTCTCGTCGGCCAGGGGCTTGGCGATGACGGACACGAATTTTTTGCGCTCGTCGTACGAGAGGGCCGGCGCGCTCGGCTTTTTTGGCGACTTGGCCACGGGGGTGGCCTCGGCGGCGGCGTCCGACTTGCGCGCCTTCTTCTTCTCCGACTTTTCGGGGGACTTGGCCATTGCGGCGCTTTGGATGTTCTGTGTGCAGGTTTTTATCTCTTTTCTGTCGGTCGATCGATCGATCGATCGATTGATCGACTTGCCGCCGCTGTCGGCGTCGGCGTCGGCGTCGGCGTCGGCGGTCGCTCGGCCTTGTCTCCCTGCCTGCGCTCGCGAGGTCGCGCGAGGGAGGCGGGGCGATTTGCGTGTGTGGCTCGCGGACCGGGCCGACGAGAGCGAGCACGCGTGTGTCTCGTTTGTCGGCTAGGACGAACTTGAGAAGCCGAATTTCGGGGGCGGCGCAATGTGTTTTGTGCGTGCGTTCGCTGCTGCTTCTGCGGATGTTGCGGCTGATGACGCTGCGGTTGGATTGAGTGATGTCGGTAAGTCAGGAGCGTGTGTTGTCGTTTTAGGGATCGTCGATTGCAAGAAGCAGCCGGCGCTTTTCCATTGATTTTTGTCCCTAGCCCCTCTCTCTTCCCTCTTCTCTCCTCCTCCTCCTCCTCCCTTCATCGCCGATTCTCAAAAGCTTCCCTTTCTCCCGATAAATCCGCGCCGCCCTCATCGGCGTCGTTACATCGTCGTCGCCCCACAATCGAGAGACACGTCGCCCGTGCTCTCCCCACGATTTGAACAACTTTCCAAGACACAGACCTCTCCTCTCCCGTCTCCTGTGCAACCATGGTCAAGTCTTTCAAGGAGGAGCATCCGCTCGGTGAGGCGATGGTGCTCGTCGTGTCTCCGTCGGACCACGCGACGCAGAGAGAGCACAACGGGACGAAAACCAAGGTCTCGAAAAGCTGACAGCATTTCTCCTTCCCCAAAACGTCCTCCCCTCCCTCCTCAACAACACAGAGCGGCGCCAGGCCGAGGCCGCGCGTATCCGCGACAAGTACCCGGACCGCATCCCGGTGAGCGCACATGCGGGGCACAAGAGCCCGCGCGTCGCGTGAAATTCCGCGTTGTGCGCCCGTCGCGACGGAGAGCGACGCCGACGCCGACGTTGAAATCGCAGACGCCGACGACTAGGCGCGCTTCTCACCCCTTTCCCCACATCCACCCCCACGCAACACCAACGCGACAGGTCATCGTCGAGAAGGCGGAGAAGAGCGACATCCCCGACATCGACAAGAAAAAGTGAGTCGGTTGCGTGTGTGTGATGTTCGGCTCTCGCCGCGCCCCAAACCGACGCCCCCCAATCGCGCCGCCGACCCTCCTCTTGCCGCTCGCGACCATGACCAACAAAACTCGACTCAAAACCCCCCCCCTTCCAAAAAACACAGGTACCTCGTCCCCGCCGACCTCACCGTCGGCCAGTTCGTCTACGTCATCCGCAAGCGCATCCGCCTCTCGCCCGAGAAGGCCATCTTTGTGTTTGTGCGCAACGTGCTCCCGCCCACCGCCGCGCTCATGTCGTCCGTCTACGAGGACCACAAGGACGAGGACGGGTTCCTGTACGTGGCCTACAGCGGGGAGAACACGTTCGGGGGCGTGGCCCAGGAGATCGAGGAGGAGGAGGAGGAGGCGGCGGTCGCGGCATGAAGGAGGAGCTCGGCGGCGCGGCGCGGCGCCTCTCGGTCCGCGGACCCCGCGCGGCGCCGTCTTTTTTTGTTTTGTGTTCGGGTCGGGCGCGCTTTGTTTTGTTGGCAAACCCTATTTCCCCTTCTCCGCGCCAAGCCCGCGCCTGCCACCCTATTGTACCACCACCTTTTTCATCATCAAGAGCGTGTACTTTTAACAACCATTTCGTTTCCCCCATTCGCTCTCTTGTGTCTCGACGGCGCGTCGGCTGTTTTCCCCCCGCTTTTCCTGGCCCGCCTGCCTGCCCCCACGCTTAAAAAGGACAAGAGAGAGACTTGGCAAGACTCGACTGATGCTTCTCTTTTTTAACACGGTGTTGTCTGTGTCTAACCTGCGCCGCGATGAGGGTCGTCGGAGAGAGAGCGAGAGAGGGGAAGACGAGGCGAACGGGAAGCGCGGGCGACAGAGACACACCGCCCCCCGCCCCAAACAAAAAATCAAACACCATACACCCCCCACCCGTCCACCTCCCCCTCCAAACCACCCAATCCTCCGTCGTACTCCTCAGTCAGTTGTACTGCATGTACGTGGGCGTCGCGCTGAACTTCTGGTACCCCTTGATCACCTTGGCCACCGCGTCCAAAAAGTCCTTCTCCGTCACGGTCTTGCGCCGCGCGCGGATCGCGTACATCCCGGCCTCTGTGGCGACGGACCGGATGTCGGCGCCCGTGGCGTTGGGGCACAGGCGCGCGAGCAGCTCGAAGCGGATGTCGCGCTCGCACGCCATGGCGCGCGTGTGGATCTGGAAGATCTGGGCGCGCGACTCGAGGTCCGGGAGGCCGAACTCGACCTTGCGGTCCAGGCGGCCCGGGCGCAGCAGCGCGGGGTCGAGCGTGTCGGGCCGGTTGGTCGCCATGAGCACTTTGACGTTGCCGCGGCTGTCAAAGCCGTCGAGCTGGTTGACGATCTCGAGCATCGTGCGCTGCACCTCGTTGTCCCCCCCTGCGCCGTCGTCGAAGCGCGCGCCGCCGATCGCGTCCACCTCGTCGAAAAAGATCAGGCACGCTTTTTTCGAGCGCGCCATCTGGAAAAGCTCCCGCACCATCCGGGCGCCCTCTCCGACGTACTTCTGTACCAGCTCCGATCCGATGACCCGGATGAAGCAGGCGTCGGTGCGGTTGGCCACCGCGCGCGCCAGCAAGGTCTTGCCGGTCCCTGGGGGTCCGTAGCACAGCACGCCTTTGGGCGGGTCGATGCCCAGGGCCACGAATTTCTCCGGGTGCAGCATGGGGAGCTCGACCACCTCGCGCATCTTGTCGATCTGGTCCTTGCAGCCGCCGATGTCGGCGTACGTGACGTCGGGCTTCTCCTCGACCTGCATCATGGTCACGGTGGGGTCGATCTTGGGCGGCAGGGGGATCTGGATCTGGTACTTGTTGCGGTCCACGCCCACGCGCATGCCCTCCTCGATGTCGGTGGGCGCCACCTTGTCGCCGAGGCCGACGACGAATTTTGCAATCTGCTTGACGTTGATGACATACTTGGCGTCCTCGGTGCCGGGCGCGATGATCTTGGTGCAGCGGGCCACCTGGAGCGGCTGCTCTTCCTGCATCATCTGCTTGTCCGACACGAGGTCCCAGCGCGAGGGCGCGGCCAGGCCCGTGTCCGACTCTTTGACGCCGGTGGCGTCGCCGACCGCGCGCAGCGCCTTTTTGATGTCGGCCTCGCAGGCCTTGATGGGCGCGGCGTAGGGCCCTAGGCCGTAGTTCTTGAGCAGGGCGATGTCGTCCTCGTCGAGAGCCTTGATGGGCTTCTCCTTCTCCTCGACGTAGTCCGGGTCGACCGGCATTTCTGCTTTGGGGTGGGGCCCGCAAGCCCGCCGCCGATCAAAAAGAGAGCAAAAAAGAGGAACGAGCGCCGGCGGGGCGCGCGCGCGCGTCGGGGCGCTCTGTTTTGTCGTCCCGCTGTGCTCTCGCTCTGCCTTTGGCGAAGACGTCGCGGCGCGCGCGCGCACTGGACGATCCTGCCTGTGTGGTGTGATGCCGTTTGGTCGACGAAAGCGGCAGAGAGGCGTGAGTGCGCCCGCGATTCGGAGCAGAAAGTCTCGTTATGGTCGCAAAGAGCCTTGCTCTTTCCCTCTGTCTCTCCTCCGTGTGTGGGAGCGAGCACGCAGATCCCGGCGCGACGCACCTACGTGTTGACGCCCGCTGCACTGGCCTGGCGCTTGGCGCTCGCGCGCTTTTGCGTTTGCTTTGAAAGGATGAAACCGAACAACGAGAGTCTCTGTTTTTACAGAGCGCGACGAGGCGGCAGGGTGCGATGGTGTGGTCTCGGATTGATTGTGTGTGTGTGTGGAGTCTGTGTGGAGGGGAGAGCGCACTGCCGGTTCGCCGGATTGTTGAAGAAGGCACGGAAAACAGGACCGGCTCGCGCTCGTTCAGCGTCTGACTCGCGGCGTCGGGCGGCGGCGAACTCTCGTCGTTTTCTTTGTCTGTTTTACTTCAGGTCTTTTGCAAGGGGGAAAAAAGGCCGACGGAAAAAAAAGCATGCAGGTCCTACGTGGGGATTTGCGGGTTCAGGCGGTTGTTATGCACTCAATGGGTCGGCAGCAAGCGGCAGCGGCGGCGGCGGACAGCGGCGGACGCCCGCTTGGCCCCCCCCCTCCCTCTTTTCCTCCCCTCACTCTCCTCTTCCTCACAGCGGCCGCCCCTCGGGCACCACCATATTCTTCAGGTACATGTAGATCGGCAGCAAAAAGTACCAGAAGCCCGCGGCCGTGCCCAGCAGCAGCCGCACCGCAAAGGCGAGCGGGTTGCTGTTGGCGCGCTTCGAATCTTCGGCCGGCAGCGGCGGCAGCGCCAGCGGCGACGGGCCCGCCGCGCGCTTGACCCCCGTCACGCTGCAGCCCATGATGAGGCCGTGCCGCCGGACGCCCCGGTACCATTTCGGCCCGATGCGCGTGATGCGCACGTCGTCGAACCCGGCCTTGGTGAACCACTCTAAGTACTCTTCCTCCTTTGGGAAAAGCATCCAGGCGTCGGCGAAGAAGCGCGAGACGGGATGGGTCGGGTGCACAGGGCCGATCAGGCACGCGAGCCCGCCCGGCTTGAGGACGCGGTAGGCCTCGGCGATGCCGCGCTGCGGCTCGGGCCAGTACTCGATCGAGCCGGCGCTGGTGTAGCGGTCGTAGCTGTCGGTCGCGAACGGCAGCGCCTCGGCGTCGCCCTCGACGATGGTGACGCCCTTGAGGGCGGGCTTGGCCGCCGCCTTGGCCAGCTGCTGCGGCGACTGGTCCAGCAGCGTGATGTCCGAGGGGAGGACGCCGGCCTCGACGACGCCGAGGGTGCAGAAGCCCGTGCCGCCGCCCACGTCGCATACCTTTTGGCCCGGCTTGAGGTCGGCGGGCGCCAGCGCCGTCGCGCGCATCTCCTCGGTCCAGTGGCCCTTGTTGATCTCGTCGTAGACGGTGGAGAGGAAGCTGTAGAAGGCCTTAGCCTCGTTCTTGTGCTGGACCAGGCGGGGCGCGGCGGAGAGGTCGCGCGCAAAGGTCGAGCGGCGCCGGACGTCGCGTGCGACGTCGCGGCGGCGGGGGAGGGAACCGGCGGCGGCGGCGGCGGCGGCGCGCGCGCCGAGGCGGGACGCTGCGGGCAAGGCGACGGCGGCGGGCGAGCGGGCGGAGGGCGCGGCCGCCGTCGCCGCCGCCGGCTTGCGCGCGAGCGCCATCGTGGGGGTCGGGCGGGCGCGGGCGCTGCCTGTCCGCGAAAGAGCGGGGGGCGGGGGGCGAGGGAGCTGCGGGAGAGAGGAACTCATTTTGCGGTTTCGACGATCGGGCTGTTTGATTTTCAACGCTCGCGCTTGGGCCGCCGAGTGGAGTGCAAGATGAGTGAAATGTGTTGAGAGGAGCTCTCGATGACAACTGGTGACTGGTGGGTTCCGTCGGCGTGCGTGCGAGGACGCTCGTGACGCGGCGGCGCCGGCTTTTGCGAAAGGCGCCGCCGCGCCTCTCCTCGGTGATCGCCGCCGTCGCGCCCCAAAAAAACGACGCGATCCTCCTTGTCCCCGTGCGTCCGAAACGAACAACAGCACGCGCCCACACGTCTCCGCGGCAAGACCTCGCTCTCTAACAAGACAATCGTTACACGCACACAACACGGAACAAACTCCCCTCCCCTTTACGACAGGTAGATGTGCTTGACGTCGGCCGCGCCAAAGGCGCCGCCGCAGCCCGGGCACTTGCGGTGGCGCGTCTCGAGGTTGGCGGCCACGCACCCTCCGCAGAACACGTGGCCGCACTTGAGGATGAGCGTGTCCTTCTTGTGGGTGTGGCACACGCCGCAGTTGATGAGGCGGCGCATGTTGTCGAACGCGGCCTGCATCTGGTCGCCGCTGCCGCTGCCGCCGCCGCCGCCGCCCTCGCCGGCGCCGCTGCCGCCGCCGCCGCCGATGCCGCCGATGCCGCCGGCCGCGCCGCCCGTGCGGCGCCGCGCCCTCTTCGCCGACTCGCGCGCCGCCTGCGCGTCCCCGTCGGCGCGCTCGCGCTTGGCGCGCTCCTCGTCGCGCGCGCGCGCCGCCAGCGAAAGCTCCTTCTCCGCGCCCGTCAGCCGGACCTCGGCCGCCTGCGCGCGCAGCTGCAGCTGCTCGCACTCGCCCTGCCGCTGCCGCGCCGCACGCTCGGCGCCGGCCGCGCGCGCGCGCTCGCGCTCCAGCGCCGCCTGCAGCTCGAGCACCCGCCCGCGCACGGCCGCCAGGTCGCGCTCCACGCCGTCGCGCAGCTCGCGCAGGCCGTCCGCGTCGCGCTGGGCCCGCGCCGCGTCCTCAGCGGACCGCCGCGCCGCCTCCTCGGCCGCCTCGACGCGCTGCCGCGCCGCCAGCTGCGCGTCGGCGAGCGCCGCGGCGGCGGCGTCGGCGCCGCCCTGCCGGTCGATCAGCGCGGCGTTTAGCGACTGCTGCTCCTCGTAGGCGCGCGCGAGCTCGTCGACCTCGGCGGCGTAGGCGCGGGACTCGTCGCGGGCGGCGGCGGCGTCGCGCTCGAGGCCCTGGACGCGCGCGCGCAGGGCGGCGGCCTCGGCGGCCAGCGCGTCGCTCTCGGCGCGGCAGCCGTCGCGCTCGCGCTCGAGGGCGGCGCCGCGCGCGGCGGCTTCGACCAGCGCCTCGCGCAGGTCCGCCGCGGTGGTCCCTTGGCCGCTGCCCGCAGGCGGGGCGGCGGCGGAGGACAGCTTGTCGCGCAGGCGCGCGGCGGCCGCGCGGGCGCGGGCGAGCTTGCCGCGCAGGGCCGCCGGGTCGGACAGCGAGGCCTCGTCGTCGTCGCCGTCGCCGCCGTCGCCGCCGTCGCCGCCGTTCGCGTTTTCGCCGTGGTCGTTGGCGGCGGCGGCGGCGCCGCCGGCCGATGAGCCTGCCCCTCCTCGTCCTCCTCCTCCTCCGCCGTTTGCCGCGACCCCCGCCTCGCTCCCGCCGCTCACGACGCCCATGGCCGTCAGCGCGTCCACAAACGCGCGCAGGTCCGCGACGCGCTCCCGCAGCTCGCGCTCGCGCGCCGCCGCCTGCGCCGCCTCGTCCGCCTTGGCTGCCAGCCGCTCGGCCAGCCGCCGCGCCTCGACCTCCCTCACGGCGCCCCGGCGCTCGGCGGCCGCGGCGTCGGCGCGCGCCTGGTCGGCCGCCGCAGCGCGCCCGCGCTCGCGTGCGACCTCGCCCTTGTGGCGCTCGCACTCCTCCTGCAGCGCCACCACCATGCGCACGGCCGCGGCCGTCGACCGCTCGTCGCCCATGCGCCGCCGGTCCTCCGCCAGCCGCGCCTCGGCCGCGTGCCGCAGCCTCGCCTGCTCGTCGGCGCGCCGCCGCGCCGCCTCGAGGTCTCGCGCGCAGTCCTCGAGCCGGCGCTGCGCGGCGCGCTCGGCGGCCACCGCCGCGTCGCGCTGCGCCGCGCGCGCCGCCTGCTCGTCGCGCTGCCGTGTGGCCGCCTGCGCGAGCGCGCGCGCGGCCTCCGCCTCGGCCGCCAGCGCGCCCTTGTCCGCGACCAGCGCCCGGTACCCCTCCGTCTCGTGCAGCCAGGCGCCGCCGCCTTTCGCCTTGGCCTCGGCGCGGCGGCAGCGGTCCTCGGCGTCCTGGCGCGCGTGGCGCTCGCGGTCGGCCTCGGCGGCGCGACGGGAGGCCTCGAGCTCGAGCTGCTCGGCCTGGGCCCTGAGGTCGGCGAGCTCCTGCTCGGTCTCGGCGTCGACGGCGGGCGGCGGCGGCGGCGGCGGCGGCGGCGTGGGGGCAGGGGCCTGCGCGGCGGCGGCGTCATCGGCGCCGGCGCCGGCAGAGGTGGAGGGGGCCGTCCCGGGCTCGGGCTTTGATGCTGCTGCTGCACCTGCAGCTGCGCCTGCTGCTGCCGATGTTCCTGCTGCCGATGTTCCTGCCGCTGCTGCTGCTTCCGCCGCTTCCGTCTTGAGGGGCGCCGCCGCCGCCGCCGCCCCCCCGTCGACCGCCTTTGCCGTGGCGCGCGCCGCCCCCGCCGCCGCCGCCGACGCCGCCGTTGCCGCTTCCGCTGCCGCCGTCGCCGCCTCGGCCCGCTCCCGCGCCGCGGCCGCCTCCCGCCCGGCCGCCTCGCCCTGCGCCACGGCATGCGCCAGCTTGCGCCGCGCGCCCTGCAGCGCCACGTCCTTGTCCTCGAGCGCATCGCGGAGCGCCCCCTGCGCGCGCTCGGCCTCCTCCGCCCGCGCGGCGTGCTGGCGCGCCAGGTCGCGCGCGGCGCGCGCGGCCGCCTGGCACGCGTCGGCGCGCGCGCGCTCGCGCGCCGCCGCCTCCCCCGGTCCCGAGGCGGCGGGCTCGGCCTTGGCCGCCAGCAGGCCCAGCAGGCGCGAGAGGGCGAGGCGCGTCGCGGCCGCCTGCGCGGCGGCCGCCCGCTCGGCGGCGGCCTGCGCCTCGGGCGCCCCCGCGCGCGCCTCGCGCGCGGCCGCGGCGTCGCGCTTGGCGGCGGCGAGGTCCTCGGGCGCGGCCGAGGCGGCGACGCCGTCCATCAGGCGCTTGAGAAAGGGGTCTTCGCCGTCGTCGCCGCCGCCGTAGTCGGCCGCCTTGGCGTCGTCTCCTGCGGGTGCGCCGCCGTTGCCGTTGCCGATGGCGCCGCCGCCGCCGGCCGCGAGCATCCCGACCAGGTCCTCGTTGAGCTGCGACCAAGTGCGCTGCACGGCGCCTAGCGTCTGCGAGTAACACGCCTGCTCGCCTTGCAGCTTGGCCACGCGCTCCTCGAGCTCGCGATTGGCCTCGCGATTGGCCTCGACGCGCTCCTGCAGCTTTTGGCGCTGGAATGAGAGCTCCTTGACCTGCGCCTCCCAGGCCGCCGCCTGGAGCGCCATCGGTGCTAGAGACTCTGTCGGCTGGCACCCGCGCGAGTTCGACAGTCAAAGAGAAGGCGTGTTTCGGCAACAGGCAAAAAGCCGATGAAGTTTCGCACCTGAATCGGGTGTCTCGGTGCCCCCGTCGAATGCGCGCGCCCGAACGAGTGTCTCGGTTGGTCTGCCGGGCTGGTTGTGGGATCGATCGACGACGCGCTGCGAGAAGCGTGTTTGCAGACGACCAGGTGGCGAGCGACGGCAAAAGAGGAAGCAGCGCGTCGCGCTCGATCCCACAACCGTATCGCCGCCGTCGGCGTATCGCCGCCGTTGGCGTCGAAAGAGCGCCGCCTCTCTCACACAATAGGAACACCACAGGAGGCTCGCCGCTCCATAGTTTGCATAGCTCGCGTTCACCTGTCGACGACGACGACGCAACACTGCAGATGTCGCACCTGTGAGAGAGAGAGCGAAACCGACCCTTCTCCCCTCTCGAAAAGACGCAGAAAAAAACGATGAGCAGGCCCGCGGCGCCCTTTGGGGGCTACCAGGACCTCGCGGGCATCTATCGCAACATCATGGACGACGTCGTCTCCAAGATGAAGCCGGCGTTTGTCGAGGAGGGCGTCGACGAGTGAGTTCCTTCCTTTGAACTGTTCCTCTCCCACGCGTGCTCTCTGCCCTGCGATCGCCCCCGCCCTGTACGAAGGCAACACTCATCGGCACGATCGCGTCCGAGGGCCTCTGCGCGTCGGGCGCATTGGCGTGGCCTGGGATCGTGCCCCCGGGGGACAGACAAGCACAACGGCGCGCGCCGCCGCCGTCAGCGACGACGACGGCGACGAGGACGTCGCTGCCGCGAAATCCTCGCCTTTTGCTCACTCGACTCTCTCCAAAAAACCGTCGATGAAAACACCGCTGAAGACACGTCCTCGCACTGCTGCGCGAGCGCTGGGAGAGCCGCCTCAAGGACAAGGGCCTGATGGAGCCCCCGCCCAACGCGCTGCAGCAGCAGCAGCAGCACGCAGCGGCGGCGGCGCTGGCGGCGGCGGCGGCGGCCGCGGGCGGCGCGGGGCCGTCGGCCGCGTCGGCCGCAGGCCCCAAGCCCAAGCCGGCGCCCAAGCGCGGGCCCTCGCCGGCCGCCGCGGCCGCGTCCGCGCAGCTCGCGGCCGCGCACGCGGCGGCGGTCGCCGCGCAGGCCGCCGAGGCGATCACCGGCCACAAGCGGCCGCTGAGCTCGCCACAGGGGGCAGGCGGCCGCGGCGGCGCGGGGGGAGGGGGGGCGGGAGGGGGCGGCGGCGGCGGCGCGCAGGGGACGCCCGCGCAGTCGCAGCCGCAGCACGTGGCGTCGCCGTTCAACCAGCAGGTCGGGCAGTCCCCGCTCCAGCGGCAGCCGCACCGGCAGCCGCCGCCGCCGCCGCTGCAGGCCGGCGCGGGCGGCTCGATGCCGGCGGCGATGGGCCACCACCGCTCGCCCGTCAAGCACGAGGCCTACCAGCAGCAGCACCACCAGCAGCACCAGCACCAGCACCACCAGCACCAGCACCAGCAGCAGCAGCAGTACCAGGGCCACCCGCCCCCGCCGCTCTACCAGCTCCACCCCCACCCCCAGCAGCAGCAGCAGCAGCACCCGGGGGCGGCGGCGGCGGCGGCGCCGCCGCTGCCGCTCCCCCTGCAGCAGCAGCAGCAGCAGCAGCACGCGCCGCTGCCCCAGGCCATCCCCTATGGCGCCATCTCTATGGCGACCCTGTCCATGCCGCCGCAGCTCCCCCAGTACCAGCAGCCCCACTACCAGCAGCAGCAGCAGCACCAGCAGCACCACCCGCCGCCCCACATGCAGCAGCAGCAGCAGCAGCAGCAGCAGCAGCAGCAACAGCAGCAGCAGCAGCAGCAGCGGCACTACCAGCCGCACGCCCAGGTCCACGCCCCTCCGCCGGCCCCCATGCCGCTGCCCGGCCAGCGCGCCGGCGCCCACCCGGTCCTGGGCGGCGCGCCGCCGCTGCCGATGCCACTCGCGCTGGCGGGCGGGCAGCAGCAGCAGCAGCAGCAGCAGCAGCCCGCTCCGCCGCCGCCCCCCCACAACATCCCGCAGCGCGACGGCGAGGACGACGAGTGGGAAGAGGAAGGCGACGAGGACTACGTCGGCGCGGCCGGGGAGGCAGGCGCCGAGGAGGAGGAGGAGCACGAGGGGGCGGCTGAGGAGGAGGAGGCGGGTGGCGCGGCCGGCGCCGGCGACGAGCCTGAGGCCGACGACGACGACGAGGGCGGCGGCGGCGCGGGCGGCGCCACGGGCGGCGTCACCGGCGGCGTCACGGACGACGACGACCCCAACGGCGGCGCCGGAGGCGGCGGCCGGCCGGCGGGGGCAGGGCGCGGGGGCGGGCTCGAGGAGGGCGACCCGGGCAAGGGCGCGTCGGACGACGCCGACGACGAGGACGAGGACGCCGGCATCGAGAGCGCGGCGGGGAGCAACGGCGTCTTTTGCCTGTACGAGAAGGTGCACCGGGCCAAGTCGCGGTGGCGGTGCTCGCTGCGGCACGGGGTGGTGCACATCGACGGCAAGGACTACCTGTTCAACAAGGCGCTCGCGGACCTGCAGTTCTGAGGTCTTTTCCTCGCGCTCTGTTTGCTTGGCGGCTCCTTGCCCTGGGCTTTTTCACTTTTCTCCCGTTGTTCCGATCTCATGTGGATCAATCCCCACACCCTCATGAGATGCGCACGCTCCCGCCTTTTCGATGCAAGAAAAACACACACGGATCCGTCTGCCATCACCGCCGACCGAGCGACTCTAAAAACAGCGTGCGGGGCGGCGGCAAGCGTGTTGTCAGCCTCAACAAAGCTCCGTTTTTCGGCTTTGGCCCCGAACGCCCTCCGTCCCGCGACTCCGTGCGCGTGTGTCTAAACGACCCGTCGACGACCAACTCCCGACCGACACACACTGCGCCCATTCATTTCTATTTCCGAACCCATTCATTCGACACACACGCAACTTTTTCCCTCCTCGCCCCCCCCTTCCGGACCCCCCCCAACAGAACCTAAAAAAAGAACGCATGGCGCGCGCTCTCGCCTTCGGCGCGGTCCTGGTCCTCGCGCTCGCCGCGCTGAATCCCGCGCACGCCGCGGACACGTCCGCCGCGGCCGCGGACGCCCAGGCCCCTTCAAAGGCCCCCGCCGTCGCCGCGGCCGCCAAGGTGGCCGAGGGGTACGGCGGCGGCGGCGGGCGCGGCGGCGGCGGCGGCGGCAAGGGCGGCAGCAGGGACAACAAGGAGCCCAAGGACCGGTACGCCAAGTACGAGGAAGGGACGGGCAGCGACAAGGGCGTCAAGCAGATGTGGAAGTACCTCAACCCGGCGCTGGACGTCGACTGCTCGCCCTTCCTCGGCAACGACTGCCCGGGCGACCCCTGCTCCGACCCGCTGCTGCAGCTCAACTGCGCGCCGGGCAGCGTGTGCACGCCCGTCTGCAACGGGTGCGGGGTCACGTGCGCGGTGCCGCTGACGTGCACGGGAGGTGAGTGTCGCGCGCTGTGAAGGGTGGGATTGATAGCGAGGGGGCCCTGTTTGGTCGCGCGCGGACATTGCCGCGAGCAGGGAAGCGAGGGTCGGCCAAAAACGCGCGCAAAACAACGAGAGGCGCAATACGTTTCAACTCACACGACGACGCGCCCGCCCGCTCAAAATCGAACTCTGTGCTCCTTCTTCCCGCCCCCGCCCGAATAAACGAACGAGCCCCACAAACAAACAAACAAACAAACAAACAACCAAACACCCAAACAAACAAACAAAACCAAAACAGTCAAGTGCCCCAAGTACTTTGTCTGCGAAACCGACGACCTGGCCAACCAGGCCGCCTGCGTGCCCGCGGTCGACCAGCTGCCCACCACGTGCGCCCTGGGTTACGTGCGCGTGGCGTCGACGGGCGCTTGCGTGCGCCCGTCCATCTTGAAGGTGCAGGGGGGCAACATCCTGATGGTCAGCGCGCCCGGGGTGGAGGCGCGCAAGCCGGCGGCGCCCAGGAAGGTCGCCAAGGCGGCGGCCGCCGCCGCTGCGCCCGCCGCCGCCGCGCCGGCTGATGCCGCCGCCGCTGCGCCCGCTGCGGCTGCCGCGCCTGCTGCTGCGCCCGCTGCCGCGCCCGCTGCGGCCGCCGCGCCTGCTGCTGCACCCGCTGTCGCGCCCGCTGCGGCCGCCGCGCCTGCTGCCGCTAAGGTGGCGGCTGCGGCGCCCGCGGAGGCGGCGGCGGTGGCGGCGGCCAAGCCGTAAGAGGAACAGAGGCGAGGCGACCCGCATACCCAACCCAAACAAACGCACGATGAGCGACGTCCCTTTCATGGCCAGGGTGGGGGGAAGCGGCCAGCGACGGGCGTTCCCCTCCGTCTCAGCAAGGCCTTGCAACTCCCCCCACCCCTCTCCCAGCCCCCAAACCAGCCCCCATCCTCGATCATTGCGGGACCGACCGACTTTCACACGCCCCCGCCCTCCCGCCCTCCTTCTGTTATTCCATTTGCCTTTACTTGATATTGCGGCATTCAGAGGTTGTCAGTGACAAATTCCCATTTTTCTCATTCCATTTCTGACATCGAGTAGAACGGGACACTTGGATTTTCTTTCAGGGCGCAACGGCCGACAGGCCGCCGGGCCGACGACAGTTTGCGAGTCAAACCGTTTTTTTCGCGCTCTCTCTCTCTCGATTGGCTTCACCACCCAAGGATCCAACCGCGACCTCCGCACCCATAGACCTCGACTCGCCTCATCTTTTCTTATTGGAAAGCTCTTGCAGCGCGCGCACCCGGAAAAAAGAAGAAGAAACGACGCACCCAAAAACGGAAGAAACAGGCTCTCCGAGGCTCTGGAAAAAAAACATGGCGCGCGTGGTCCTCGTGGTCGCGGCGGCGCTCGCGCTCCTCAAGTGTGCGTCGGCCCAGCCTCTCATCTGCCTCAACGGCGACCCGTGCGCGTCGTCGCCCTGCTGGCCCGGCCAGGTGAGCAAATGCTGAAGAGAGAGAGAAGGGGGGAGGGGGCGGGGTGCAAAGGGGCGGGGCGCGCCGCCGGCCGCAGCCGCCGCCGCCACCGCCGCCGCCGCCGCCAACCGCTCCCTTCTCACTCTCCTCGAGCACGCGCTCCCAAACCAGCCGAGCAATCAAAACCCCACCGAAATATCGACAGGTCTGCACGGTCATGCAGTCCTCGCGCGGCGGGCTCGGCTGCGTCGCCGTCTGCAGCAGCACCAACCCCCCCTACGCCGGCGGCGGCGGCGGCGGCGGCGGCGGCGGCTGCGTCGCCTGCACCGTCGCCGACCCCTGCTCGGTCGCCTCTTGCCCGGCCACGTCCTACTGCATCTCCGACCCGTGCGCCTGCCGCTACACCTGCGCCGCCAGCGCGCCCGGCCCTCCGCGCCCCCCGACGCCCACCCCCCCGGCCCCCGCGCCGAGGCCGGCGCCGCCGCCGCCGCCGCCGCCGCCGCCCGCGCCGCCGCTGCCAAACGGCGGGTGCCCGGCGGCGCTGCCTTACACGCCCTGCTACAGCGACCCGTGCCTGGGCGTGCAGTGCTCGCGGGACGCCTTCTGTCAGGCGTCCTACTGCGGGGCGTGCCGCGCGCTGTGCGTGTCGCGCGCGGCGGTGGCGGGCGCCGCCGAGGGCGAGCCCGCCGTCGCCGAGGCCGACGAGGTCGCCGCCAAGGCCGACGAGGCCGCCGCCGCTACTGCTGCCGCCGCCGAGGCGCCGTCGGCGTGAGCGCGCAACAGGAACAAAAAGAGGGAGGGGCCGGCGCCCTGGTCGAGCTCCCCCGAGCCATATCGCTGAAAGTTGAGCCTGATGCCAGCGGCCAAGCGTTCGGGCCAGTTCTTTCCGACCAGGTGCCCCGCCCCGCCCCCTCCCGCCCCTTCCCCGTTAGCCCGCACCCCGCCGTTCCTTCGCCCCTCCCGCCCTTCAGCCTTGCCCCCACCCATCCCCCCCCGCCGTTCCCCGGCCGTTCCCCCGC
>Ga0209390_10001513_pt1 | contig 44593 bp, 26 predicted proteins | sample BON01_FD_187212 | JGI IMG/M metagenome (GOLD analysis project Ga0209390, IMG submission 187212) | Freshwater microbial communities from Lake Bonney liftoff mats and glacier meltwater in Antarctica - BON-01 (SPAdes) (version 2) | ecosystem: Environmental > Aquatic > Freshwater > Ice > Glacier...
AACTCCTCAGGCCGTCGCCGCGCGCGCCCCCTTGCCCGCCGCCGGCGGCTCCGCCGACCCCGTCCACTCCTCCAGCCACGCGCGCCGCCCCGGCTCCGCCCAGTACTCGCGCTCCTTGCCCGCGCGCCGCGCCGCGTCGAACGCCCGGCGGTCGGCGCCGCGGGGGTCGTACTTGTCGCGCACGGCCTGCACCTTCGCCTGGTCCACGTCGCCCGGGTAGCCGCCCTGCCGCTCCCACCACCGCGCGGCGTCGGCGTTGCGCAGCAGGGCCACCTCCTGCGGGGACGCGCCCTTTTGGCGGATCGCCGAGCCCTCGAATGAGTAGGCGTGCTCAGGGGGGTAGAAGGCGCGGACCATCTGGTATGCCGGAATCTTGCCGCCCGGCTGGGGCACGTTCCACCCGAGGAGGCGGTACTGCACCTCCTCGAGGGCGTCGAAGAAGACCGAGGCGACCTTCTCCCACGCCTGCCGCGGCGCGCCGACCAGCAGCAGCAGCTCGACCTGGCAGCACCACTCGAGCGAGCGGTGCAGCCAGGAGGACACGGCGAGGAAGAGCGCGGCGTTGGTCGCAAACACCCAGGCGAGGCGCACGGCGCCGAGCAGCGACTGCGCGACGGTCTGGGGCGGGCCCTCGGGCACGTCGCCGTCCTCGCCGGGCGGACCCTCGTCGCCCCAGTTCCAGCCGCCGCCGCTGCCGCTGGCGCCCTTTCCGGGGCCGCGAGGGCCGCCGATGCCGCCGCCGCCGCCGCCGCCGCCGTCCGCGCTGGCGCTGGCGCCGCCGCCGCCCGTGCCAAACAGGTTGCCGAGGCCGAGGAACCCGCTGCCGCCGTCCTTGCCGGTCTGGGCGGGGCCCGCCGCCGCCTGCCGCTTCAGGAAGGCCTGCAGGTCCTCGTTGAGGTTGGCCGCGGGCTCGCCGCTGCCGCCGGGGGCGCCCGGCGCCGCGCCGCCGCCGCCGCCGGGCGCGGGGCGCCGCTTCTTCTTCTTCTTGCCGGCGTCGCCCGGCGGCGGAGGGTTTTTGCTCGGGTCGTCGTCCCCGCCGCCCGCGCCGCCGCCGCCACCGCCGGACTCGGCGCGCGCGACCAGGGGCGACGATCCGGGCGAGCGCAGGCGGCGGTGGAGCCCGAGGGGCGAAGACGGCACCAAGGCCCGGGCGTCTCGTCCCGCCGCCGCCGCCGCCGCCGCCGCCGCGACGACCGGCAGCCGCCGGCGCGCCGGCAGCCGGGGTAGGGCGGCGCTCGCGCGGCCGCTGGTGCTGGCGCCCACGCTGCTGGAGCAGTGCAAGGACACCTGCTGCGGTCGGGCTGCTGCTGCGGGGCTGCTGCTGCTGCTGCTGGTGCTGCTGCAGAGCGCAGCGCGTCCGGCGAGCATTTTTGTTGTTTGTGATCCAACTCTGCGTCTCCCCTGCAGATCCCGATGCCCCACCCGCGCGGGAAAACGCGCGGTCGAGAGAGGCCGACGGCGGATTGCTCCGTCACCGGGTGCACCAGCAATGCGCGGGCAGAGGGACCGCGGAGAATCAGAAGAAGAGGGGAGGAGACGAGGGCACCTCTTCGTCTCTTTTGGATCGCCTTTGCCTGATGATTTCGTAAAGGGAGCGCGGCGTGCAGTCGGCAGACGCAATGGTGGATCTAGCGCAGTGAATGGATCGAGGAGAGGCTGTTGCTGTTTGTGTGAAGAGTTGTCGCAAGAGCTTGGTGCTTCCTCGACCCTCCCCCCTCCCTGCTCGCGAAACAGTCATTTGCCCCCTCTCCCCCAAGACAAACGCTTGATTGCCTCCCTCTGCTTGTCTCTCTCTAAACTAATCCTACTTTTGAACCCCGCCCCCAAGCACAATAATCTCGACGGGGAAAATTGTTTGAAATCCCAACACTTGCCACCCGCCCCGTCAAGTGACACTTGCCACACGCCCAATCGTCAAGTCCGCAAACCAGGATGGCGACGATCTTCCACGCGGCCGCCCTCGCCCTGGCCCTGGTCTTCGCCGCCGTCGAGGTCGCCAGGGTGCCCATCCCGCTGCCGCTGCCCGCGCGCTCGCCCGACGTCCTCTTCCAGACGCTGATGGTCGAGCCGCCGCCCGGCGCGCTGCCGCCGCGCCTGGCCGCCGACCCCCGCCCGCCCGCCGACACAAGCGGCGCCGACCGGCTGCGCGCGTCGGCCAGGCTGTTCGCGGGCGGGCCCATCCGCGGCGGGGTCGAGACGGTGGCCGTCACGCGCGACGGCAGGGGGCTCGCGATGGTGGACGGCAGGGGCAGGCTGTGGCGGGCCGTCCGCCGAGACGCCGGCGGCAGCGGCCAGCGCCGCCCGCCGGCGTTCGAGCTGTCGCCAGCCTTGCCTCTGGCCAACCTGACGCCCGGGCTGACCACGGGCGCGGGCCTGTCGCCCGACGGGCGGGCCGCCTACTTTGCCAACGCGCCGCTGGGGCTGGTGCGGGTGGACCTGCCCCCGTGGGAGGACGAGGAGGGCGAGGACGAGGACGAGGGCGGCAAGGGCGGCAGGGGCGGCAAGGCGGCGAGGAGGGGAAAGGAGGAGGAGGACGCCGCGGCCATCCCGCGCGTCACGTTTTTGGCCAACCGCGTCGACTCGGACGACCCCCTGGCCCCGGGCGCCGAGCTCCTCTTCCCGGACGGCCTGGACGTCTTTGGCGGGCCGGCGGCGGCGGCGGCGGGCGGCGCGCCTGAAGGCGGCGGCAAGAAGAACGGAACAACAAGCAAGGGAGCGAAAACGGACGGCGGCAGCGGCGGCGGCGGCGGCGGCGGAAACGACGACGACGACTACGTCGTCTACTTCTCGTCCGCGACCGACATCCCCCCGCTGCGCCTTAGCGCCGACAACGCCTACGACGGCGCCCTGCCCGCCCTCCTGGCCCTGTGCCAGGGCGCGCCGCGCGGCATGCTGCTCGCCCACCACCCGCGAAACGGCTCGACGCGCGCTCTGGTTGGCCCCGGCGGCGCGACGGCGGCCGACCCCACGGGCGCCTCGAGCCCCGCAGGCGGCCTGTGGTTCGCCAACGGCGTCGCCGCCGCGCACGACGGCCGCTCCGTGCTGGTGGCCGACTCGGTGCAGGCGGCCGTGCGCCGGTACTGGCTGTCGGGCCCGAAAGCGGGGTCGCTCGAAACGTTCGCCGAGCGGCTGCCGGGCCTGCCCGACGGCGTGTCGCGCGCGTCGGACGGCCGCTCCTACTGGGTCACCATCTTTTCGCCCATGCCCCCGCCCGTGCGCTGGTCGCACGTGCGCCTCGTGCGCGCCATGATGGCGTGGGCGCCCGCGGCCCTCCGGCCGAGGGCGCGGCGCGAGGGCACGGTCTTGCGGCTGGACGGCGAGACGGGCGCCGTGCTCGAGGTCTACGCAGACGCGGGCGGCCGAGGAGGGGTGTGGGCGGTGACAAGCGCGGTGGAGGCGGCGAACGCGGGCGGGGGCGGGCTGGGCGGGTGGCTGCTCCTGGGAAGCCTGCACGAGGAGGGGATCCGGGTGGTCAGGGCGGAGGAGGCGGGCGCAGGGGGGGCGGTCGGGCGGGCGCGGGCGGCGCCGGCGCGGGAGGAGGAGGACGAGGACGAGGACGAGGGGGCGACCGAGGAGGAGGAGGAGGACGAGGAGGAGGAGGAGGAGGAGGACGAGTATGCCGACCACGACGAGCTGTGATACACCGCTATGATCAGTTGTTTGGGTTGATGCCCCAGCGCCAACGGCCCCCGCTGCCGCTGCCCCAAACCGCCGCCTCTCTGCAGCAGCGCGCGCGCTCCGCTGCTTTCGCGCTTGTCACGCAGAGGGTCCAACGCGCCGTGACAGCAGGTCTCTTTTGCTTGCTTCGGCGAGTGAAAGAGTGGTGTTTCTTGTGTGGTTTCAATGTCCATGCGTGTCTCTATCTTGCTGCTAATGGGAGAGAGGGGGAGGGCGGTGGGCGACCATTGATCATCCGGGACGAACGAAAAACAGAGGCTTGACGAGGCACCTCGCTCGGAAAGGACGGCGCCGCGGCGCCGCCGAGAGAAACCGGAAACACCAAATGTTCAAGGCAGCAGTTTCTTGAAGCCCCGCACAATCATCTTCTTCAATTTTTTGGGGATAATAGAAGGCCCTCCCGCTGCTCCGACGACGGGCGTCGGCGCCGCGGCGACGGCGGCAGGATCGGCCGCCGCTGCCGCCGGCGGGTCGGCGGGGGCCGCAGCGCCCGTCGGCGCCAGAGGCATCGGCGCCGCCGCCCCGGCCCCCGCCCCCGCGCCGACGCCCGGCAGGACGAGCGCCCCGTCCGGCCCGGCGGCCCCTGCCCCCCCGGCCGCTCCCATGCTCGCGTTGTACGCGGCCGCCTGCTCGAGGGCCGCCGTTTTGGTGAAGCGGGGCGGCGGCAGCAGCACGCGCGTCACGCCGTGAACCACGCCGTTGCTAGCAACCAGGTCGGGCAGCGCCACCTCGGCGCACGGCTCGCCGCCGGCCTCGGGCGAGCAGCTGCAGCGCTCGCACGCGCGGCCGCAGAAGCCGCCCGACCACTGGGCCGCGAGGGCGGACGACATGAAGGGGAAGTCGCACTTATCGAAGGCCCGCTGCTCGGCGCAGGAGAACTGGTCGGGCGTCGGTTTGTTGAGGCACGTGTCGGTGAGCGACAGCCGGCCCGCCGTGGGCACGCCGCCGGCGCACGGGTCGCCGCCAAACGCCGTGATCTCGACGCCGCGCGCCGTCCAGATCGGGGTGTTGTTGCGCATGGCCGAGGTGGGGTAGAGCCCCGGGACCACGTGGTACTCGAGGATGGAGCGGAGCTCGGGACGGCGCAGCAGCGCCTCGCGCGGCAGCTTGCGCCCGTTGCTGCCGAGCGTCGCGAGCAGGGCGTCGAATGCGGCGTCGTCGGGCGCAAGGACGGTGAAGGGGCCCGCGGCGGGCACGCCGACAGGGGGGGCGGCCCCGCCCTCCTCGCCCATCTTGGGAGGGATGGCGGAGGGCGCCGCGGCGGCCTGCTGCGCGTCGGCAAACCACGAGGGGAAAGGGAGGGCGCCCGCGGCGGCCTCGGCGGCGGCCTCGGCCTCGGGGTCGGGCGCCACGTAGGCGGGGTCACCCGGCGCGGCCAGGTCCTTGGCGATGCCCGTGGCCTCGAGGGCGGCGAGGAGGGTGCGGTAGTTGCCCGCGGCGCGCAGGACGCCGATCACGTCGGCGCTCGTCCCCGGAAAGGGCTGATACTTGGCGTTGTCGGGCATGAGGACGAGCTGGGCGCCCGCGGGCGCGTTGGTCCAGGCGGCGGCCGGGGCGGACGCGGCGCCGTCGCCGCCGCCCTTGATGGCGACCGAGCCGTCGGGGCCGAGCGCGAGCGAAAAGCCGCACGGGCTCTCGGCGGTCTTGGGCGTAAAGGTGCGGCTCGACCCGGGCGCGATCTTGAGCTTGGCGTCGCACTCGGCGGGGAAGGACGACTCGCTCCCGTCCTGCGCGACGAGCGTCAGGGAGGAGAGGTCGGCCTCGGTGCCGCCGGCGTTGCGCAGCGTGATGGAGGGGGGGGTGCTGCCGGCGCCGACGGGCACGACGGACGCGATGCGCACGGCGGCCGGCGGAGACGCGCACGAAGGGGCCCCTACGCTGGCGGGTGCTGTTGCTGCAGCAGCCGGGTCGATGGTCTGCAGGAGCAGGCCGGTCGCCGGCTGCTGCGCGCCCGCGTTCTTGGCCATCGCCGCGAGGAGGAGGAGGCAAAGGACGAGGGGCGCGAGGTTTTGGGCTCGGGCGCGGCTGCTCTTCGCGGCGGCGGCCATGATTGTTTTTTTTGCTGACTGTTTCTCTCTGGGATGGGGGAGCGCGGCTGAGTGGAAGGTGTCGATTCTTGTTAATTGTTGTGAGAGAGCGCAGGTGTCAGGAGAAAAGGGGAGCAGCGATAAAGAGAGGCGAACAGAGAGGGGGGGGGACCCCTTGAATGTCGGCGCCGCCGCGGCCGAAAAATGCGCCCCCGAGTTTCTGCGCACACACGAGCGAAAAGAAAAACCTCGACGCCCGGCGACCCCCTCGGCCGCCGCCTCTTCGACCCCCTGTTTCCCAACACCTGTCCCTCCAACCGGGTGGGATCGCTTCTTCGCCCCAGTGCGCGGCCAGCAGCGTTCCGGTTGCCTGCGTGCGCGACGAGCTGCACCCGCCCCCCCCGGAGCGCTGCCCGGGTCGAGGCAGCAAACCTCGCTCGCTCCTTTTTGCCGCCGCCGCCGCCTCCCTCGCCGCTGCCGCGCCCCTCAATTTTTTGACACGCCGCAGACGCGATTCACGTTAAACCGCCACTAGTGCCGCTACACCCTCAGCGCATCTTGTCTCGGCTGCTTGGTTTTGTTTCACGCAGCCTAAAACCAATTCCTATTTGATCGCCCAAACACCAGCGAGCCTTTTTCAAAACAGCGACAGCTCCTCGTCGTTGGCGCGCTTCCCGCTCTTGAGCGCGTTGTACAAGTCGTGCGTCTCCTCGATCACGCCCATGGTGAACGCCCGGTCCACGCACTTGCCGTCGTAGCCGAACACGCTCTGCGGCTTGCCCTCGGGCGTCTTGTAGTCGCGGAACCACTCAAAAATCCGCAGAAGCTCGCCGGGGAAGACCTTTTCGACGTCGGCGACGTCCGACACGAGGGCGGCCTTGGGGTCGTCGGCGCGGATGCACACGACTTTCCAGTCGACCTCGCCCTCGTCGATCAAGGCGTAGGCGCTGTTCGAATGGTGAGAATTTTTGTATTTTGTTCCGGGAGGGGGAGAGGATGAGATTACGTGTGGTTGCGAGCGGCGGCGGGCGGCAGTCGCGCGACGGAGAGAAACGGCCGACGAGGGGGGCGAGCCGGCGCACCATGCCACGCGCAAAGCAGAGGGACTCACCAGAGGGGCTTGACCTTGTACACGCCGCCCACCTTGAGCTGCTCCGAGCCGATCTCGACCAGGTCGACGGGGTCGTTGTCACCCTGTTGGTTTGGTATTGCGAAGGGACGGGGGGGGGGGAGAGGAGAAGGGAAGGCGAGGCGTGAGAGGGGGACGCGGGGCGAGCGAACCGGCGCGAGAGAGGAAAGTGGCGGCGCCAGAACGATTGCACTCACCCCGGCTTTGAGGCCCGAGTTCTGGTAGCTCGGGTCTTCCCACGTCATGGGGGCGAAGCCGTAGCTATTTTTGGTTTGGTTTGAGTTTGGAGAGAGGGATGGGCTTGCGATGTCAGTTTCCGCGCAAGACCGAAAAAAAGAGCGCCCCTCGCGCCTCGCTCGCCTTTGCGTCCCCCCCCCACGCCAAACAAAAAAATCCTCACTTCCAGTTGATGTTGTACGGGTGGAAGCGTAGCTTGCCGTTCTTCGTGTCCTGCTTGATGGGCGTGTTGGGCTCGTCCGTCGCGCACTCCATCTTGGCGCTCGTCTCCCTGGGGATCTCGCACACAAAGTTGATCAGGCCGTCGCCGCCCGCGTAGAGCGGGATGTCGTGCCAGGGCGAGACGGTGGCGCCTGTGTTTTTTGGTACAGTCGTTCGTGGATGTTTTGTCGCAGGTGTTGGGGGGTCGTCGTGTGGGTTTGCGGTGGAAGATTTTTGAGCTGGGAGGTGCGGGCGAGCGCGGGGGTGGACTGCCGCTGCTGCGGTGTTTCGAGTCGCGGGCGAGGTCGAGCGACAAGCGACAAGAGGATCGACAACAACGCGCTGGCGGCACGCGACGTCGTCGTCGAGGAGCAGATGGTTCTCAGAGCGCTTACTCACCGCCGGCCTTGAAGAACACGCGGTAGTCGAGCGAATCCTTGGGGCCCTGTGGATTTGATTGATGCGTATTGGTGCACACATAGTGAGGAGGAATTAGAGGGTGACGAAGAAAAATCGAGACGGCGCGACTGCGGACCCATCGGCGCTCTCCGCGCCGCTCACCTTTTCTTCGGTGGTGTAGGTCGTCGCCTCGGGCGCCTTGGCGGCCACGCCGTTTGCCTGCTGCTGCCCGCGAGCAGCGCCCGCCGCGGCAGCAGCGCCGCCCGGTGTCGTCACTGTTGCGGCCGGGACGCGGGTCGCCGGCTGCTGCGCGCCCGCGTTCTTGGCCATCACCGCGAGGAGGAGGAGGCAAAGGACGAGGGGCGCGAGGTTTTGGGCTCGGGCGCGGCTGCTCTTCGCGGCGGCGGCCATGATTGTTTTTTTTGCTGACTGTATCTCTCTGGGATGGGGGAGCGCGGCTGAGTGGAAGGCGTCGATTCTTGTTGATTGTTGTCAGAGAGCGCAGGTATCTGAAGAAAAGGGGAGCAGCGATAAAGAGAGGCGAACAGAAAGGGGGGAGGACCCCTTGAATGTCGCCACCGCCGCGGTTGAAAAATGCGCCCCCGAGTTTCTGCGCACACACGAGCGAAAAGAAAAACCTCGACGCCCGGCGACCCCCTCGGCCGCCGCCTCTTCGACCCCCTGTTTCCCAACACCTGTCCCTCCAACCGGGTGAGCTCCCCGCATCCCGGCATTGCCCCGATCAGATCTGAACGCCCACCCTGTCTTTTTCGAAAGATAGTGCACCGTCGCTTAAAAGTGTACGGGGTTGTCAAGTTGACACTGTCAACACACCGCAAACGCAAACACAACGCAAACAAAACAAAACCGCGGCGGCGGCGGCGGCGGCGGCGGCGGGAGGCCCCCCCTCCCGCGCCCGGGCGGCGGCGGCGGCGGCGGCGGCGCGCCCCCCGCCCCCCCTCTTCCGGACCCCCCGGCCCCGGCCCCGCCCACCCACGGCAGCAGCACCATCCGCAGCGCCATTGCCAGCCGCTCGACCGTCCTGCGCATCGCCCTGGCCAACCGCAAGCAGGTGCTGGTGCCCGACGTGCAGAAGTTAGTCAACCAGCTCGGCAACGTCACTACGGATCTATTTCCTCTCAACGCCCGGCGATCGCCTCTGCCGCCTGTTCGACCTCGCCCCAGTCCCAACACCTGTCCCTCCAGCCCGCCGGGATCGCCCCCTTGCCCAGGCGCGCGGCCAGCAGCGCCCCAGCCGCCTGCGCGCGCGACGAGCAGCACCCGCCCCCCCTGAGCGCTCCCCGGATCGCGGCCGCAAACGCCGCCTCGCCCGCCCGTTCGCCGCCGCCTCTTCCGCCTCCTTCGCCGCCGCCACCCCCTTTTTCATGCACCCGCTCGCCCCACAGCGCCGCGTGCAGCGGCGTCTGGTAGCTGTTGGGCAGGTGGCAGTTGCGCCCGAACACGGCGGCGGCCTGCTCGGGCGTCGTGCCCGACGCGGCGCGCGACAGCGCCTCGCGCATGCGCGCGGCAATGTCCAGAGCCAGGGCAGGGGCCATCGGGAGCGCCAGAGGCGGCGGCGACGGCACAGACGGCGCCGCCCGCTCCCCCGCCGCCGCCGCCGCTCGTCCTCCTCCCCCTCCTCCTCTGAGTTCCTGCGCCTCCCCACCACCACCCCCCCGAGCCCCCCACCCCTCCAAGCGCTCCGCCACGCCCCGCGCCGCGTCCTCGACGCGCGCCCCCAGCACCACCCCCCGCAGCACCAGCGCCGCCGCGCACGCCCAGCCCACCGCGGCGTCCTCGTTCTGCGTCACGCGCGTCGCCATCTCGGTCGCGCGCTCGAGCAGCAGCAGCGGGGGGGGCGGCGGCGGCGGCGGGCTGCGCGGGGCCCAGGGGGCGGCAGGAGCGACGGGCGTCGGGCCCCCGGTTCCTCCGCCGCTCGCCCCCCGCGCCTGCTCCTCCGCCCCGGCCCCCGCCCCGCCCCCGCTGCCGCCGAAAGCCGCCACCAGGGGCGCCACGCGCGCGACGCAGTCGGCCTGCTTGTCGTCGGCGCCGCTCCAGGGCGGCGGGAGGCCCGAGGCGCCGTAGTTGCGCAGGAAGGCGCGCGTCGAGGCGTTCATGTAGCCCTTGAACCCGGCGCCGAAGGCGCGCGCGTAGCGCTCGGCGTAATCGCCGCAGTGCAGGCCCCACGCCTGAGCGCCGCCGCCGCCATCGCCGCCGTCGCCGCCGCCGCCGCCGCCCCGCGCCGCGTCGGCGGCGAGCGCGCGGATCAGCACAAGCGTCTCCTCGCCGTAGGGCGAGGGCCGGCCCGTGGCGTAGTCGGCCGCCAAAAAGGGGCTCGCGACGGGGTCGAGGAATTCGAGGCCGACGTCGTCGTCGGGCTCGCCCGCCGCCGCATCGCCGCCTGACGCCGCATCGGCCGCCGACGACGCATCCAACGCCGCCGCCACCGCCGGCGACGCCCCCTTTTTCTTGCGCCTCTCCTCCGCGAGCAGGGCCTCGAGCGCGGAGCCGTCGTAGATCCACTGCACGCCCACGCTCGCGCAGTCGGCCGCGTAAGCGCCGCAGATGGCGGCGGCGGCGCGGCGGCGCGCCTCCGGGTCGCGGAAGCGCGCCGCCGCGAGCGTCGCCCCGTAGGCGTCGCCGGGGCTCGCGACCGACGAGTGCGCCGGCCACCGCCGCTCGCGCTCGCGGGCCGAGCCGGCGAGCGCGTCCTGCCGCTCGGTCTCGGTGTCGCACGAGGCGCACGTGGCCGCGGCGGCCGCCAGCTCGAGCGCGCGGCGCTCCAGCGCGTTCATCTCGGCGTAGGCGGCCGTGGCCTCCTCGAAACGGCCCGACTTGTTCAGCGCCTGCGCCTCGAGGTGGACGCGCGCCGCCTCGCGCTCCAGGAACGCGACCTGGCCGGAGGCGACGGGGGCGTCTCCGTCGCCGTCGCCGTCGCCGTCGCCGTCGCTGTCGGCAGCGGCGGCAGCGTCAGCGGCGGAAGCGGTTGCGCCGGGCGTCGTCGCCATCGCGGCTTTCGATGGCCCCCCCGGTGCTGCTGCTCCTGGCCCCGACGCTGCTGCTCCTCCACCCGCGCGCTCTCCTGGGGATGAGGGGCCGGCGCTGGCGCTGCTGGCGTTGCTGGCGCGCGCCTGGAAGCGAGGCTTGGTGGTGCTGCTGCTACTCCTCCTCCTCCGACACAGCTCCTGATGCAATCGCCGGGCTGCCGCTGCTGCTCCTGCGGGTCTTCCTGCTGCTGCTGCTGCTGCTGGCGACGATGACGCTGATGATGCGCTGCCGATCATGGTGTTTTTATTCAGGCTTAGGTGTCGATGCTGGGCGTGCTGCCGTCAGTCTTGAGCAGCGAGGCCAGCGAGCGTCCGCCGCCGACCGCCGCCGACCGACCGTGGAATCAACGACGCCCGCGTCGACACGTCCCTTCCTGCCCCACACTCGGACGAGCACGTAGCCACCGTAGATCATGCAATCGATCGCCTCGCTTTCCCGCATCGGCGCTGCCGGCGCGGGAATCCTACCGCCAGGGTGCGTTCCGCTCGAGGCCATCTGGAGAACGAGCGTCTCTCCTTTTCGCGGCCCGCCCGCCTCCCATCCGTCTCACGGCCATTTCGACACGCGCGCTCACGCATTCCTCGCCCCTTAACCGACACACACCACGCACCCTCAACCCCCCAGCCTCTGCTGCCCGCGCGCGCTCGGCACCACCGTCGATAGCCGCCGCGGCCGCCTCGTCGCCGTTGGCGCCGGCGGCAAGCGCAAGGGAGGCGGCGGCGGAAAGCAGGGCGGCGCGGCGCCCGCTCCTCCGCCTGCGCCCCACCAGCAGCAGCAGCAGCAACAGCAGAAGCAGCAGCAGCAGCAGCGCTCGCCGCGCGGGGGCCGCCGAGGCGCCCCCCAGCAGCTGCAGCAGCAGGAAGAGGAGGAGGACTGGGACGACGACGAGTTTGAAGAGGACGACGAGTACGAGGACGACTTCGACAGCGACGACGACAGCGACGGCGGCGGCGGCCGCTACGGCGGCGGCGGCGGCGCGGCCGGCAGCCGGCACGCGCTGCGGCCCGAGCTCCTAGACGCCGTGGTCAAGGTCTACTGCGTGCACACCGAGCCCAACGCCTCCTTGCCGTGGCAGCGCAGGCGCCAGTTCTCGTCGACCAGCAGCGGCTTTGTCGTGAGCGGCCTGCCCGCGGCCGAGACGGGCGGCGCGTCGGCGCCGTCCCCGCCGCCCGGCCCCGCCGCCGCCGGCAACAACGGCGACAACGGCAGCAGCAGCAACGCCAACAACAGCGCCGCCGCCGCCGCCGCCGCCGTCGCCGCCGACAGCGCCGCCTTCGAGGCCACCCTCGCGCGCCTGCCCGCCCAGCGCTGGATCCTCACCAACGCCCACTCGGTCGACCACCACGTGCAGGTCAAGGTCAAGCGGCGCGGCGACGACCGCAAGTTCCTCGCGCGCGTGCTCTCGCTCGGCACCGACTGCGACCTCGCCCTCTTGACGGTCGACGACGACGCCTTTTGGCAGGGTTTGGCGCCCTGCCCCTTTGGTCGGCTGCCGCGGCTGCAGGACGCCGTCTTCTGCGTGGGCTACCCCGTCGGCGGCGAGTCCCTCAGCGTCACGGGCGGGGTCGTCAGCCGCATCGAGACCACGCAGTACACGCACGGCGGCGGGTGCGAGCTGCTCTCCGTGACGATCGACGCCGCCATCAACGCCGGCAACAGCGGCGGCCCTGTGTTCGACCGGCGCGGCCGGTGCGCCGGCATCGCCTTCCAGTCGCTCGTCGGCGACGACGTGCAGAACACGGGCTACATCATCCCCACCCCTGTGGTGCGCCACTTCCTTGTAGACTATTTGCGCACAGGCGGCTACTCTGGTTTCCCCGCTCTAGGCGTGCAGTGGCAGCGCATGGAGAGCGACGCGCTCCGGCGCGCCTACGGCGCCTCGGACCCGCTGCAGCGCGGCGTCCTGGTGCGCAGCGTAAACCCGACCAGCAAGGCCGCGGGCCTGCTGCGGCCGGACGACGTGCTCCTGGCCTTTGAGGGCGTGCCCGTCGCCGCCGACGGGACCGTGCCGTTCCGGGCGGGCGAGCGCGTCGCCTTTTCGCACCTGATCACCTCGCGCTTTGTCGGCGACGAGGTCGCGGTCGAGGTTCTGCGCGCGCGCTCCGCCGCGCTCGACGTCGCGGCGGACGGCATATCGGGTGGTGCCGACGGAGCGGCGGCGACGGCGGCAGCAGGAGCAGCAGCGGCAGCCGCAGCGGCAGCCGCTGCGCCCGCCCCTGCCGCCGCCGCCGCCGCCGCCGTCTCTGCCGAGCGCCTGACGCTGCGCCTGACGCTCTCGCGCCCGCAGCCCCTCGTGCCGCCCCACCTCAACAACCAGGACCCCGACTACCTCGTCCTGGGCGGCCTCGTCTTTGTCGCCCTGCACGAGCCCTACCTCGAGAGCGAGTACGGACAGAACTACGGCACCGAGGCGCCAGTCAAGCTGCTCGAGCAGCTCCTGCACGGGTCGCCGCGATCCGCAGGGCAGCAGGTCGTCCTGCTGAGCCAGGTGCTGGCGTCGGACGCGGCGCTCGGGTACGAGGACGTGGAGAACACGCCCGTGTTCCGCGTCAACGGGCGCGAGCTACACAACCTGGCGCACCTGGCCGAGCTGGTGGCGGCGGCGTGCGGCTGCGAGCTCGGGGCGCCGGCGGCGGCGCCGGGAGCGCAGGCGGGCGACAGCGCCGCCTCTGCCGCCGCCCTCTGCGCCACCCCCCCTCCCCCCCCGCGCCCGCCCCGCGACAGCCCCCTCTGGCCCGCCCCCGGCCCCCCCTTCCTGCGGTTCGACGTCGAGTACAAGGAGGTGGTGGTCGTAGAGACGCCGGCGGCCGTGCGCGACACGCCCGGCGTCCTGCGGCAGCACGGCATCCCGCACGCGCTGTCGCCGGGTTTGCGGCGCGCGCTGGCGGACGCGGGCAGGAGCGACGTGGTGGCGTGGTGGGGCGCGATGGAGCAGGCGCGGGAGCCGGAGCAGGCGCGGGAGCCGCCCGCCGCTGTGTTGGCGGCCGCCTCGTAGCTCTCGTGGTGCTTTTTTTGTTTCCGTCTTGCGTCTCCTGGCGCGCCTTTTCTTTCGTGAAAGTTCATCCTTGCAATCGACCTGAATTTGATTGGTCTCTTGTTATGAGTCGCTCGTTCTTTCTTACAGCATCTGCTGCGTCAAGTCCAAAAGGGGCGTCGACGAGCCGCCGCCGCTCCCTCCTCCGGTCGCTGCCGCCGCCACACCCCCACCCCCACCACCGAGGTACTTGTCCAGCTCGTCCTCCGCCACCCACGCATAGTCGACCGCTCCGCCCTTGCGCCCGAGCTCCACGTCCCATGGATCGTTCAGCACCTGTGCCAGGTGAAAAAACGTCTTTTTCCTTTTCCCCGCGCCACCCTCGCCGCCCGGCCCCGCTCGCCTCGCCTCGCTGCCGCCGCTGCTGCCGCTGCTGCTGCTGCTGCCGCCGCCACCATCCGCGCTTGCCTTCTCCTGCTCCTCCTCGAGGTGCCCCATCGGCGCGTTGCCGATGAAGAACAGCGCGCCGGGCAGCCCGATGGCCTGGCGCAGCGCGCGCTCGGCCGTCACGCGGATCGTCTCGCCGTCGCGGCGCTCGGCCGCGGGAAAGTGCCAGCCGCCGCCGCCGCCGCCGCCGCCCTCCTCGCTCTTGACCAGGAGCACCAGCTTGTCGCGCAGGCGCCGCTTCATGGTGCGCGCGTCGCCGCTGCCGTCGGCGGGGGTCTGGAAGGGGGCCGACGACGACGACGACGACGCCGACGCCGCGCCAGCCGCTCCTGCTCCCGGGGACGACGCCGAAGCCGAGTCGCCGAGCTCGCGCTGCCTCGCGTCGCCGAGCTGCGGGTAGCGCTTGAGGTGCCCGGACGCGAGCTTGCGCTCCTGGCGCCAGGCCTGGTGCTCGAGCTCCCAGCTGGGGGCTGGGGACTTGAGGATCTGTTGTTTGGAGGTTGGAGTTCGTGTGGGTGTTTCTCGGCGGGTGAGAAAGGAGTGAGGGTTTGCCCTTCTTCCCTTCCGCCTATGCGAAATCCTTGCCCAACACGACGACGACGACTCACCGGCAGCCTCTCCAGGACGCACGCGGCGTAGATCCTCCCGTCGCTGGCCGCGGTCGTGAGCTCGGGCGCTGCCTCCGCTGCTGTCGCTTGAGCAGCGGTGGCGACCCCTCCTCTCATCGCGATCGCCGAGGAAAGGAGACGCGCGACGGCACGCTGTCGCAGCGCCATGCCGTGGCGATGGTGAGTCGTTGATGAGGTGTGTGTGTGTGCCTTGGCAGTACAGGTATCTGCGAGGAGGGGCGACCGCTCGCCGCGCTTGTCTTTACCGACGGCGACGCTCGACGCTCGACGCTGCCGCCCCCGGCGACGCCCGCCGATCAACGCGCCGCCCCCAAAAAAAAAATCGACCTCGCCTGCACACTCTTTACAGCAGCACCCCATCCCGCGCGAGCGCGCTCATCAGCTCGGCGTCGCCGTAGCACGCGACCACTGCCCGCCGCGCGGCCTCCTTTGCCCCCAAGGCCCCGCACCGCGCCGCGCACCGCACCACCGAGCCCGCCGCCCCGGGCGCCGCGCCGCGCGCGACGCCGCGAAGCGCGCCGACGGCAGAGGCGTGGGCGGCGGCGGCGGCGGACGCTCCCGCCCCGCTCCCCTCCTCCCAGGCGCGCCCGTCCGCGAGCGTCCTGGCCGCAACCGCGTGCACGGCCAGGGCCGCGGCCAGGCCGCCCAGGGCCGAAGCCTTGGCCGTCTCGCGCTGGGCCAGCGAGCGCGCGCAGGCGGCGCAGAGGTCGGCCGCATCGGCGGGGAAGAAAGATCCGAGCGGCGCCAGTAAGGGGCCGGCGGCGTCTTTGTCGTTGCCGCTGCTCCTTCTGCCGTCGCTTCCGCCGTCGCTTCCGCCGCCACCCCCGCCCCTCGCGCCGCACACGTCGCATCCGTCGCCCAGCGGGCAGCAGTAGGCCCCCGCGCCCCCCGCGCACGCGAGCGCGGGCGGCAGGCGCTCCAGGGCGCCCGCGTCCGCAAGCACGCGCCACGCCGCCGCGCGCGCGGCGGGCGAGGCGAGCGCCGGGCTGAGCGGCAAGGCGGCGTGCGCGGCGACGAGCCCGTCGGCGGCGCCCTCCCACGACGAGGCGGCCAGGTCGGCCAGGCGCTGCACGAACAGGGTGTCGGTCCACAGGGGGGACTCTGAAGAGGACGACGAGGGAGGCGGGCTCTGGGCCCACGCCTCGACCGCGCGCCCCACCCAGCGCGACGTGAGCGCGGCGAGCGGCCAACGCGCCAGCGGCTGCTCGAGCGCGGCGGCGGCGGCCCGGCGCGCGCGGTCGGCCGCGGCCGCGGGGGGACGAGGGGCGCGCCCGCCCGCTCCGTCGGCGCCGGCGCCGGCGCCGGAGCCGGCGGCGGCCTGCAGGAGCTCCTGCGTGTCCAACATGTAGACGAGGCGGAGGACGCTCTCGAGGCGCAGCGGAGCGTGGGGGACAGCAAGGGACAGGTAGGCCGAGCGCGAGGCGTCCAGCCCGAGGAGCCACAGGAGGGCAGAGCCGGCGGCCGGCGCCGGCGCAGACGCCGCCGTTGGCGTTGCGGGCGCGGCAATCGCCTGTGCCGGCCCGCCGTTTGCCTGCTGCTGCTGCTGCTGCCCGGGAGCGACGCCCGCGCCCGGGACGGCGAGGATCTCCGCCAACATCCAGTGCGCGGGCAAGGGTAGGCGCGAACCCGTCCCCTCGTCGAGCATGGGGCGCTCCAGCAGCAGCAAGGGCGAAGCCGGCGCGCGAGCGGGCGAGGAGGAGGGAGGCGGGACGGCGCCGCCGCCTGCTGCCACCGCCGCCGCTCGGTCGAGCGCCCGTTGCGGCACCATGCTCAGCCAGGCCGCGGCGTAGCCCTGCGTCAGGACTTCCGACAGGGCCTGGGCCGTCGGCAGCGGCGAGGGCGGCGAGTACGGGCATAGGAGCGTCGAGGAGGCCGCCGCCGCCCACCAGCGCGAGGCGCCCTGCGCCGCCAGCGCCATCGGCCGGTCGGCGCCGCCGCCTCGGCCGCCGCCGCCGCCGCCGCCGCCGCCCTCCTTCCGGTCGCCGCCGCGCGCGCTCTTTGCCAGCGCCTGCAGCGCGCCGCTCGCGTGCCCGAGGCGCAGGCCGACGGCCCGGGGCGACAGCGCGACGGCCAGGGCGCCCATGGCCTCGGCCTCCGCGCCCGGGAGGGCCAGCGCGGGCACGGCCAGCAGCGCGTCCGACAGCAGCCGCAGGCGCGTTTCGCCTTCTTCGCGGCGGCGGCGGTCGTCGTCGCCGCCGCCGCCGGCCCTTGCGTCTTTCTCGCCCCCCAGCTCCTCCTCGTCGACCATCACGAGCCGCGCGAGGCCCGTCAGTAGGCGCAGGCGCGGCTGCCATAGCAGGTGCCGCGCCAGGCGCCACGGCTCCATCACGCAAGGGGGCGCCTGGGCCCACCGCGCCGCGAGCGCCAGCGCCGCCCCGCACAGGCCGCCGCCGCCGCCGCCGCCCTCGTCGTGGCCGTCCTCGAGGGAGGAGGGCGGAAAGAGGGCGCGGTGCGCGAGGCGCCTGGCGCACGCGGCCTCGCCGACGGCGGCCGCGAGAGCAGCCGCCGCCGAGACCAGGGCGATGGCCGGGGCGGCCTCGGCGTGCGCGGCCAGGAGCGCGGCATCGCCGTCGCCGTCGTCGCCGTCGCAGCCGCGGGAACAGGAGCGGCAGGCGCGGCGCAGGAGCGCGGCGCTGGGCCCCTGCGCCGAATCCTCGTCGGGAGCGGCGTCCTCGTCGTCAGCGTCGATCTCTACGAGCAGGCCCACGCGTCTCAGCTTGCCGACCAGCGCGTCGCGCACGGGCCCGCGCGGGGGCCCGCCGACGCCTTGCCAGTAGGCAGCGAGGAACCGCAGCGCCGCCGCGAGCGCCGCCGCCGGGCCCGCGGCCGCGGGCATCGACAGGGCCGGGTGCGCGCCCCACGCGGGCGCCGCCGCCGGCGGGGAGGGCACGAGGACGGACGGCGACGAGATGGACGGCGGCGGCGGCGCCACCGCCCGCCTCAGGACGTCCGCGCATAGCCAGTCGGATGCGGCGCCCTCGGCCAGGGCCGCGGCGCAGCCCGGGGACAGGCCCGGAGCGGCGGCGTCGGGCGCGCCGCTGGTGGCCTGGGCGTGCGCGACGAGGGCGGTCGCGACGGCAAAGGCCTCGGCGCGCAGGCGCCAGGCGAGGCCGGAGGGGTCGGGATAGGCGGCGGTGGGGGCGGCGGCATCGTTGTTGTTGCCGCCACCGCCGTTAGCGCCGCCGTCGTTATTGCCGCCGTCCTCCTCCTCCTCCTCCTCCTCCTCGCCGTCGTCCTCCTCCGCCCCTGTTGGCGGCGCCAGCAGCTCGCACATCGCCCCGTTGGCGTACATGACGTCCATGTGCATGCCCGGGTCGAGGACGCCGTGCGACGCGGCCGCTCCCCATGCCCGCAGCGCCTCGAGGCGCAGGAGGGAGCGCTCGACCTGCTGCTGCCGCCGGCGCCGCCGCCGACGCCCGACGGCGTCCTCCTGCTCCGCCTCTCCGCCGGCAAAAGGCGCGAGCGGCGCCTCGGCCAGCGCCGCCTGCGCCTGCCCGAGCAGGCCCGCCGCGCGCGCCAGCTGCGCCGTGGCGGCCGAGGCCTGGCACAGGGCGCGCGCAAGCGCCATGGCCGCCGCGCGTGGCGCCGGCTGCTGGTGCTGCTGGTGCTGGTGCTGCTGCTGCTGCTGCCGCTCCGGCTGCCGCGGCGGTTCCTCCTCCGATTGCGGCGGCGGCGGCGGCGGCGGCGGCGGCGGCGGCGGCGGCGGGGGCGGCGGCTGAAGCAGCGCCGTCACGGCCGCCAACAGGCCCGGGCACCGCGCGACGGCGAGCGCCGCCTGCGGCCCCGAGCACGCCGCCGCCGCCAGCACGGCCAGCAGGTGCGGCGCCGCCTCGCGCGCGGCCGGGTCGTGCCCGGCCGCCGCCTGCGCCAGCAGGTGCCGCGCGCGCGGCAGCGGGTCGGTCGCCAAAAAGCCGCAGATCGGGTCGACGGCCGCGAGGTCCTCCGGCGCCGGCGGCCCGCCGGGCCCCGCCTCGCCCTCGGCCGGCGGCTGCTGCTGCTGCTGCGGCCGTCCTGATCCCGCGGCGGGCGCGCCCTCCGCCGCCGCCGCCGCCAGGTCCGCCGCCGTCTCCCACGGCGCCTCGGGCCGCGCGCGCCGCAGCGTCGCCGACGACCACGGCGCCGGCCCGCCGCCGCCGCCGCCGCCGCCGCCGCCGCAGGAAAGCTCGAGCGCGAGCGCCTCCTGCGGCGAGGCGGCCAGCAGCCCGGCGAGGGCCTCGGCGCCGGCGGCCGCGGCGCCCCCGTGCGGGTCGTCGAGCGCCGCGCGCAGGGTGACGGCCACGCGCACGACGACGACGAGGTAGTCCCACACGTCAGCCCACGACGGGCCCGGCTCTCCTTGCCGCAAAGAGCCGGGGGCCCCAAAGACGAGGCGGGGCGGCGGCGGCGGCGGCGAGGGGGGCTGCTGCTGCTGCTGCGGCGCTGCCGGCGGCCGCACGTCCTCCGGGCGGGGCCGCGCGCGACGCAGGACGGCGGCTAGGCCCCTGAGCGCCGCCTGGCGCTGCGGCGCGTGCGCGCTGCGCGCGAGCAGCGCGAGCTCGTCGCACGTGTAGCCGGGGCCGCCCGCGCCGCCTCCCCCTCCTGCTTGCTCCTTGTCGCCGCCGCCGCCGCCGCCGCCGGTGCCATTGTCGGCGGCGTCGGCATCGTGGGCGTGGCCAAAGCGCAAGGGGTCGCGCTCGAGCGCGGCCTCGGGCGCGCTGGCGGCGGCGTCCAAGGGCGGCAGCAGGCTCACGGGCCGGCCGTCGTCCGCGAGCGAGAAGCGTACGCGGGCGGCGGGCGGGGGCGGTGGCGGCGGCTTGTCGGCATTGGCGGCGGCGGCCGCTGTTGCCGTCGGCGGCGGCAGCGGCGGCGGCCTCGCGACCGCCGCCGCCGCTCCTGATGCCCCCACCGCCGTCGCTACTGCTGCTGCTGGTTCTGCTCCAACCGCCGCCTCCAGACCAACCCCGCGCCGCGGCTGCTGCTGCTGCTGCTGCTGCCCTCGCGCCCCCACTCCCGCCCCCGCTCCCGCCCCTCGCCGCCGCAGAAACTCGAGCGCGCCAGGCGGCAGCCGGTCGCGCGCCTCGGCCAGCACCTCCTCGCGCTCCCGCGCGCTCATGCCGGCCAGGCGCGCGGCGTTCTCGGCCGCGACGCCGCGCGCCTCGGGCACGGGAGGGTCTGATCCTGCTGCTGCTGCTGCTGCTGCTGCTGCTGTTTGCTGCTGGCCCGCTGCCGCCGCCGCCGCCGCCGCGGGGGGCAACGGCTGCCGCTGCTGCTGCCTTCCCAGCGCAAACTTGGACTGCCGGCGGTGCGTGGCGACGGGAAAGGGCGCGGGCGGGGCGAGCGGCTGCGAAGCGGCGCGCCTTCCCGCGGCCGAGCGCTCGACCACCTCGCCCATCACGGGCAGCTGCGGTTGCTGCAGAGGCGCCGCCGCCGGGGGGCGCGCGACGGGCGGCGGCGGCCGCGGGCTCGGGGCGGCGGCGGCGGCGGCGGTGGCAGTGTTGCCAGTGCTGCCGCGCGGCCGGACGCGCACGGCCTTGGCGGCCGGGGTGCCTCCCTCGAGGAAGGATCCCTGCGTGTTTGAATCGGGCGTCGTTGAGTTTCGGCGGGTGGAGAGGAGGAGTGAGGAACTTTGCAGCAAAAGCATGATTCTGGTTCCGTCACAGAGAAAGAGCGAGATGAGGCCAAAGCCGACGACGCTCGCGCACCTGCTCCGCCATCATCTCGTCGTCCTCCTCGGCCAGGTCGCGCAGGCTCGGCCTGCGGAAGGCGCCGCCGTCCGCCATTGGCGGGTGTTCGTTTCGTAGGCGTCCTTCGTCTCGTAAAGCGTCACAGCGCGCGCAAAGGAAACCCGTTATGCTGAGTGCGGTCTGATTGATCTATATAGTGCTATCATACTGCTGCCGGACGATGAGGTCGAAGCGCCTTTTGCGGGGCCTTCTTTTTCATCGACGACGACATTGGGGCGACCGATGCGCGGCGCCCGGTTCGGATCGGAGATCCGGCGACGACGAGACCGCTTTTCAGCGAAACGACGCAAAACTTTATTTCACAAACCCCGAACCCCGACCTTCCTTCACCCATCGACGACGCGCGACTACTTGGCCGCGACCGGCTCCCGAAGCGCGCTCAGCAGCTCCGGCAGGTCCGACATGTAGCAGTCGGGCACGATCGCGTTTTGGGGGGAGAGCAGCGCCGCCTCGCTGGTCACGCCGCTCAGCACCAGCACCGTGGCCAGGCCGCCGTTCTGCCCGAACAGGATGTCGGTGTCCAGGCGGTCGCCCACCATGCACATGCGGTCCCGCCCGAGGCCAAACTGCGCGGCGATGTCGTCCAGCATGAAGCCCGACGGCTTGCCGACGACCGTCGGCTCGCGCCCCGCGGAGCCCGCGATGGCGCCGACCATGCTCCCGTTGCCCGCCCACTCCTGCGCGTCGGTCAGGTGCGTCACGGCGTCGCGGTTGGTCGCGACGAACTCGCAGCCCGGGTTCTCGCGCAGGCAGAGCGTCGCGTACTGGATCTTGTAGTAGTTGATGGCGCGGTCAAACCCGACGACCACGGCGCCGACCTCCGGGTCGTGGCGCATCAGCTCTCCGGGCGACAGGGTCACCTGCTTGCCCGCGTCCGCGGGCCCGCCCAGGTGCGCGATGCCGGCCAGGTCGAGCTCCTCCTGGATTCCGGCCTCGCCCACCACGTAGACCTTTTTGCTGAAATTAGTGGATTTCAGGTAGGCGGCAGCCGCGTAGCTCGACGAGTAGATCTCCTCGGGCCGGACGTTCAGGCCCAGGCCGGTGAACTTGCCGAGGTAGCCCTTGCGCGACTTGGTCGAGTTGTTGGTGACGAACACGAGGCGCTTGCCCTGAATCACGTTTGGTTTGGTTTTGGTTTGGTTTGGTTTGGTTTGGTTTGGTTTTGGTGAGTGGGTTTTGGTTGGTTTTGACGGCGGGGGGGAAAGAGACACACACGCGCGCGCGCGCGCGCTCTTCTAGTCGTCTGTACACAAAAAATGACTGTGTGGGTGCTCTCACTTTGGCGCGCAGGGCGTCGAGGGTCTCGGGGACCCCCGGGATGACCGAGTCGCCGCGCCAGATGACGCCTGTGGTTATCGAGCGGGGGAGAGAGGGGGATAGGGGTGAGCGAGCGGGGGCAAGGGAGGAGCGGGGCTTGGGTCGGGGCGGCAGGGCGCTCTCGCCCCCATCGCTCGCGCGCATTTCACCGGGTCTCTGCTCCTCACCGTCGCAGTCAAAGATGAAGCATTCGACCTTGTCGATCAGCGCCGCCTTGTCCGCGTCCGTCGCGCGGCGGTCTGTCCAAGGATTGGGGGTTGGGTTTAGGGCGGGGGGCGGGCCAGCGGGCGGGCGGCGTCAGGAGGGGGCGTCGGAATGTCGGGCTGGCGTGAGCAAACTCGACGGCCGTCTGGAGGCCGTGCAAGAGGGGGCGCACCCGCGCGGAGCAGGCGCCCGTCCTTTGGCCCTCTGGGACAAGGGGCGCCGTCAGCCGAACGAAGCGCCCAAAGGTTGCGCGCGCGCCCGCTTGCCCGCTCGCGGGCTACGTTCCCTCGGCAGCGGCGGCGGCACGCCCTGAGTTCGCGCGCGTGAGCGGGGCGTTGCTGCCGCCGCCTGCCACTGCGCTCTACACGGTTGCGCTCGACCTGCTCGTCGCGCGCGTGCATCGCGAGGGGTTGCCGATTGCCTGCGGTCGCGCGCGCGCGTGGGGCAAGCACAAGTGCGGGCTCACATAACTCACGCTGCGGCTTGGCCGACGCCATGCAGCGGACGGTGGAGGCGCGGGAGGGGAGGGCACGGGGTGCCGCGCGAGCCTGCTGCGAGCCTGCGTTGGTGCCCAGCTGCTGGCGGGCGAGCATCGCGCGCGATTGGTTTGGGAGAGAGAGGAAGGGTGTCTGAGGTTTCGCTGTTTTGGGGACGTCGGAAGGAGCGAGGAAGGCTACAACAGGACAGAGGGGCGGCAGTGCTACTGTGCGATGCGGGGTGATGGACAGTGGGGGAGTTGGCGCGACGTGCAAGCGTTGAGCGATTGATTCATGTCTTTTGGCCGTTCGACGAAGCGACGGTTTTGGCGGCGTCGGTGGCGTCAACGGCGCACGACCTAAAGAGCCAACTGGAGCATCAAAGCCCGCCCTCCTCCTCCCCCCTCACACACCCACTACGCCCTCTTCGATAGACGTAGGCGTTGGTGTCGCGCTCCTGCTGCCCGGCAGGCCAGAAGAGCCAAAAGCGAGAATGCTGAAGTTCCTCAAGTCTGTGGCGATCCGCTTCAACCCGGCCGATCCCACGGCCACGTCCGCGCGTGAGCTGCTGCAGCGCGTGGGGAGCGCGTCCGCGCGCAAGAGCAACCCGGACTGCAATGTCTCCTTCCGCGTGCTCGAGGGCAGGCCGGCGGCGGCCGGCGGCAACGGCGGCAATGGCGGCGGCACCGGCGGCGAGGCTTCGGGCACGGGCGGCGGCGGCGGCGGCGGCGCCACCGTCGCCTTGGAGTTCAGCGACGGCGAGCGGCGCGAGCTGCGCGCGCGCGACTACACCGTGGCCGACTTTGTCAAGGTGATCGAGGAGAAGGCGACGGCGATGGAGCTCAAGCAGGTGCTGACCGAGTGCAAGTTCGACCCAGAGGCGGCGGCGGCCGCCGAGGCGGCCGAGCGCCAGCGGCGGAGCAGCAAGGCGCGGAGGAGGGGGTAGTCCGCAACGACAAAATTTTATTTCAATCGATCAGGAATCATTCTTCCACACGCCGCCTCAGTCTGCACGCGAACGCGCCGTCGGTGCCGTGCCGCTGCGGCAGGAGGCGCAGGAAGGCGCCGTCCACCACGCCCGCGCGACGCCACGCGGCGGCCTCCTCCTGCTCCTCCTCCTCCTCGCCCTCGCCCTCGCCCTCGCCCTCGCCCTCGCCCTCGCCGCCGCCCGCGCTCTGCGGCGGCGGCAGCAGCGCCTCGACCCGGAACGCCCGTCCGGCCGCGCGCCCCAGGAACGCCGCGACCCGCCCGTCGTTCTCGTCGCGCTCGACGCTGCACGTCGCGTACACCAGCCGCCCGCCCGGCCGCACCAGCGCCGCGGCCGCGTCCAAGAGCGCGTCCTGAAGCGACAGCAACGCTTCGAGCTGCTCCGGCGTGCGGCGCCAGCGGAGGTCGGCGCGCTTGGACAGCACGCCCGTGCCGGAGCAGGGCGCGTCGAGCAGCACGGCGTCAAACAGCGCCGGCAGCGGGCGGGGCGGGGGCGGCGGAGACGGCTGCGGCGGGGGTGAGAAGACGGGCAGCTGCTGCCGCTGCCGCTGCCGCGGGTCCTGCTGCCGCTGCCGCTGCTGCTGCTGCACATGCTGCTGCTCATGCTGCTGCTGGCGCTGCTTGTCCTGCTGCTGCTCCTCCCGGAGGCGCGCCGCCGCCCACTCGCCGCGCGCGCGCCCGTAGTCCCGCAGGTCGGTCGCCGGGCCGACCAGAAGCGCCTCGGTGGCCAGGCTCCCGCCGTCGCCCGCGCCCGCCAGCCGCCGCGCCGTGCCCGCCAGCGCCCGCAGGCGCGGCGCGCTCGCGTCGGTCGCCACCACCAGCCCTCGGCCGCCGAGCAACGCCGACGCGTAAAGGGCCTTGCCTCCCGGCGCGGCGCACCCGTCCAGGATGGTCTCCCCGGGCCGCGGGTCGAGCGCCAGGCGGACGACCAGGCCGGTGGCCTCGTCCTGGACGGTGGCCAGGCCGGAGGCGACCAGGCCCGAGCGGAGGGCGACCTGCAGCAGGCCCCCCTCGGCGGGCAGGCGCACAAAGTCGCCCGGCAGCAGGCGGGAGAGCGAAGCGGCGGCGGGCGCCTCTCGCTTGGGGGACGCCGCCGCCGCTGCCGCCGCCGCCGCCGCCGCTGCTGCTGCTGCTGTTCTGGTGGCTGCGGCTTTGGGCTTGCGGGGCGCGGCGGCCGCGACGGCGGCAGCGCCTCCCGACGGCGCCGGCGCCGCTTCTACTCTCGTCGCGCTCGCTGCTGCCGCCCGTCCCGCAAAAGCGTCCGACACCGTCGATGACAGCGCGGCGGCGGCCGCACGGGCCGCCGCGGCGCCCGCGCGCTCGCCCGCCCGACCCCCGCCTTCCTTCTCCCCGTCGTCGTAGTCGCCGGCTCGCTCCTGCCCCCGACCGGTCTGCCCCCGCTGCTCACCCTCCTCCTCCTCCTCCTCGTCCTCGTCCTCGTTCGCCCGGAGCGCCGCCGCCTCGCGCTCGAGCGCCCGCAGCAGGTCGGCCGCGCCGCCCGGCCGCGACGCCCGGAGGCTGTGCCCGGGCCGCGCATTGTTGCGCCGCAGGAACGCCTCGGTCTCGGCGCAGCCCCACGCGCGCAGCCAGCGCCCGACCATCCAGGCCGGGTGCGAGTGGACGGCCGCCAGCGCGCGGACGGCCTCGCGGCGCGCGGCGGCGGCGCTGCTGCCGCCGCCGACGCCGCTGCCGTCGCCGCCGCCGGGAAGGGCGGCAGCAGGGGCGCCGGTGTCCCGCCCCTCCTGCTCGCGCGCCGCCCGCAGCTCGCGCGCCAGCGCCCGCTCCGGCAGGGGCAGGTCGCCGCGCTCCCACGCCCGCGCGGCGTTGCGGAGCACGCCGTTGCAAAAGGCGGCGGCGCGGTCGCCGCGCGAGCCCGCGTCGGGCGCGCTGCCGCCCCGCCCCCCGCCGCCGCACATGCGGCGCGCCAGGCTGACGTAGTCGCCCAGCGCGTACGGGGGCAGGCGCCGCTCGGTGAGCTCAAACAGCGCCAGGCGCAGGATGGCGCGCATGGGCGGGTCGAGCGCGCTGACGTCGCCGCCCGGCGCCCTCGCCGGCGCGGCTCCCGAGGCGGGCGGCGGCGGCGGCGGCAGGCGGCGCCCCCGCGGGTCAAAGCGGGGAGGCGTGGGGGGCGTCAGCAGCTGGCTCAGGACAAAGTCGAGGCGGCGCTGCCAGCGCGTCGCGCCCGAGACCAGGTCTTTGACGACGCGCTGCCGGCGGCGGCGAAGGGCGGCGTCCTCGCTGGCGCGGGGGAAGGAGGAGGCCCCGGGCGAGCCTCGGCCGAGGCCGGCGTGGCCGCCGTTTTCGTCGTCGTCGTCGTCGTCGTCCGAGTCGTCGTCCGAGTCGTCTCCGTAGACGTCAAGGTCGTCGGCGTCATCGCCTGGCACGCCGCCGCTCACCAGCCCGGCAAAGGCGCCGCTCTGCTCGATGCGCAGCAGCTGCTCGACTGCGCGCGCGCGCGCAGAGTCGGGCGGCGGCGCGGCCTGCGGCGGAGGCGATCGTGCGCCCCGCCAGCCGCCGCCGCCGCCGGCCGTCAACGGCGGCCGGCGCTCCTGCTGCTGGTACTGCTGCCTGGCGTCCCCCCATGCGCTCAGGCGCGTTGTCGGTCTGTGGCTCGTGTAGGCGGCATTGGGCGCCGGGCACAACAGGGCAGCCTGGCGCGGAAAGAGGAGGAGTGGCGTCGCCGCTCTCGGGATGGGGCCGCGAGATGATGGGGTCGCCGCAGCCGCACAGGCGGGTGGGCGCCCGAGACTGTTCAAAGTCATGCTTGGGAAGAAACGTTGGATTGAGATATGAGGGGGAAAAGCGGGCGCGGCTTGCTCTTTCTGCACCCGAGCGGCCGATGACGACGCTGCGCTCGTCGGCGACGTCTGTCGGCGGTTCGTTCCGGCTTTTACTTCAAGGCGTCCTTCCTCCTGGGACCCATCTCCCTCTCTCCGTCCCATCCGATCGCCTATCCCGACAAGCCACTTACCACGCAAATACACCACAGCCCGCAGAAGAAAGCTCTCGAACCCCAAAGGCTCACTCGAACAAATCGCCCGTGGAGAGAGAGGGAGGCCCCCACTCGGCAGGCCCGTCGCTGCCGACGATCGCGTGATGTTCCGCAAGTTCTCCAAGGACGAGGTGTCGGCGATCAACCAGGTCAAGTCGTCCGTCGTGCGTGGAATAAGAGGTGAGCTAGTTCGAGCCGACTGTCGCAGCCGGCGCCGCCGCCGATCGTTCGCCCGCCGTCCCGCGCGCTCTCTCGCTCATTCAACAAAAACCAACCCCGCCCGCCGCTCGATCCCAACAACAAACGAAACGAAAAACACCAACGAAATCAGCCTCCCTCGCCACCACCTACCCCTGGCTCGAGGAGTCAGGCGTCCTCGACCTCCTCATCCCCAAGAAGGACTGCCCCCTCAGCCTCGCCAAGGTCGGCTACGTCCAGGTGGCGCTCGTGCACGGCGAGCCGCGCTTCTTCGCCGACCGCGACGGCCCCTGGCTCCCGACGCTCCGGCTGCTGCACCAGTACCCGCGGATGATGAAGCGCGTGCGCGCCGACCGCGGCGCCATCAAGTTTGTGCTGTCGGGCGCCAACGTCATGTGTCCCGGGCTGACCAGCCCGGGCGCGACGCTGCACGACGAGCTGGCGGCGGGCGAGCCGGTGGCCGTGCTTGCGGAGGGCGTCGACGAGGCGATGGCGGTGGGGGTCATGGCGCTGTCGACGGGCGACGTGCGGTCGGTCAACCGGGGCGTGGGGGTGGAGCTGGCGCACTACTTGAACGACGGGCTGTGGAAGACCAAGCGCCTGGTTTGAGACAGCGGGAGGAAGAGGACTCGATCGGCCCCTGCCGCCGCCGCCGCCGACGCGCGCGCCAGTGGGGACGGACAAAAAAACGCGCCCGTCTCGGCCCGCCCCCAGACAGAAACACCAAACACCCCCGTCTTTTTGCGCAGATTGAAATAAACGTCTCGATTACAGATTCACGTGCGAGTGACGGCTAACTTTTGCGCGCGGCGCGAGCGAGCGTGCTCTGCGCGCGAGATGTCGGCGCAACGGCGGAGCGGGGGGGTGTGGGGAGGGGGGAAGGCGGGGCGGAAAAGCGCAAGGAAAAAGGCGTTTCAGCCGCAAAGTCGGGCGTCGTCTGGGAAGGGGGGGTGAAACGGGGGGCGGAGGGCGCCACAGGGCGCACGCCGCGCGCTCGGAGTAAGGGCGGGGAGCATTATGCAGACAAGGGCGGGAGAACAGGAACAAAATGGCCGCAGAAAGGGCTGGCGGGGGGGGGGGGGGCACAGGCCCCATCGTCGACGGGCGCGGGCTCGGCCGCCTCGGGCGAGCGGGACGAAAAAAAAGAAAACGAGAGGTGGGGCAAAAAGAGCGCCTGCTGCAGAATCGTGCGCGCGCGTACATCGTGCGAGGGACGTGTCAAAGTGCCCCCAGGAGCGAGCCTAGGCACTCGCCGGCGCGTCCTTGGCCGCCGTCGCGACCGCTGGGGTGGCCGTTGCAGCGGCGCTCTTGCCGCCGCCGCCGCCGACGCCGCCGCTGCCACCGCCGCCGCTGCCCCTGTACGGCTTGAACGCGGCCGTCGTGAGGTCGGCCGTGTCGTCCGCGGAGAGCTCGAGCGGCGGGGTCGGAGCCCGCTCCGTCGCGTTGGCGGGCGCGGGAAAGGGCGAGGGCGAGCGCGCCGCCGTCACCCTTGCTTCCGTGGCGGCCGCCGCCTTGGCCGCCGCCGTCGTCGCCGCCGCCGCCGCGCCGGCCGCGCCAGCGAGCGAGGTGGTGGGCGCGGGCGGGGACACCTTTGCTGGCGGCGCGGCCGTGGCGGCGACGCTCGAAGCGGCGACAGACGCGGCATCACTCGACGTCGCGGTCGACGCGGCAGGCGCGAGCTTGGGGCGCAGCGCGACCACCCTGGGAAGAGGAGGAGCAGCGGCGGCGGCTGCGGCTGGAGCATCAGCGTCGTCGTCGGCGGCGGCGGCGGCGGCGGCGGCAGCGGCAGCGGCAGAGGCCGGCGTCGCGGGTTTCAAATAGGGCGCGAGCGCGGGAGCGGCGGGAACGGCGGCGGGCACGCCGCTGGCTCCTTTGACGTAGACGCACTTCTCCCCGTTCTCGAGGCCCCACAGCGTTCCGGCAGCGTCCGGCGTCGTCTTGGCCAGCGGCGTCTCGCGGCACATCTTGACGCGCCGGGCGGCCGGCGGCGGCGACGGCGACGGCGACAGCGACGGCGGCGAGGCAGCGGCGGGGGCCTTGGCGACGGCGCTCGCGACGTGTGTCGCCGCCAAGGGCGAGGAGGGCGAGGGCGAGGGCGAGGGCGAAGGTGACGGCAACGTCACAGCGGCGGCCCTCGCCGCCACGGGCGACGGCGACGGCGAGGGCGAGGGCGAGGGCGAGGGCGAGGGCGAGGACACAGCGGCGGCGGGAAGCGCCTCGCCGGCAAACGCCGCCGAGGGCGGGGGCGCCGGCGGCGGCAACGGCGCAGCAACGGCAGCAGCGGGCGCCTCGCCGGCGGGCGACACCAAGGGCGACGGCGACGGCTCGGGCGACGGCGCGGGCGGCGGCGACGGCGCGGGCGGCGGCGCGGCGGCCGCGGGCGCCCTGCCGCTGCTGCTGTATCCGCCCTCGGGCGGCAGGTAGCGGCACGCGTGCCCGTCCTCGAACCCCCAGCGCTGCGACACGCCCGCGCGCGGGTCCGCCAGCGACTGCACCAGCGACGTCTTGTAGCAAGCGGGCGCGTCGGCGGGCGGCGGCGGCGCCGGCCCCGTCTTTTGGTCGATCAGCGGCGTGGCGGAAGCGGCGGGCGATGGAGAGGTCGGCGTCGTCGTCGCCTTGGCGGTCGCGTTGGCCTCGGAGGGCGACGGCGACGGCGGCGGCGACGGCGGCGGCGGCAGAACGGCAGCGGCAGCGGCTGCTGCGGCTGCGGCGGCGGCTGCGGCGGGCCCCGGCGCAAACGGCGGCTCGCCCGTCGGCGTCTTGAACGGCGCCACCGCCCCGCCCATCCGGACCACCACGGCCGACCCCCACAGCTCCGCCAGCCGCCGCGACAGGTCCTGCCGCCACACGGGAAAGCCGCCGTCCGAGCGCGCCGCCGCCGAGATGCGCACGTCGGCGCAGTTGATGAAGTACTCGGGGTAGCCGACGCCGGCCGTTCCGCACGGCGGGTAGGCCTGCGCGTTGGCGCACGTCGGCTCGTTGCGCAAGGCCGGGGGGCAGGGCGGCCAGCACGTGTGCGCGGTCATCCACTCCCAAACGAGCTTGCAGTGGTCGCACGCCAGGTCGGGGGGCAGGCGCCAACGCGTGCGGTACACCTGCATCCCAAGGTACTCGTCGCACTTGTCGCGCCCGCCCTCGCATCCCTCTTTAGGGGTGATCGGCGGCATCGCGTAGCTCTCGTAAAAGCCGTCGCCGTAGAGCGGCGGCGCGGTGCCGTGCGTGCCGCCGCCCCACCCGCCGACGAACGGCAGGTACCAGAGGGTGCCTTTCCCGTCGGCGCGCTCGAGGTCGACGCACCCGTCGCCGTCGTCCATGCGCTTGGCCTCCAGAGGGCACACGCGCGCGCGGAAGCGGCCCAGGTGGTTGACCGTGATGACCGTGTCGACGTTGATCGTGCGGCCCTGGCCGTAGGTGGCGGCCACGGAGTCGCCGGCTACGTCCCAGCGGCCGTCGCCGCCGGGCGCCCCGCCGCAGATGCCGTCGATGCGCATGGCCGGCCACCGCAGCGCGCCCGAGTCGCTCATCGCGGCGGCGCCGCCCGCGTTCAGGCCGTGGGCGTAGAACTCCTTGCCCTTGAGGTAGGCGATGAAGTTGCGCGAGCGCGGCTGGAGCAGGGTGCCGTGGGCTTGAGCGGCGCGGGGCGCAAGGAGGAGGCAGAGGGCGGCGGCGACGGCGGCGGCGGGCGCGAGCAGCGGCAGCTGGCGCGTCGGCGGCGCGCTGCGGCACCGCCGGCGGCGAAAAGTGGTCGATATTTCGGCGTGTTGCTCGCGTCGCGCCGCTCTTGGACGGGTCGCTTGACAAGGATCATCCTCTCGCTGCATCGGTCGCCGGGCCTCGACGGCCATTTTTGTTGTGAGGGAGCAAAACTCTGGGAACAGAGGTTGCCGATACGATTGGTACGGGTCGTTGTCCGCCCCCTTGCTGCGCGCCTGGTCAATCTTTGACGAGTTTGACTTGGCGCGCTGCTGCTGGCCGGCCGATTGCCAGGGCGAGCGCGCGTCCGGCCCGGGAAAATGTTTTTCTTCACAGTCCGACTGCTGAAACTGTTTGGCCCCCGCCTGTGATTGGCAAAAGGTGGGCGGCGCGCTAAAGGATGGTGTGATGTAGTCGGTCGGGCTAAGTGCTGCAAGATAAGGAATGGAGGACGACTGGCAGGAGGGGGAGCTCGCAGGAGGGGGACAAAGACAAAACGGCGAGAGAAGGTGGGCCGCTGTTCGAGGAGGGGCTGCGTCGCGCTCGGCGAGCGCCGCTCGCGCCGCGCGTGTGCGCAAGAAGGAAGCCCCGGGAAAACGTTTACAGCAACGGGGGAGCAAAGCAAGGGGAGGCACATCCTTGGCCCAACACAGGGGGTGGGGCCGGAAGAACGAAGGCCGGACGCAGTGGCGTCGGAAGCGAGAATACCACAAAAAACGCCCGAGGCGACGACCGGACGGACCACAAAAACAAAAAACCCAATTCGAGAGGAGAGCGGCGCTTTTTCCCCTGCGGCGCGGCGGCGGGAGGGCGCGCGCACCTCCGCCGCACATCTCATGCCTCGTCTCTCAAAGGATGCGCTTGCGCTGGCTGTACCTCAGGATCGCGAAGAAGATGTAGGTGCACACCGCCACGATCGCCAGCGTCGTCCCCCAGAAGGCCAAGGCCGACGGCTCCAGGTGCGAGCGCATGTTCATGCCAAAGATGCCGGCGATCATGGCCCCGAGCGCCGCCGCGAACGACCCCATCGACAGCATCAGCTCCAGGCGGTTGACCTCGTACCGCCTAGCCGACAAGGAGACGCCGATCGACTCCTCGAGGTCGCGCGCGCCCTCGAGCAGGCGCTCGCCCTCGCCCTGCGTGGCGGTGGCGCGCTGGAGGTAGTACTCGAGGAGGTCCTCGACCTCCTCGAGCTCGCGCTCCTCCTCCTCGGCGTCGGCCATCTCCTCGAGCGCGTCGGCCGCCTCCTCCAGCGCGTCGCTCGCCTGCTGAAACCCGGGCACGTGGCGGTCGTCGCCGCCGCCGCCGCCGCCAGCGTTGCCCCCGCCACCCGCGCCCGCGCCCGCGCCCGCGCGCGCGCCGCGCGCCGCGGAGAGCGACATCTCGCGAGAGCTGGAGAGGAGGCGGCCGGCGGGCTTGCCGGCGGCGGCGGCGGCGGCGGCCGAGGCCGGGGAGAGGGCGCCGTTGGCGGCGGCGCTGGCGGCGGCGTTTCCGGGCGCGGGAGAGGGCGGGGGCGAGTCGTCGCCGCCGTCGTCGAGCGGGCCCGGGGTCTCGAGGCGCTCGGCGCGGCGGCGCGCGGCCAGGAAGGCCGACTCGTCCCCGCTCTCGTCGTACGACGCGACCGGGTACTGGTCGGCGGAGGCCTCGTCGGCGTCGTGGAGCGCGGCGTCGGCGCTGTCGCCGTCGCCGCCGCCGCCGCCGTCGTCGTCCTCCTCCCGCCGCCGCTGCTGCTGCTGCTGCTGCTGCTCCCGCTCGTGCCCGAGGGCGACCAGGCCCTCGTGCGCGTCGGCGCCCAGCACGGTGCGCTGGCCGTCGGGCTCCTCGATTATCAGCACGCCGCCGCCGGGCGAGGCCAGCCGGACGGGCGAGCTGCCGCCGCCGCCGCCGTCGCCGCCGGGGCTGCCAGGGCGGCCCGCCGAGCCGACGGGCGGGGCGCCGGCGTCGAGGCCCGGCGTCGCGTCGCTGGCGCGCTGCTGCTGCTGCTGCTGCTGCTGCTGCTGCCGACCAGAGCGCCCGTTGCCGTTGCCGTTGCTGCTGCCGTTGGGCGCCTCGCTGCTCGCGCGCCCGTTGCCGTTGCCGTTGCCGCCGCCGGACCCCGCGGACGCGCCCCCACCGCCGCCGCCGCCCCCGCCGCCCCCGCCCAGCCGCCGCCCCTCGACCTCGCCCCTCGCGCGCTCGAGCTCGCGCTCGAGCCGCTCGCGCTCCCTCGCGCGCCGCCGGTCCTCGCGCCGCGGCCGCGACGACAGGTTGAGCTCGCGCAGCTCGTCCTCGTCGTCCATCAGCTGCTCCAAGAGCTCGCACAGCGCGCCCGCGCGCGCCTCCAGCTCCACCAGGGCCGACTTGATGCGCCGAAGCTCCTCCAGGTTCACCGGGTTGATCTCGCGCGGCAGCCGGGTCAGCAGCGCCGACACGCGGCGGGTGACGGCGAGCACCTCTGCGTCCACGCGCGACGTGGCGACCGTCAGCACGCCCTCGATGACCTCGAGCTCAAAGGGGAGGTTGGCACTGCCGCTGGGGCCGATGACAGGGGCCTGGGGCCCGCCGGACGAGGAGGCGGGGCCGCCAGAGGAGGAGGATTGAGACTGCGCCGCCGCCGCCGCCGACAGCGACGACAAGGGGGAGGGCGCGCCGCTCGCGCCGGCGGCAGACGCAGACGCAGACGCAGACGCACTCGCTTGGGCCGCGGGTCCGTCCGCCTGGCCCATCTGCTGCTGCTGCTGCTGCTGCTGGGCCTGCGCGAGCGCGCCCTGGTCCGCGCCCTGGTTCTGCTGCCCCGACGACTGCTGCTGCTGCTGCTGCCCCTGCTGCCCCCCGCCCGACAGCTGCTGCTGCCGCTGCTGCGCCTGCACCGCCTGCTGCTGCTGCGCCTGCAGCCGCGGCACGACCGTGTCCAGCAGCTTGCGCGCGTTGGCCGAGTTGGGCTCGAACAGCAGCGCCGAGCTGGCCGTGACCACCGCGCGGATGCCGCCCAGATTGACCAGCACGCACGTCTCTTTGACCGTGATCGACGGGCTGTGCGCCTGCTTGCTGGCGGCGTCGGCGCCGGCGGCGGCGTCGACGCGCCGCAGGTCGCGCGGCTGCAGGCCGTGCTCGCGCAGGAGGTCGCGGCGGCGGACGTGCATGCGGCGGACGCGGCCCGCGGCGTCGAGGCGCAGGACCTCGTAGACGGCCTTGCCCTGCGCGGCGGCGAGGGCGGCGGCGGCGCCGCCGGGCCCGCCGGCGCCCGCGGCGGCGGCCGAGGACGGCGCAGGGGCGGCGAGCGCGTCGCCGTCCATCGAGGCGTACGCGCCGCCGTCGCTTTCGAACCCCGCTCCGCCGCCATCGAGCATCGGGTCCGACTCGTCGATCAGCGTGGCGGTGGCCAGCGACGCTTCTTGAGGGGCGGCGGTGGCGGCCGCAGAAGGGGCCAACGCCCAAGCCGTCCCCGCCCCGCCGCCGCCGGCAGCCGCGGCGGCGGCTGCGGCAGCGGCGCGCGCACGGATGGCCGCCAGAGCCGCGGCCGCGGAGGATCCGGCGCTGAAGGCGTAGGCGGCGACGTCCGGGCGGCCGAACGACGATGGCGCGTCGTTGGCGTCGGCGGCCGGGTTGCCGCCTCTGATGCCGCCGCCGCGCGCCGCGCGCGCGAGCGTCCCGCCGACGCTCGACGGCCCGACGTGCCGGCGCGACGCCAGCCACGTGCTCAGCAGGGACGACGCCCGGGGGGGCTCGTTGCCGCCGCTGCTGGTGTAGCTGCCGCTACCGCTGCCGCGCGCGCCTCCAAAGGGGTGGTGGAGGGGCGCGTGCGGGCGCGGGGCGGATTCTCCTCCTGCTGCTCCTGCTGCTCCGGCCGATGCATTGGCCGCCCGCCGCAACGGTTGACGCTCGCGCACGGTGAACGCGCGGCGCGGGGCCAGCGCCGGGGCCGGAACCAGCCCGATTGATCGGCGCGCGCCGCACCGATGGAGGGGGTATGCCGACGAGCAGCGCGGGAGCAACGCTTGTTCCCAGGCAGCAGCGGCAGGGCAGCTTTGAGCGGAGAGGCCTACCGAGGCGCCCGCCACCGCGGCCCCGGCCATGTGTCCAGCTGCTGCTGCGCCAGCCCTGGCCTTCCTTGCGCTGGGTCGATCGCCACGGGGACTGGAACCCGGTTTCTTTTCTGTGTTGGCGTTGTGGGGGGGAAGGTTGTCCACGATCGCGCTCGCTCCTCTATATGGGGAAGCGAGCGGTGGATGTTGTTGGTGTACGTGCGCGCTCAACGGTGGATTGAGATTTGTGAGCAGCGAGCGCGTGCGTAGATGAAGCAACGCGTTTCGCGTTCAGACAAGAGGGGCAGCGAGAAACGCTAGGGAAACGCTGAAAAACGCGCCCCTTGCCGGCCGCCCAACCCCAATTTCAACGACTACTACCGACCCCTGAATACATACGCGACAGCAACGTGCGTCCACGATTCCACGCACACATATTCTGTCTTGGACAGGTGCAAACATCCGAGACCGGGCTTGGGGCAACAACTCGCGGGTACACGTCCGCCCCCCTCTCTCCTCGGGCCCACCGCCATCATGGATGCGCGCGTTGTGGTCGACATCGGCACGGAGCGCGCGCCACCAGCTGCACCCCTGCAGCCGCCCAGCAGCCACGGCAGCACCAGCGCCATGAACGGGGTCGGGCCCGCCGTTCGAGCGCCGCCGCCGCCGCCGCCCGTCGCCGCCAACGCCAACGCCGCCCAGCAACAACAACAACAACGACACCGCCAGCCGCTGCGGCGCCGCGACTCCCCGCCCTGGGGGTGGCGCGCCGTGCGCGCGATGCTCGACCCTGACGACGGGTACGTCTCGTGGCCGGGCGTGGCCGCCCTCCTGGGGGCGGCCTGGCTGGCCCTGCTGGCGCGCTCGGCCGACGGCGAGGCGCGCGCGCTGGGCGGCGCGCTGTGCCTCGACTCACTCGCCGACGCGCTGCCGCTGATGGAGCGGCGGGGGCGGCAGCAGCAGCAGCGGCAGCGGCAGCAGCAGCGGGGCGGCGAGGGAGGGGAGCCGCAGCAGGAGGCCGAGCCGCTGCAGCTCAAAGGGCAGCAGCAGCGGCAGCGGCAGCAGCGGCAGCAGCAGCAGCACCAAAACCACCCCCTCGACCCCCAAATGGACGGCGGCGGCGGCGCGGCGGCGGCGGCGGCGGCGGGCCCGCTGGTCGCCGTGCGCGGGCGCGTGTGCTCGAGCCGCCCGCGCGCGTGCGAGCTGGACGCCGGCTCGCGCGCCGTGATCCACGAGGTCGTCGAGGAGGACATCTTCCTCTCGCGCGGCGCCGCGGGCGGCCTCGTGCGCGCGCCCTTTGAGACGCGGCGCGAGCTGGCCGAGCGCGAGTGGTGGCTAGAGGACGGCAGCCGGCAGCAGCCGCCCGCTGCTGCGGCTCGGGGGGCGGCGGCGGTGGCGGCCGCCGCGGGGGGCTTCGGCGGCGGCGGCGGCGCGGAGGGCGGCGGCGGCCCCGCGGTCCGGGTGCGCGTGGAGGGCGGGCGCGCGGCGTCGCGGCTGGCGGACGCGCTCGAGGTGCGCCAGGAGTACCGCGAGCGGCAGGATGGACCGGGGGGCGGCGGCGGCGGGGGGCCGCCGCCCGCGCCGCCGCCGCCGCCGCCGCCCGCCCCGCAGCAGCAGCACGGCGGCGGCGCTGCGGCGGGGGGGGGCGCCGACCAGCCCCGGGCGCTCGCCCCGCATGCCGCCGCCGCCCCGTCCTCCGCCGCGCAAGCCGCGCAAGGCGGACCCCCCTCCCCTCCGCTCCACGCCCACCATTCTCCCGTCGGCGGCGGCGTCGTGCAGGCCACGCTCGGGTGGACGCTCGGCCAGCTGTTCACGGGGCAGCGGCACCAGGGCACGCGCAAGACGGAGCGCTTCCTGCCCGTTGGTGCCATCGTCACGGTGGTCGGGGAGTTGGCGCGGTTCGGGGGCGGCGGGGGCGGCGGGGGGGGCGGCGGCGGGGGCGGGGGCGGGGCCGGGTCGGGGCCGGATCGTTCCTCCTCCTCGCTCGTCGTGCGGCGCCCGACGTCGGGCGGCCCGTTCTACGTCACCTCCCTGGCGCCGCGGCAGCTGCACGCCGCCCTGGCGGCCAACGCGCGCACGTGCCGCGCGCTGGCTGCCGTGCTCGGCGGGCTCGGGTGCGCGCTGATCGCAAAAAAGGTGGCCTGGCGGCTGTGGCTGCGGCACCGGCAGCGGCAGGCGCGCGAGCGGGTCCTGCGCGCCGAGGTGGAGCGGGAGCGGCGGCTGCGGGAGGCGGCGGCGGGCGCGCGGCGGGACGCGCGGCGGCAGCGGCGGCAGGAGCGGGAGGCGCGGGGCGAGCAGCGGCGGCAGGACGAGGACGGCCACGACGGCGACGCGGGCAGCGAGGCCGGCGGCGGCGGCGCGAGGGGCGGCGGCGGCGGCGGACGGGGCACGGCCACGAGCAAGCTCGCCGGCGGCGGCGGCTTTGCCGGCGGCGGCAGCGACGACAGCAACCGCGACGACGACGACAGCGACGGCGGCGGCGGCAGCAGCTCGCTCGCCGGGGGCAGGGGGGCGCGCGGCAAGCGCGACGACGGCGGCGGCGACGACGGCGACGGCGACCGCGCGGCCGACACGTGCGTCGTTTGCCTGGAGCAGCGCAGCGCGATGGTCTTCGTCAGGTGCGGCCATCTGTGCGCGTGCGCGGGCTGCGCCGCGTCGCTCGACCGCTGCCCGATCTGCCGCGCGCGAGGCGACGCCATCCGCGTCTACCGGACCTGAGAGGCTGGCTGCGAAGAGAGGCGGTATTCAAACGGTTTTCTCGTTTGTTTGTCGATGTAAAATTTTTCCTACGCTCGTCGTGCTCACTCACGGCAGCAGCGACGCTCGCAGCAAGTTGCTGCGGCTGCGCCCGGCCGACGCGCCCGTCCCGGGCTCTGTCAGGCAGGACATCGCGTGGTAGGGCGGCACCAGGCCGCCCTGCGTGGCCACGGCCGACGCCAAGCGCGCTATGGTCGAGTCCGCCGCCGCCGCCGCCGCAGCGACGGCCGCCGCCGCAGCGGCGCTGCACTGCTGCAGCGCGGCTGGCAGCTCCAGCCGGCCGCCTGCGGCGGCCAGCATGCACACGCGCGACAGCGCGGCCGGGTCCGTCACGTCCGTGAGCACGTAGGCGATGTGCTCCGGCCCCTCGACCGCGCGCACGAGGCCGAGGCCGACGCACTCGCGCGACTGGGGGGCCGGCGCCCGCGGCGGCCGGATCCACCGCCCCGGGCGCGCCTCCCCGCCCCCTTCTTCCTCTGCCCATTCCTCGTCCTCGGCCCCGCCGGCCAGCAGGCCGACGATGCTCCCGTTGAGGGCGCGCGCGGCCTCGTGCGGCGGCAGGGACCCGGGCTCCTCCGCGTGCGAGAACACCACGCGGACGGCCTCCCCCCCGGCCGCAGCGTCCCTGTCCCCGCGGCCGCCGCCGCCGCCGCCGCCAAATCGGATGCGCACAAACAGCGGCGTCGCCGCGGCCAGGCCCACCGCCGCGGCCGCCAGCTCGCGGTCGAGGCAGCCGCCGCCGTCGGCGGCTGCCCCTTGGGACGGTGACAGACCGGAGGCGGCGATCGCGCGCCGCGCCCACGCCAGCCACCCGAGCGTGCGGCACTCGGCGGCCGTCTTGGCGCCCGTCGCGCCGCCGCCGCCGCCGCTCGCGCCGCCGCCGTTTGCGTCCGGCAGCGCCCGTTCGGCCGAGGCTTGCGCGGCGCTCGGCAGCGGCATGACTCGCGGCGCACGACCCACACGAGGCGGCCCATGGTGCCGGTGCCAGAACACGCCGGGTGGCAAGGCGCTCCGGAAGCCGTTGTTGTTGCGGCCGCCGCCGCCGCCGCCGCCGCCGTTGCCGCCGCCACCGTTGCTGCCGCCACCGCTGTTTCCGGCGCCCCCGCCCAGCACGAGGACGTGCGTGGGCTGCAGGATGCACAGCAACTGGCACAAGAGGTCGTACCCGACGCCCGTGATCCAGCCCATCGTGTTGACCACCAGAGGAGGCGGAGGAAGCGCGGGAGGAGAACAAGAAGCGGAAGAGGACAAAGCCTGGGCGCGGCCGCCCGCGGCCGCCTGCGCCGCCTCGCCCGCCGCCGCCCCTGGTTCTCGGCCGCCTTCGCCTTCGCCGCCGCCGCAGAGCCGCCGGTACTCGCCCACCAGGCCGTGCACGGCCTCCACGTACGCCGCCGGGTTGCCCTCGGGCGACACGTCTCCCAGGAAGCGCGCCGCCGCGGGCGCCGCGTGCCGCAGGTGCGGCGGGCCCAACAGCGGCCCGAGCGCCACGTGCAGCGACAGCAGGCCCGGCGGCGTCGCCTCGGGCTGGCCGGGGTCGCCGTCCAGCACGGCCACGCGCGCGAAGGCAGGAGCGGCGGCGGCGGCGGCGGCGGCGGCGGCGTCAGCCTGTCCCTGTCCAGCTTCTCCTCCTGCCGCCGCCGCCGCCGCCGCGTCCGGGGGGCTCAGCAGCGCGTTGACCAGCAGGCGCACCAGCGACGACTTGCCCGCGCCCTTTGGGCCGATGACGGCGACGACCACGGGCGGGGGCTGCCGGGGTGCGGCCCGCGCGCGGCGGGGCCTGCCGCCTCTTGCCGCCGCCGCCGCTGCCGCTGCTGCCGCCGCCGCCGCCGCCGCCGCTGCTGTCTCGGCCGCCTGGCGCCGCGCGCTCCTCACGACCTCGTCCACAGCCTCGCGCCAGGCGTCCGGCACACGCGGGTGCCAGGGTGTATGGGGTGGCGGTTGCGGCGGCGAGAGCAGCGGCGGCGGCGGCGAGAGCGGCGCAGCCGCCTCCGGCACGACGGAAAAGCTCGCGTCGCCGCCGCGCGGCTCGCTGCTGATGACGGCGCGCGCGGGCGACGAGGATGATCCGAGCGCGGCGGCCAGCCGGAGCGCCCCTCCCACGCGCGCATCGGCCGCCAGGCGCAAGGGGGCCGAGGCGGAGACAAGAGGAGCAGGGGCGGCGGCGGCGTCGGCGGCTGCGGCGGCGGCGGCGGCGGTGGCGGCGACCTCGTTGTCGGCCGCCCCAGGGACCGAGAGCACGTAGCCACCGACGTCGATCGCTCCCGCCGTGACCGTCAGCGTCCCTTGGCCGAGGAACAGGACGCCGGGCTGTGGTTGTTGTTGTTGCGTCGTTTGCGGTTTTTGCGGGGGAGCGGCGTTTGAGCGATCGATCGAGCGGCGACGACGCGTCGAAGACACCTCTCACAACTCAGAACGCACCTGTCCTGGACGCAGCGAGATTTCCACAAATCCCGGCCCTTCCCTGTGTGTGTGAGGGGTCGGCGGTCGTGGTGGAAGAGAGAGAGACAGAGAGTGTGAGAAACGGCGACGCGCGCGAGAGAAGAGAGGGACCAAGGAGACGACGACATGGAAACGCACCGAATCATGTCTCCGCGCGCCGACCCCGCGGCCGGATTGGCGGGTACTGGCACGCGCGCGCGCTTCTTGGGCCGCTGGTACCCGCTCTGGGGCCGCGCGTGTTGCCCGCCGTCCATTTGCAAACGTGGCGAAAAGGGATGGAGTCCTCTCTCAAAGTGGTTGTTGATGATGCTGTCGTGCGTAACATTGCAATGCGAAAAGCGCAACTGCTCTCTACTACATCTCGACGACTGGCCGCTGCCGCTTGGCCGTCTCGGCGCCGCCGCCGCCGCCAGCAGCGCCGCTGCCCCCTCGTCCCTCCTCGCCTTCTTCGTCGCCGACCTCCCCCCCCTTTTCGATCGCCGCCTCGGCCGCGGCGACCCCCTTTTCGTCGCGCAGCTCCACCACGCCGCACGCTAGGTCCATCGCCACCTCCAACTTGCCGCCATCCTCCTCCGCCTCGTCAGGCCGGTCGCTGCCGCTCTCGCTCTCCTCGCCGCTGCCGTCGCCCTCGCCGTCGCTGTCGCTGCTGCCGCCGCCGCTCCCGCCCGCCCTGGCGCCCAGGACGGTGCCGTCCGGCAGGCGCAGCTCGCGCAGCTGCGGCTGGGCGGAGGCTGCGCCGCCGCCCCCTGCTGCCATCGCCTCCCCCTCAGGCCCCGGCGGCTCCACCTCGACGATGACGGGGTCCCCCGCGGCGGCCGCCGCGCCCTCGGGCAGGCGCGCGTTGGCGGCGCGGAGCTCGGGCAGGAAGAGGCGCGCGCGGTCGAGGACTGCCGTGGTTTGTGTTTTTTGTGTTGATGGGTTGTGTGCGTGTGTGTGTGCGTGATCATGAGGGGGGGGCCGAGGGGTAGGCGAGTCGACAAACGTGAGGGAGGGGGGCTGCGGGGGCGGATATGCGCTGCCGCCGCCGCCGCCGCCCCTGTCACCCGACGGGGCGCCGACGCCGGTGTGACGAGAGACGAAAAGAAAGAGAGGCTTCCTCACCGCTGCTGCGGGCGACGGGCTGGATCTGGGGTCGCACGGCTGGCCTGTCCGCCTGCTGCGGCTGCTGCTGCTGCTGCTGCTGCTGCAGGAGCATGCGCTCTGTCGGATTTGTCGTTGTTGTTTTGGTTTTGGTGAGGGGGCGGCGCGGGGGTCCAAGGGCGGGGGGTGACTAGGGGTGAGAGGTCGGGATCGCGCGTGCGTCTGTCGCCGAGCCTTCGAGCATTCGTTCTGATCAGTGTCGGATCACGAAGCTACAAACGCGCACTCACCCACGGGCGAGACGGCGGGCGCGTCGAGGAGCTCGCGTTGCTGCTGCCGAGGCGGCGGCGACGGTGCGTTGACCGCCCCCGCCGTCGGCGGGCGAGCGGCGACGGGGTCGGCGTCGGCGGCGTCGACGTCGCTCTCCCGGCGTCCGCTGCGGCGGCCCCCTTGCTCCTGCGTCATTGATGTTGTTGCTGCTGCTGATGGCCCGCTCCGATTGACTGGCGACGTTGTGGACAGCAGCGTGATAGGGACGTCGACGCGGGCCGGTCGTTGACGGGCAAAAAGGGACGGCGTTTCGGGGCTCAAGCTGATGATTTTGTTTCGATGCGTGGCGCAAAGAGGGGACAAAGAGAGACGTCTCGGATGGCGCCCTGTATGCGAGAGAGGATGTACGCGATGCAGAGACGAGTGGCTTCTTGATGCTAGGCTGACAGACACTGCGTGTGGCGTGATGACGTTCTTTCATCCTGCCTCCTCCTGCCTTCTTTTGCGCCCGCCCCTCTCTCCCTCTCCTCTTGAGAGCCTCCCCTTCCAGTCGCCGGCCACTTGCAACACTACCGTCTGCTCGACCTGTACTACCCGCGCGCCGCTTCCCGGTCCGCCCCGATCGATCACACCGCCAGCGTTTCCGCGCTCGACAGGGAAAAAACCACCTCCCTTTGGTCGCCGCCCGTCAAGCCTCCCCCTTCCCTCTCTCTGCCCGCGCCCGCGCGCCTTGCGCGACCGGTCCCGCGAGCGCGTCAGCCCCCGCCGCCACCATGGGCACCATGGGCATGCCCTACGGGCTGCAGTCGATGCTCAAGGAGGGGCACAAGCACTTCTCCGGCATCAGCGAGGCGACGCTCAAAAACATCGAGGCGTGCAAGGGGCTGTCGCAGATCACGCGCACGTCCATGGGGCCCAACGGTGCGTGGCTGTGGACGGGGTCGGTGGTGGGGCCGTCGTCCTTAGCGGCCGGGAAGGCGCGCGCGCGCGCGAGCAAAACAGGAGAGACTTCGGCGTCCCTTCTTCCCTCTCTTCCTTCGCTGATGGAAAAACCGAACACCTCTTTCCTCCAAACGCCCCCCCCCCCTTCCTTCCGTCCTCCCCCCCGACCAAAAACGCAGGCATGAACAAAATGGTCATCAACCACCTGGACAAGTTGTTCGTCACCAGCGACGCCTCCACCATCGTCACCGAGCTCGAGGTGTTCCACCCCGCCGCAAAGCTGCTGGTCGCGGCGGCGCGCGCGCAGGCGGCCGAGGTCGGCGACGGAACCAACCTGGTGCTGTCGCTGGCGGGCGAGCTGCTCGCAAAAGCCGAGGGCATGCTGCGCGACGGCCTCGTGCCGGCCGAGATCGCCGACGGCTACTCGCGCGCGTGCGCCAAGGCGCTCGAGGCGCTCGAGGCTGCCGTCTTCCCGGGCTCGGCCGACCTTGACGTCCGCGACGCCGACGGCGTCGCCGCGCGCCTTCGTGCCTCGGTCGCGTCCAAGCAGCTCGGCAGCGAGCGCGTGCTTTGCCCGCTGATCGCGCGCGCCTGCATCGACGTGTGCCCCAAGAACCCGGCCAACTTCAACGTGGACAACGTGCGCATCGTCAAGATCATGGGCGGCGGCCTGCCGGACTCGACCGTGGTGCCGGGCCTGGTGCTGCGGCGCGACGCCGAGGGCACGGTCAAGAGCGCGACCAACGCCAAGGTGGTCGTCTACGCCCAGGGCATCGACACTGCGGGGACCGAGACCAAGGGCACCGTGCTGATCCGCTCGGGCGAGGAGCTCGAGAAGTACGCGCAGGGCGAGGAGGACGCGCTCGAGCGGTGCGTCAAGGCCGTCGCCGACGCGGGCGTCGGCCTGGTCGTCAGCGGCAGCGCCGTGGGCGAGATGGCGCTCCACTTCCTCGAGAAGTACGGCATCATGGTGCTGCGCGTGCCGTCCAAGTTTGACCTGCGGCGCGTGTGCCGCGCCACGGGCGCCGTCGCGCTCATCAAGCTCACCGCCGAGCCGCCGTCCGCCGAGGAGATCGGGTTCGTGCGCAAGGCCGGCGTGCGCGAGATCGGCGGCACCAAGTGCGTCGTGCTCGAGCAGCACGGCGGCGCCGAGGGCAAGGGCGACGCCGAGGGCGGGCGCAAGGCCGAGGGCGCGGCCGGCGAGGCGGCCGAGGCCGGCGACGGCACCGCGGGCGGCGGCGGCGTCGCCACCGTCGTGCTCCGCGGCGCCACCGAGGGCTTCCTCGACGACGTCGAGCGCGCGGTCGACGACGGCGTCAACAGCTACAAGAGCCTGTGCCGCGACGCGCGCGCCGTCCCCGCGGGCGGGGGCGCCGAGGTGGCCGCGGCCCTGGCCGTCGCCTCCTACGGCCGCGCGCTCACGGGCTTGGACCAGTACGCGGCGGCCGCCTATGCCGAGGCGCTGGAGGTGGTGCCCCGCACGCTCGCCGAGAACAGCGGGTGCCCGGACCCGGACGGGGTGGTGGGCGCCCTCAAGGCCCTGCACGCGGCCGGGCGCTCGGGCGCAGGAGTGGACGTCGAGGCCGCGGGCGGCGGCAGCGGCGCGGGCAGCGGCGCCGCCGCCTGCAGCGCCGACCTGAGGGCGGAGCGCGGCGTCGAGGACCTTTTCTCGGTAAAGTGGTGGGCGCTCAAGCTGGCGACGGACGCCGTGGTCACGGTGCTGCGTGTGGACCAGATCATTATGGCCAAGCAGGCGGGGGGGCCCAAGCCGCGCGGGGGCCCCGGGGACGACGACTAATTCGCGAGTTGATTTTTTTTGCGGGGGGGCGGGGGGCGGCGAGGAGGGAGGCACGGAGGCGGGCGGGCGCGGCTGACTCGCGCGTTTTTTGGCCTTGGCCGCGCTGAGTCTTGGGGTTTGTGTTTTCCTGTCGCGAGCCCCAACCCTCTCCCCATCCGCGGGCGTCGACGGCACCAGCATCGCCGCAGAGGCGATCGCTTCATTCGTTCGGCCGCGCACGGGGATATCTCTGGGTGTAAGAAGATGAAAGCAGCAAAAGAAAGCGCCGCCGCGAGGAAAACTTGGCGGCGGCTGCCGCGAAACACCGCCGCCCCCCGCCCGCCGCCGTCGCCGGCCGCTGCCTCGCTTACAAGACTGGCGACCGCGCGCCTTCGCCCGCCGGAAACGCACATTCCCGCCACCACCACAATCCTTCCCATAGTTCATCATAGGCCCCACTAGCCAAATAGCCACCCGTTCGCACTGGTTCCCCCCTGCCTTGCGTTTCCCCTTCACTATTGACTTGAGAGAGAGCGAGGGAGCAGGAAACAGCAGCAGCAGGTTCCCCGTCCGCCCGTCGGTCGCAAGAGACACAAGAGCCTTTGTCGTCGTGGTCGAGCTGCGCGGGTCCCAGCTGGACAGATGGTCGTCGCCATGCCAGAGTACGTCGTCGCTGGATGGGCGGGGCGCGCGCCAGTCCGCGGGGGGCGAAAGTTTCAACGGCGCTGGAAAAACGCGAAAACCGAAGTCCACGGCCTGGGCTCGAGGCCCGGAGGGGGAGGTTTTCTCCGCGCCCGCGCGCGCGCCGGCTCAACTCGCTGGACACGGCGAGCACGTGACAATCTATCGCGCGCCCGCGTCGCCCGCGCGCCGCAATCTCTCGCTGCGCCACGTCCCCCCCCCAAGTCGTGGGGGGGTGGGTCAGGTTGCGCACCCGTCCGCCGCTGCCGCTCACTCGCCGCCCC
>Ga0209390_10001515_pt1 | contig 44589 bp, 39 predicted proteins | sample BON01_FD_187212 | JGI IMG/M metagenome (GOLD analysis project Ga0209390, IMG submission 187212) | Freshwater microbial communities from Lake Bonney liftoff mats and glacier meltwater in Antarctica - BON-01 (SPAdes) (version 2) | ecosystem: Environmental > Aquatic > Freshwater > Ice > Glacier...
CCGTGCTGCGCACTGCGGGGCTATTCGCCTTGGGAGCGGCCCGGCGGCGAATCATAGAACTCCCCTCCGTGCTGCGCACTGCGGGACTATTCGCCTTGGGAGCGGCCCGGCGGCTCATGCTAAGGCATGGGCAAGCGGCGCAACGCCGAACGGCGCCCTGGCGTGCCCCGGCCCGAAGGGTGAGGCCCCGCCAACACCGGCCACGCATGGGCGACGACGACGCTTGCGGGGTCTCACGTGGGCTCAAGCGATTGCCTCTCATGCTCTCACTCACCGTTGTACAGATCGCTGCCGAGGTACGAGCGCCAGGCCCGGCGAATGGCCACCAGCAACACGGCGCTGACCGGCAGCGCGATCAATACGCCAACGAATCCGAGCAACTGCCCGAAGGCCAGCAGCGCGAAGATTACCGCCAGCGGATGCAGACCGATGCGTTCACCCAGCAGCCGGGGCGTCAGGTACAGGCTCTCGATCGTCTGTCCCAGGCCATACACCACCGACACCATCAGCAACGCCTTTGCCGGCCCGGCGGTGGCGGAGAACTCCAGCACACCGGCCAGCGTGGCCATGACCAGGCCCAGGCCGAAGCCCAGGTAGGGCACAAATACCGCCAGACCGGTGAAAATGCCGATCGGCAGCGCCAGGTCCAGTCCGAACAGGGCCAGACCAATGCTGTAGAAAGCAGCCAGTATCAGCATCACCAGCAGTTGTCCGCGCAGGTATTGACCGAGCACCAGATCCGCCTCAACGGTAAATTCGTCAACCGATGTCCGAAGCCGGGGCGGCACCAGCCGCATGGCGGACGCCACGAACCGGTCCCATTCCATCAACAAGTAGAACAGCGCCACCGGGATCAGCACCGCGTTGCCGATGATGGCAAAGGCAACGCTGCCGCCGAGCTTGAGCGAGGCCATCATCGATCCGAACGCGTCCTCGAAATTGGCGTTCAGGTACTTCACGACAAACGCCTTGATATTGGCCACGTCCAGCGACAGCGTGATGCCGAAACGCTCTAGCAGCGGCGTGAGCATCGCATTGAAGCGTTCGAACAGCACCGGCACCTGGCCGCGCATCAGTGGCAGTTCCTTGGCCAGGATCGGGACGATCAGCAATGCCACCCCCAGCAACACCACAAACAGCAGGGACTGCACCAGCAAAACGGCCAGCAAACGGGGCAAATGACCACCACGCTTGCGATCGAGACGGTCGACGAGCGGCGTCAGCGCGTACGCGAACACTGCCGCCACGACAAAAGGCGTCAGTACCGGTGCCAGCAACCAGAGGAAAAAAATGAAGAACGCAGCGATCGCGCTCCACGCGGCGGCGGACTTCTGGGTTGCGGTGAACTGCATACAAGAGAGCGGGGGTCAACCCGTAGAATCTGTGCAAATTCTATCGGGGTCCGATGCGGCCCCTGACCGCCGGCTCCAACGCCGGCTGACCGCCTTGAAACCATGACCAAATCCGCCCCCTCCTCTGCCCTGTCCTACAAGGATGCCGGTGTCGACATCGACGCCGGCGACGCGCTGGTTGAACGTATCAAGCCGCTGGCCCGCAAGACCATGCGCGAGGGCGTTCTGGCCGGTATCGGCGGTTTCGGGGCCTTGTTCGAGGTTCCGAAACGCTACCGCGAGCCGGTGCTGGTCAGCGGCACCGACGGCGTGGGCACCAAACTCAGGCTCGCGTTCGAGTGGAACAAGCACGACACCGTGGGCATCGACCTGGTGGCGATGAGCGTGAACGACGTACTGGTACAAGGCGCTGAGCCCTTGTTTTTCCTTGACTATTTCGCCTGCGGCAAGCTCGACGTCGAGATCGCGGCGGCCGTGGTGGGCGGCATCGCACGCGGTTGCGAGTTGTCCGGTTGCGCGCTGATCGGCGGCGAAACCGCAGAAATGCCCGGCATGTACCCACTCGGCGAATACGATCTGGCCGGTTTTGCGGTCGGTGCGGTCGAAAAATCGGCCATCCTGACTGGCAAGGACGTGCAGCCCGGCGATGTGGTGCTCGGCTTGGCCAGCAGCGGCGTGCATTCGAACGGCTTCAGCCTGGTGCGCAAGTGTATTGACCGGGTTGCCGGCACCGACGCGACACGCGATGAGTCCCGCTTGCCGGCCCAGCTCGATGGACAGGACTTCCGTGACGCCCTGATGGCCCCGACCCGCCTGTATGTCAAGCCGGTGCTTGCAGCGTTGGCCGCGCATCCGATCAAGGCACTGGCCCACATCACCGGTGGCGGCCTGCTCGAGAATATTCCGCGGGTGCTGCCCGAAGGCATGGCAGCGCACCTGCGCGCTGGCAGCTGGCCCCGCACGGAACTGTTTGCCTGGTTGCAGGACACCGCGGCCATCAGCGACCATGAGATGAACCGCACCTTCAACAACGGGATCGGCATGGTGGTGGTGGTGGACCAGGCACATGCCGAAGCCACTGCGCAAACCTTGCGCGACCACGGTGAGACGGTGTACGTGATCGGCGCCATTGCACCGATCGCCGACGGCGCGGCGGTCGAGATCCGCTAAAAGCACGCGTCAACAGCGCGGTCCGGGTTCGGCAACCCGACCCGCGGCTGAATTGCCGTTGTCAATCGCTGGGTTCGCGGCGCAACTCCGCGACGCGCGCAGCGATGGCATCAATGTCGAGCCCTTCGTCGACGTTTTCCAGGTACCGCTCAAGATCCAGCACGGCCAGCGTCGTGCGCCCGAGTTCGGCCTGGGCCAGGCCCCGGTCACGGTATTCGGCCCAGGCCTGCGGCAGCAACACGACCAGCCGGTCCTGCACCAGGACCATGCGCTCCCAGTCCTCCTGGGCGCGGTGGATTTCCTTCAGGTTGTGCAGCATCCGGGCGACGATCTCGCGCGGCGGTGTCGCCTGCAGGTAGAGTCCGAGCGGCACCTCGAACTCGTCCACCAATCCGCTGCGCCGGCGGTAGGGTTCGAGCCGTTCGGCCAGTTGTTCGCGGCTGAGCGACTGGCCATCGAGCGGGTCGATGACCACCTGACCCTTGGGCAGGTTGACCTTGACCATGAAATGGCCTGGGAAACCCACGCCTCGCGCCGCCAGGCCCAAGCCTTGCGCGAGTTCGAGCCACAACACCGCAGCCGAGATCGGTATCGTGCAACGGGTGCGCAACACCACGTTCAGATAACTGTTGTCCGGGTCGTAGAAATTGTTGACATTGGGCCGGAAACTGAGATCGCGAAAGAAGAACTGGTTCACTGCGCGCAACTTCTGCAGCGGCACGGCGTCCGCCGGCACCCGCCGCTTGAGCCTGGCCAGCAACTGGTCGACTTCGCCGAGCACCTGCTGTACGTCGAGCTCCGGGTATTCGTCCTGGGCCAGGCTGATGGCCGCTTCAAACAGCGGAAACTCGGCATCGCTGCGGACCAGCGCCGCAAAATACTCCAGCGGCGTGGGTACAGCGTAGGACAGTTGCATGGTGCAGCTCTTTCGGAGTTCCGGCGCGCGCGAGGGCGTCCACCGTCATATTTTGACGCCGATCGCCGAACATGCCAAACCACGCCGCGCACAACGCGGCAATGGCTGCTGCGCCAGCTCAACGGCGAACGAATTGGCGCAGCTTCAGTCCTGACGCCCACAAGGAGGCGAAATAAATCAGCGCGGACCCCGCCATGACCAGTGCCAGCACCAAAAACCGCGACAAGTCGTGCACCGAGGGGCCCACCCACTGCACATGGCTGGCGGCCCACATCAGGAACACCGACAGCAGCGCAGTAGCCGCGACTACCTGAAACAGGAACATCGCCCAACCCGGCGATGGCGTGTAGCGCCCGCGCCGGATCAGGCCCCACAGCAAGGCGGAGGCATTGACCAGGGCGCCCAGTCCGATGGCCAGCGTCAGCCCGGCATGGGCAAACAACGGCACCAGCACCAGGTTGAGCAACTGGGTGATCACCAGCACCATGATCGCGATCCGAACCGGCGTACGGACGTCCTGGCTGGCATAAAAGCCCGGCGCCAGCACCTTGATCGCGACGATTCCGATCAGGCCCGCGCCATACCCCATCAGGGCATAGGTGGTTTGCTGCACGTCACTGGCCGTGAAAGCGCCGCGCTCGTACAAAGTGGCCACCAGCGGTTGCGCAAACACCAGCAACGCCATCGTGCACGGCAGCGACAGCAGCACCACCAGGCGCAGGCCCCAGTCCAGCATGTCGGAGTATTTCTGTGTATCTTTCGCCGCGTTGGCCGCGACCAGCTGCGGCGTGAGGACCACTCCCAGCGCCACGCCCAGCATGGCGGTGGGAAACTCCATCAGCCGTTCGGCGTAACTCATCCAGCTGACACTGCCGGGCGTCAGGTGCGAGGCGATCTGCAGGTTGATGATCGCCGAGATATGGGCCACGCCCACCCCCAGCAACGCCGGCCCCATCAAGGTAGCGATGCGCCGTGTTCCCGCGTCGGCCCAGGCCTCGCGAATGGCACGCCAGCTCCAGCGCACCTGTGGCATCAGCCCGAGCCGGCGCAGCGCGGCGGCCTGCAGGCCCAACTGCAACACACCACCGCCCATGACACCGATGACCATGGCGTAGATGGGCTCGATGCCCATGCGGCCAAACCAGGGTGCACCGAACCAGGCGGCGGCAATCATCGCCAGGTTGAGCAACACCGGGGTAAAAGCTGACACTGCGAAGCGTTTCCAGGTATTGAGAATGCCGGCGCCCAACGCCACCAGCGACATGAAGCCGATGTACGGGAACATCCAGCGCGACATCACGACAGCCGCATTGAAACCCCGTGGGTCCTGCTGCAGGCCGCTGGCCATCAGCCAGACCAGGGCCGGGGCCGCGAGCACACCGATGACGCAGGTCACGGCCAGCACGGCACTGAGCACCGTGGCCACCCGGTCGATCAACAGCTTGGTGGCCGCTTCTCCCTGCTCGCCGCGGGTGGCGCCCAGTACCGGCACGAAGGCCTGGCTGAACGCCCCTTCCCCGAACAGGCGGCGGAACATGTTGGGCAAGCGGAACGCGACATTGAACGCGTCGGTCATGGCGCTGGCGCCGAAAATCGACGCCATCAGCAGATCGCGCACCATACCAGTGATGCGTGAAGCCAAGGTCAGCATCGATACGGTAGAAGCGGCTTTGAAAAGGCTCACGGCAGCGAGTGTAGCCGCGGCAGCGGCAGTCAGATGCGTGAAAGGGTAGAATGGAGGGCTTTGCTGGCATCATCCTCAGACACAAGGACAAATATTCATGGCATCTACCAAACCAAAGAAAAAGAACCCGCGCCTGGCGTCGGGCCGTAAGCGCGTCCGCCAGGACGTCAAGATCAACGCTGCGAACACCTCGCTGCGTTCGCAGTACCGCAGCTCCGTGAAGAATGTCGAGAAGGCGGTTGTCGCCGGCGACAAGACCAAAGCCACGGCGCTGTTTGCCAAGATGCAGGCGATCGTCGACTCCGTCGCCGACAAGGGCATTTTCCACAAGAACAAGGCAGCGCGCGACAAGAGCCGTCTGTCGACCAAGGTCAAGGCTCTGGCACTCGCCGTGCCAACCGAAACCGCAGCGGCCTGATTCCACAGGCCCATCGCACGGAAGCCCGAAAGACCCTGACAGTCAGCCCGTAGGCTGATCTATCGGAGTCGTCCCAGGCATCCGCCGTTTGCACCGGGTGCGCTGCCAGCAAAAAAAGCACGAAAACCGCCTCAGGGCGGTTTTTTTGTGTCCGGCGCCGGTGTATCCGTTAGAACCCGTTTTTCAGCGCCACCAGTGACAACCTGTAGCGCGTTGTCGCGCGCAAAGTTGACACAGAAGTCCCATGCCATCACGTCATGCGCGCGCAGTGCGCGGTCCACAACGACACACTTGACCCCGTCACGCACCACCGGATAACACCACGGCGAATAACCCAAGTGGCTACCCGGCTGCGGGCCGCCGGGGCGAAACTGGCTCATGACGCCGGTCAGCCGCTCACTCCAGTCGGACGGACGAAAGGTCTTTCCGTCGACGGTCACGCCCACAATCAGGAATTCACTGGCGGCTGGAACGTGCATCGGAAAATGAAGAAGTAAAAGGCGTGTTCGCGCCGCGTAGCAACTCTAACAGGCTGCGCTCGGGGCGGCGCTATGCCGGTGGCAGCAAAACGCGCATCGATCACAGAGGTCGGCGGCCAGCATCCGGGCCTGCAGTGGCCATAGAATGGCGTCACGACGGCCCCAATGGGCCGCTTTGCTTTGACTGGAGCACCATGAACGCCGTTCAACCGAAAGAGATTGTCGCAGCCTCCCCGCATGTCATGAACACCTATGGGCGCGTGCCGATTGCGCTGTCTCATGGCGACGGCTGCTACGTCTGGGACGTCAATGGCAAACGGTATCTCGACGCATTGGCTGGCATTGCCGTCAATACCCTGGGCCATAACCACCCCCGGCTGGTGCCGGCACTGCAGGATCAGCTTGCCAAGCTGATCCACACTTCAAACTATTACCACATACCGCACCAGGAAACGCTGGCGGCGCAGCTGGTCGAACTCTCGGGCATGACCAACGTTTTCTTCTGTTCGACCGGACTGGAGGCCAATGAGGCGGCGCTCAAGCTGGCGCGCAAATTCGGCCATGACAAGGGAATCGAACGCCCGCAGATCGTCGTCTATGAAAACGCATTTCATGGCCGCAGCATCGCCACCCTCAGCGCCACTGGCAATCCCAAGGTGCAAGCCGGGTTCGGCCCGTTGGTCGAGGGGTTCATCCGGGTGCCGCTCAATAACATCGAGGCCTTGCGCAAGGCCACTGAAGGCAACCCTGATGTCGTCGCGGTATTTTTCGAGGCAATCCAGGGAGAAGGTGGCATCCATCCGATGCGCGCCGAGTACCTGCGCCAGGTCCGCGCCCTGTGCGACGAGCGCGACTGGCTGCTGATGATCGACGAGGTGCAGTGCGGCATGGGCCGCACCGGTAAATGGTTCGCCCACCAGTGGGCCGACGTAGTGCCCGACGTGATGCCGCTGGCCAAGGGCCTGGGCTCCGGCGTGCCGATCGGGGCCGTCGTGGCCGGCCCGAAGGCGGCCGCGCTGTTTGCCCCGGGCAACCATGGAACAACCTTCGGCGGCAACCCGCTGGCCATGCGCGCAGGGATTGAGACGCTGCGCATCATGCAGGAGGACAATCTGCTGGCCAATGCCACGAAGGTCGGAGACCACCTGCGGGCCGAGTTGGCGCGGCAACTGGCCGAGGAGATCCAGGCGGGCAAGGTCAAGGAGATCCGGGGCCTGGGCCTGATGATCGGCGTAGAACTCGATCGCCCATGCGGCGCGCTGGTCGGGCAATGTGTCGACGCTGGACTGCTAATCAGTGTCACCGCCGACACGGTGGTGCGGTTGCTGCCCCCACTTATCATGACCACGGCACAGGCCGACGAGGTACTGCGCCTGTTGTGCCCGCTGATTAAATCCACACTGGCGGCAGCACCATGAGCACCATCAAGCACTATCTGCAGTTCTCGGACCTGGACGCATCCGAATACGCCTATCTGTTTGAACGCGCTGCGCTGATCAAGTGCCGCTTTAAGGCCTATCAAAAACACCACACACTCAGCGACCGCACGCTGGCGCTGATATTCGAGAAGGCATCGACCCGCACCCGCGTCAGCTTCGAAGCCGGCATGTACCAGATGGGCGGCAGCGTGGTGCACCTCACCACCGGTGACAGCCAACTCGGTCGCGCCGAACCGATCGACGATAGCGCCAGGGTCATCAGCCGCATGGTCGACCTGGTGATGATCCGCACCTTCGAGCAGACCAAGATCGATACCTTTGCCAGGAGTTCGCGGGTGCCGGTGATCAACGGCCTGACCAACGAGTTTCACCCGTGCCAGATCCTGGCCGATATCTTCACCTACATCGAACATCGCGGATCGATCGCGGGCAAGACTGTGGCCTGGGTGGGCGACGGCAACAACATGGCCAACACCTGGTTGCAGGCCAGCGAGATCCTGGACTTCAAGGTCCATGTCAGCACACCCAGCGGGTACGAAATCGACCAGTCGGTCGCGGGCATCCGTTCGGCCAGCAGTTACCGGGTGTTCAAGGATCCGATGCAGGCCTGCACCGGCGCCGACCTGGTCACGACCGATGTCTGGACCAGCATGGGCTACGAGGCCGAGAACGAGGCACGTCGCAAGGCTTTCGCCAACTGGCGCGTCGATGCCGACATGATGCGCGCCGCGAGCGACACCGCTTTGTTCATGCATTGCCTGCCGGCCCACCGGGGTGAGGAGGTCGACGCCGACGTGATCGACGGACCTCAATCGGTGGTGTGGGACGAGGCCGAGAACCGCATGCATGTGCAAAAAGCCCTGATGGAGTACCTGCTGCTCGGGCGTCTGGACTGAGAGCGTGCGTGGCGCTCTTGCAGGTTGATTTGCCCCGGTGTTGGAAATTACCGACACCACGACCTTTTTCGCAGTGATACCGTCACTGCGCCATGAAAAAAATCTGGGACATATCCCCTGCCGTCGACGCCAGCGCTCCCGTGTTTCCGGGTGACACGCCTTATCTCCAGCAACCCCATTTCTCGCTGGGCCCGGACTGCCCGGTCAATGTCAGCCGTATCACGATGTCGCCGCATACCGGCGCGCATGCCGATGCGCCCCTGCATTACGCCAATGGCGCACCGGCGATCGGCGAAGTGGACCTGGAGCCATACCTGGGGCCGTGCCGCGTCATTCACTGCATCGACTGTGGCCCGCTGATAGAGCCTCGCCATATTGCGTCGGCGCTCGACAAGTTGCCGGCCCGCGTGCTGGTGCGCACCTTGGAGCGCGCGCGCCAGAGTTGGGAGCCCTTTACCGCGTACGCACCGGAAACAATTGAACTGCTGGCAGCACACGGCGTGCTGCTGGTCGGCATCGACACCGCCAGTGTCGACCCCGCCACCAGCGCTGCGCTGGACGCGCACCACCAACTGCTGCGCCACGACATGCGGGTGCTGGAGAACCTGGTGCTCGATGCGGTGCCGGCCGGCGACTATGAACTCATCGCATTGCCGCTCAAGCTGACCGGTGCCGACGCCAGTCCGGTACGCGCGGTGCTGCGCGCACTGAGAGCGTGAAAGGCGCAGCCCTCGCCAAACCATCGACCCGACCATCATCCAGAACACCACCCATGACCCAGAAAAACATCTCTTTGCCCGATTGCGAACACCGCGACGCACAGGACCCCCTGCACCACCTGCGTGCACAATTCCACCTGCCTGAAGGGGTGATCTACCTCGACGGCAATTCGCTGGGCGCGATGCCGCGCGGCGCTGCCGCCGCTGTCGCCAGGGCCGTCACAGAAGAATGGGGCGAAGGCCTGATCCGTTCGTGGAACGATGCCGGCTGGGTCAGCCTGCCGCAACGCCTGGGTGACAAGATCGCCGGGCTTATTGGCGCCTCCCAAGGCACGGTGGTGGCGACCGATACCACCTCGATCAACCTGTACAAGGTGCTCAGCGCCGCCTTGAACATCGCGCGGCACGATGCGCCGCAGCGCAAGAAGGTGGTGAGTGAACGCAGCAACTTCCCGACCGATCTGTACATCGCGCAGTCATTGTGCCGCCAGCACGGCTGTGCGCTGGAACTGGTCGATGCGGCCGGTCTGCACGACGCCCTGAGCGACGACGTCGCCGTGCTGATGCTCACCCACGTCAACTACCGCACCGGCGCGATGTTCGACATGGCCGAGGTGACCCGGCGCGCGCACGCTGCCGGCGTGCTGGTGGTCTGGGATCTGGCGCACAGCGCGGGGGCAGTGCCCGTTGCGCTGGAAGATGCACAAGCGGATTTCGCTGTTGGTTGCGGCTACAAGTACCTCAATGGCGGCCCCGGCGCGCCGGCTTTCGTGTGGGTGCATCCGCGCCACACCGACCGATTCTGGCAACCGCTGTCCGGCTGGTTCGGACATGCCGCGCCATTCGCGTTCACGCCCCAGTACGAACCGGCCAGTGGCATCAACCGCTTTCTGTGCGGCACCCAGCCGATCCTGAGCATGCGTGCACTGGAGTGTGGCCTCGACACGGTGCTCGCGGCCGGCGGCACAGGCGGCGACGCGATGCAGGCGCTGCGGACCAAGTCGCTGGCCCTGACCGACCTGTTCATGGCACTCGTCGAACAACGCTGCGCCGGACACGGACTGGAAGTGGTAACCCCCCGGGACCACGCACGGCGCGGGTCGCAGGTCAGCCTGGCGCGTACCACCGGTGCCTACCCGATCATGCAGGCATTGATTCAGCGCGGCGTCATTGGCGACTTTCGCGCCGGTGACCCGCTAACGCCGGGCAGCGATATCGACCGTGCCGACATACTGCGCTTCGGCTTTACGCCGCTGTACACCGGATTTTCCGACGTCTGGCATGCGGTGGAGCAGTTGCGCCAGGTGCTCGACAGCGGTGAGTGGCGAGAAGAACGATTCAACCAGAAACAGGCGGTAACCTAAATGACATCCTCCTCGAACCCAGAAAATATCGTTACGCAGGAAAAGGCGCAACTGGATTTCAGCAAGTCCATGAGTTATAGCGACTATCTGCATCTGGACGAGGTGCTCGCCGCCCAGAAACCGCTGTCGCCCGAACACGACGAGATGCTGTTCATCATCCAGCACCAGACCAGCGAGCTGTGGATGAAGTTGATGTTGCACGAACTAGGCGCCGCCATCCGCTGCGTCGCCCAGGACGAACTGGGCAGCGCCTTCAAGATGCTGGCACGTGTCAGCAGAATCATGGAACAACTGGTGCACGCCTGGGATGTGCTGGCTACCATGACTCCGCCAGAATACAGCGCGATCCGCCCCTACCTGGCGAATTCCAGTGGGTTCCAGAGTGCGCAATACCGCTGTATCGAGTTCGCCCTGGGCAACAAGAACGCCGCCATGCTCAAGCCACACCAGCACCGGCCCGACCTGCTGGTCATGGTGCAAGCCGCCTATGAGGCGCCATCCCTGTATGACGAGGCGCTGATGTTGCTGGCACGCCGCGGCATCGCGGTGCCGCAAAGCCATCTGGCACGCGACTGGACGCAACCCTACCGGGCCGATAGCGCGGTGGAGCAGGCCTGGCTGGTCGCCTACCGCGATCCAAAGCAGCATTGGGACCTCTACCAGCTGGGCGAGGAGTTGACCGACCTGGAGGACGCTTTCCGTCTGTGGCGCTTTCGCCATGTCACCACGGTTGAACGTGTCATCGGCTTCAAGCGCGGAACCGGGGGCACCGGTGGCGTCAGCTATCTGCGCAAGATGCTGGACGTGGTGCTGTTTCCCGAGATCTGGTCGCTGCGCACCTCCTTGTAGGCGGGCACCGCCACACCCGCGCGCAAAGCCCCGCATATGCCGGTGTACGGCTGCCCGGCCGTACACTGATGCGACACTATCATGCGACCAACGTCCCACCAGACCCAACCAGTTGGCCCGCCGACCACCGCAAGGCGCGCGGTGCGGCAAATTGCCTTGCGGATGATTGGCATGGTGCTGATAACACTGGTGCCGCTGGTGTCCGCGCAGGACGTCGCGCGCATCGATGTGCAAGCCGAGCGCAATGGCGACCTGATCGATGTACGGGCACAGGCACTGGTGCATGCGCCTTTGTCTATGGTGTGGTCCACGCTGACCGACTATGAGCGCCTGCCGGATTTCATCCCCGGCCTGCAAACCAGCCGGATCGTGTCGCGCGACGGGAACCGGATAACAGTCGCCCAGACCGGCCAGGCCCGATTCCTGTTCCTGACCATGCCGATCGCGGTCACGGTGGAATCGACCGAGCGCCCGCCCTATGTTATCGAGGTTCGGCGCATTTCCGGCACTCTGCGGCATCTGCAAGGTCGCTACGATGCAACACCGGTGTCCGCAGAGCTGGTCCAACTGCGCTGGAACGGCAGCGTCTCACCCGAGGCCAACCTGCCGCCACTCATCAATACGGCGCTGGCCCGATTGTCGATCGAGGGCCAGTTCACAGGCATGGTGCGCGAGATCGAGCGACGGGCCGGGTACAAACCGCCAGCGCCGACGGCGCCACCAGATCACCGGTTGGTACGATGACCCCCTTTGCCGGCCAACGGGACGCCACCGGGCCGCACCTGCTGTCCCGGGTCTGGTCGCTTGGTGTGCGTTGGGCACTGCCCGCATGTCTGATCATGGTGAGTTCGGGTTGCGCGCTGACGTCGCCACCGCGCTCGCCCCCACTGTCCACCGAGACCGCACAGGCGCGTGCATGCCAGGACTGGTACGGCGCACTCGATGCCGCTACGGCTTCGGCCGGGGTGCGCGACGCCGGCGCCGCCGCCGTCGCAGGTTATCCGTTCCTGCGAGTCGACCGACACAGCGCGTCGCTGCGCAACTTGCTGCCGGCGTCACCCGATGCGGCCGCATCGGCGCCGCTGCGTCAGGCGCTGCTGGCGCGCCTGGCCGCGCTGGATCTGCAGGCACGCCAGTTCGAAATCGACAACCTGCCCCCCACCATACAAAGCGCGCTGAGCGGCCCGACACGCGGCCTGATCGATCCGCCTGGCCTGATGCAGCGAACGCGCACGTGCAGCGCGCAGTTGGTGCTGGCGGCACTCGCGCAACCCGGGCAGACGCACAGCATGCTGCGCAATCTCTCGGTGCCGGACGACTATGTCACGGCCTACCGCGTGCTCGGTCTGTACCCACTGACCCGGATCCCTTTCCTCCAGGGGGTTCGTCAACTCGAAGGCCGCATCCGGACACAGTTCGCCTCCGCCGCTCCCCCGCTGCCGGACGGGAACCGGTTACGGCTCGCGCCACGCTGGCGCCCGCCACCCGAACAGGTGACACCCGAACGATTGCGGGCCATGGTGCAGCCGCGCGAGGACGACCCATTGGGTCTACCCGCGCCGACGCCACAACAACTGGAAACCTTGTTCTCGCATTTCGCACCGGTGTTCGACCTTGCGGTAGATAGCAATGACGATCTCCCTGGCGCCCTGGCCTGGCCTGGCGCGCGGACGTCGACATCGCCCGGCACGCCGATCGTCGACACGCGCCAACCGGTGGTCTACCGGCAAGTGGCTTACACCCGACACGCAGACGCGAGCCTGCTGCAACTGGTCTACACGATCTGGTTCGGGGCGCGCACCGCCACCACGCAGCCGGTCGACCTGCTGGCCGGACGGATCGACGGGCTGGTATGGCGGGTGACGTTGTCGCCCGAGGGTGTTCCATGGGTATATGACAGCATTCACCCGTGCGGCTGCTACCACCAGTTCTTTCCCCGCAACTGGATCCAGGCCAACCCGGCACCAGACCCGCATGGTGAATGGGCCTTCAGCCCGGCAGGCGCTCCCACGCTGCAAACAGGCGAGCGTATCGCGCTGCGTGTGGCTAGCGCAACCCACTACCTGACAGGCCTGGACGTGCTGCAGCGCGACCCTGCCGCGCACTACGACTGGCGCAGCTACGACAGCCTGCGGTCAATGCTTGCGCCCGATGGCAAGCGCCGCAGCGTATTTGACGCGCACGGATTCATACCCGGCACAGACCGCCTCGAGTCCTGGTTGTTCTGGCCCATGGGCATTGCGCGTGCGGGGGCTATGCGCCAGTGGGGTCGCCACGCCACAGCCTTTGTCGGCCGACGCCATTTCGACGACGCCTACCTGCTCGACCAACGCTACGTCCTGGGCGAGCCCGTGCGGGACGAGTAAGGTTCTGCGCGCCCTGTGGCGGGACACTGCTGCTGGTTCAGCGCGGCAACGGCGCGCCCAGCAGCGCATCGAACTCGGCGATCGGTACCGGCTTGGCGAACCAATATCCCTGAAACGTTTCGCAGCCCATCTCCAGCAGGAGCTGGTACTGCCCTTCGGTTTCCACGCCTTCAGCGATCACGGCCAGCCCCAGGCTCGCGGCCAACGCCACGATGGTGCGGGCAATGGCCGCGTCATTGGGGTCCACCAGCAAGTCCCGCACGAACGACTGATCGATCTTCAGGTGCGCCAATGGCAACAACTTGAGGTAACTCAACGACGAATAACCGGTGCCAAAATCGTCCAGGGAGAAGTTCACGCCCCGCACGCGCAGGGCCGACATCTTGTGAATCACATCGTCGATGCTGTCCGCCAGCAGGCTTTCAGTCAGCTCCAGTTTCAGCCTTTGCGGGTCGGCACCGCTACGCTCGAGCGCCTCCACAACCTGCGACACGAAGTCGGGCTCCATAAACTGGTGTGCGCTGACGTTGACTGCCAACGACAAATGCCGCGTTCGCGCGCTGGTACCCCACTGTGCCAGCTGCGCACAGGCGACATCGAGCACCCACAGGCCGAGCGGAACGATCAGCCGCGTGGATTCGGCCAGCGGAATGAAATCACCCGGTGCCACCCGTCCGCGCACCGGGTGCTCCCAGCGCACCAGCGCCTCGGCGCCACTGACCAACCCGGCTTTGTCCACCACCGGCTGGTAATGCAGCACGAACTGCCGCAATACGATGGCCTGGCGCAAGTCGGACTCCATAGCCGCGCGCGCATCGACTGCCGCCTGCATGCCTTCATCGAACATGCGCAGTGTGTTGCGGCCCACCGCCTTCGCCTGGTACATGGCCAGATCCGCCTGCTTGAGCAGGTCCTCGACGCTCTGGTTGCCATCACCGTACAAGGTGATGCCGATACTTGGCGTGCTGCGGTATTCCCGGCCGGACAACTGGAACATCGGCGCGAAGGCGGCCAGTATGTTGTGCCCGATGTGTTCGGCGTTTGCCGCCGCGTCCAGCGCCTGCGTGCTGAGCTCCTGCAGCATCACGACAAATTCGTCCCCGCCGAGCCGGGCCACGGTGTCGGCCTCACGCACACACGACAACAAACGCTGCGCCACCTGCATCAACAACTGGTCACCCGTCTCATGTCCCAGCGTATCGTTGAGCGTCTTGAAATTGTCCAGATCGATGAACAGCAGGGCTCCATGCTTGTGGCTGCGCGCATGGGACACCAGGGCCTGCTTCAACTGCTCGATCAGCAACCGGCGGTTCGGCAAATGGGTCAACGCATCGTAAAACGCCAGCGCATTGATCTGCTCCTCGGCCGCCTTTTGCGCGGTGATAGCGCGCCCGATACCCCTGTATCCGCAGAACGTACCGTGCTCGTCGAAGATGGGCATGCCGCTGATAGAGGCCCAGCGATGGGTTCCATCCAGAAGCTCGAACCGCACTTGCAGGTCGCGAAACTCGCGGCGGGCGTCCAGGTCGGCACGGTGTTCGTCCCACTGCAATGGCGTCAACTGGGTGGCAGCCAATTCCCAGCGTTTGCGCCCTATATATTCGTTGTCCATGTGAGGGCGATTTGCGTGGCCGGTTAATTCGGCATCCTGAACCGCCACCCGCACGAAGCGGTATTGCGCATCCTGCTCCCAATACCAGTCCGACGAAAGGCTGGCCAAAGCGCGAAAGCGCGCCTCGTTCTCGCGCAAGCGCGCCTCGGCCTGCTTGCGCGCGGTAATGTCCATAAAACTGACCTGCACCGCAGCCTCACCGTCGAGCTCGATGACGGTGGCCTGCGCCTGCACGTCGATCACTGAACCGTCGAGACGAAGATAACGCCACTCCTGCATCGGCAAATCGTTCAGGTCGGCCTGCACCTGCTGTGCGCGCCGGGCCAGCAACAGGTGATCGTCGGGGTGAACAAAGTCGGCAATGCTGCGTCCCAGCAGCGCTGCGGCGCTGCCGGCGACCAGCAGTCGCACGGCGGCTGGATTCACGAACACCACCCGCTCGTGTTGGTGCACGACCACAGCCACGGGAAATGCATCGACCAGGGCCCGATACCGCTCCTCGCTTTCGACCAGTACCTGCTGCAGCCGATACTGCTCGGTGACGTTGCTGAACACCAGCACCACACCCACCATGTTGCCCTCGGCGTCGCGGATAGGTGCCGCGCTGTCCGATATATGCAGCTCCAATCCATCACGCGACAACAAGGCTGTGTGGTTGGCCAGTCCGACTACCTCGCCGGAGGCAAGAACCCGCTGCACGGGATCCATCGGTACCTCGCGTGTGACTGCATGCACGATGCGAAAAACCTCGATCAGCGGTCTCCCCACGCCATCCGCCAGTGTCCAGCCGGTCAAGCGTTCAGCCGCCGGGTTCATGCGGGTAACCCGTCCCTGCAGATCGGTCGCCATGACCGCATCGCCGATCGACTGCAAGGTGATCGCCAGGCTCTGCTCGCTGGCGCGCAGCTGCAGCTCGGCCAGCTTGCGCTCGGTCACGTCATGCACGATCGACAGACTCCCCGTGACCGTGCCCTGGGCATTGCGCACGGGCGCATGGCGCACCGTCGTCCACACCGGATGGTCCGCTCCGGAGATCGGAACGTCGGGCCGCAACACCTCTTCACCCTGCATCGCCCGAGCCACGGCGTCCATGACCTCGTCGTACATGGCCGCCGGCTCCCGGGGATAGGTCTCGGCGACCGTACGCCCCAGCATTTCTTCCTTGGTCCGGCCCCGAATGGCCTCCATTGCCGGATTCCACTCCAGGTATCGGCCCTGGGCATCCATGACGTTGAGCCCCAGCGGCAGGTTGTCCAGTATCTGGCGAAAGAAGTTGAAAGCCTCGCGCAGATCACGCTGCGCCACGTATTGCGCCGACACGTCGCTGAAAACCAGCACCACTCCAACCAGCGTACCGTCCTTGTCACGGATCGGCGCCGCACGGTCAGCGATGTGGTAACGGGTTCCGTCCCGTGACAACAGTTCGGTGTCATTGGCCAGACCGACCATCTCGCCGGTGGCCAACACCTGCTGCACCGGGTCCGCCAACACGCCGCCCTGTACGCTGGCAATCCGGAACACCTCACCCAGTGGTCGGCCATCGGCCTGCGCGCGATCCCATCCAGTGAGCCGCTCGGCCGCCGGGTTCATGCGCATCACCCGGCCCTCCCGGTCTGTGGCGATCACCGCATCGCCAATCGAATGCAGTGTGATCGCCAGGTTCTCCTCGTTTTCACGCAGCGCACGTTCCGCCTGCTGGCGTGCCTGCAGCATGTGGTTGAACGCCTCCCCCAGCTCGGCCACGTCGGACGATGCCCTGGGTTGTTGCACGCGCGCGTCCATGTCACCGGCGGCAATACGATGTGTGGTGGCGAGTATGGCCTCCAACGGGCGAACGATGCTCCGGGCAAGGCGCCACGCAAGGCCCAGCGCCAGGACCAGCAACGCAATACTGCCTAACACCCCATTGCGCAAGGCGGTGTCTGCTGCCGCGAATATTGCGTCGCGGGGCAACCCGGCGCTCACCAGCCATTCGGTACCAGGCAAACGCTGGTAGGCGATGATCTGCGCCTCGTCGGCTTCGTCGCGCATCTCGACGAAGCCGATCGGGCTGACCTGCACTGCCGCGCGCAGCACATCCAGCTGGAGGGCTGCGGGTTTGGACAACATTTCGGACAACGCGCCGGAGCGCATCATGACCCGGTACTGCCGGTCGAGTACGCTGACCCGCACATGCGATGGCACGTCCTTCATGACCATCTGGCTGACCGGCAGCAAGTCCAGCGGCATCACGACCATGCCGATCTGGGCATGCGCATCGTTGCGAATCGGCGTGCTGAGCACCGTGACCCAGCGCCTGTCAAGCGGCGCATAGAACACATCACTGGCGTGAAACGTGCCGGCACGTAACGCTTCCTGGAACCACGGAAACGCCACCACTTGCGCCCCGGTTGGCGGTGATGCGAGAAAAGTGCAGACCGCGTGACCCTGCAGATCGCGGGTGCCGATCGTCACGAATTCCGGGTTCAGCCGCACAAAGCTGTTGATCAGTGGATCACAGACACCGGGATCCATCACCTTGACCAGGGGCTGTTCGGCAATCAGCGTCAACGTATTCGCGTAATCGTTCAGGCTGGCTTGAACCCGGTTGGCGGCGTTGTCGGCGAGTTGCCGCACCTGGTCCAGCGCGAGTTGGCCGTCGCGCTCGCGGTCGCTCACCAAATGCCAGATGACGAACAAAAATGACGGCAATGTCGCCACCAGCACGAGAACGGCAAGTTGCTGGCCGATCGGCCTGCGTCCCAGCTTCCAGAACGGACGACGGGAAGAGGCCTCAGGGCTGCCCATGGGACCGTTCCTTCAACAATGCCATGCGCGGGAACTCGACAGGGTCGAGGTACCGGCGCCGTGATTCGGCAAAAACATTTATTGCAAACTCCCGGTTCACCAGACTCCCCGTTCGATAGCGCGCCATAACCAGGATTCGAACGCGCCCGTCGGGATGGCTTTGCAATCGATAATGACTGCCTACCGGCTTTTACTGCCTGTGTGCAAGCGTTTAAATCTTATCATCGGCACCGGGGCTGCCAGCTGCACCGGTGCGGGGCAGGTCAAACGTGACGTGGCGACAACGCTGGTGCCTGACACCGGTGTGCCACGCCGGCACGCAGGCAATGAACCGCGCAGTGCAACGCCGGCACCGCAGGGATCCACCGATCAGCAGCGGGAAAAGGGGATTATCCATGGGCGCCCCCGCTGGCACTGCCCGTTCCAGGCCATCGAACGGCGGCGAGGTCACCCAGTGGCGCGGCGCATGCGTGATGTCGTCTCCCAGAAAGCGCAGGCTGAAGACGCGCCTGCGCCTCGTCGACTCCACGCCGCCAGCGGCATGCAGTGTGAGCATGTGGAAGCAGACAAAGTCGCCCACCTCGATTTCCCATCCCAGGATCGGATGGCGCGCGCCTGCGGCCTCGATATCCGGCAACCCCTGCAGGCTGCCCTCGGCAAACCACCGCACCTCGATGGACAAAAAACTGCGCGGCATCAGCCACGGGCCCTTGTGCGACCCGGCCACAAACTCCAGCGTTGCTGGCCGCGACACCGGGTCAACCGGAATCCACATGCTGATGCTCTGCCGCCCCTCGATGTTGTAGTAAGGCTGATTCTGGCGCCAGGCGGTGCGCTGCCGGGTGCCGGGTTCCTTGACCAGCAAATGGTCGCGGTGAAGCAGCACCGACCGCGAACCCATCAGGCGCTGGGCCAGCACCGCCAGCGACGAGTCAAATACCAACTGCCGGTATTGGGGCACCGGTTGCCAGTTTCAGAAATCCTCGAAAAAACGCCGTGGACCGTCTGGCCAGCTTGCAATCTCGGCGCGCGGACTCGGATGCGCAAAGTTGACTTCGATGCCCTCGCGCAACAGGGACAACTCCCGTGGGTTGAGCAACTGGCGCACCACGATGGCGCCTTCGCGCGCGAACGCGGCGGTATCGGCCGCTGTCAGCCGTTCTTCCACCCGACGGCGCAGCAGCGCGTTGTCTAGCGTGTCATGCGTGGTCATATCGATGTCAATGTCGATGTCGGTGTGCGTGAAGACGGGGAACACAGGCTCCGCGGCAGCCCGCAGCACAGGCAGTGCGCCCTGCGGCCGTGGATCGCTCCAGCGCCATCAATCGGCAATCCAGAGCGCCGGCAGGCCGGTCAGCGCCTGGAAGATCGGCGACAAGGCGCCATCACGCACCAAGGCCGCAGCGTGCGCGATATCGGGGGCCAGGTACCGGTCCTGCTGCATCGCCGGAACCTGCTGGCGCAGCAATGCATGCGCCTGTTCCAGCGCGGGAGAACTGCGCAGCGGACGCAGGAACTCGATACCTTGCGCCGCCGCCAGCAACTCGATACCCAGGATATGCGCCGTGTTGTCGATCATGGCCTGCAACCGGCGCGCCGCAAATGTGGCCATCGACACATGGTCCTCCTGGTTGGCACTGGTGGGCAGGCTGTCCACGCTGGCCGGATGGGCGAGCGACTTGTTCTCGGACGCCAGTGCTGCGGCGGTGACATGGGCGATCATGAAACCGCTGTTCAGACCGGCATCGGCTGTCAGGAACGGTGGCAGACGCGACACGCCCGAGTCGATCAGCATCGCAATACGCCGTTCAGCGATCGCACCGACCTCGGCAATGGCCAGCGCCATGCCATCGGCGGCCAGAGCCACCGGCTCGGCATGGAAGTTGCCGCCCGACACCATGGCGCCATCATGTGCAAACACCAGCGGGTTGTCAGTGACCGCATTGGCCTCGCGCACCAGCACCTTGGTGGCATGGCGCAGCTGGTCCAGGCAGGCTCCGACAACCTGCGGTTGGCAGCGCAGGCTGTACGGGTCCTGTACCCGGTCGTCACCGTCGAGATGGGAATTGCGGATCTCGCTACCTGCCAGCAGGGTACGGTAATACTGCGCCACATCGATCTGGCCCGGCTGTCCGCGCAGGGCGTGGATGCGCGGATCGAACGGGCCATCGCTGCCGCGCGCCGCATCGACGGTTAACGCACCAATCACCAACGCTGCCTCCAGCACCGGCTCGAATACCAGCAAGGCGTGCAGCGCCAGCGCCGTTGAGGTCTGCGTGCCGTTGATCAGCGCCAGCCCCTCCTTGGGACCCAGCGTCAGCGGGGTGATTCCCGCCTGCTGCAAAGCGGCCAGCGCCGGCACGGCCTTGCCGTCCTGCAGCATCTCGCCCTCGCCCAGCAAAGCCAGCGTCATATGCGCCAGTGGCGCCAGGTCACCGGAGGCGCCAACCGAACCGCGCGACGGCACATAAGGCACCAAACCGGCATTGGCGACAGCCACGATGGTGTCGATCACGATCTCGCGCACACCGGAATAGCCACGCGCCAGGCTGGCCGCCTTCAGGGCCAGCATCAGCCGGACCACCGGTGGCGACAGGGGTTCACCCACACCCACGCTATGCGAGCGGATCAGATTCAACTGCAGCGTCGCCAACTGGGCCTTGCTGATGCGCTGGTTGGCCAGTTTGCCAAAACCGGTATTGACGCCGTACACCGGCGCATCACCATCAGCAGCAGCCTGCACCACGCGGGCGCTGGCGCGGATACCTTCGCGCGCCGTCTCGGCAAGCTCCAGAGGCTCGCAGGTATTGTGAATCGCCTGGATCTGGTCCAGGGTGAGAAGGCCGGGTTCGATCACCATGTCATTTCCCCAGCATGGGCAGATTCAGCTTTTGCTCGCGCGCACAGGCCACGGCGATGTCATAACCTGCGTCTGCGTGGCGCATCACACCGGTGGCCGGATCGTTCCACAACACCCGTTTGATCCGTTTGGCAGCGGCATCGGTGCCGTCGCAGACGATCACCATGCCGGAATGCTGCGAGTACCCCATGCCGACGCCGCCCCCATGGTGCAGTGAGACCCAGGTTGCGCCACCGGCCGTATTGAGCAGGGCGTTGAGCAGCGGCCAGTCCGACACCGCGTCAGAGCCGTCGCGCATCGACTCGGTCTCGCGATTGGGTGACGCCACCGAACCACTGTCGAGGTGGTCTCGGCCGATCACGATCGGCGCCTTGAGTTCACCGCTGCGCACCATCTCGTTGAAGGCCAGGCCGGCCCTGTCCCGCTCACCCAGGCCGATCCAGCAGATGCGCGCCGGCAGTCCCTGGAATGCGATACGCTCGGCGGCCATATCCAGCCAGCGGTGCAAGTGGGCGTCCTCGGGAAATAGCTCCTTCATCTTGGCGTCGGTCTTGCGGATGTCTTCCGGGTCCCCCGACAAGGCCACCCAGCGGAACGGACCCTTGCCGCGGCAAAACAGCGGACGCACATACGCCGGAACAAACCCCGGAAAGTCGAATGCGTCCGCGACGCCCTCGTCGAGGGCCACCTGCCGGATGTTGTTGCCATAGTCCACCGTGGGCACACCCATAGCCTGGAAATCGAGCATGGCCTGCACATGCACGGCACAGCTACCGGCCGCGGCCTTGGTCAATGCGCCATGGAGCTTATCGTCGAGTTGGGCAGCGCGCCATCGCTCCACCGTCCAGCCACCGGGCAAATAGCCATGCACCAGATCGTGGGCCGACGTCTGGTCAGTCGCAAGGTCCGGACGCAGGCCTCCCGCCTTGGCACGTCGTACCAATTCAGGCAACAACTCGGAGGCGTTGCCCAGGAGTCCAATGGATACGGCTTTCTTCTCCCGCTTATAAAGCGCGAGTCGCTCCAGCGCATCATCGAGGTCAGTGGCCTGCTCATCGAGGTAGCGGGTCTTGAGCCGGAAATCGATCCGCGACTGCTGGCATTCGATGTTGAGCGAACTGGCGCCGGCAAAACTGGCGGCCAGCGGTTGGGCCCCACCCATACCGCCCAGGCCGGAGGTGAGAATCCAGCGCCCGGCCAGGTCGCCCCCATAGTGCTGGCGGCCCGCCTCGACGAAGGTCTCATAGGTGCCCTGCACGATGCCCTGACTGCCGATGTAAATCCAGGAGCCAGCCGTCATCTGGCCATACATCATCAGGCCCTTGCGGTCGAGTTCGTGAAAGTGCTCCCAGGTAGCCCACTTGGGCACCAGGTTGGAGTTGGCAATCAGCACCCGTGGCGCGTCGACATGCGACTTGAAAACGCCCACCGGTTTGCCCGACTGCACCAGCAATGTTTCGTCTTCCTCCAACGCGCGCAGACTCGTCAGGATGGCCTCGAAGCAGTCCCAGTTGCGGGCGGCCTTGCCGATACCGCCATACACCACCAGTGCGTCCGGGTTCTCCGCCACCTCCGGATCGAGGTTGTTCTGCACCATGCGATAGGCGGCTTCGATCAGCCAGTTCTTGCAGCTCAGCTCGGAGCCGCGTGGCGCGCGCACCGGGCGCGGCTTGGCACTGTGATGGACGGGGGACAAGTCGGACATGGAAATCTCCTTTAAATAGGGAACGCCAGTGGCGCCGTGTAGCGGCAGTCTACTTGACTAGACAAGTCTACGCAAGTATCATTCTGCCACCTGTCGCCAGACCGCCCCGCCCATGCCCCCACCGCGCGCAACCCCTTCAAACGACGATACCGCCGCCACGCCCGTGCGGGCGCCGTATGCACAGGTCAAGGCCTATCTCAAGCAAGGGCTCTCCAGTGGACGCTGGCCACCCGAGACGCTGATGCCATCCGAATCCGCACTGGTGACCCAATTCGGCGTCAGCCGCATGACGGTGAGCCGGGCGCTGCGCGAATTGCAAAATGAAGGCATGGTCAACCGGGTCCAGGGACTGGGCACGTATGCGGCGCACCTGGCTCCGGTCTCGTCCACACTCACCATTCGCGATCTGCAAGAAGAAATCGTGACCCGCGGCCACCGGCACCACGCCATCGTGCATGTTGCGCGCGAAGAACGCTGCAGCGCCTCGCTGGCTGCCAAGCTCGGACTGGCCCCCGACGACCCTGTGTTTCATACCCTGATCGTGCACCACGAGAACGACATGCCGTTGCAGTGTGAGGACCGTTTCGTGAACCCGGCCTGCGCACCCGATTACCTGCAGGCCGATTTCACCCTGATCACGCCAACCCACTACCTGCTCAAGAAAGCCCCGCTATGGGAAGCCCAGTATGCCATCGAGGCAGGCAGACCGACCGCGCAGGAGGCCCGTTTGCTGGGCATCGACCGCACCGATCCGTGCCTGATCGTCGTGCGGCGCACCGTCAATCAGGCAGTGCCGATCACCTTGGTGCGCCTGGTCCATCCCGGGTCCCGCTACCGCCTCGAAGGGCAGTTTCAACCATGACGACCAACCTGATACCCGTCGCTGCAGTCGCGCCGCAAGCGTGGCGCAATGGTGGCGGACAGACCCGCGAATTACTCGTCTGGCCGGCGCAGGGGCCATGGCAACTGCGTATAAGCCGGGCCGACATCTCTGCCGATGGGCCGTTCTCTGCCTTTCCCGGAGTGACCCGCTGGTTTGCCGTGCTGCACGGCCATGGTGTGGCATTGACGATGCAGGGCGAACGGCGCGAGATGCGCATATCGGACGACGCACTGCGCTTCGATGGCGACCTGGCGCCCGAATGCCAACTGCTGGACGGCCCGACCGAGGACCTCAACCTGATGGCCATCGGTGGCGAATCGGTCATGCACAAGGTCATCGCCGACAGCCCCTGGGACCCGGGCCTGCCGATGCGCGGCCTGTACACGACGGTTGGTGGCCTGTGGCACAGTCAACACCACAAATGCATGGTTGACGCGCACAGCCTGCTGTGGGAGCCTGACAGTACACATGGCGCCTGGCGCTTCACGCCCGATGCGGGCACGAACGGCAGCGCATGGTGGCTGGGATATTGCGCAAAGGACTGACACGATGTTATCGACCACGTTATGGCACAACGCGCGCCTCGCAACACTGGCCCATGACGCCGACTGGGGCATGGTCGACGATGGTGCGCTATTGGTGCAGAACGACCACCTGACCTGGGTCGGACCCCTGTCCGAAATGCCCCGCGACTTGCGCGATCAGGCGGGCGTACAACACGACCTGGGTGGCGCGCTGGTCACGCCGGGTCTGGTCGATTGCCACACCCACCTGGTCTATGGCGGCCAGCGTGCGCGCGAGTTCGAGATGCGCCTTGAGGGCGCCAGTTACGAAGAAATCGCGCGCGCTGGCGGCGGTATCCGCTCCACCGTGGCCGCCACCCGCGCCGCCAGCGATGCCCAGTTGCTGGCGGGCGCGCGCCAGCGTGCCCTGACATTGATGGCCGAAGGTGTGACCACACTCGAAATCAAGTCGGGTTACGGCCTGAGCCTGCTCGACGAAAGTCGCTGCCTGTCGATTGCGCGCCAACTCGGCAGGGAGCTGCCGCTGACCGTGCGCACCACCTACCTGGGCGCCCATGCCGTGCCGCCTGAATTCGACAGCCGCGCCGACGACTACATCACCGCGGTTTGCGCCTGGATGCCGACACTGCAGGCCGCCGGCCTGATCGATGCCGTCGACGCGTTCTGCGAAAACATCGGGTTCACGCCAGCCCAGACCCGACGCGTGTTCGTGGCGGCACGCGAACACGGCCTGTCCGTCAAGTTGCATGCCGAACAGTTGAGCGACCAGGACGGCGCAGCGCTGGCCGCTGAATTCGGTGCTTTGTCCTGCGACCACCTGGAGTACCTGAGCGATGCCGGCATTGACGCCATGCGCACCAGTGGTTCGGTCGCCGTGTTGCTGCCAGGCGCCTACTACTTTCTGCGCGAGACCCGGTTACCGCCCGTGGCCGAACTGCGCGCACAGGCCGTGCCGATCGCGCTGGCCAGCGACCACAACCCTGGCTCCAGCCCCGGCCTGTCGCTGCTGCTGATGGCCAACATGGCCTGCACCCTTTTTCGCATGACTCCGCTCGAAGCAATTCTGGGTATCACGGCGCATGGCGCGCGGGCGCTGGGTTTGACCGACCGCGGCCGGCTGGTTGCTGGCATGCGGGCCGACTTCGTGGCCTGGGAGCTGGGCCATCCGAACGAGCTGGCCTACTGGTTTGGCCGCAATCCCTGCCGACGTGTCGTCGCCGGCGGCATCGAAAGAGGCGCATGAACAACGACGTCTACACGCTCACCCCGGGCACCGGCCCGTTGCTGATCAGCGTGCCCCATGTCGGCACACGGATACCTGAAGACCAGGCGCAGCGCTACCTGCCGCGCGCGCTGCAGGTCGAAGACACCGACTGGCACCTGGAGCCGGTGTATGCGTTTGCCCGCGCCATGGGCGCCGGGCTCATCGTGCCCCGGTATTCGCGCTTCCTGATCGACCTGAACCGCGCGCCCGATAACGCGCCGATGTATGCCGGAGCGAATAACACCGAGCTGTGCCCGACCCGGTTCTTCACCGGCGAAGCGATCTACCACGATGGTCAGGCGCCGGATGCGGCCGAGATCGCGCGACGCCGCGGCAGCTATTGGCGGCCATACCACGACGCGATCACACTGGAACTGTCCCGGCTCAAAGCGCAGCACGGCCACGCCATCCTGTTCGACGGCCACAGCATCAAGTCGTCGCTGCCCTGGCTGTTCGAGGGCACGTTGCCCGACCTGAACCTGGGCACCGCCAACGGCAATAGTTGCGCACCCTCGCTGCGCGACGTGTTGTCGCAGGTCCTGCAGTCGCAGAGCCGCTTCACCCAAGTGACGGACGGCCGCTTCAAGGGCGGCCACATCACGCGCCACTTCGGGCGTCCGGCTGAAGGCCAGCACGCCATTCAGCTCGAGATGTGCTGGAGCACCTACATGCCCGAGTCGCCGCCGTATCTGCTCGACGCCACGCGCACTGGGCAACTCACCCCTGTGCTGCGCGCGCTGGTGCAGACCATGCTGGACTGGACGCCCGATGCCTGAGCACAGTTTGTGGGCCGAACAGGCCTGGATCGATGGCCGCTGGCAGGCCGCTGTACTGCTCGACGTCGATGCGCAGGGCCGCTGGAGCCGCGTAACGACCGGCGTTGTCACACCGCCGGAGCATGCGCGGCGCCTGCCCGGACCGGCACTGCCGGGCCTGGTGGACGCGCACAGCCATGCGTTTCAGCGTGCCTTTGTCGGCCTGTCAGAGCGCCGCGCATCCGAATCCGACGATTTCTGGTCCTGGCGCGAACGCATGTACCGTGTTGCGCTGCGCATCACGCCGCAACAGATGCGCGCAGTCGCGACCCAGTTGTACCTGGAACTGCTGCGCGGCGGCTACACCCAGGTCTGCGAGTTCCACTACCTGCACCATATGCCCACGGGCCAGCCGTATGCCGACCCGGCAACGATGTGCTGGTCGCTGGCCGATGCGGCGCAGCACACCGGCATGGGCCTGACGCTGCTGCCGGTGCTGTACCAGCGCGCCGGTTTTGCCAACCCGCAATTGCAGGATGACCAGCGGCGCTTCGCCGGTACCCCCGAAACAGTGATGGCGCTAGCCCGCGCAGTACGCGCCAGTGGCCGCCCAGGCGTGGACGCCGGTGTGGCGATCCACTCATTGCGGGCCGCGAGCATGCCATCCATACAGGCTTTGCTGCGCCAGGTCGGCGATGAAGCAATGCCGATCCACATTCACATTGCTGAGCAGACCGCCGAAGTGGATGACTGCGTCCAGTCCACCGGGCAGCGGCCCATCCAGTACCTGTGCGACACACTCGCGCTCGACGCCCGCTGGCAGCTGGTGCATGCGACCCACGCAAGCCTGCACGAAATCGACGCGTTGGCCAAAACGCAAGCCGGCATCGTCATTTGTCCAGCCACCGAGGGCAACCTGGGTGACGGCTTGAGCGATCTGGCCGGCTGGCTCAAGGCAGGTGTTCCGATGGCTATCGGTTCGGACAGTCATGTCGTGCGCAACTGGCCGGAAGAACTGCGCTGGCTCGAATACGGTCAACGCCTGCTGCACCGCAAGCGCAATGTGGCCGCCGCGCCGGGCAGGCAGGACGCCACGGCAGCGCGCCTGTTCGACGCTGCGCTGTCGGCGGGAGCGCGCGCTGCCGGCCAAACCCACTGGGGAATGGTGGCAGGTGCGAGGGCCGACGCGTTGGTGCTCGACACCCGGGCGCCTGCCTTGCTGGGCATCCCTCCGGACCACCGGCTCGATGCGCTTGTGTTCGCAGGTGGCGAGCCGGTGCTGCGCGAAGTTATCGTGGCCGGAGCTACCGTGCTGCGTGACGGCAACCATGCCGATCAGGGCGCCATCGCCACCGCATTTACCGACGCCATGCAGTCCTTGTGGGACACCGAGGCAGGCTGACCGTCCACAGCCGTGGGCGGCGTCAATGCCGCCGACCGCGCCGGAGCTTGCCCTGCTGTGATGCGCGCCGGACGCCTGGGCGGACGCGGAATTTGCGCCTGCGTGCCAACGCCAATAACAGGCCGACCACCAGCAATACCAGGATCAGCAGCGCGTAAAAACTGCGGGTCTGGAGCCATTGCAGCAGGTCACTTTCGGGCATCAAGGGGCTTGGAACTGCAACAGTCAATAAAAAAAGTCGACAAGTGTCACTATCGTTGACATAACCACGGCGCATCACCGTGGTTACCCCTGCATGGGACCATCAGCTGCGCTACTCTCGGGCGGTGCTGCCAATACTACCCACATCACCCGCCCGACGCCAAAAAATGCTGTCCGCCCTGATCCGTGCTGCAGCGATGGTCATCGCCTTGTCGATGGCGCAGGCGCGAGCCGACCTGCGCCTGTCGTGGTTCGACGCGCAGCGTCCCGGTGCACAGGCCGTTGTAGCCACCGAACTGTTGCGCCAGGCGTTCAGCTTCGGGCTCGATCCTGCTGACTACCAGGCGCAGGCGCTGACCACGGCTGTGCAAAACGCCCTGCAATCGGACGACTGGGACGACGGCGCGCGCCAGCGACTTGACGCTGCGCTGACCGAGGCGATGCAGCGTTATCTATCCGATCTGCAATCCGGCCGCGTCACTCCCGGACAAGTGCAGGCCTCGTTCGCACCGCGCAAACGCCCGCACGAGGATGTGTCGTTGATCCTGCGGCAGGCGGTAGCCGGCGGGCAACTGGCGCAAGCGGTGCAGACCATGGCACGGCACACGCCGATGGCACAGCCGCTGCAAGCCGCTCTGCAACAGTATCGTGACCTCGTGGACGCGCCCCAATGGCGCGCACCCCTGCCCATGCCAGGACGCGGGAAACTGGTGGCCGGCCAGGAATACCCGGGCCTGGACATGCTGGTGCGCCGCCTGCAGGCGCTGGGCGACCTGGACACGGCGCTATCCACGGCACCACTGGTCACCAGCGCCCTGATAGCAGTACCACCCAAGCCACCGCTATTCGCCGGCGCACTGGTCGAGGCCGTGCGCACATTTCAGCTCCGCCATGGACTTGAACCCGATGGCGTCATCGGCCGTCTGACACTGGCGCAACTCAATGTCACACCGGCCCAGCGGGTGCGCCAGATCGAGCTGACGCTGGAGCGCCTGCGCTGGACCCCGCTGCTGCAGGGCAGGCGGATGGTGGTGGTCAACGTGCCCGAATTCATGCTCCGCGCCTACGCCGTGCGCCCCGACGGGGTGGACATCGCACTCGAGATGAAAATCATCGTCGGAAAAGCACTCGACACCCGTACGCCGCTGTTTGACGAAGACATGCTCCGCATCGAGTTCAGCCCCTACTGGAACATTCCCCGTTCGATCGCCCTGAGCGAAACCTTGCCGCGACTACGCGAAGACCCGGCCTATTTCGCGCAACAGGGTTTCGAGTTCGTCACGTCCGAGCGAACCGTGGTCAATACCCTGAGCGAGTTCAACCTTGAGGCCGTGCAGCAGGGCCGCTGGCGCATCCGCCAGCGCCCTGGCCCGCAAAACGCCCTGGGGGCGATCAAGTTCATCTTTCCCAACAACGGCAATATCTACCTGCACCACACGCCGGCGCCGAGGTTGTTCGCGCGTGAGCGGCGTGATTTCAGTCATGGCTGCATCCGTGTCGAGGCGCCGGTGGCGCTGGCGCAGTTCGTGCTGCAGGAAGATCCGCAATGGAGCGAAGAGCGGATTCGCAGCGCCATGGACAGCGGCGTGTCGCGCACCTTCAACCTGCGCGAACCGTTGCCGGTGCTGATCGCCTACGCCACCGTCGTGGTCAAGAACGGCGCAGTCCATTTCTACGACGACCTGTACGGGCACGACCGTCTGCTCGACCAGGCCTTGCGGGCACGGTCGGCCGCCCTGGCCCACGCGAGCGTGCCCGCGGTCGTCCCCTCGCGCTTGAGCGTGCCTGCATTCGCCCCCTGAGCGAGGGCATGTTAATCTCTCTGGCATGCCAATTTCTGTGATACCGCGTGAGCGCCGCTGGTTTCTACGCCGCTCGACCCAGATAGCCCTTGCCGGCACCGCCCTGACTGCCCTGGCCCCGGCGGCCTGGGCAACGGCGGCGTCATCGCGCAGCCTGCAACTGAGCCACACCCATACCGGGGAGTCGCTGGCACTGACCTACGCCCGCGACGATGGTTATGTTCCCCAGGCACTCGAGCAGGTCAACCACTTCCTGCGCGACCATTATTCGGGCGAAGTGGGAATCATCGATCCGCAGTTGCTGGACCTGCTGCATGCGGTACGAGCGCAACTGGGCACCACGCTTCCGTTTCATGTGATCTCGGGCTACCGCTGCCCCGCCACCAATGACCGGCTGCGCAAGACCCGCGGTGGTGGTGTCGCCAGACGCAGCCTGCACATGGATGGCAAGGCCATTGACGTGCGCCTGCCTGGCGTGCCGTTAACCGAGTTGCGGGATGCGGCGCTATCGCTCAAGTCCGGTGGTGTCGGCACCTACATGCGCGACCAGTTCGTGCATATCGACACCGGCCGCACACGCAGCTGGTAGCGCCCGGCCAGCCCGGGTCCCGCTCTTCCTGGCCACAGCCCGGCAACCGTGACCTGGTCGCGTCCGGCTCCCAGCGCCGCGCCGCCAGCAGAGCCGCGCGCACAGCGGCTTGACCCAGCCGCGCAGATAGTTGCCCGCATAGCCGCATTTTCCCGGCTATGCTCTTGGCCTGTGACAACTTCCTGTGCCCTGCCCCCTCGCGAACCAGCACCGCATCCATGAGCACTGCGCAATGGTTCACGCTGATCGGAGGCCTGCTGCTGTTCATGGGCTTGACCCAGTCAATGCTGCAACGCGCGCCGATAACGTCGGCCATCATCTACCTGGCTGTCGGCATGATCGTCGGCCCGTCGGCTCTGCACCTGTTCCATTTCAACCCGCTGAAGGAATCGGCGTTGCTCGAAGTGCTGACCGAGGTGGCGGTGCTGATCTCGCTGTTCTCTGCCGGCATCAAGATGCCGGCGCCATTCAGTCTGATGCGCTGGCGTGCGCCCATGCGCCTGGCAACCGTGTCGATGGTCATCACCGTGGCCCTGGTGGCGACTTTTGCAGTGCTGGCACTGGGTTTGCCACTGGGCGCGGGCATCTTGCTGGGCGCCATCGTCGCCCCGACAGATCCGGTGCTGGCCACCGACGTGCAGATCCGGCATCCTGGTGACCGTGACCTGCTGCGTTTCAACCTGACCTGCGAGGCCGGCATGAACGATGGCAGCGCGTTTCCGTTCGTGGTGCTCGGCCTCGGTCTGCTCGGCCTGCACGAGATCGGGGACTTCGGCTTGCGCTGGCTTGTGGTCGATGTCGTGTGGGCCAGCGCCGGCGGCATCGGCATCGGTTTGCTGGCCGGCGCCGCATTGGCCCGGTTGTGCGTCGCATTGCGCAAACATCCCGGGCACCACACGCTGATGGACGACTTCCTGGGTCTGGGCCTGATCGGCGTGGTGTACGGCGTATCGGTAATGGCCCATACCTGGGGATTCCTGGCCGTCTTTTTCGCCGCTGTGGCGCTGCGCCACACGGAACTCAAGCTGGCCAGCGCGCAGCACCGGATGGACGCCCCCGAAGAGTTGGGGGCCCCGTCCGCCAGCCAGAACCCGCAATCCGATCATCTCTCCCAGACCATGGTCAGCGCAGGTTCGCTGGTGTTCAAGGAGCATCTCGAACGCCTGTCCGAAGTGGTGCTGGTGCTGCTGGTGGGTGGTTCGCTTTTCCTGGACTCCTGGACCTGGCCATCTGTCGCTATGGCGCTGTTCCTGTTTGTCGTGGCCCGGCCACTCAGCGTCGCCATTGCCTTGATGGGAACCCGCACGCCCTGGCGCGTGCAGGCCCTGACCGGCTGGTTCGGTGTGCGCGGCATTGGTTCGCTGTACTACCTGATGTACGCGATCGAACATGGCCTGCCGGAACCACTGGCGCTGCAACTGATGCAGATGACACTGGTCGTCGTGACGCTGTCCATCGTGCTGCACGGCACCAGCGTCAAGCCCCTGCTCGGCTTGTTCTGGCGCCGCAACTGACGCCAGGGGTCACCCGCGCGGATGGTGCTGCGCGTGCAGTTGCTTGAGCCGTTCCCGGGCAACGTGGGTGTAGATCGTGGTGGTGGAGATATCGGCATGACCGAGCAGCATCTGCACCGCGCGCAGGTCCGCGCCGTGGTTGAGCAGATGGGTTGCAAACGCATGGCGCAAGGTATGCGGCGACGGCGCGCTGGCAAGGCCGGCATGGAACGCGTATTTCTTGACGATGTTCCAGAACATCACCCGTGACATGGCAGTGCCGGCGCTGATGCCGCTGCTGGTCAGGAACAGCGCCACACTCTGACGCTGCCCGGCCAACGCCGGCCGGACCTGCGCGAGATACCGCTGTAGCCACAGGCCGGCCTCCTCGCCGAACGGAACCAGCCGCTCCTTGTTGCCCTTGCCGGTCACCCGCAGCACGTTCTCCTGCAAACTGACGTTGATCATGCGCAGGCCCACCAGTTCACTCACGCGCAAACCGCTGGCGTACATCAGTTCAATCATGGTGCGGTCGCGTACCCCGAGCGTGGTTCCCACGTCGGGGGCCGCCAGCAAGGCCTCCACCTGGGCCTCGCTCAGAGTCTTGGGCACACGCAGCGCCTGACGCGCCGCCCGCAGCTTCAGCGTCGGGTCGACGGTGATCCTGTGCTCGCGCAGCGCCCAGCGGAAAAACCGCTTGAACACCGTCAGGCGCCGGTTGGCGGTGGTGGCCTTGGTCGATGCATGGCGGGCGGAAAAGTAGCCATTGAGATGCGACTCGTCCGTGTTGAGCAAGTCGACCCTGTGCACCTGCAACCATTGCGCCAGCAGCACAAGGTCGCGCCGGTAGGCCGCCAGCGTATTGCGCGACAAGCCGTGCTCCAGCCACAAGGCATCGATAAAGACGTCAATATCGGACAGGCTGGACTCAGGCATACACGGTGGACGGGACGAAAAGGTCGCCAGGCGACTGGAAGGGCGATCAGCAGGCGCCGGTCTGCCGCAGTTCAGCAAGCACCGGGTAACCGGAGCTTCAATGGTAACGCGGGTCGGTTCGCGATACCGGCACTGCTATGCTTCGCCGCGTGAACTACGCCCAACTTCTGATTCCCGACTTCTCGCTGATCCTGATCGGTTTCCTGATCTGCCGCCACACCGCCCTGAACCGCAGCGTCTGGGGCCCTGTGGAGAGCCTGGTCTACTACTTTCTGTTCCCGGTCCTGCTGTTCCAGTCGATCGTCAAGAGCCCGCTCGACCTGTCTGCAACCTCGGAGCTGGTTCTCGCGGGATGGACGCTGTGCCTTGGCGGCATCGCGCTATCGTATGCAGTGCCGTACCTGCCATGGATCGGTCCGCGCGTGAATCGGCGCGAACACGCCGCCGGTGCGCAGGTGGCATTTCGCTTCAACTCCTTCATCGCACTGGCGCTGGCCGAACGTGTACTCGGGGCGCAGGGCGCCGTGCTGATCGCGGTGCTGGTCGGTGTGTGCGTGCCGCTGATCAACGTGAGCGCAGTGTGGCCGATGGCGCGCCATGCCCAGAGCGGCTTCATGCGGGAACTGGCGCGCAACCCGCTCATCATCGGCACGGTCAGCGGCCTGGCTGCCAACCTGCTCGGTTTCTCGATCCCGGGGTGGCTGGAACCCACAACCAGCAAGATCGGCGCCGCATCGCTGGCCCTGGGGCTGATGGCGGCCGGTGCCGGCTTGCAGCCGGGCCGACTGCGGGGCGACAAGCTGCTGTCAGCGGCCTTGTTGTCGATCCGGCACCTGTGGTTGCCGCTACTCGCATGGCTGCTGGCACGCCTGTTCGCTCTGAACCCGGCCCAGACGACCACTTTGCTGATCTTTTCTGCCATGCCAACCGCATCGAGTTGTTATGTGCTCGCTACGCGCATGGGTTATGACGGCGCCTACACCGCCGGCCTGGTGACCCTGTCGACCCTGCTGGGCATGGTCAGCCTGCCATTTGCACTAGGCGTGTTGGGCCAGCTGTAGACGGCCTGCAACTGCGGCGGCATCGGCGTATCGATCAGAAAACACAGCGTGCGCAACGCGTCGCATACAGGCTGCGGTACCGCCGCGCCGTCCGGCAAAACAACGGCGCACCAGGCTTTCAACAACTGCGGCCGGCTCATCCACGACAGGCGCGCCAATTGCCGCACCGCGCCGGTGACCGCCGCCAGCGATGGCGGGACCCAGTCGCCTGGCAGCCCGTCCAGCGCCAGCACGGTATGCACGGCCACACGCCATTGCGACTGTATGGCGGTCCGATCCAGTTGGCCGTGGAACCGCTGGGCCGCCAGGACATCGGTCAGCGAGGCGACGGCCGACGCGCAGTCCTGCAACGACAGGCAGTGGGTTTCGCGCAACACGCTCTCATGGCGCAACTCCAGCACATGGTCGAGCAAAAAGCAGTGCCACATCTCTGGCAAGCCGAGCTTGCCATCGGCACGCACGATTCGGTGTGCCTGCGCACGCAGTTGCTGGCGCTGCGTGCGTGGCAACGACGCACAACGCGTCAACAGCCGCTCGAAGCCCACCTGCTGGTCGCTCATTGGCAAGCGCCATACCTGGCCCAGCAGGAAATCCTGGCGTGACGCCCCGGCATCCGCCACCAGCGTGCGCCACACCTGTTGCTCGTCGCCGCCATCAGCCGGCACCAGGAATGCCAGCGTGATGGGTATGAGGTCTGCCGGCCAGGTGATCGCGAGCAGGTCGTCCAGCCATGCGCCCGACAGCCCCGATGGGTTCGCCGTGGCCATCACGCCAGCTTCGGCCGCAGGCGCACCGACAGCGACGGCGACGGTGGCAGCGGTCGCCGGCCCGGACATCGACGCAGCCAACGCGCTCACGCGATCTGCGTTATCGATGGCGTACGGAAGGTCCGGCAGCTCCCTGCCGCGGCCTGCGGGCATCGGTTCCACCGCGCTCGGCAGGGGCGTCATCGATCGGCCATAGATGCGGCGGATACGCTCGGCCATCGGCGGGTGTGTTGCCAGCGCACCGGCGCCAACGAGAATATCGGACGACAACAACATGTGCGAGATCACCTCGGCGCGGGAACTGCGCAAACCGCCGTGACCTTGCGCGCGCTGCCCCGCGATTTTGCGCAAGGCCCCGCCGATACCCTCTTTCAGTCGCGTGAACTCGACCGCAGACGCGTCAGCCAGGAACTCCCGCTGGCGCGATACCGCAGCCTTGAGCAGTCGCCCTGCGAGCCAGCCGATGCTGCCCACGGCCATCACGCCAAGGCCCATCAACACGAACACGGTGCGGCGGCCGCGCGCATCGGTCGCATCGAACAGGTCGCGCCCCAGCATGAACAGCAGTTGAAGCCCCCAGACATGGCCGATCAGACGCATGTTCAGCCGGGCATCGCCGTGCAATATGTGACTGAACTCGTGTGCCACCACACCCTGGAGTTCATCGCGGTTGAGCCGCTCCAGCGCCCCGCGCGTCACGGCTACCACGCTGTCGTTCTGCTCCCATCCGGCCGCGAAGGCATTGATGCTGTCATCGCGCGCAAGCAGGAAGATCCGCGGGGGTTTCAGACCACTGGCAATGGCCATCTCCTCGACAACATTGCGCAGGCGTTGCTCATGACCGTCCCGGGGCACCAGCAGTTCGCGCCCACCGACCATCTCGGCCACATGGGCACCACCCCGGCGCAATTGCACCGTCTCGATCCAGCTGCCGCCGAGAATGAAACCGGCAGCCAGCACGCTGTTGGTCTCGAAAAACCAGCGCGGATAGGCCAGCAGCGAACCGGTTTGCAACGACCACAGCAGGGCAAGTACCCCATTGACCGCCAGCACCGTCAGAACGACGGTCAGCAAAAACAGCAGCAACAAGCGCCGGGTCGCCGTCCTGGCCTGGTCCTGGTGCTCGCGAAATCGCATCCTGGGTCTGCCCGCTCAGGCGCCTCGGCATGGCTCAGACATCGACCTGGACCCCGCTGCGCCTGGCAGCACGACCTGAACGGTCAATCCGGACTGGTTCGCCTCATCGGTATAACCCAGATGGATCTGCGCCTGCATGCGGTCTGCGATCGTCTTGACGATCGACAGACCCAGGCCCGAGCCTACTGCGCCGGACCCCAGCGTGCGATAAAAAGGCTCGAACACCCGCGCGCGCTCCGGCGCCGCAATGCCCGGGCCGGTGTCGCTGACGGTCAACGTCACCGCACCGGCATCCGCGCGTGCCGCAAGGTCCACCCGGCCATGTTCCGGCGTGTACCGAATGGCGTTCTCCACCAGATTCCTGATCAACGTCGTCAGGTCGTCCGCCGCGGCCAGCAGTGCAACCTCCTGATCGCCTGCAACCCCGATGTCGATGTGCTTGGCGTCTGCCAACGGCCACAGGTCTTCCAGCACGGCGCGAAACAGGCCCTGCGCAGATACCGCCGTCATGGTCACGGTGGGTCGATCCTGGGCGCGCGCCAGCGCGAGCAATTGGGTGACCAGCGTCTGATTGCGTGTGATGCCCAGTTTGAGCGTGGCAAGCCGCTCCCTGGCCTGCTCGGACATCTCGGCAGCCTGCAGTCGTTCAGCCTGCAGCGACAACGCCGCCAACGGTGAGCGCAACTCATGCGCGGCATCTGCGACAAACCGGCGCTGCAACAAGACCGCCTGCGCGACCCGTTCAAGCAGGCGGTTGAGGGCCACCACGAAAGGACGCAGTTCGCGCGGCAGGTCGACATCTACGATGCCATACATATCGTTTTCGGCGCGTTGATCGAGTTCTGTCGCCAACTGCTTCAACGGTCTGAACGCCGCACGCACCAACAGGTTGCAGACCAGCAGCAGCACCGGGATCAGCAGCAGGACCGGCAGCAGTGCATTGCGTGCTGTATGCCGCGCGACTTCGCCCCGCACCGCCGTTCGTTGCCCGACCGCGATCTGCGCCCCCGACGGCGTCGAGGCCACGGCAATGCGCCACGACAATTTGCCCGGCCGAACCGTGTGCAGACCATCGGACAGGCCCGGAGCCAGGCCGGCCAGCGGCCCCTGCCTGAGCCCATAACCCCCTTCGGCAGGGAGCTGTTCGACCACGATCTGTGTCTCCGGGTCGATCTTGCGGGTATTGCCTGCAAAAGTGTAGCCGGTGGACGGCAGGTCATACCCGCTGACCATCACCGCGAGTTGCTGCAATTGGTCGTCCTGCAGGTCGATCGCCTCCCGGTATGCGGAAACAAACGCGAACAGCGCTGCCGCGATGGCGGCCATCAAAATGGCCAGGGCCAACCACAGCGACAACCTGACTTGCAGCGATCGGCCTACGCGCCTTTGGAGACCATCCATCCCACTCCCCTTACGTTTCTGATTGCGCTGTTGCCAAGCTTCTTGCGCAACGAATGGATCAGAAACTCCACCGCGTTGCTCTCCACCTCGTCGCCCCAGCCGTAAAGCCGATCTTCCAGTTCGGCGCGCGACAAGATAGCCCCCGGGCGCACCAGCAATGCCTGCAACAGCGAAAACTCGCGTGCCGACAAGCGCACTGCGGTTGTTCCCTGGGTCACCTCGCGCGTCGCCGGATCCAGCGCCAGGGTGCCATTCGTCAGCAAGGGGCTGGCCTTGCCATCCTTGCGACGGGCCACCGCACGCATGCGAGCCAGCAACTCGCTCATCTCGAACGGTTTGAGCACATAGTCGTCAGCGCCTGCATCAAGCCCATGGATACGGTCTTCCAGTCCATCGCGCGCGGTCATTACCAGCACCGGCACCGGGTTGCTGCGCGCGCGCATTGCACGCAACACCTCCAGTCCGTCCTTGCCGGGCAAACCCAGGTCCAGCAGCACGGTGCCGTATTCCTGCGTCGCCACGGCCGTCAGGGCGGCCGCGCCGTCCTGCACCCAGTCGACCGCATATCCAGCATCCTTCAGCGCCTGGCCTACAGCCTCTCCGATCATGCTGTCGTCCTCTACCACCAGTATGCGCATCCGTTCACACTCCTTCGACAACGCGTTGCGGCACGGCACCACTTCTGGCCACATCGCCCCGACGCCATTGTGCCGTGCCGCAGGCCCTGCCCCGCGCGAAAGCTTCACGTCACGACCACACGATAGCAGCGCGCGGCGGCGTACCTCGCTCAGTGTCGGCTAAGTCTGAATCCATAAGCTCCTCGTCACGTCATTGCGTGCCTGCAATGACAAGGGGAACCGCATGTTAAAGACCAACAAGACCACCATCGTCGCCACTACCACCCTGGCGATCCCCGGTGCCGCGGTCTATCCATCATCCCTGCGCTACGGCGCAGCATCGCAATCCTTTCACTGGTTGACCGCACTGCTGCTATTGACCGCATTCATCTACGGGCCAGGTGGCTCCGAGCACAGTGTGTATGCCGCATCCCGCGATGCCGAGCGCCAGTTGCACGAAACGCTGGGCATGGCCGTCTTCGCAATCTCGGCCCTGCGGCTCACGTGGCGCTGGTTCGCGCATCGACCCATCCCTGGGGCACAGCCACGCTGGATGCGTGTCGCGTCCAAGGTGGCCCATGGCATGCTCTATTTTCTGCTGTTCGCCCTACCGATGACCGCCATTGCGGGAGCCTGGCTGGAAGGTCATTCCATCACGCTGCTGGCCAACATCGTACTGCCATCACCGGTGCCCGCATCGCATGCGCTCGGAGACACCATCGCAACAATCCACACCTGGCTCGGCGATGCCATTGTCTGGCTGGCAGGAGCCCATGCGCTGGCGGCGCTGGGCCATCATTTCCTGCTCAAGGATCGGGTACTGGTGTCCATGCTGCCGCGCTGGATCCATCGCGGCTGAGCACGCAGCGGTCGCAAACGCCCGCTAAGTCTGCCCTAATGATCGGCGTCGATAGTCGCATGGTCACCTCACAAAACGACACACCGTGACTTCCATCGATTCAACCGTTTTTCTCTGGCTCAACGCGACTGCCGGTTCGCCGCACTGGTTGCCCAAGCTGGCCTTGTTCGCCAGCCAGCGGCTGCCCGCCTTGCTGGTGGCCGGCACCATTGGTGTCAGCCTGGTTGGAGGGCGCGAAGTGCGCCGCGATGTGCTGCGGATCCTGCTCGCCATGGGCCTGGCCTGGTTGGTCGCACGCATCGGCCAGCATCTGCTGCCGATGCCCAGACCGTTTGCGGTCGGCCTGGGAACCCAATGGCTGGAGCACGGCAACTCGGCCGGTTTTCCGAGCACCCATGCCAGCGTCGCGTTTGCATTCGGAGCCGCTGTGGCCGCATGCGCGCGGCGCTGGACGATCGGATTGACCGCGCTGGCCCTCGCCATCCTGATCGCCTGGAGCCGTGTCTGCCTGGGTCTGCACTTCCCCAGCGACGTGCTGGCAGGTGCTGGCGTCGGTATTCTTTGCGCCGGGGCTGTCAACCTGTTTGCCCGGCGCACAGCGCAGGTGCGCCCGGTCTACTAAGCCCCTCCATCCATGTTGGAAGTGATCTCCAGTCCAATGGCCGCACCGCCACGGTTGTTGCAGCCGACAGCCCGGGTCGTGCCGTATCCGCGCCTAGGCGGCATGGCGCATGCACCTGGGCGATTCGCGCAATCGTCCCTGTGGCTGCCGTGCGTGCTCGCTTTGTTCGCGCTGGCCTGGATCGTCCTGCTGGTGAGCACCAGCGCATCGCCGCCTGCCGACAATATCGAGCAGATGGTATGGGTGCAATCGCTGCAATGGGGCTACTACAAACACCCGCCGTTTCCGACCTGGCTGTATTGGGTCGCAGCCCGGTTGCTCGGCTCCTCGCCATTGACCAGCTATCTGGTCGCGACGCTGCTGAACCTGTCGTCGCTGACGATCTTCTGGCTGCTGGTGCGCCAGTTGCGCAGCCGGCGCTTCGCGCAAATCGCATTGCTGGCCGTGCTGGGCATCACGTATTACAACGCGCGATTCACCACGCTGAACCACAACACGGTGCTGATGCTGGTATCGGCCATCAGCGCCGCGCTGTGCTGGAAGGCCTGCACCACCCCGCGGCTGCGCTGGTGGCTCGCCCTTGGCATCGTACTTGGGGTAGGTCTGCTGACCAAATACCAGATCGCGGTCACGATGGTCTGCGTGCTGGCGTTCTGGCTGACCCAACGCGGCTGGCGCGACGCCCGGCAGCGCGTTGGCCTGCTGTCTGCAGCATTGATTGCATTGATCATGTTTGTGCCGCACCTGCAATGGTTGCGCAGTCACGATTTCGGTCCGATCGGCTACGCGATGGACTCGGCACTGGGTGCTGCGCTGACCCCCGGTGAGCGGCTGCTGGACGCGGTGAACTGGCTCGCGGACCAACTGCTGAACCGCGCGCTGGCGGCATGGCTGCTGCTGATCGTCGTGGCCTGGTGGCATGGGCGCGCCCGCGGACCGGATCCGCTGCGCGGCGCAGCATCTGCGCCGGTGGGGGACGCGCAACGCGCTTTCCTGTTGTGCTGGGGCCTGGGGCCTGGTGCCGTTGCTGTTCATGCCCCTGGTCGGACTGGCTGCGGGCTCCCACTTGCACCTGCCCTGGGGTACACCATATCTATTGTTCTCGGTGCCGGCCGTGATGGAACTGACCGCCAGACGCGTGAACTGGAGCGCGGTGTCGCTGGGCGGCGCCACACGCGCTTTCCTGCTGATCCAGGCCATATTGCTGGGGCTGGGCTTTCTGACCTCCTGCCGCGGCCCCGCAGCCGTGCGCGATACCCACTGGCGCAACTTCGACAGCCCGGCGCTGGCCCGTCAGCTGGAGCCGGCCCTGCGCAAGGCGCTACAGGGCCAGCCCGTTGCGTTTGTAGCCGGCCCGCAGAACCTGGCCGGCGCACTGGCGCTGCAATTGCCGGAGCACCCTGCGGTGCTGATCGACGGCCCCATGGAGCGCAACCCCTGGCTCGACACGACACAGCTTGCCAACAGCCCGACCCTGCGCATCGGGGACGGCCCGCCGCCCGCAGGGGCCACCACCATGGGCGGTGCATTTGCGCCGTTCTGGTGGCATCTTGCGCGCCCGACGCCGGCGACCACTTCCCGTGCATGGACTGCGGCCGCCGGCCCCCCTATTCCCCCAACACTGTGACGTCACCATGATGCAGTCCCCCCGCAACCCCCACCCCGCCATCAGTTGCGTCGTGCCAGCCTACAACGAGGCGCGCAACCTCGGCCCGCTGCTGATGGGCCTGACAGAGCGCCTGTCCGCCTTGTCCGAGCACTGGGAAGTGATCGTCGTCGACGATGGCAGCCAGGACGACACACCGGCAGCGATGATTCCGTGGCTGATCCGGCCCGGCATACGGTATGTCCGGCTGTCGCGCAATTTCGGCAAGGAAGCAGCCCTGACCGCCGGCATTGACCGCGCCGACGGCGACGTCGTCGTCCTCATCGACGCCGACCTGCAACACCCGGTATCGCTGATTGCGCAGATGCTCGAGGCGTGGCGCTCCGGCGCCGACATGGTGTGCACCGCACGGGCGTCGCGCGCCGACGAAGGCTGGGCGAAACGACTTGGAACGGCACTTTTCTACCGACTGGTGAACCGCGACCCGGCGGTCCGGATACCAGTCGATGCCGGTGACTTCCGGCTGATGGATCGCCGCGTCGTGGACGCGCTCAGAGCCATGCCGGAACGCAACCGCTTCATGAAAGGTCTGTACGCATGGGTCGGATTCGACACCGTCGTGATTCCTTATACCCCGCTGCCGCGTCGCCATGGCACCAGTTCGTTCTCGCTGCGGCGCCTGGTAAAACTGGCCTTCACCGGAATCACCGCATTCACCAACGCGCCGCTGCGTTGGTGGAGTGCGGTCGGCGCGGCTGTGGCCAGCATAGCCCTGGCCTACGGCGGCTGGATCGTGCTCACACACCTCATCTACGGCGCCGACGTGCCGGGCTGGTCCACCCTCGTGGCGGGCATGATGTTCCTCAGCGGCATCCAGCTGCTGTCGATCGGCATATTGGGCGAATACATCGGACGCATCTTCGACGAAGTCAAGCAGCGGCCGGTCTACCTGGTGTCCCATGAAGCCGGCCAACCAACGCTCGGCGCAACGACAATCGACCACCATGGCAGCCACCTTGCACCGACTCCCCAGACTGCTGAGCATCTGCGCTGACGACTACGGCCTGTCAAGCGGCATCTCCGAGGGCATCATCGAACTGGCCAAGGTGCGACGCATCACTGCCGTGTCCTGCATCACCAATGCGCTGCACTGGCATCACGCCGGCGCACGTCTGCAGCAATGTCCGGATACGGTCAGCGTCGGCTTGCACTTCAACCTGACCGAGGGCAAGCCGCTGAGTCGTGAGCTGGCAGCCGTCTGGCCGCAGCTGCCGACCTTGCCCGTGCTGATCCTGCGCGCCCACCTGGGCCTGATTCCCGTCAAGGCCGTGGCCTGTGAATTCGTGGCGCAATGGGCCGCGTTCACCGGCGCAGCGGGCCGCCAGCCAATGTTCATGGATGGACACCAGCACGTGCACCATCTGCCTGGAGTGCGCACAGCCGTTTTCAGGTCACTGGAGGCGATGCAGGTCCACCCTGCCATCCGCAACACAGCCCGTGTTGTTGGCCCCGGGTCCGGGCTCAAGCGCTGGTTGATCCGCCACACCGGAGGCCGGCGCCTGGAGGCCGAATTGCAGCACCGTGCGGTGCCACACAACAGCTGCCTGCTTGGCACCTACGACTTCACGGGTACCGACTACCGCAGCCGGATGCAGGGCTGGCTGGGCGCATTGCCCAGTCCGGGTGGACTGATGTATTGCCACCCGGGTCGCGACCAGATGGATGATGGCAATGACCCGGTGGCCGGCGCCCGCATCCGCGAACTGGCCTATCTGTCCAGCGCCGCATTCGAGCAGGACCTCGCCGCGGCCAACGTCACGTTGGTCCGCGGTTGGCAATGACCGGTGCTGCGTCGCAACGCACCCACATCGCGCACATCGCGCACATCATTTCATGCGGAACGCCCAGGCGCGATTGCCGACAAAGGTCATCAGCATTACTGTCAGCGTCGCCGCCATCTGGGCCCATAGGTAATACGCGCTCAGATGCACGCCCAGGGCGACGATCGCCATGCCCACGATGGCACCCGCCAGGGCGAGCACATGAAACCGCAGCCATGTGGCCCCAATACCGGCGCCAGCGGAAAACGTGAACCAGCGATTGCCCAGGAAGGCGACCTGCGCGCCGATCGTTGCGCCGTAGCCGGACGCCAGCCAGGCCTGCCAGTGCGCCAGTTCAACGCACACGACCATGGTCAGGTAATGCACAGCGGTGGCAACAGCCCCGACTACCGCGTACCGGAATAGCTGGCGCATGCAGTGGCCTTGCTCAGCTACAGGTGCGCGCCGGTGCGCGCCACAATTCGGTCTTCGTGTCGCCATACACCCGGCGCGCACCAGTCAATGCTGCGACCCGGGCAGATTTGCCCATCGATACCGGAAACCAGACTGCCTTGCCCGCGCAGGTCGCACGATCGAGCTGGTCTATCTGCAGAAAGACCGCGCGGCCGCGCTGCGGCGCGAAACGGGCCGCATCTACCAACTCGTTGCGCCAGCTATCTTGCGACGCCAGCTCGGGGTCGCGCCAATCACTGGCAAACACCACGGGTGCACGCAGGTCGGCATAAAACGGCACGTCGTAAAGATATTCGTCGACCATCATCACGGTGTCGCCCGGCGCCATCTGTTCCACCAGCGCCAGCGCGGCGGCCCGGTTGGACTTCGGAGCCTGCCAGGCGATGGCAGCGACGATGAAGACACACACCAGGCCCGCCACAGCGCTCGTCCAGGCAACGCTTTTGCCAGGGCGACGCACCAGTGCCATCGCGACGAGGGCACACAGCGGAGGAACCACCGGAAGAACATAACCCACCAGCTTGGAGCTGGGCAGGGAAAAGAAGCCGGTCACGGCAATGATCCACCACACGAACAGGCCCACGCGGGCATCGCGCCCACGCCAGGCCTGTCGCACCGTTTGCACTACCCAGCCCGTCCATGGCAGCATCAGCGCGGGCAGCACCAGCAGGAAGAACCAGAACGGCTGCACGTTATTGAATGTTGTGTGCACGAAACGGCGGACATGCTGGTCCATGACGAAATAGTCGAAATAGCCCGGATAACGCGATTGCATGACGAAGAACCACGGCATGGCAACCACGCTAAATACCAGCCACCCGACCGGATGCAGCAGGCCGACAAGCTGGCGCCAGCGCCCCTGCATCAGTAACCACGGGCCAACCACCAGGGCCGGCAGCACAAAACCGATCAATCCCTTGGCCAGCGTCGCCAGGGCGCAGGCCACCGCGCCCGCCGCCAGCCAGCGCAGATCGACCCGTTGCGGGCCATCCACGGCACGCACCAGCGAGAGCACAGCCGCGGTGATGAGACCGGCGACCAGCATGTCGTGATTCGCGTATTGCGCAGCAATGAAGAAGAACGGGCTGGTCGCCAGCACCACCGTCGCCAGTACGGCAGGCCTGGCACCCAGCCAACGGCGCAGGAACAGGAACAAGGCTGCGCCCATGATCCAGGCCCCGACCATTGCGCCCGCACGCGCGCTCCATTGGCCTGGGCCGAAAACCGCCATGGCAGCCATGTCCAGCCAGTAGAACAAGGGTGGCTTGTGGAAGAACGGCAAGTCGTTGAGCGTGGGAACCAACGTGTCGCCGCGCAGCATTTCCAGCGCGACCGTGGCATAACGCCCTTCATCGGGCAGCAACAGGGGACGCATGCCCATCGTGGCCATCAACCACAATGCCAGCAGAATCAGCACGAACACCGCCGTTACAGGTCGGTCAATGGCCGGCCAAATGCCCGAGACCGAAGGCAACAGCAGGGTGGGCGCAGGACGCGCAAGAGTCGGATTCCGGGACATGCGGCGCACTGTATCGGCCCAGACTTAGCGTTGTCTTAGCAAGCCGCCCGCCGCCACCTGAAGGACCTGCGCATGCCGCACCTCGCCCAGCATGGCTGCAGCGCCAACCAACGACCGTACCCCGGGCGCCGTCAGTGCGCGCGCCGACCCCTGACAACACGCACCAATCCGTGCACGCTGGCCACCAGCACGAACGCGAGTGCCGGCAACTGGTAGGCCGGCCCGATCCAGAGCGTCTTCA